>Ga0172382_10005345_pt1 | contig 19187 bp, 10 predicted proteins | sample Leawel138RmetaG_FD_122245 | JGI IMG/M metagenome (GOLD analysis project Ga0172382, IMG submission 122245) | Leachate microbial communities from a municipal landfill in Southern Ontario, Canada - Leachate well 138R metaG | ecosystem: Engineered > Solid waste > Landfill > Unclassified | place...
CGACCGTGACGAAGCCGGCTGTGCATCCCTGGATAATTCCCTGAAGTTCCTGAAACTTTCATACACCGGCTGGTTCTTGATCCGGTTGAATTCCATCTGATGGTCGGGCGATGCCTCGATCCAACCAAGCACTTCTTCAAGGTCCCGGCGATTGTGAAGCTGGTTTTCTGCCAATTTTTTCAATGTTCCTTCGTCCATGTTCGGGCTTTACGAATAAGTACGGTGAGAAAGGAAAAACCCTATGTGCTATGAACTGTTAGCTATGAACTGTTAGCTGTGGGCTGTGGGCCATGAGGGGAAAAACGAGTTATTGCGGTTTTTTACTCCCTATCCCAACGCAAAGCTCCATGCCCTATGCCATAAAGACAGGGAGATAATGCCGGAGGGCTTTGCGGAGGTCTTTCAGTGCACGGGTAATGTGGGCTTCGACGGTCTTTACGGAGATATGAAGTTCATCGGCAATTTCGGCGTTCTTTTTATTTTCAAAGCGGCTCAACTCGAAGATATGCCGACCCTGGGCCGGCAACTGACGAAGCGTTTGATCCATGATCCGGCTGATCTCATCAAACAGGACAGGAGAGGTGTCCAGGTCATTTAAAGAAAGTTGGATCACATTCAGGTACCGGTATTTCAGTTCATCCGCATGTTTCTGCCGGACTTTGAGGTGATCGATCTTTTTCAGGCACAGGTTTTTGGCGATCGTATACAGCCAGGAAGACAGATTTTTCACGCCCGCCAGTTTTTCTTTTTCAATCCAGACTGAGGCAAAGACATCCTGGATGATGTCCTTCGACGCTTCTTCGTCATTCAGGTAATGCAAGGCAAAATGATAAAGGCGGGAATAATAAAGATGGAAAACCAGGCCAAAAGAAAATTGGTCTCCCTGAGCCAGTTTCTCAATCAGTTCACGTTCCCTGGGTCCGTCCGTCTTTCCGTGATCATTCATAGTTTCTGGTTGCACTTCGACAAAGGTAGGAATATTCTCCGGAGGTTTGTTCCGCGCAAGACCTTTTGATGATCTTCCGGAGTGACACACAAAAGTCCCGTCGACTGTCGGGCGATCTGATCGGTCAACCTTTTTCAGTTAAAGTCATCATGAATCGTTCACCGGCAGATAAATTTGGCGTGTCATTCCCAAAATATCCGATAATTTGGGATTTGGATTCCAAAAATATCGGATATTTTATATATTTACATTAAAAATGCCATGTATATTCAGCGTAAAATACACGGGGAATTAAAAAAGCACCTCAACCGGAAGGAGTATACGATCATCACCGGTGCCCGCCAGAGCGGAAAGACATCAATGATACAGGCTCTTTACAAGGAATTGCAAACGGAAAAGGAACACGTGAGCTATATTACATTTGAGGATCGGGATATCCTGGCGGCGATCAATATTCATCCCGAAGAGGTTTTCTCTTTTGCAAGACGGCCGGAAAAAATACTGGTCAGGAGCGAAAATAAAGACAAGAGGGTTTTCCTGTTTATTGATGAAATCCAGTATGCGGTTAACCCTTCAAACTTTTTAAAATATTTATATGACGTTTACGGAGAAAACTTAAAGATCATTGCCACAGGCAGCAGTGCTTTTTATCTTGACGACAAATTTGAAGACTCACTTGCAGGCAGAAAAAGGATCTTCGAATTACACACCCTGTCGTTTGAAGAATGGCTGCAGTTTACAAACGCTCTGCCTCTTCTTTCCGAGCTTGAACAGATCAGAATACAGGAAGATTACATTTCCTCTGCTCACCGGGAATTAATGGAGCGGTTTAACGAATACCTGGTTTTTGGAGGTTATCCTGAAGTTGCCCTGGAAAGTGACAAGGAAGAAAAAATTCTTTTGCTCAAAGAGATCAAAAACGCATTCTTAAAGAAAGATATTGATGAAGCAGGAATTGTTTACCAGGACAAGTTCTATTTGTTGATCACCTTACTGGCCGGACAGACCGGAAGTCTGGTGAACCGGAATGAGTTGGCCAACACGATCGGAGTGGATCATAAAACGATAGAGAAATACCTTTATGTTCTTCAAAGTTGTTTTCATGTCGATCTGGTAAAGCCTTTTTATTTTAATCAAAGAAAAGAGTTGACCAAGATGCCAAAGGTATATTTTAAGGATACAGGGATGAGAAACATCGCGCTGAACCGGTTTTTTGATTTTAAAGACCGGGAAGATCAGGGTCAGATCGTTGAAAATTATGTTTTTAAACGTTTAACGGACTTGTATGATAAGGATATGGTAAGATTTTGGCGGACAACCGATAAGAACGAAGTAGATTTTGTGGTGACCACGTCGTTTAAAAAGGGAGTGGCCTATGAAGTGAAACTCAAATGCCGGGAGTTGAAAATGAATTCAAAAAAAAGATTCACGGAAAGCTACCCCGGCTATCCGTTGCAGATGATTTCCTATTTGCCGGATGATGCGTGCAAGTGGGTTTTGAAGCTATAAGATGAAGAACGATTCTGAACCGTTGCCTCCCCGGCGACAGCCGGGGAGGCAACGGGGTTACCAGTTTTTCCGGTAGAATTGTTCCACAGCGCGGCGCAGCATGACCTGGTGTGCTTCCACGTTCGGATGGATACCATCGCCAATATCTGCCTGGGCCGGCATGGACAGATCCGGATCATCTTTCCCGTCCGAAGTATCCTTGTTGTAATATTCATTCAGGACACCCCAGTTGTCAAGGTACCAGCACCCGTCGTTGGCGTCGGCGATCGCCTTCTTCTTCAGTCCCAGTTCCCGGAACGCCTGGTTGAGCTGTGCCTGGCTCATTCCTCCAAAGTCATACCCGTAGATTTTCCGGGCATTGTCGATATTCAGGTAATCATAGTCGCAGATCAGCACCTTCATGCCGGGTTTCAGTCCCAGGCAAAACCGCACCAGTTGCTCCGTGTTGCCGCGGATCTCCTCCATTTGGCGGTCTCTTTCCGGGCGGCTTAACGCCATGATGTTGGTTTTGGTGACGATTCTCAGCAGGTCATTCCCCCCAATGATCAGGTGGATGAAGGTGATCGACGGATTTTTGTCAACCAGGGATTTGATCCTTCCCTGCCAGCCAAGATGATTTTGTGCCCACTGGTCGGCCCTCGACCCGCCAATCGCGGTGAGGGTCCCTTCTTTCTTGTCGCCTTCGCCGCCTTCGGTGAGTCCTTCGGGGAAGCCGCATTCCTGCAAGACGGCGTCGAACGCGTTGGCACGCCAGATGGTCTCCGCCCAACTGTCGCCTACAATTAAGATTTTCTTTTGTCCGTAAATGACACTGCCTGCAAACAGGAAGAGGCAGATGATCAGAATTTTTCGCATGGTTTTTGGTTTTTAGTTACAATTCCGCGTTGATGCTGCGTCGTTCACCAGGCGTGTAGAGGTTGCTGCTGCGCAGTTCCTTTCCGGGCAATGGCTCCCTTTTTTCGATCAGGGGCCACTGGTACCAGTAGGCGGTGGCGCACACGTCGTCCGACCGCAGGTAGTAACCGTCGTCGGGACTGCGCCGCGGGTGATTTTTGGAGCTGAATATCAGCGAGTCCCCGTAGAGCGGGAGGACGTTCTCCTTTCTTGTGCTGCCCATTTGCTGGACGGTGACTTTGATGTCGCTTTGGAAATAGACCGGATCGTACAGGTGAAAGCGGTACAGCGACGCGAAGTTCGCGGTGACCAGCGGCGCTCCCTGAACCGGTGTGGAGTGGGCTGAAAGTCCCCAGGCAGAGCCGATGTAGTCTTCCATGCCGGTACCGCAAATCGTTGGATACTGACTGTCCCCGTCCATGAAAATTTTGACCTCGCCTTCGCCCCACCATCCGTCAGTCAGCGGTCTGATGCCGATCACGCATCCCAGATAGATGCCCCTTGCGTTGCCGGCTTCCATGATCTTAAAATCCCGTCCGTACCGCGACGGGTTTTCCCGTCTGAAGGAGGCGTGGAACCGGGCGTCCTTGTCGGTCACCCGGTCGCCCAGGGTAAAGTCCACCTGGTAAAAGAAATAATCCAGGTCTGTCCCCGACTCGTTGGTGATGGTGATCTTTGCATGTTTGGAGAAGGGCATGGGAAAGAAACAGTTAAATCCCCGGCCTTCCTGCGTATACAAATACCGGGAGTACATCGGGACTGAGGCGCCGTGAGCGACGCCAAAAAAATCGCTCAAAGGGACTTCCACACTGGGTATCTGATGGTTTTCCCAGTACATTCGCAGAATCAGGTTGCGCAGGTGACTGGGTTCCATGGGTTTGGAGGTGCACCAGATGTGCCGGATCATGCCCGGTCCCCGTTGTTCGAGCAGCACCTCGGTGGTGCCGTCCTTAAAATCCTTGATGGCCGGCGATCCTTTGATGGCGCCGGCAGTCATGCCGCCTTTGCCCTTTTCGGCGTGCGGATTTTCGGCGGTGGCCGCCCTGCTTTCCAGCTTCTGCAGGTTGTAGATGTGGTTCTTGTCCGCCTGGCACGAGGCCAGCAACCAGGCGATGAGAATGAGGGTACTTATTTTCATGGTTATTCAATGATCGGTGATCTTAAACGCTAATTGACCTCCAGCTCCTGCCAGGTTGGGAACTGTGGGAACCTGGCATGCGGCTCGGATTGGTACCAGAAACACACCGACGAGATGTCGGACTTCTGCTGCAGATACCGGCCGCCGTGGCGCCAACCCAGGTCCTGCATGGTGATTTTCAAATCCTTTTTAAAGCGCACGGGGTCCATGATGTGCCAGCGGTACAGTCCGAAGCGCTGCTGCGATTTATACGTTCCGTCGGGACGGATCACCTGGTGAAGCCCCACATAAGGGGTACAGTATACCTGGTATTTGCCGTCGCGGTCAAACCCGTACGACCCGCAGAAATAATCTTCAGCTCCGGTTCCGCAAATCGTCGGAAACCTGCCGTCGCCGTCCATGAAAAACTTGATCTCGCCCTCGCCCCACCAGCCGCTGTTGTGAACGCCCCAGGCCATGTAGATCCCGACAAAATGGCCTTTACCCCGGATGCCGTCCACGATGGTATAGTCGGCGTTCACCGTCGGATTCTCGCGACGGAACTGGGCATGGAAATACGCAGCATCGGCGGGCACTTCCGTGAGGGTATAGTCAATCTGGTAGAACAACGCCATGGCATCCTTGTCGTTGACATTTTCCATGGTGATCCGGCATTTTTTACGGAAGGGCATCGGCCAGTAGCAGTTGAATGCGCTGCCCGGGTTCACGCAGACGGCCAGCGAGCTGAGTGGCGCGAACTCGTTCCAGCCCATGCAGAAGAAGTCGGCCACGGGGCATTCGACCGACGGCTCTTTTTCGTCATCCCAGTAGATACGGATGATGGAGAAGCGCCAGACCCCGCTGGGTGTCATCCAGATATGCTGGATCGCCCCCGGTCCGTCAATTTCGGCCAGCGTGAACGTTTCTCCGGGCTGGATCCAGATGCACGGATTTACTTTCCATCCCTGTCCCAGGTCGCGGGCCGCGCTGTGCCCGTTTGCCCGGTTGGGGATGTCTTTGTCTTCGGGCCGGGCCATGCCGCCCTTTCCTTTTTCACCGGTGAAATTCTCCGGACTGATCGACCGGGTTTCCGCGTTCGATAGTAAATACAGGTTGCCCAGGTTCATCTCCAGGCCGTTGAAAGCAGGCTGCGCCAACACGCACAGGCCTCCGGAAAAAACGATGAAGAATAACAAAATTGTTCTCATTTCCAGGTTATTTAAGTGTTTCCTATTTATAACTGTCAGCGACCGGAGGTTCCGTTCACTTCAAACGTTTCGATGGCATACCGGCCGATGGCGGTTTTCTCCACGACCGTCTCCGGCTGTTCAATCAGGTTGGTCCTGGTCAGGCTGTTCAGGCGGAAATACGATTGCAGGTGAAAGTCCGTGTCCGTGCCCTCCGTTTCATAAAGACGGATGATCATGGTGTTCCCGTTTTCCCGTTTCTTGACGGCCGAGATGGTGATGTTCGGCCGGTCCGTACCCAGGAAGCTGAGTTCCGGCGGCAGTTCCCGCCCGGAATTTCCGGGGTTGAAAACCACGGTCATCGGCTCGTTGTGTTCCAGCGCCTGCCGATAGCCGCCCCGCCAGTCGGACGGATGGCTGGTCAGCGAGAACGAATAGTGGTGATCACCCTCCTGCAGGTACCAGTTTCCCTGGCCGTGGCAGCTCCGCCGCGAAGCCAGCAGTACCGGCTGCAACATCGGATAACCGACAGGTTGACCGGTGGGGTCTTTATAGTCCCAGACTGCTACCGGCGAGCTAAACGTGATCCCCGCCTGTCCGTTGCTCACGCTGATCCAGTTCAGGATGCCCCGCGGGCGGATGTCCGACGCGTTGACCAGGTACCGTTCGCCCGGCGCGCCCGCCATTTCGTCTTTCCCGATCTCCACCCTGCCGAACGGGACTTCGTACACCACCTTTCCGTCATCCATGCTGACCGGAAATGCCAGCCTGAATTCCCGGAACTGGATTCCCTCCCAGTTCAGGATGCTCACCCGAAGGTCGATCTTTTTGATGTGGTGGTACAGGATGACCGTCTGCTTCACCGTGGCATGACGGATGCGCTGTGTGAGTTCTGCCGACTGGTACAAAGGTCCGTATTCGACCTGGTGCCAGACAGGGCGGTAGTCACTTATCTTTTCAAAACCTTCCATGGTGGGTTGCTGAACCTGTGCGAACTCGCCGGCGCCGGTCCCTTCCGACTTCATGGTGAAGAGCTCCCCCGCCAGGAACTTGTCGGTCCGGAAGAGATCCAGATTCAATGTTTTATCCCTGACCTGTGTGATGCCGCCTTCGCGCAGGGTGATCCGGTAGAAGTTATTTTCCATGGAAGTGATCGGTTTTTTTTCCGCCGTTGTCCTGCTGCTGCCTTTGGATGGGACAAGCCAATAGGTTTTGTACCCCAGCGAAGGAACTTTTTCCGCCTGGAAGGCGACGCTCGTCCCGATGATCATGCCTCTGGCATTTCTGCCGGTGTCCGTATGCTGAAAGACAACCGGGTTTCCGTTCCCGTCGGTCAGCGTAAAGTGGCGGATGTTCAGTCCGTCGAGTGCGAGTGAAGCCTGCACGGGGCCTGTGCGCTCCCGCGACAGGCTGTTGAAGACCACCAGCGGAATGCCCCGTCGGCGGCCAAAGTCGATCCGTGTGCTGATATCATGCAGCGAGGCAGTCAGGATGCTGTCGGCGATCTGTTTGGCCCGCAGCGACTTGTCCAGGAACAGTTGGTCGGTGATGTGCCCGTTTTTCCCGCCCATGCCGTGGTCGGGGTACAGGTGGTCCTGCCAGGCCTCATTCAGTTTTTGCTGCGGATAGCCGCCCCAGTTGTTTTCGAGAAGGGCATGGAAGGCGGCAAATTTTTCGGCTGCGGTTAACAGCACTCCTCCTTCGCGGCTGGCCGTCAGCAGGTGATGGTGCGAAGGCCCGTGGATGTAGACCCACACGTTTGGACGCTCTCCCCGGATTACGGGCAGCGCGGGATTGACCTTTTCCAGTTTTGCAAAAAACTGTTCGGGCGTGGCATAGCGGATTTTCGGCAGCGTGAGCGGGATCTTCTTCCCGTCGGGAGTTTCCCAGTGATCCAGCCGGTTCCACGATTCGATGACATCGCGGTACAGCAGGGGAGGACTCATGTCTTTGTTGGCCATAAACGGGATCACCGCCTGTTCGCCGGCGTTGTAGGGTTCATAGCGGAGGGCAAAGTCCGCAAGATGACGGAAAGCGCGGAACTGGCTTCGCTGCAACTGTCGCCAGGTCTCCCCGTAGTCGCCCGGCGAGTAGACGGTCACCCGCGAGCCGTCGGGACTTTCCCACTCGAACAGCCCCTGTTCCTGGCGACTGAGGAGCAGGTATTTCACGCCTGCCCTGGCCATGAGCTGCGGCGCCTGCAGCGTTCTTCCCGGCACGTCCACGTTCCAGGCCGTACGCGTATCCAGGCCGGGGAAGTTGTCGATGAACCATTTCCGTCCGAAGTAAAACTGCCTGGCCAGACTTTCCCCCGCATACATTTCCTCGTAGGGCTGGTTGTACGTGGCGCCCCACGACAGCCGTCCCTCGCGGGTATACCGCACGATGTCGTCTTTGCGGTGCGGGTTGCGCTTCAGGTATTCCATGAGCGACAGCATGTTCTCCACGTTAAAGGAAAAGTCCGGGTTTTCCTCCAGCAGCTTCAGCGCCGGAGTGATCACGCGGAGGTCGCGGTCTTCCTCGCATTGCGCGGGCGTATCTTCCCAGCCCGTATCCTGATGACTCGCCACCATCAGCAGGATGGTGCCCTGCTTCAGGTTGCCCGCCGACAATTTTTGAAGGAGCAACAACATGCCGTCCGTCTGGCTCACGTGCACCGTCAGCACCCAGTCTTGTCCGGCGCCGACCTCCGCTGCGGCCAGCCTGATCTGGACCACGTCCGTAGTGGCGTTGTTACGGACGTTGTTGGTGGCGTTGATGTATTCGTAGATGCTGTGTACCGTCACCAGCGGAAAGTCGTTGACGAAGAAATGAAAAGGTTTTCCGCTGACTGCCTCGCGCGGGGCGTGGACCACGAACTCAGCGACGCTGGCGCCTTCCTTCATGGCAAGCCGGCCTTCGCCCGACCACGAGGTGCCGATCCGGTAAGAAACCGGCAGGCCGTTCCAGCCCGGGTCTCCCCGGAAGGTGATCCGCTGCCGCCCCTGATCCAGGGCGGTCACGATAAGCTCCGCCTCGCCGTTGAGCCGCGCCATCGCCGGCAGTGCGAGGCACAGGATGAATAAAAACCAGCATATTCGTTTCATGGTTGATCAGATTTTCCGGACGGTTAAATCGTTAAAGTTCCGTGTCAGCGCTTTTCCTTAAGTCGGAGGTACAGAAGCCGGCATTGACCCAGTCGGCATGGTCCACGCCTTTGAACCCGATGACCTTCAGGGTGATGGTGCCCGTGCCTGCCGGCAGCGGCACATCCACATGCCAGATCCGGTTTTCTTCCATGGTCATCTCCGGACTCTCCGCCGCCAGGGTGTCGTCGGTCCACACCTGGAAGATGACCATCGTATTGCGGTAGTTTTTGTAGGTGAGGACCTCATCATCCAGTCCCGCCACCGCCACGAACCGTTTATAGTCGGGCTTGACGGCATAGGTTATCTCCGAGCGGGCATGGACGCCGAGTCCGTGTTCATACACCTTGCCGGCAATGGTGAGCGGGTTATCGCGGATCGACCGGTTTTTCCCGGGCACCCCGAAAAGCTGGTCGGACGTCCGGAGGTATTCCAGGTCGGCAAGGTGGACGTCAGGCAACGGAGGGGTGGGCGCCAGCGGCCGGATCTCGAGCTCCGGGGGAAACTCCCGCTGCGGATCCCGGTAGAGGATGGCGGCCAGCGTCGGGGCAGGTGCTCCCGGGTACACCCGGATAAACCGTGAAGAATTCCAGAAGTAGGCGTTGGCCAGGTAGAGTTCGCCGCCCGCCACCTGGAAGCCAAACCGGCCACTCTTGTGGAAGTTGGCCAGTTGTACATCCAGACGCCCGCTCTTCAGCAGCACCGATTCCACCGGGGTACCCCAGAACAGGGTGTTGAAGAATCCCAGCGACTTTCCCTGTCCGGGGTCAAAGTGGATGTAATAGTGCTGGTTAGCCAGGACGGTCACCAGTTGGGTGTTGACAAAGGCCACACCGTCGTTTCCCACGTCCTCGATGAAGGCCGAGATTTCTGCCCCGTCGGAGCCGTGTCCGTGGATGTAGCCCGACGGGCCGCGTCCGTTTTCAGACACCAGGTGGATGCCGTAGAGGGATCCGAAAACAAAATTCTGGAACATCACCTGTTCTTTCACGTCGCCGAGGATCATGGCGTCCAGGTTTTTGTTCTCGTAGTGCCATACCGAGGCCAGGTCGACCCCATAGCGCGGGGCGTTGTCAAATTTCGAGAAGGCCCAGTAGGTCGGGTTGAACTGGGTATTTTTGATGCAGCCGCCCAGAGACCCTCCTCCGACCCGGAAGCCCACCGACAGCGGGGCACCTCCTACGTACGACAGGTAGTGCCCGTCGCAGCGGAAGGTTGCCAGATCGACCATCCGGTACGGGTTGGTGGCACTCACGTTGACCAGGTAAAGGTTTTCGCCTTCACCCCGGATCAGAAACGGGTAGGGCGACACCTGGTAAATATGCTGATCGGGGTAGTGGAACAACAGTCCCTGGATGCCGCTGCGTGACTTCATCCGGATGAAGGGACTGTCTTTTTTTCCCTTGCCGGTGCAGACATGCAGGGTGGTGCCGGCGCTGATGGTATGATGCGGTCCGTCGCTGATTCCCCGGAGTTCCACGCCTTCTTTCAGGATCAGGTTCCGTCCGAGCTTGTAGTCGCCTGCCGGGAAGAAGACGATTCCCCCGCCGTTGGCCGCGGCGTCGTCAATGGCTTCCTGAACCGCCGGGGCGCAGTCGTTCCCGCCATGGGGATCGGCGTGGTAGGGTGCGGCGGTGATTACATACAGGTTTTCTTTTCCCGGCCGGCAGTTTTTGTCGGGCGCGGGCTTCAGTCCGGGCAACGGACGGAAGGAGACCGGCGCGGGGCCGAACTTTATCCGACTGTTGTTCCGGTCATAGACCAGGTTACACGATGGGTCGATCCGGTTTCCCAGCAGCTCGGCCTGCTGCACGCGCGAAGAGCAGTATACCGACGGCGCGTCGATGTCGCTGTCGAGGATGGTGACCGTCCCGTCGAACAGCACGACCTCTCCCCGGCCGATCCGGCAATGCTGCAAGGCCAGGTGGCCGTTTCCGTTGTTTCGCAGGACATGCTGCCCTTCGAAGCGGCAGTCGTGAAACTGGATGACCGAGTTAAACGTCTCGGCCGTCTCAAAGCCGACCTTCGTGCCGTGAAACTGCGACTGCGTGAAGGCGATTCCATAGGGGTTGGCCCCTTTTACCAGCACGGCCTTTTCGCAGTCTGTCAGCGTAAAGTCGTAGAACTGGGCGTTGGGGTAAGCTTCCGGCGCCCCGCTTTCCAGGTCGAGCTCGGGAGAGCCGGAGATTTCAAATCCCACGCGGTAGCCTTCCACGCGGACATCGTACCCGTATTCCCAGTCGCTGCGGTACATGACCAGGGCGGTACCGTTTTTTCGTGTCCACGCCGTGATCTCCTCCCGGGCAGGTGCCCCCGGCAACGCCGAACGACTCCAGACCCCGGGCTGAAAGTGAATGCCTTCCAGCCGGCCGATGTCAAAACACCGGTCAAACAGCAACCCGGTTTTAAGCGGCGTGCCGTAGACCTCGTGGATATAGTGCAGCGCATTTCCCCCGGGACCGATCCGGATTCCCCGGTAGGGGTTGACCAGCGTCACCCGTTCCACCAGACCATTTTCCTCGGCCGGCTGATGGATGCACCAGGGATAGGCAACGACCTGGCGGGCGTCCTGCTCCGGATACCAGATGTTCAACTCTTTCACGCCCGCACAGCGATGCAGGGTGATGAATGCGCTTCCCCCTTCGTTGCCCTTGCCGCTTTTCACCATCAGCAGCGTGCCGTGGATGCCTTGTTCATCGGGCGTCTTCCACTCGCCCCGCAGGACAATGTTTTCATAGATCACCAGAGGCCCGGTGAGGAGGTATTTTCCTTCCGGTACAAAGATGACCCCTCCGCCGTGATGGCGCATGGCACTCAGGGCTTCCCGGAATGCGCCGGTGTCGTCGGTGAGGCCGTCACCCTTTGCCCCGAAATCCAGTACCGAATAGCCCGCGACGATCACGTTGTTTGTCGGGTAACGCGACGACCGGATCTGCCAGGAAGGGGCAGGGTAAGAAGGATCCTGACCCCATGCGGGGAAAAATGAAAACAGGATCAGGATGAAAAATAATTTCTTCATGATGTCTTATTTTTTAGAGTCGGATGCACGGCAGCCGGCTTTTTCGTTTTATGGGATTGTCAGCACCGGCAGGGTGATTTGTGACGGGTGTGCCGGTCCGAAATAAAAGGTTTGCGTGGCAGTCCGGCATACCCGGGCAGACGCGACGGGTTCACCGGTATTCAGGTTCCGGTTGTAGCGCGGGAACCAGGCCGACGTGATCACGATGCGGAGTTTGTGGCCGGAATTAAGCTGGTAGCCGGTGGGCCAGGACTCCAGGTCGACGCGGCTGACCCTGCCCGGGTGGAGCCGGACATGTTTTCCTCCTTCCTGGATGTTGATGATCGTGTCGTTCGGGAAGACATCCTGCACGAGGATCATGAAATCCGTATGGGCGGCGGTGCTGCTCACATACAGCGAGGCGGAGACCGCTCCCAGGAGCGCCAGCGGCTCGCGGAGCACGTCCGATTCGAACACCCACTGATCGGCCCGGGAGGTGTTTTTATTCTGAACGCCCGGTCCGGTGTCCATGCCGATGAAGGTCCCGCCGATGCTGGGGAAGGGATCCGCCGGGTCATACACAAACTGCCGCTGTCCGGACTCCCTTGATTGTTCGGGCACGATCCGGTCGTTTGCCAGGTAACAGACCTTCGGGCCGACCTCTTTGGGCGGCCAGCAGTCGCTCCCGAAGTAGGCGTTCCTTTCCATGATAAAGAAGTTGTACTTGTGGTCCGTGAAGGGGGCTCCCGGGACGTCCGTGTCTTTTCCCAGCAGGGTTTTTTCGAGGAAGCGTTCCATGAGGGCTTGCCGGCGCCCGGTTTTATCACCACCGCCGTATTCATTTCTGAAGGCCTGCGGACCGTGGCACCAGGGACCGACGATCATCCTGTTCCCGGGGTTACGCGTGCGCCGGTCAATCTCCAAAAAATCGTTTAACTGTGCCGGCAGGAAGATGTCGTACCAGCCGGCGATCGACAAGACGTTGGCGTTGGCGGTTTTCCGGTGGTTCATCGCCCGCCAGTAGCGGTCATTTTTCTCGTGCCGCAGCCAGTCGTTGAAAAAGCGGTTGTCTTTGAAGGTCAGGTCGTCAGCGACCGATAGCGGCAGGTGCCGGTAACTTTTCCCGAGCCTGGCCACGATGGTGTCGGGGGGCAGGGGGATCACGTTCTTCGTGTCGACCATCAGACCCCAGTTGCAGGCCGTTGCCAGCGAAAAGAGGCCCTGCGGATAAATCAGGTCGTACAGGCTGGCGCTGCCCATCTCCGAGAGCACCACCTCAAGCTCATCGGCAATGGCCCATTGTGTGAAGGTGTTGTAGCTGCTCCCGTAGCCGGCAATTTTGCCGTTGCTCCAGGGCTGTTCCCGGATCCAGGCGACGGTTTTCAGTCCGTCTGTCCGTTCATTTTGAAAGGCGTAGAATTCGCCGTCCGAGTCAAATTTTCCCCGGCAGTCCTGCACCACCACTGCGTAGCCCCGGCCGGCAAATGACGCCGCGTTCTTTTTGAAGTTGCCCCTGAAATAGGGTGTGCGGACGAGGATGACCGGGTACTTTCCGGTCTCATCCGGCAGGTAAACGTCCGTGGCCAGTTTCATGCCTTTTTCGGTTTCCACGAACTCGGTTTTTAACGTGCATTCATCCTGCGCCATGATCTGCCAGGAGGCCAGGAGCAACAGGATGCCCATCCTGAATTTTCGCTTCATGTTGTTTTTAAGTTAGCCATGCCCAAAAAGAAGCTTCTGCCGTGCAGCAGAAGCGTGATCCGTGAAAGGCCGGGACCGTCGGGGACGGTCCCGGTAAATCCTTAAAATTCCCCGTAGACCTTAATATCGTCCACGTACGTGTTGTATTTGACATTCCCGGCTCCGCCGCTGATCCCTCTGAATTTGACGCGCACCACGTCGGGCTGCAGGTCGAACACCTGTTTTGTCCATCCCGGTTGTGCGCCCAGGTCGGCGATCTCGGTCCAGTTGGTATTGTCGGTGGTGATAAACACTTTAAGATGATTCACTTTGTCGCCCGATGCCTGACAATAGTAGTAGAATTCCAGCTTGTTGTTTTTCGTGACCGAAGCGTTGAACGGTGGTGTGAGCAGGTCCTGCGTTGATCCTGCCGCGACGGTGCTGGAGAAGTTTGCAGCCACGAGATCGCTGTAGGCCACCACCGGCGTATTGCCGACGATGTGGGTCAGCGAGGTATTCCAGCCATGGTCATTGAAGTTGCCGGTGCCGCCCGACGCGCCCTCGTAGTTGAAGACCGTGTTCAAGAAGCTCTTCCCGCCGTGTACGCCGGACCAGCAGCCGTCTGTAAAGCCTGCCCCGGGTGTTCCGCCAAAGAAGATCTCGAACAGGTAGGTGTATTGCCCTTCCGGTTTCAGCACCGGAATGTCGATCCATTCGGAGGTGGCAGTGGCATGGTCGCTGGTTGCTTCAATCCGGAAGGAGACGATGTCGCCCACCGCATAGTCTTTTCCCTGCACGGGAATGGCGCCGGTGGCGCTCCAGTCGCCTTCGACTTCCACAGCGGTCCCGTTGTTGACTTTCTTCTGCACCTTGACGTCGTTGACGGGATTACCTCCGGCGCTGATGGTATACGGAACCGGCGCGACGTTGTCGATGAGTGCGAAGACAGAGGGCGGCGCCGTGTATTCAAACGGTGAGACAGGCCTGACCTGGAAGGTGCGGATCACCTCCTCGCCGTCGGCGAATGTCGACACGAACTTAAGGGTGGCGACATGGCCGGGCGACACGATGCCCAGTTCGGGCATGGAGGCCGTGAATTTTCCGGACTGGTCGGGCTGTCCGAGCGGAATTTCATCCAGCGGTCCGCTCCCGTCGTTGGGGATGGACGAAACCTTTACCGAGGCCGGCGCGGCGCTGCTTTTGATATCTTTGGCCAGGATGTTCACCTCCAGCAGTGCGAGTTGGTTGACGCCCACGCCGCCCTGCAGGTACAGGCTGTCGCCCTGGTAGGTGAAGAGGACCTGCTTGGACCGGACGGTGAAGATGAGGTCATCTTCCCGGCAGGCCCACAGCAGGGCGATGATGATCAGGAACAGCGCTTTGACGGCTTTCCCGTGACGGATATGGAAATGGATTGAGTTCATCATGTTCGTTTTTATTTCAGGTACCACATTTTCGTTAAGTTATTGTTTGGGCCCTGCCGGGCAATCACCTCTTGCAGGTTGTCATAGTTGGTCGACTCTTCATCGACCGGGTACATGAGCCGCTGAATAAACTGTCCGTTCAGCGATGTTGCCGGACCGACCTGGAAGTCCGGGAAGCCGGTTCTCCGGTAGTCGAACCAGGCTTCCGCGCCGATGCAGAAGTTGGCCAGCCACTTTTGGGTGATGATGCGTTCGAGTGTGCCGTCGTAGGCCACGGCATCCTGGTCAAAGTAGCCGGCCGGAGCCTGCACCTCCCAGTAGCCGAAGGAGGCCTCGATCCCCTTTTTATAATAGGCGGCGGCGTCGCCGGCGATCAGTTGCCGCTGGGCGGCTTCGGCCAGCAGGAACATCACCTCGGCATAGTGCAGCATCTTGGCGGGGAGGTATTTGTTGGCATCCTGCTTGAATTTCGCGGTCAGGCGCGAAACGAAGTCTTCGCCGCCGTTGTAGTTGCTGGGCGAGCCGGTACCTGCGGGGATGCCGACAAATTCGGACGCGGTGCCCGGCACCGGGTCGTAGTAAACGGGTAACCTGGGATCGTTGATCGCCTTCAGGGCATCCACCGTGGTGGCACAGGCAGCCCGCTCCGCGTAATAGGTGTTCCCCAGGTTGGTGCTCACCCCGAACGGAGAGGAATAAGTTCCGTTAAGGTAGGGCAGTTCGGCGTTGTCGGCGTTGCTTTCAAAAATCGGGTATTGCCCGGGATTGGTTACGATCTCCGCGATTTTGGCTTTCACGTCCGCCTTGCCGGAAATCCGGATCAGCAGGCGCAGCCGCAGGGAGTTGGCCAGTTTCCGCCATTTGATGACGCTGCCCTTATAGAGGATGTCGGCTGTGGCATCCAGTCCGTCGTTGACTTCCGACAGCAGCGTGTTTGCCTCTTCCAGGATCGCCAGCAATCCGTTTTCACCCAGGTAGATGTCTTCCTGACTGTCGTAAACCGGGTAAATATGTGCTTCGGGGTTTACTGCCTGCGCATACGGAATGTCGCCCATCTCGTCGGTCAGCTCGGCAAACAGGAACGCTTTCAGGACCAGCGCCACACCCATGCGGTTCGTGTAATCCAGTTCCTTCGCCTTTTGATAGATCGTGTTGACATGCTGAATGGGGAGGTAGTACCGGTAGTCGCCACGGCTTTCGATAAACCGGTCGAACGAAAGGACCTTCAGGTTGACATAGTATTGTCCGAAGACGCCGCCAAAATTGCGCAGCGCGTCGCCGTTATAATAGTAGGCCGTATTGATGATCACATAAGGGAGGATCAGGTCCGTACCCGGATTGGTAAACTGGTTGGGATTCGTGTTCATTTCCTCAAAGTCGCCGGTGCACCGTACCAGGTTAATCAGCGCCAGGAGGAGGAGAAGAAAGGCATATCCCTTATTTTTAATTTGTTTCATCGTTTATTTTTTTTCAGTTTTCAGCAATTTTCACGTTATAAATCAGAAAACAACCTGGAGTTTGATCCCGTAACTTCTTGTCGCCGGCAGTTTTTCAAAGTTTACGCCGCCGGCAAAGGTTCCGCCGGTGCTGGAGAACGCGTTTTCCGGGTCGAAATCCAGGTCATCCCGGGTCCACAGGAAGAGGTTTTTCCCCTGGAGGGAGATGACTGCCCGTTGGATACCGAAAAGGTTTTTGGTGAGGTTGGCCGGCAGGCTGTACGACAGTGACACTTGCCGCAGTTTGACAAACGTTCCGGTGTGGGTGAGAAACTCCGGGTAGGTGCTCAGGTCGTATACCGACTTGTAGTAATCCTGCGCGGGGATGATGACCTGGTTGGGTTGCCCGGTCTGCTGGTCGGTGCCGGGAACGATCATCCCGTCATGGCGCAGGTTTCCCTGTCCGTCGATCCAGTCCAGTCCGCCGTGCCCGGCATCCCTGCCGGCGAGTGTTTCTTTGGTGTACCCGTTGTTGGCGATTGCCGCCCCGTTGGCGTCGACCACGGTGCCGCCGTTTCTCCAGTCGACCAGGGCTTCGAGGGAGAATTGCTTGTACGACAGGGAGTTGACAAATCCGACCTGGAAGTCAGGATTATAATCGCCCCTGTAAAAGCGGTATTCGCCCACGATTTTATAGATTCCGTTGTTGGTAAGGGGATTGTTATTTTCATCCCGTTCAATGCCGCGGGTATAGATGGCTGAGGTCGATCCGCCCTTGTACCCGTATATCTTGACGTTCCGGGTCGATGCCAGTTGCAGGAAGCTTTCGTCGGTGTCGTTGGGGCCAAGCTCGACAATTTTGTTCCTGTTGCGGGTGTAGTTGATCCCCACGTCCCACCGGACGGCCTTTTTCACCGGCACGAGATTCAGCCCGATTTCCAGTCCCTTGTTTTCAATCCTTCCGGCGTTGATGACCTTCCCGGCAAAACCGGTGGCATGGGATAAGACCTGGGCGAAGATCTGGTTTTTGTTAACCGTTTCGTAGTAGGTGGCGTCGAGGTTGACCCTTCCCTTAAACAGGGCGATGTCGATCCCGTATTCGTTCGACGTCAGTTTCTCGGGTTGCAGGTCGAACGGGGGCAGGCCCAGTCCCAGGTGTACATTTTTCACGCCGTTCCAGTCAGTGCCGAAGCTGTAGGAGTTGGAGAGCTGGTAGGGTGCGGTATCCTTACCGACCTCTGCCCATCCGGCGCGGGCTTTGAGCAGGGATACCCAGGCCGGCATCCGGAGAAACTCCGAGAGGATGGCGCTGAACGACAAGGAAGGATAAAAATAGGAGTTGTTGTTGACGGGCAGGGTGCTGGACCAGTCATTCCGGGCGGTCACGTCCATGTAGATGCTTTCCCGCCAGGCGATTTGTCCCAGTCCGAGCACGCTGTGTATTTCCTTTTCGCGATAGCCCGAACTGACTCCGGGGACGCCGCCCTGGCTGTCATAGTTGGAGAGGGTGTACATGCCGGGGACCACCATGCCGCCCGAGATGCCTCCGTCGATGCTGTTGTCGTACTGCCGCATGAAATTCGTGCCGGCATCGACGGAGAAGAACCAGTCCTCTCCGGCTTTCGCCTTATACCCCAGCATCAGGTCGGTGTTCAGTTCCTGGAAGGAGCTTTTGCCGACCGAGTAGTACCCTTTCGGATACTGCACGGAGCTGAAGGCCTGGCGTTCCTCCCGCTTTTCGTCGGTGATGTTGGCGGTGGCCCGGCCTTTGACGGAGAGGTTAGGGGTCAGCATATAGGTGAGTTCCACGGTTCCGGTGAGGCGGTTGAGGCGCATGCCGTGCAGGTTTTCGTGGGCAGCAAAATAGGGGTTGTTGGTGCCTGAACCGTAGGTCTGGAACTGCTGGATCTCTTCCTGTCCGGGGACCCAGTAATTCTCCAGGTCTGTGACGTTAATGTTGGGGGGCAGTTCCCGGTACAGTAACTGGATGATGTTCGACTTGGACGACGCGTCGACCGGCCGGTTTTTGGAACGGGTCTGGTTGAAGCTGACGTTGAAGTTCACCCTGAACTTGTCCGACGCATTAAATCCGCCGCCGGCATAAAAGGTGTTTCTTTCGAGGTCGGTATTCGGCACAATGCCCTCGTATTGCATGTCGGTGAACGACACCCGGATGTTCGAATTGTCGCCCTTGTGGGTGATGGCCACCGTGTTGGTGAGCGTGGAGGCCGTTTGCAGGAACCGTTCCGTGTTGCGGGCGTACGATTTCAACTCTGACGGCACGGGTTTTCCCGTTTCGTCGATCGGACTGTTATACTGGATTGCCTTGATTCCCTTGTTCAGCGCGGGTCCCCAGGCTTCCAGGGTGGTCTTGGTGAAGTTGTTGTAGAGGCCCTGGCCGAATTCGTACTGGAAGTCGGGGAAGAGGAAAGGGTCATCCAGCATGTAGGATGACGCGATCTCGACGCCCAGGCCTTTTTTGGCTTGTTTTCCGCTTTTGGTCTCGATCAGGATCACGCCGTTGCCGGCGCGGGAGCCGTACAACGCCGCGGCGTTGGCGCCCTTCAGCACCGAAATATTGGCCACATCGTCGGGGTTGATGTCGAACGAGGCATTCCCGTAGTCGACATTGCGGTCGCTGGCACCGTTAAACCGGATGTCGCCCGAGATGGGGACGCCGTCCACGATGTACAACGGCTGGTTCCCGGTGGGCGAGAAGTTCTTGGCGCCGCGGATTTCCACGTTGACCGACGATCCGGCGTCGGCGCTCAGGCTTTTCACGCTTACGCCCGGCACCCGTGCGGCCAGGTTATTCAGGATATTGGGATCCCTGATGGCGCTGATAGCCTCGCCCGAGATGCTTCCCACGGA
>Ga0172382_10005346_pt1 | contig 19187 bp, 13 predicted proteins | sample Leawel138RmetaG_FD_122245 | JGI IMG/M metagenome (GOLD analysis project Ga0172382, IMG submission 122245) | Leachate microbial communities from a municipal landfill in Southern Ontario, Canada - Leachate well 138R metaG | ecosystem: Engineered > Solid waste > Landfill > Unclassified | place...
ATGATTCCCGATAATTGCGGAACCGCTGTCTTCGACACGTCCATAGCCGTAACCTTCAATATACATGAACGTTCCCATGGGGTAAATACTGATATCTGCGGCGATAACCCCCGGTTTCGCTTTCGTACCGCCCGCGGTCATTCCGACAATTTTGGGTTTTCCTTTCCGGGGACCGTAAGCATAAACCGCCTCTCCGTTTCGGTTCAGCCGCCAGCCGCAGCACTTTTCACAGGCACAATAAGCGGTAACTTCCATAGTAATGATTTTCGGTATGCGGGTAAAATGCGGTTTCAGCTGATTTTGAAAAATACTGCAGGCATTCGTGAAGGGAATCATCAGTAAGAGGATCAGAATAAAATTCAATTTCAGTCTGCGGATCTTTCTTTTATGCTTCGGGCTCATGATGCGAATGTTTTTCCTCTTCGTTCTTCAGAAGATTTTCCATCTCCATGGGATGCATGATCATGCCGGTCATGGCGGCAGTAAAACAGGACAAGCTTCCGGCCAGGTAGCCGCCGTTTTCCAGAATGGCGGCAGAGGTCGACATCCGGGTCCGCTGCAGGTCCGGGAAACGCTTTAGCTGCGATTGGAAAGCCGTCGGGAATATCTGAAAACCGATCTCGGTGAAAATACCGGCGATACCCATATCCAGCAGGTCACCGTGTACCAGCTGGGAACCCGGCAGCAGGCAGGCGTTCATATATTCGGGCAGCATGCGGTAACGGATCAGTTTCAGCCCTGCTTCAAAATCTTCATAGCGGCAGGCGGTGTCACCGCCGATAATAACCTGCTGAACGGGCAGCGCGTCTTTATCCGTAAGTCCGCCGATCTGCAGGGCGGGACCGACTTTCCAGGCGAGCATGGGCGTAATGCCTGAAAGATCAACGTTAATATCCGCTTTTTCCACAGGAAAACAAATCTGCGCTTCGCCCGTACTGCGGTCCTGCAGAAAGGTCATACACTGATCGTCGACCTGGCAGAGCAGATTAGGATAACCCAGATCTTCCAGTGTGCGCAGCAGCTTATGCCGGTCTGCCAGAGAAAGAGCATGCAATCCTTCTCCACTGAATTCCAAAAAAGCGGATTTATCTTTGGGGAGTTCGTAATATTTGATCAGTGCAAGAGCAATATCGATGCCGTCCGTCCATTCGCCGGGAAGGGAACGAAGTTCGATGCTAACGGTATCCGGAACAGCGATCTCGAGATCCCCGCTCCGCAGCAGTCCGGCAATGCTGTCCGGATCCGGCCGCAGAACCATTGCGCCCAAGACCCCGAGTTCCGACAGACCGGGGATCGTCGTGGCAATAAGGGCGCCGGGGAAAGCCAGTCCTTCTTCAGCGGCTACGAGGGCAGGGACACCGCCGCGTGCAGCGCTCAGGTAGGGAATACCGCGTTTCTGCAGTGCCGCGATCAGTTCGGGACCGGGATTCCCTTCCAGCGGGAGTTGATTATCGATCACATAGACCGGCAGGGAAATTCTTTCGCTTTCCGCTAAGGAATACAGCATTCCGGCAGCAGCGGCATCCAGGATAAGGACATCGGGGCGGATACGTATACCGGCTGCAGGGCCTGGCATATCCTGTTGGGTAGAATGTGCCAGCAACTGGCGGATCATACTTTGTTGAGATTGCATCAGGACTCCGTAATAAAAATGTTTAAGAAACGCCGGTTGTTCAGCAGTTGTCCCCAGTCGTAGATGATAAAGTTCCGTCTCCGGGACTGCAGATCGCTGCGGAAGCGTTCTTCGCCGTTCCGAAGGTAATTGCGGACCTGAAAAGCGGGTATGGCACGCTGACCAAGGTCTGCGGATTCCCGAAGCGCCGCAGTGAGCAGGGAATCGTTGCCGGTATCCGGCTCCGGTAAAGTGCTAAGCACAAATGCGTCAACATAGCTTTGCAAAGTTTTTATATCCAGGCCATAAATTTGCTGCAGACCGGTGTTGAGATACTTTTCCGTCCAGGGTTTGCGTTCCAGCAGGATCCGGCATGCCGGATTCATCGCATGTACCTGTCTGCGGATCGTTTCGACATAAGCGGTGATCAGACCCGAGCGCCACAGTGTCCATTCTTTGCGGTAATGGTTCAGGATATGGGAAGCCTGCTCGGCAACGGAGGCATTTGCTGCGAATTTCACGTCCGCATATTCCGAAAAATCCCGGAGACAGGCGGCGCAGAAACAGGAAGAACGGATATGGTTGTTCGGAGGTATCTTTCCGTTTTGGGCGTTTTCCGCCGGATAGGAACAATGTTCCAGATAAATTGCATCCGGTTGAAGAATGAGCATTATTTCATTGATGATCTGCAGTTTATAATTCCGGTATTCCGGCCGGGAAGGACAAATCCATCCACGGATACCGGCGCCGTAATCGTTCACCGCCTGTAATACGGGTTGAGAACGCTGGGTATACTCGTCTTTGAAAACCGGCACACAGGCGGCAAAGCGTATATTGCGCCGCCGCAGCTCATGACGGAAAGCCAGCAGCTGGGTCCCGTATTCCCAGCGCTGAGGAAGAAGGTCGGAGGGATAATATGCCGTAGCGTCTTCAAGAACGGGAGCGATCACCAGAGTAACGTCGGCCTGTTTGAGTTCATCGGCCAGGGCGCCCATTTCTCCGCCGTAACGCTGCCGGATCGCCGGATCCTGCAACTGCAGGTGCACACCTTTTACACGTTCATACGAAGAACAGGATGCCGTAAAAAGCATAATGAAAAACACAGCGAAACGACACAATCTTTTCATGCAGGGAAGATAATGTTAAAATTGCCTTCTGTCAACCCGTAACTCGTGCGGCAGGCAGCGCCGCAGAATCCGGGATCATTCGGTCTTTTTGACTTTTTTACCGAATTCCGGATCGATCTTGAGGAATTTTATCAAAATGAATCCCGGGATAGTGGCAATAACAACCCAGATAAAGAAATGTTCATAACCGATTATTTCCTGCAGCCAGCCGCTCATCATTCCGGGGATCATCATTCCCAGCGCCATAAAAGCTGTACAGATGGCATAGTGCGAGGTCTTGTATTCGCCCTTGGAAATATAGATCATGTACATCATGTATGCGGTAAAACCGAATCCGTAGCCGAAGGTTTCAAAGGAGACACAGGGTACAATCACCCAAAGGCTGGAGGGCTGAACATAGGAAAGGAAAATATATACCGCATTGGGTACATTGATCATAATGGCAAACCACCAGATCCATTTTTTCAGCCCGTGCTTTGCTACGGCCATTCCTCCCAGAATACCGCCCAGGGTCAGAAAGATCACGCCGACCGTTCCGTAGGTAAGCCCGTATTGTCCGGCTGTCAGTCCCAGTCCGCCCGCTTCGCGTGTATCCAGCATAAAAGGTGCCGATAATTTGACCAGCTGGGATTCACCCAGACGGAACAGCAGCAGGAAGGTGATTGCCAGACCAATACTTTCCTTTGTAAAAAAGGAAGCAAAGGTCGCGAGAAAATCCTTGAGCGCCTGCACTGCGCTTTTTTCCTTGCGGTCCGTTTCCACTTTCGGCAAAGTGATACGGTGGGCGAGCCAGAAAATAAAGAGCATTGCGGAAAGGAAAAAGAACAGGACCGTCCAGGACATGACCACATTCCCTGACTGGGCATCAAAGACCGCAGAGCTTGGGGTCAGTAGCTTTTTATCCAGCTGGATCCCGGCCTGCACGGGTTTATTCCAGTTTTCTTCGTTAAACTCAAAACGGGTACCCTCGACCAGTTTGATGCTCTTGTCTCCCCGGTCCTGCCCGAAGGTGACAATGACGGTCTTGTCTTTATCCGGAGCTTTGGAGAGATGAAAAGAAACAATACCGATATTCCCGGCATAATCGGTGACCGGTACTTCGGTGACACCGAAATTCATGCGCAGCCATTGTTCAAACTTTTTTGGCCGAAGAGGTTTTTCCTTCCGGACCCTGGTCTTTTCTTTTGCTATGCGCGGAGCATCCGGATCCGGCTGTCCCTGGGCAAGATTCCAGGCACGTATCGATTTGATCACGGAATCCGCATAGGCGGGACTTACCGGATTAAGGGAAATATCCAGTACTTCCGGAGCATAGATCAGGCGCATGTCACCGTCGTGTTCCGCCATGTCGATATTCTCCAGAAGTACGGACTTTGCAGCCTGTGCCTCAGGAACGGCATTGACCTCGATCTCGATCGTATCCATGCCGGAGGCATTGATCAGAATACTGACCAGGATCACAAAAACGCCCTGACCCATCAGCATGGAAACACGGTAAAAGGCCGAGCGGATACCGTTAAAGAAAGACTGATCGCCTTCTTCAAGCCCAATCATGTAAAAACCGTCCGCCGCAATATCATGGGTTGCGGAGGTGAAAGCCATTAACCAAAGGAAAGCGATACTGATGCGGAAAAAATTCGTGGTCGGAATGGTCAGGGCAATACAGGCAAAGAGAACGCCAAGGATAAACTGCATGATCAGGATCCACCAGCGCTTTGTCTTCAGATTGTCAACGATAGGGCTCCACAGCGGTTTCAGGACCCAGGGCAGATAAAGCAGGCTCGTATATAAGGCAATGTCGGTATTGGAGATGCCGAGCATTTTGTACATGACGACGGATACGACCATAACGACCGTATAGGGAATACCTTCAATAAAATAGAGGGAAGGTACCCAGCTCCAGGGATTGCCTCTGGAATTTTTCTTTTTCTGACTACGCATAATTATCCTTTCCTGAGTTATTTGTAGATCTGCTTATATTCGCTTCCGGGGTAATAATGCGCCAGGATCTCTTCGGTGGTATAGCCTTTCAATGACATCCCCAGCGCTCCGATCTGGCACATTCCGGCACCGTGTCCCCAGCCGGCTCCGTGATAGACGAAGCGGCGCGGGATCTTCCCGGATCCGATCCGTTCAATGATCACCGCTGAAGAAAAAAGGAACTTCGGATGCAGGACCAGTCTTGCATTATAATCCTTATACACCACCGTTTCCTTTTTCTTGTCTTCAAAATCCAGGTAGACGATGCCGAGTTCCAGCAAGCGCGCACTGCCGCCGCGTTTCCGGGTCTGCAGGTCCAGGATAGCTTTGACATCCAGTCCGAGTTTCTCCCGCAAATTGGCGGACAGGGTTTCGTTGCTGATCTCTACGGTCCAGCGGAAATATTCCCCTTCCTCATCACAGGCACCAATATATTGTTTCAGTTTATCTTCCGGAACGGTATGGGAGCTGCAGAAGGCTTCTTTGGGCGTGGACATGATCCATTTTTGTGCGTTTTTTTCCACGCTCAGGTCCGGAACACCATTGCCTTCCGGCATATCGGGCAAATTCTGCATGTAGGGAAGTGGTGTATCCTCCCAGAGATTTTCAAAGGTTTCCATTTTCCCTCCGCAGGATTTGGAATAGCGCGCGTCACAGATCCTGCCCTCGTAAAGAATGACCTTCCCACGAGTGGATTTTGCACCCTTGATACTGACGTCTGTCAGATTATTGAGTCCCTGATAACGCTGGCAGCAGTCGTCATTGCAGACATCGATCCCCAGTGCCGTATGCTTCTGTTCGACATTGGCCAGCATCCAGGAACGGGCGACCACGGTCTGAGCCTCAATCAGGGCAGGGGGACAGGCGGCACCCATTTCGGAGGTGGCGACACACATCAGGTATTGTTCCAGGGGGAGTTCATTGATCACCAAAAGGAAATTTTCATAAATGCCGATCTCCACGATCCCGGGAAGACGGACGCTGATATGTTTGCGCCAATGGAATTCCCGGCCGGAAATAACCGGGTCAAGCGTAATATGCGCGCTTTCCCTGGTCGGTCTGAAAACCACCTTATGAACACGTTCGTACTGCTTCCCGTCAATTTGAAACAGCATTCCCTTTTCCTCTACCGTGAACGGAATGCTCGCAACTTCACAGGTGGAAAAAGTCAGGGTATCGACCGCCATCTCATAATCGCACATATTGGACAGGAATGCCGTGATCTTTTTTTGCTCGTCATTCGGCAAAACGATTCCGACCCTGATACTGGGTTCCTGCCTGGGAATAAGACCGGGTTTCAACATGATATAGCACCTTTCTGGTTTAGTCAAAAATTCATTCTCATCCGGTATCGAATACAAACATTATACAAGATATTTAAAATAATATTTTTCATCACGTATTTCAATTCTTTAGTGAATTAAATCGGGTATAAAGATATGTTTTTATCGGCAAAAACGGAAACAGCCCGTGAAGGGGAAGATCAAAGCTTGTCAACAATGAGAAAAATCAGGTTTCTAAAGGAATTGTAAAACAAAAAAATATTTTCTACATTTCATTGGCAGCGCGGACAGGCGCTGCCGTTCCGGAGGAAGGTGAATATGGATTATGTACTGATTGTCCTGGGGTTTATCCTGATGATCGGAGGGCTGGCAGGCTGCATTCTTCCGCTGCTCCCCGGTCCGCCGCTGAGTTATGCGGGATTGCTTTTACTGCACGCAACGCAGCATTATCAATTCTCATCCGATTTTCTGATCACCTGGGGATTGGTAACCGCGCTGGTATACGGATTGGATTATGTGATCCCGGTGTTTACCACAAAGCAGGCGGGTGCGGGAAAGCGCGGGGTCTGGGGAAGTATGATCGGACTGATCATTGGACTGATATTCTTTCCGCCTTTTGGGATCATTGTCGGACCTTTTATCGGCGCCGTGATCGGAGAACTCAGCTCAGGCAAAGATTCGGCTGCCGCGCTGAAATCGGGATTTGCCTCTTTTCTGGGCTTTATATTCGGGACTCTGATCAAGATCATTGTTTCGGGTATGATGTTCTGGCATTTTCTCAAAACACTTTTTATAGTTTAACAAACCGGATCAAACCCCGTATTCCGGAGGAAATATGAAATACCGTTTACTGTTTTATCTCTTATTTTCATGCCTGCTGACGGCAGCGCCTTCCGATCTGGAAACGGCGCATCGCATGGCTGACGGCGTATTCCGCGGCTGGACCTACGGCGCCTACAGCAGCGTAAAAAAACAAGTGGATTGCACTACCTTCATTTCCGCGGTTATGGATACGCTGGTCAGCCGAAGGGGAATTTCTTACACAAACGAAATGTACCGGGATATACTGATCAACCATCCCGATCTTGGCAGGAATGTCGTTATTGCGGGTCCGGATCCGGAAGACCCGCGTTACGCCGGAGTGGTGTATGCATTGGAAAAATACGGACTCGGGTATCCCGTACGTGACGTTTCCAAGGTGCAACCCGGAGATTTTATTCAATACTGGGTCCGGGGAAGTAACGGGAAATGGTTCGGTCACGCTTCGCTGATCGAGTCCCTGCGCATGGATCCGAAAGACGGACGCTACAAAGCGCGTATTTACGGTTCTCACAAATCCATGAACGGGATCGCCGTCTCGGGTTTCGAATTGCTTCTGGAAGGAAAGGACCGAATTGTTTATATCGGCAGATTTTTTGATGAAATGAAGTAACTGCGTAGAAAAATCCACCATGATACAAAAAAGGCGGCTTTGGCCGCCTTTTTTGTGTGGAGCGAAAGGAAGAAGAAAGATTTAACGAATAGGGAGGAACCAGGATGCCATTTCAACGGGAGCGCTTTCATCGGTAAAGGTTGCGGTGTTGATCATCTGAACCCGGAGCCGGCTCTGACCGCGGCCTTTCATTACCGATCCGCTGAAAATCCTGTCTTCCGCCGTCAGGTCCAGTCCCAGTCCGTCATCCGCCAGGGCAAAGTGGCGGCCGCTTGAACCCAGGACATTGAAGTCGTCAGCCCCGGAAATCGTAACAAATACATTAGTTGACAAGGCACCGGGCCGGCCGCGGAAGGCACCCTGCTGCGTATATCCCCGGAATACCGTGTAGAGCTTTTCCGGATCATCGAAGAGAATTTCCGTACTGTCTTCGTCGGAAGCCACAAGTACTTCTTCAATCTCATTCATGATCCCCTCGGTAGCTCCGGCCTCCAGGCTTTTCGCAAGCAGACGCCAGCCACTGGTATCGGAGGCCAGGTTCGCTGCGCTGTCGGAAGAACTGTCGGCATTGTTATAATGCACATACTGCCAGTAAGCGGTCGTACTGTAAACATAATCCTTTTCCCAGATCACGGGCGTATCGGTGATGGCCGTATCGTTGTGATGAATATACAGGGTACCGTACAAGGTTTTGCTGACCGTAACCAGAGCGGTGTCATCGGTGGTATAGCTGATGCTGTGAGAAACGTCCACGCTGTCAACTTCATGTTTAAGGCGCAGATTGATGCGTTTGCGGTTCTGTTGCGGATTGGGACCCGGTGCGAATTTTGAGAATGACGAAGGAACACTGATCTCGATGTCCTCTTCAATGGCCGTATCGCTATCATATTCCGCCAGCAGCTCGCTTTCTACTAGGGCGGCAAGCGTGACGTTTTCGTCATCGTCATTATCCCAAAAGCCGCCGAAATTGCATCCGCTCAGCATGAACAGGACGGCAAGCAGTGAGATGAACAGGATCTTTTTCATAGCTTTTCCTTTCTTTTTTTTGTCTTTTTCCCGGCAGGTTTTCTGCCCTTCCATTCATAAGACACAACGGCGGCCGAGAAAGGTTAAGAAAAATTTCCAATCCTGCTTTTCCCGTTATTTAGCATAAAAAAACGGGAAAATTAGCCTCAAAAAAAGATTCTGCGACAAGGGCCGCAGAATCCATTAAAAACGCAGGAGAATATCGTGTAGAAATCCTCCAGATTATTATTCGTTTTCAGGGAGCGACGGATTTAAGGTATTTGTAAAAATCGCTCTCCGTTGAAAGAATGACCGAAGTGTTGGAATCCATCACGGACTGATAGGCCTCCATGGTTTTCATGAAGGTGTAAAATTCCCGGGATTCCGGACTGCGGTTGTAGGCGTTGCTGTAGATCGATGCCGCTTCGGCGTCTGCCTTTCCCATGATCTCGTTTGCGGTCCGGAGGGCTTCGGACTGGATACGCCGCAGTTCACGCTCTTTTTCACCGCTGATCCGTGAAGCTTCTCCCTGGCCTTCGGAACGGTACTGGTCCGCAATACGCTTACGTTCGGTGATCATCCGTTCGAAGACCGTGTTCTGAACTTCTTTGACATAATTGATGCGCTTGATCCGGAAATCCAGAATACTGATCCCCAGGTCGGCGGTACGTGCGGTAGCAGCTTTCAGGATCTCGTTCCCGATCAGACCGCGCCCGTACAAGATGGTTTCCAGACTGTCGGTGTCCAGGTCCAGTATCGGATCCCGCTGCGGTTCGCGGTTAGAAGTGCGCACATGTTCGATCAGGTTGTGCCGGGCGAATGCGGTCCGGGTTTCACCGTCAATAATATCGTCAATGCGCGACAGGGCACCGCGTTCGTCATAAAGACGCATGTAGAACAAGAGTGGATCCACGATCTGCCAACGGGCATAGGTGTCAACCCAGATATAACGTTTGTCCTTGGTGGTAACCTGATTGCTTTCCCCGCGCCATTCCAGAAAACGCTTGTCAAAAGTATGCAGGATGTCAAGAAAAGGGACCTTGACATGCAGTCCCGGTTCAACCAGGGTCCGTATCGGTTTCCCGAAACGGGTAATGATGGCCTGCTGGGTTTCGTCCAGAATAAATAAGCTCGTACTCGCAAGGATCACGATCAGCAGGAGAGCCAGGGCGATCCACAATAATTTTAAATTTTTCATTTCAGGCTCCTTATTTATCCAGGTTTAAGAGTGGCAGTACACCGCCGGTCGATTCGTCGATCACGCGTTTCTTTTCCAGGCGCGGCAGAACTTGGCTCAGGGTCTCCAGGTAAATGCGCTGTCGGGTAATCTCGGGAGCTTTACGGTATTCTTCGAAGACGGCATTGAAACGGGCGACATCTCCGCGGGCTCCGTTGACACGGGCAGAAGCATATCCTTCCGCTTCCTGGATAGTCTGCTGCGCTTCGCCGCGGGCACGGGGGATGACCCGGTTATACTCCGAGCGGGCTTGATTGATGAGTTTTTCACGGTCCTGCTGAGCCTGGTTGACCTCATTGAACGAAGCTTTTACCGCATCGGGCGGATCGACGTTCTGAAGCACGATCTGCCGGATGCGTATCCCGTTCTGGTATTCGTTACAGAGATCCTGCAGCTTATCCTGAACGGTCTGCGTGATCTCCTGCCGGCCGACAGTCAGAATCTCGTTCAGCGTCCGGTCACCGGCGACCTCGCGCATAACGGCCTCGCTCATGTCCCGAAGGGTCAGCTGGGGATTGCGGACCTTAAAGAGAAACAGGTAGGGATTCTCGATACGGTACTGGATGATCCATTCAACGATCACCACATTCAAATCCCCCGTCAGCATCACCGACTCGGCTTCATAGCTGCGGCCGCTGTACTGGGTGCCGCCACCGGTCTTGAGCGTACGGAAACCGAACTCTTCCTTGAGCTGGCGTTCGACCGCAACCTGGTACACCTTGTCAATAAAAGGGATTTTGATATGCAAACCCGGTTCGGTGCTTTTGGTGTATTTCCCAAAGCGCAGCACCACTCCGACATTCTCCGCCTGAACCACATAAAAACTGCTGAGCAACAGGATTATCACCAGCAGGATCAGGACTCCGCGAAGGATCTTTTTGGCGTTAAGCACCAGGTTATGTTTAACTTCTTCTGCGTATGCCATGCGTACCTCCTTGTTAAGTTGGCGTTTTTAATGTAAAAAAATATTTATCAATATGATATATATTTCTTACTTTATAGCCGGAACGCTAATCAACGGCAAAGCAAAAATCGGAATACAATGGAAAAAACGCCACTCGAACATGCCCTGGATGTCAGCAGCTCCGTTTTCATTCAAGCCTGCGCAGGTGCGGGGAAGACCTTCGCGTTAACCAAACGCTATGCGGCAATTCTGGATGATTTTGCCCGCGAAGCGGAAGCCGGTGCGGTGCCGGAACAGACCGACCATAAAAAGATCCTGGTCATTACCTTTACCAAAAAAGCCGCCGGCGAAATGCGTGAACGCATCCGGCAGGATATCAGTATTCTGCTTTCGGGAAAGGAGATCCCCGAATTAAAAGGAAAGGATTTTTGTCCGACCCTGCGCGATCACCGCAGCGCTGCCGTGCAAACTTATATACACAATTTAACGAATACCTTTTCGCAGAATGCAATTTCAACCATCGACAGCTTTTGCGGCGGACTGATCAAGGAGTTTGCGCACAAGCTCGATCTTGATCCGCAATTCGCCTTACAGGAAGATGCCGAATCGCAACGTTTCCTGGATGAAAACCTGGAAGACTGGCTGAAGAAAAAAGTGAAAGGGGATCCGCATGCCTTTGATGTACTTTTGCAGGAATTGAATTTTGAACAGATTCGCCGTGCCTTAAAAACCCTGTACGGATCCCGCGAAGTACTGGATGAATACAGCCGCAGGATTGAAGAAGAAACGGAAGAGAAGATCTGGCGGGAATGGCTGCAGCGCTATACACCCGATGCGGATATTGAAGGTCTTGCGGCCGCTTTTGAAGTTTTGTGGAATAATACCCGTTCTGCCTGCAGTGACCCTGAAGACAACCTTTACAAACTCCTGGAATCGGCATACCAAGAATATTGCCTTCTTAAGCGTAATGATCTTCTGGAATTCAGGTCCGGTTTTTTAAGCATTATCCGGAACAGCGGATTTCTTACTACAGAAAATTGTTATAAAAAAAACCTTCCCGGTAATAAACAAAACTGGGAAGACAAAAAGGCAGCCGCGGATGCCTGGTATGATCTTCTAAAGACCATGGTCGATGTCAATGATCTTGTTCAGTCACCGGGTCCCCAGGATAAAAAGATCATTCCGCTTTTAAAGGAGCTGATCGCACTTTACCGGGATTTCAATCGTTATTATTCGGAAAGAAAATCGGGGAGGAATGTGCTGGATTTCTCCGATGTAATTATAAAAACCCATGAATTGCTGAGCAGGCATAAGGATGTCCGCAAACAGATCGGGAAACGCTTTCGTCATATCATGCTTGATGAGTTCCAGGATACCAATCCGATGCGCTGGGAGATTATCCGGATGATCTTTGAGGCGGGGAAGGATACCCGGCTTTTTATTGTCGGTGACCGCAAACAGTCCATTTTCCGCTTCAATCATGCGGATGTTACGGTAATGAACAAAGCCGAAGCACTGGTAAGGGAAAGGAAAGGCAAGATCCTGGATTTTAACGATAATTACCGGTCTTCGGAGATATTTGTCAATGAAGGTATCAATCCTCTGATCGGCAGTATACTTCCGTCCAAGGACGACGTAAACGAGGCTTATGAGGCGGATTTTCAGCCGACCCGGCACCGGATCGCCAAAACGAATATTACTCCCGCGCTGGCAATGCATTGGTGCAATATCCCCGATGAAAAGGATGACAGTAACTATTCGGCACTGCATGCGGCCCGCCATGTCAGGGAGCTGCTGGAAAAATACCAGGATTCAGCGATCGACTGCGAAGGCAAGCCGCTGATCGGTGTATTGTTCCGGAAATTTACGAATATCGACGATTACCTCCAGGTTTTTCGCCGCTTTGATATCCCCTTTTCCATTGTCGGGGGAAAAGGGTTCTATAATACTCCGCCGCTGCTGGATGTTCTTCACTTTCTTTCCGTACTTGACAACCCCTTTGACGACCATGCCCTTATCGCGTTGCTGCGCTCTCCCTTTATCGGTCTCCCGGATACCGCGATCCACCGCCTGAGCGAACGCAAAAATAAGGATATTTCGCTGTTTGAAATAATGGAAGATCATGCGGAACTCCGCGAAAGCAGGGACCTGATCCTGTCCTGGATCGAAGCTGCGGGGAAAATGCCTCCGGACGAACTGATCGCCGGAATCCTGGACAGAGACTGTCGCGAGCTGGGATATATCTCGGAACTATTGCCGCAACAGCAGCTGGCAAATCTGGATAAGGCCATCAATATTATCCGCGGAATGCAGCGAAAGGGAAATACGCTCCGGGAGATCCGTGAATACTTTTATTACCAGTCAAAACAAGAGACACCCGAAGCACAGGCCCTTTATCCGGGCACCGCCAAGGTACATTTGCTGACGATCCATAAGGCAAAAGGACTGGAATATCCCATTGTGATCATTCCGGAAATGAACAGTAAAGGGAGCGCGGGGAGGGACAATATCCGCTTTGGACGCAGCGGAGGGCATGCCGAGATATCCCTGGCCTTGTCGGACCAGGTGAAACCGGGTTTATTGCTGAAGCTGAAGGAGATCGGCGACAGGGAGGACGACGCGGAGGATAAACGGATCTTTTATGTTGCCCTGACCCGTGCGGTCTATAAGGCATGCTTTTTGGGTGAAGGCGCAAATAAATGCGAAAAAAACACAGCGTGGTATAACTATGTTCTCAAACCGCAGGGACTGATCGGTGACGAAGATAAAGCGCTGGATCCCGGGGAATGGCCGCAAGAAACGATCAGGCAAATCGGCTATGAAGCACTGCAGACCGGCACCGTTCGGGACCGGCACGAAACAAAGGAATGGAAGGAACTCCCCGCAGCAGGAGATCCGGGCAGCTATTGCTACCGCAGTCCGCATGACCTGATGGGAGACGGAGGGAACCGGGACTTTAGGGAAAAAAGCACCGCCGTTGACGGTCTGGCACTGGGTACCCTGTATCACCACTGTATCGAACAAAAGTACTTCGATCTCTCCGCCTGCCACGAAGAGATCCATGCCATGATCGACTCGCAATTCCCCGACTCAAGCAAAAAGAAGCTCCTTGAAAAACTCGGGGACTTGCTGAATACGACAAAACAGCACGAGATCTACCCAATCCTGCAGGATCCTTCTGCAGAAAAATATCAGGAATTGCCCTTGAAAGGCTGGCTGAAAAAGGACAAGCACTTTGTACAGGTCAATGGGACGCTTGATCTGCTTTACCGCCAAAACGGGCAGTGGCGGGTCCTGGATTTCAAGACCGACAGCACAAAAGACAGACTGGCGTCCTACGAAAAGCAGCTGATGACCTACTGCTGGATGCTGAAACAGGCATACGGTATTGCGGCAGCGGCGAAAATATTCTTCGTTTCCCTGAATGAGACCCTTGATGTTTCCTGGAGCGCCGAATATTTTAACGGCCTGCCTCTGGGTCCGGGGTTCCGGCCGGCCCTGCCGGATTCGCATACGGATGCCCGGGCATTGTCCGAACGCATTGGGGAAGGAAAACATTTGTTGTTTTGCACTTCCGCCCATCATGAAGAACAGATCTGGCTTTCTTTGGTAAAATCGGGCAAAATGCGCCCGGATATTAACGTAACGACCCTCAGCAAATGGGTCGCATCCCTTTACCGGAAAAACACTTCACAGGACCGTTTGCGTTTGATGATACAAAGATCCGATGATCGTTTACTGCCGGGAACGGTCGACTACCTTGCAAAGGCCTGCCGGGAACATGAAATGCAAAACGGTGAGATCCGTCCGGAATTTTTATCCGTCTACGAAAAAATCAAGAAAGATCCCGCATACCTTCCCGCCGATCTGCCGTACCGTTATGCGGATATCAGGGACGTACATATCGCTTTTATCGACAATACGCCGGCGGATGAACCGGAAAAAGAACTGATGGCAAGACTGCGTTTGCACAATACCTGTTTTGACTGCAGCCTGCTCCCGCAAAGACAGGGGAAGCAATTTGATCTTATTGAGGCATTTTCGCCCCGGGAAGAGGTCTTTGCGGTGGCAAGACATATCCGGGAAAGCGCCGGGGAAAACACCGATATTCTGATCACGGTTTCAAGCATGGAAAAATATACGCCGCATTTGAAAAGGATTTTTCCCCAGATGGGTTTGCAGGTCAGATTCACGGACCTGAAACCCCTTAAAGAATACCCTCTGAGCACCCTTGTTCTGAATGTGATCCGCTTGTCAACCCTTGCCCAGCCGCTATGGAAGGACCTTGCAGCGATTCTTTTACATCCGCTGATGAAGGCAGACCCCGAACTTCTGCGTTATGATAAACAGATCCGCAGCGAGCCCTGGAAAGAAAGAGCCCTGCCGCAGGAGGCTTTGGCCTTTATTGATAAATATCAGGCAAAAACAGCGGATGAACTGAAGAAGAAGATCGAAGATCTTATTCTGAATTATCGCCTTGAAGACAGTTGCGGCGAGGATAGGGTTTGCGAAAAGTTACTTTTAATACTTGCTGAAATTACCCGGGATCTCGAGGACATGCGTGCCGTTTACGGATTACCGGACCTTTACAGAGAAATGAAGACACGGGTCAACAAGGCGGGACTTCCGCGCAAAGATCAGCCTAACGGAATCCCCGTTGTGGGTTTTCTGGACAGCATGGGCGCCGTTCCGGAAAGACTTTATGTCATGGGTATGGTCGAAGGTGAAATCCCACGCCCGGAAAACGAAAATCCCTGCCTGAACCGAAAAGAAAAACGCTCGCTGGAACTGAACCGGCATTTTATGGACTATTGGAAAACTCTGGGAAACAGGGTGCTTTTTACGGTTTCACGGCATGCCGAAGACGGTACCGAACAAAACCGTTCCAGTTTTTTACAGGATCTGGACCTAAGACTGATCGCCTGCGGGGATCCCGGACCGAGGACATCGCTGCTTGCCTACGATTCTTGCATGATCAGAGGTGGAGACGGGGATATTATCCGCCGGCATAACGAGATCGTATCGGACCGGAAAGGTATCTTTTCCGGTCGGGTAAACGATGTGAAAAAAGAATTTCGTTTGCCGGTGACAAGCATTGATACGCTCCTTGCCTGTCCCCAGCGTTTTTATTATGACAGGATACTGGAGCTGCGTTTGAACGATGCGGACGAAAGTAAGCATTGGGCTATGCTGAAAGGCAGCGTCATTCACCGGACCTTTGAATACTTTACAAAAGAAAACGGATTCGCATTGGCGCCCGACCCCGCTCTTGCGCTGCTGAAAAAATGCCTGTTTCAGGTGCTTGATGAAGAAAAGATATCTATTGAGGATCCCTTTCAGGCGGATATCTTCCGGGATTATATCCGGGATCTTGAACCCGGATCGGAAACGAACGGTCTGGTCAAACTGCTGAAAGAGATTCATCGAATATTCCCGGAATACGGCGAGATCGTCGCAGAAAAAGATTTTGAGGATTTTCCTCTGGCATACGGGAATGTTAAGGTATATCTCCGCGGCCGTATTGACAGGCTGATGATCGATAAGACCGGGAAAAGACTGGTAGCGGCGGATTATAAAACCGGCAATATCACCCTTTCGGATTTGAAGAAAATGCTGCTATCTCAGCTTTATCTTTATGCGCGGAAATGTAAAGCGGATTTTCCCGGGTACGCGGTCAGAGCGGCCTATGAACGTGTTGCGGATGCGAAGAATACAAAGATCCATATTTTCTTAGAGAATGAGGGGCTCTTTGCTCAGGAGAACTCCAAGAAAGGCAATGCCTTTCGTATCGATGAATTCGAAAAGCATCTGGAAGCCCTTTTTCTTCAGATCGCTGAAGGAAAATATTATCTGACTGAGCGGGCTTTCCGGGATGCCTGTAAAAATTGTTCGCATGAAGGCTTATGCCGGAAGAACAGCCGCATACGGAATGTTATGCCGTAAAGGAGAACAGGATGAACGATTTTTTAATGCAAGAGCTGCAGCGGGTCTATTCGCCCGAACAGCAAAAGGATCTCGGCAAAGAGGACGTGAAGAAGTGGGTGCGGAAAACACGGCTGAAACAACTGTTGTTCATCTTTTTTGAAAGCGTGATCCTGCTGGGTTTCGGTATCGGGAACCTGATGAACAATCCCGTCCGTTCATTTTCTTTTGCATTGGGTGTCCTCTGCCTTATCGTCTGGCCTTTCCTGGCAGTGAATATCCATCGCTATCTGAAAAAGCTGGATTACGGGGAAGAAGATCTGGATCAGATCGTACTGAAATTGGGTCGAAAGGATATTCCGGCTGCTGAAAAGGATCCTGACGGGGAGAATGCTGAGAATTCCGGTAAAGAATAACATTGTTGATGAAAGATCAAATCCCGTTACAGGCCTGTCATCAACAAAATGACAGAGATATTCAGGTAATAGATCCGGATTCGTGCCGTGTATGATAAAGTTTTTCAATTTTATGCCGGTGCAAAACAATGACAAGATAGCCCAGCAGCGAAAGCGCCATCACAATAAACCATAATTCAAAGATCCCCGTTTGTCCCTGAATGATCAGGGAGGACATGCTGCCGATCAGGATCAGTAATTCCCAGTTGCGGAGCAGGATCCAAAGCCGGGGTTTGGTTCTGCCGAGATAAAGTACAAAAGGGTGCAGTGCGGTAAGGGTGCTCATAACATAGAAAAAGGTGGTCCATTTGTGAATAACATGCCAGATGAACATTTCTTCTTTCAAAGAAGGGATCAGAGCGGTAACGATCAAAAAGAACGTGGCGCAGTAAATACTGATATAGGCATAACGGGCAGGATATTGTTCAAGGCGGAAGAGGCACAGCGCCGCGGTCTGGATTGCCAGTCCGACATAGACAGCCCAGAGGATATACCATTCCCGGTAGTGGAAATAATTACCGATCTTACTGAAGGTGTACTGAAAAGGATCTTCCAGTGTACCGTAGATAAGGGTAGCGACAAGGGCAAGGAAAAGTAGAACAACCAGAACATTCCGCCGGAAATTTAGCTTCCGGATCGCGTTGAGAAGCGCTTCTTGATTCCGGATGCGATGAAAAGGCATGTCCGGTGCTTTCGGTTTGGCGGGCATAAGGAAAAATAAAAACAGAAGCGCACTTTAACAAGTATTTTAGGCCTCTCGCTTGAATGAAACACTTTCGGTGTATTATCGAAAAAAAAGGCGTTCAGATCTTCCCCCGCAGGTTTCGGTATGCATTCACTTCATATTCACCCGAAAGCTCGACCGGCAAGATCTCCCGGTAAGGGAGCTTAATACCAAAAACCTCTTCAACATTGTCGTGTGTGATACGGCGGATAAAGGCTTCGCCGGCACCGTTTTTGCGCAGCAGCTCTATCAGGTAGGGCAGAACCGGAAAGCCCGGGATTCCGGAGGCGTAGGGGGCTTCCATTTTCTCTTTGCGCAGATGCGGCGCATGATCGGTTTCGATCCAGTTGATCCTGTCTTCGAAAAGCAGGGACAGGAGGCCTGCCTGCTCCTGCGGATCCCGCAGCGGCGGGTTCATTTTCAGCAGTAAACCCTCAGATTCTTCCATCATCAGGTCGTTAAGCAGCAGGTGGTGTGGTGTTACGCCGCAGCTGATGCGGAAACTCGCCTTTTCGCGGGCATTTTCAAGCATATTAACACTTTCGGGAAGCGTGATATGACAAATATGAAGGGTTCCGCCGAAACCGCTTTCCTCCGCCATCTTCAGCAGGAGGGAAATGGCGTGCAGTTCCGCGACCGGCGGCCGGGCCAGGGTGTGGGTAATGGGGTGTGCCGGGTCCCAGGAAGCCGGTGAGAAAAAACTCTCCGATTCAGCATGTACGGCCAGAACGCCCGTATAGGCGTTTTCGGCCAGTGTTCGGAATACCCTTTTCTGTTCCGCTTCGTCGATTACCGCAAGTTCACCCGTTGATCTTCCCGCAAACAACTTCAGTCCGACCACGGATGCAAATTCCCGCACACAATCCGTCGCTTCCCGAATCTGTTCCGGATTGGCGCTCAGGCCGCAGTAGAGTCCGTAAAATACATCACTGTCCGTTTCTTTTGCCAATTTCAGGCGGCGCAGAACATCCTTGCGGCGAAGGATGGGCGGACTGGTGTTCGGCATATCGAAAACGCCGCTGATACCCAGGCGTCCGGCAACGGAAAGTCCGTGCTGCAGAGTTTCCTTATGCCGTTGTTCCTCATCGCGGAGATGCACATGGGGATCGATCATGGTTTTTTCCGGTCTTGCCGATCTTAGTCCTTCTTTATTTCCACGGTCCAGCCGTAGGGATCCTTCCGTTTTCCGTACTGAATGCCCAGAAGCGCTTCATACATCGTTTTTGCATAAGGACCGACTTCATTGTTATTGATGACAATATCTTCTCCGTCATCGTAGCCGATACGTCCGACGGGAGCGATCGTGGCAGCGGTGCCGGTGCCGAAACATTCCTGCAGACTTCCTTTTTTGGCGGCCTTTATGATCTCCTTGAAGGCGATTTTGCGTTCCTCGACCTTCCATCCCAGATCTTTTGCCAGCTGCAGTACGCTTTCGCGGGTAATGCCGGCCAGAATAGTACCCTGTTTCAGGGTTGGGGTGACCAGGGTGTCGTCGATCACGAACAT
>Ga0172382_10005349_pt1 | contig 19181 bp, 15 predicted proteins | sample Leawel138RmetaG_FD_122245 | JGI IMG/M metagenome (GOLD analysis project Ga0172382, IMG submission 122245) | Leachate microbial communities from a municipal landfill in Southern Ontario, Canada - Leachate well 138R metaG | ecosystem: Engineered > Solid waste > Landfill > Unclassified | place...
GGCTTGAGCAATCCAACCCGGCTTTATTTCAAAGCTAAATTAAACCGTTTTGCTTGCCGACTTTTTCAAAAATTTCCAAAACCTTTTCCAATTGATCTCGCGTGTGGCTTGCCATATAACTGGTGCGCAGCAACTGGTGCCCAGGGGCGGTAGCGGGTGAAATGACCGGGTTCACAAACACGCCCTTTTCAAACAAGTCTGACCAGGTTTTAAAGGTTAAAGCGTCATCTCCGATAATGATCGGGATAATCGGCGACTGGGAATGCCCGGTGTCAAAGCCGAGCTGCTGGAAACCTTCGCGCATAAATTTTGCATTTATTTCCAGTTGCTCCACCAATTCTGGCTGCTCTTCCATCACATCGAGCGCTGCCAGAACAGTTGCAGTATTTGCCGGTGGAATGGCTGCGCTGAAGATGAGACTGCGCGCGTGGTGCTTGACATAATCTATTACCTCAAACTCACCTGCCACAAAGCCACCAATCGAAGCAAAAGACTTGCTGAAGGTCGACATAATCAGGTCGACGTCCTCAGTCATGCCAAAATGTGCGGCTGTGCCGCGACCGCCGCCTAGAACCCCCATGGCGTGGGCGTCATCCACCATCAAGCGCGCGTTGTATTTTTTACACAGAGGGATAATCTCTGGCAGAGGCGCGATATCACCCTCCATACTAAAGAGGCCGTCAACAACCAGCAGTTTCCCTGGCTCTTCCGGCAGACTCTTTAAAACACGTTCCAGGTGAGTCATATCGTTATGGCGATAGCGCTCAATTTTGCCACCGCTCAATATCGCCCCATCGACAATGCTGGCGTGATCCTCTTTATCGAGGATAACGATATCGCGCTTGCCAACCAGCGCGCTGATCGTGCCAAGATTCACCTGCATTCCGGTCGAGAAAACCAGAGTAGCCTCTTTGCCAACCCACTTGGCCAGTTTTTCTTCCAATTCTTCGATAATGGTCATGTTGCCATTTAAAAACCGGGAACCCGTGCAGCTGGTACCGTATCTTTCGATCGCTTCGATGGCGGCTTGCCGCACCTTGGGGTGCGTGGTCAGCCCCAGATAGTTATTTGAGCCGCACATGATGATCCTGCGGCCCTGATATACCACTTCGGAGCCTTCATTGCGGTCCAAGGGAATAAAATAAGGATAGTAGCCACCTGCTCTTGCCTGCCTGGCGGTCTCATAATTGTATGCTTTGCTAAATAAATCCATAATACCTCCTCTTGGTTGCTTAAATGAATAACAAAATAAATACCCTTAAGATACGCCTCAATTATAGCCCTTCTCGACTCAAGGTCTTTTACCGTTAAAAGACAGCAGAGTCTGGAGTAAAATTGAAGAGACATCAGCAGAAAATAAGAAAGGGAAAGCCCTATGAAAAAACTCTTGCCTGTCCTGTTAATCATGCTCATGCTCACTGGCTGTAACTTCCCGGGTCAAGAAGATTACTCTCAGGATCCTGTGGTTCAGACTCGCGTTTCTTTGATCCTGACTCAGGGAGCCCAAACACAAGCCGCCAAGGAACTCGATGAAACCCAGGTGGTCTTTGCCGACCAGACCCAAACACCCCCAGCCGGGCTGCAGGAGGTTCTAACACCAGCCGCAGGTGAGGCGGACAGTACCACAGCAACTCTTCAGCCTGAACCAAGCCCCACAGATACTCCAGCTCCGACGCAAGCTCCCTCAACTGATCCCTGGGGCGGTCAGGCTACCTTTATTGAGGATTTTGAGGTAGGTGATTATTGGCATTTCGAAAGCGCGCAGCTTTATTCCATGGCCAGCAACGGACAGCTTGAGTTCACTTCCAAAGGCACTCCCTGGTGGAGCAGTTATTACACCACCAAACCAGAAGTTCAAAACGGCTATTTTGAAACCACCTTCAAAATGCCCAACTGCAGAGAATTAGATCGTTTTGGTCTGGTTATCCGCTGGAGCAGAGGCAGCGATTTTTACTACATGGGAGTCACTTGTGATGGCAAATGGGGCTTCACTCTGTACACCCTTGGCAATGAAACCATCGATATTCTGCCTTATCAGGCCAGCGATGCCCTCAACCCCGTGGGCGAGACCAACCAAATCGGTATTCTCGCAAACGAAGATGCCTTTGAGTTTTACATTAACAGGCAGAAGGTGGGTTCGGCCACACACAGCGCGGTATCCGCTCCCGGCAATTTCGGTTTTCTAAGCATGTCTTCAGGGACCCAAAACTTTAGAACCCTGATCGACAAATTGCTGTATTGGTCCAGGTGATTGAAAGCCACGCCAACAACAACCTTGCAAGCAGACTTGCTGACTTCGCAAAACCGGGACTCAGGAATGCTGTTTCGGCTCGCGGCATCTGAGGGAGGCAGCAGGTAAACCTCCAAGCCACAGTGATAAAGGATAGGAACAGATATGAGCAATCAATACATCGTAAAGCCACACCTTGACGGGTCGAGTTTTTACCACCCTGGTAATAAAACGGGGTTCTTGCTCCTACACGGCTTCACTGCAACCACCACGGAAGTCAAACCTCTGGCAGAACGCCTTGGGCGAGAAGGCTATACCGTTTCAGCGCCACTTCTGCCCGGGCACGACACGCATCCGGATGACCTTAACAAAGTCCGTTGGCAAGATTGGTACCAGACCGTGCGTCAGGCTTATTTGGGTTTACGTGAAAGTTGTGACACTGTTTGGCTGGGTGGTGAGTCAATGGGCGCCGTGCTCTGCCTGCTCGCCGCAATTGAGTTCCGCGAAGCAGCTGGCTTGCTTCTCTTCTCGCCAGCGTTGCGAGTCAAGAACCTGAAAGCCGCTTATCTGATGCAATATTTTAAGAAGTACCTCGATAAGAGCCACAAGTCTAACGACCAGGAATGGAAAGGCTACAACGTCTATCCAATGAAAGGTGCCGTTCAATTGTTGAAACTTCAAAAGCAAGTAAAACGAAAACTTGGCCAGGTGACCCAACCCACGCTGGTGGTTGTGAGTCAAGCGGACAAAACCGTGCCGGTCAGCGCTGGGGAGGAGATTATCCAATCGATTTCTTCGCCAAATAAACGCCTCCTCGTCTCGGAAAACGCTTCTCATACCATGCTTTTAGATGAGGATAATCAGCAGCTGATCGACCAGGCAATCGAATTTGTAGACTCAATCTCACTGAAAAGCACATAGAGCGCCGCCACCCAATTTTCTCCAAGTATCACGACATTGTGTCAAACTGAATTGACTGTAGCTATCACGGGGAGTATACTTGCTCTTCGTGCTTTTTGAGGAAAAACAACAGAGAAGATGAGATGAGTAACACACTACAGTCCTACGGGCCAATTGATATAAACAAAGTTATCTCGGGCAAGAAACCGAGCAGTTTATGGCATTTAATGAGTGGCTTTCACCTCCACTACCTGGTCGCCAACCTGTTCACAGGGTTGGCTGCCATAGCCCGCACCTTCATTTACCTCTATCTGGGTGGCTTTGTTGATCGCATACTGGAGCAGGGCGTGGCAGGCACCGATCTGGTTGTCTCTGCCTTAAGTTTTGGTGGTTTGATCACACTGCAAGCCTTATCGAGCTTCATGAGCAGTTGGATGGCGACATTCACCGCTGAAAATTCCACCCGACGCCTGCGCGATTACCTCTTCGACCACATCCAACGCTTGCCCTATAGCTACCATTCGGAAGCCAAAACAGGCGATTTGTTAGAGCGGGCAACTTCAGATGTAGACACAATCAGGCGCTTCTTCGCAGACCAGGCCATCGGCATCGGGCGTATCGTCATGATTTTCGTGATCTCCTTTATTGCCATTTCCCGGATTAGCCTGAGGCTGGCGTTAATTTCAATTATTATCATTCCTATCATTCTGATAGTTTCCATGATTTTCTTTAAAGCTCTTTCTAAGGCTTACGAAGCCTACCAGGAACAGGGAGCCAAAATTTCAACTGACCTGCAGGAAAACCTCAGTGGTGTTCGGGTGGTCAAGGCTTTCGCCCGCCAGGATTATGAAATTGAAAAGTTTGATAAAGATAATAAGGAAAAGTACCGTTTGGGCAAGAAGTTTATCCGCATGCACAGCCTGTTCTGGCCGCTGACCGACATCGTTTGTTCCGGGCAAACCATCGCGAGCAGTTACATCGGCGCGACCATGGTCTTCGATAATATCATGACCCTTGGTCAATATCTGAGCTTTGTCGGTTTGCTTGGCTGGCTTATTTGGCCGATCAGAAACCTCGGTCGTCTGATCATCGCCACATCGCAGACATTTGTTTCGCTGGGTCGCATCTCGACTATCCTGAAAGCCGATGAAGAAGACATGACTTCAGCCACGTACCAACCGGAAGGAAATATCCAGGGTCAAATAAGGTTTGACAACGTCTGCTTCGCCTACGAAAAAGACCAGGTCGTACTCGAAGATGTTAGTTTCAGCTGCGAAGCCGGCGAAGTAGTCGCCCTGCTCGGATCCACCGGTTCCGGCAAAACTTCTCTGGTCAATCTGTTACCCCGTTTCTACGATGTGACCTGCGGGCAGATTTTGCTGGATGGTGTCAACCTCAACGACTATTCCCGTCGGTTCCTGCGTTCCCAGATTGGTATCGTGGAGCAAGAACCATTCTTGTTTTCCACTTCGATTCGCGAAAACATCACCTATGGCGTTCATCGCGAGGTCAGTGAAGACGAGATCATCGCCGCCGCCCAGGAAGCCGCCATACATGACGTTATTCTCGAGTTCAAGAACGGCTATGACACCATGGTCGGAGAGCGCGGTGTAACCTTGTCTGGCGGGCAAAAGCAGCGTCTGGCGATCGCCCGCACCTTGCTGATCAACCCGCGCATTCTGATCATGGATGATTCCACCTCGTCGGTAGATATGGAAACTGAAGTTCAGATCAGGGCCGCGCTGGAAAAATTGATGACGAACCGCACTACCTTTATCATCGCTCACCGCATTCAGAGCATCATGAATGCGGATCAAATTTTGGTTTTCGATCAGGGCAAGATTGTACAAAAAGGTGTGCATACAGAGTTAGTAAACCAACCCGGAATTTACCAGGACATCTATGAGATCCAGGCCCGGATCGACAGTGCCCTGCAAGAGGAAATTGAACGTGTCGACCTTTTATGATGAAGAAGAATTAGATGATGAAGTAGATCTCAAGAGCGGCGTTTTACGTCGCCTCCTGAATTTACTTAAACCCTATTGGCTGACTGTGCTGTTAGGCATCTTATCCATCGCGGTAGTGTCGTGGCTTGACGCCTATTTCACCGTTCTAAACAAGCGCATCATCGATGAAGGAATTGTCGCCCGGGATATGAATGCCATGGTCAGGTTGTTTTGGAATTACGGAATGGTAATCCTCGGGCAAGTTGTGGCTTTCTTTGTGATGATGTTGAGTGTCGGGATCCAGGGAGAACGCATTCGTTACGATTTGCGTAAGAAGTTATTCAACCACCTGCAAAAGCTGTCTTTGTCCTATTTCTCCAAGACCCCGATTGGTTGGATCATGTCACGGGTTACCTCCGACACTGAAAAGATGGGCGATCTGCTGACCTGGGGAATCGTAGACTCGATGTGGGCGCTGACCAACATCAGTTTTGCGATCTATTTTATGTTGCAGTTAAACACACAACTGGCGCTGATTGTTATCCTCTCTCTCCCGCTGATGGTGATTGTGTCTTTCAAGTTTCGTGTGAAAATTTATTACCATTACCGGAAATCGCGCAAGGCTAATTCCAAGATGACCGCCTCACTAAACGAGAACATCACCGGTGTTCGCATCGTCAAAGCGCTGCTGCGCGAGGACCAAAACCTGCAGGATTTCAAAGTGCTCTCAACCGACATGTTCCGTGAGAGTTACCGGGCTGGTTTTCTTTCGGCCATTTATCTACCCACCATCCAGACCATCAGTGCAATTTCTCTGGTACTGATCCTCTGGCGGGGCGGCAACATGGTCGGCAATAGTCTGCTTTCGGTGGGTACTTTGCAGGCTTTCATCTCTTACATCATGTTTATCCTCTGGCCAATCCAGGACCTGGCGAGGGTTTACGCTGAGATGCAAAATGCCATTGCTTCTTCTGAACGAGTCTTCTCCTTGTTGGAATCCCAACCGGGAGTACGCGACCGCAAAAACCTCATTCCAGTGAAATCTCTGGTGGGCGACGTGGAATTTGAAAACGTTTCTTTCCATTACGAAGACGACGAACCTGTGATCCAGAATCTCAGTTTTCATATTCCGCAGGGGCAAAAGGTCGCCCTGGTAGGCACGACCGGCGGTGGCAAAACCACCATCGTGAACTTGCTCTGCCGCTTTTATGAACCTACTGCGGGAACCATACGCATAGCCGGTAACGATTATCTGAACTACTCGCTTGACGATATTCAGTCGCGCATCGGTGTGGTTCTTCAAATCCCACATCTTTTCTCTGGCACCATCCGCGACAATCTGCGTTACGGTCGCCTGGATGCCAGCGATGAAGAAATCGAACATGCGGCTCAATTGGCCGGCGCGCACGACTTTATTGTCAAATTCGAGAAGGGTTATGACTCCGATGTCGGCGAAGGCGGCAACCAACTATCCGTTGGTCAGAAGCAGTTAATCAGCATCGCAAGAGCGCTATTAGCCAATCCAGATATTTTTGTGATGGATGAAGCGACCAGTTCCGTTGACACTTTGACAGAGGCTTTGATCCAAAAAGGCATGCGGCAGCTGATGACAGGGCGGACCAGTTTTATCATCGCTCACAGGCTCTCGACCATCAAATCTTCCGATCAGATTTTCGTGATTGAAGAGGGTCAGATTGTGGAGAGCGGCAGTCATAAGAGCTTGATCCGACAGCGCGGGGTTTATTACAACCTCTATACAAAGCAGTTCCGTCAGGATCTGGAAACAAAACTTGACCCCTTCGCGGAAGCGGGCGCAGAAGCCAATCCGGCTTAATATGAAATTCGCTGTAAACTACTCTACCCCATTGAAAGAACTGATCGAACAGGGTGAAGTTAGGGTCGATCTGCTTAAGTGCCCGGATTGGGATGGGATCGTCAAAGCGGCAGGGACAATCGGTGAGGTCTACATTCATTTTGACATCGCGTTGGGTGCCGGAAGTGTAAAGAAATTGGATTTTGCTCTGATCGATCGTCTTTTGTATACAACTGTGACACCGCATCTGAACACGCATCTCTCAAATCACCCTTCGCTTGAACATGACAGCCCGGTGAATCGGAAGATCCTGCTGAATCGCTGGAAAGAAGACGTCGCCTGCTTGCGCAGGAACTTGCCTGGCGTGAAGATTATTACCGAAAACCTGCCCTGGCACGAACAAATGCCCGAACTGAAAATGGCAGCTGACCCAGCGATGATCGCTGATTTCATCGAGGAATCTGGGCTGGGATTATTGTTGGACCTCTCTCACGTGCAAATCAGCGCGCGCCTGATGGAGGTTGACCCAAAAGATTATGTCCGCAGACTGCCACTTGATCGTTTAGCTGAACTGCACCTGACTGGCGTCCGCCACTATGGCGGGTTTCTGACCGACCATTTCGAACTTCAACCTCAGGATTGGCCTCTTGCCAAATGGGCCGCAGAGCAGCTCTATGCGGGCGCATGGCGGCAGCCCGAGATCGTCGCCTTTGAATACGGTGGCGTGGGTGATGTCTTCTGCTGGCGAACCGAACCCTCAGCGTTAAAGGCTCAGGTTCCGCTTTTGTATGAAATGTTCGGGGAGCAGCGAAAAATATCAGCTTATAACTTCTAGCCAACTTTACCCCTTCATCCCATTGTTCTTATAGAACCGGGCATGGTGAAATCCTTAATATCTTTTTTTCAGCAATCTCGTAACCAAGACAAAAACTGTTAACACCATCGGCCCAACGATCCAGATTTACCGACTGCCTTAAGTATTTTGTGGCTCTAAGTGGTAAATTGACTTTTTAGTGGACTTTTTTGGCAATATCAATCAATTTTATTGGTATCTTAGGTTATAATTTTCCATCAGTGTACAACAGAGAAATGAAACATTTATCTAATTCAGGAAGCGATTCTTATCCGGGCGAAGACCAGGCCCAGCCTCCCAGTAAGGCTGAGCTAACTATTCTCTGAATCTGATTGCACAATCATCCGCAGCCAGGGTCAGAGATGAAAAAGACTGACCCCTGGAATCGCCATAAATACAACCTTGGTGAGGTGCGAGATGATTTATCTAAGCAAACTTCTCAATCAAAAAGTCTGGGACGCGTTTGGTCGTGTCATCGGAAAACTGGAGGATGTTCTGGTTGATAATACCGAGCGCTCCATGCCTCCGATCATTGCCATACTGGTCAAAAACACAGCGCAAGGGGATCAATTAATTGATGCCAAGAGCCTGGCAACCCTCTGGCCTTCAATTACGCTCAATCGACGTGCTGAAGACCCCCTTATCTATCATCCCAGTGGTCACGAGTTGTATCTGAAACAACGCGTACTCGATCAGCAAATTGTTGACACCGAAGGGAAACGCCTCGTACGAGTAAACGATTTGCAGATCGCCCGAAAAAACCAGATTTTTCACTTTACCGGTGTGGACGTGGGCGGCTATGGTCTGCTTCGGCGCCTGGGTTTGGACAATTTTGTAAAAGCAACCGCCAAACTCTTTAACAAAAAACCGAAAGTCAACGTCATTCCCTGGGAAGACGTCGCTTCCATTGAACACGACGACCCTCTGCGCCTAAAGGTCTCACGAGAACGGCTGGTACAGATGGAGCCAGCCGACATCGCCTCAATTTTAAACGACCTTGATTTTCACACCAGCAAGGCTTTTCTGGAAGGGTTTACGGATGAACAACTGGCCGACACCCTGGAAGAAAGCTCCGTGGAAATCCAGCAGGTGGTTATTGCCCATCTTGAGCCCGGACGCGCCGCAGATGTTCTTGAAGAGATGCAGCCTGACGAAGCTGCTGACATTCTCTCTGATATGGATAGCAATAAGAGTGAAGAGTTGCTGCGCCTCATGGAAGACGATGAAGAGGAGGAAATGCGAACGCTTCTGCGCTATCACGAAACCTCTGCCGGCGGCATCATGACCACCGAATTCGCATTTGTGCCTGCTGATTATACCGTCGGTGAAGCCCTGCAGCACTTGCGCACCAACGAGAGAGCGCTGGAAGATGAGTTCATGTTTTATGTTTACATTCTGGATCAAGATAAACACCTCAAAGGCGTGATCAGCCTGCGTGAGTTGGTTACTTCTCCATTGGATATGCCACTTTCTTCCTGGTTCGATGAACACACGGTGACAGTCTCGCCCTTCGCCTCACAGGATGAGGCAGCCTATCTGGTAGCAAAATACAATCTGATGGCTGTACCGGTGATCGACCCAGAAACGCAGGAAATGCTCGGCATCGTCACGGTGGATGACGCGCTCGACACTGTCCTGCCTACTGCCTGGAAGAAGAGACTGCCTCGCTTTGCAGGGAGATAATATGAAACAGAAAATCATGCGTCCTCTCTGGATCAGAAAAATTCTCACCCTGTTCGCAATTTTGGGTCCAGGATTGATCACCGCATCCGCGGATAACGACGCCCCAGGTATTGCAACCTACTCTGTGGCCGGCTCAAAATATGGCTACAGCCTCTTGTGGTTGATAGTGGTCATCACCATCGGTGAGGTAATTGTGCTGGAGATGGCTGCCCGAATGGGCGCGGTTACAGGCAAGGGCACAGCAGACCTTATCCGTGAACGCTATGGTGTCAAAATCACCACCTTTGCCATGCTGGCTCTGATTATTGCCAACCTGGGGACCACGATCGCCCAGTTTGCCGGCATCGCTGCTGCTGGTGAACTCTTTGGGGTCAGCAAATATATCAGTGTACCTGTCGCTGGCATTCTGATGATCCTGCTAATTTTGAGAGCAAATTACAAATACGTCGAAAAGGCCTTATTGCTGCTCAGTATCGCCTCGCTCAGTTACGTTTTCGCCGTGTTTGTGGTCAAACCAGACTGGGCAATTATCGGGCAGAGCCTCATCCGACCCTCTTTTGTGTTAGATCAGGAGTACATTTTTACCTTCCTGGCTGTCATCGGAACCACCATCACCCCCTGGGCTATTTTTTATCTGCAGGCTTCAGTCGCCGATAAGGGTGTGGAAATGGAGAACTATAGCGACACGAAGATCGATGTCAGTTTTGGCGCGGCCTGGGGCAACGTGATTTCCGCGTTCATCATCATCGTGACAGCCGCCACGCTCTTCCAGGCAGGCATCGTGGTGGAGAATGCAAAGGATGCCGCCCTGGCGCTGGAACCCCTGGCTGGAAATTGGGCTGGGCTTTTATTTTCAATTGGCTTGCTGGGCGCTTCGCTGCTGGCAGTCTCGGTTTTACCTCTCTCGACCACCTATGCCATCAGTGAAGCCTTTGGTTTTGAACGCGGACTCAACCGAAGTCTCAAAGAGGCACCCGTGTTTTACGGCAGCTTCGCCCTGATCATGCTTGTCAGCCTGATCACGGTGTTGATCCCAGGTCTGCCCCTGTTCCGCCTGATGATTCTCTCTCAAGCCATGAACGCGATTTTGCTGCCTGTATTGTTGCTTTTGATCCTGAAATTGGCCAACGATCAAAACATCATGGGTATGTACACCAACAAAAAAATGGTCAATATTCTGGCATACGGGATCACAGGACTGATCATGCTGGTGACAATTGTGCTCTTAATTGAACCCTTCCTGACCGCGTGAGGAATCACAAAGCATGCTCTGACGCTGGCTGCGAAAAAAGATGCCTACATTGCGAGTTGAGCAACTATTTGCCGTCTGTTTGCCGGTGTGTCGGGTAAGCTTGGCAGCGACCATTGAACGCGCCGCTGGTTAAAGCACAGACTACCTTCCAGGTTGAAGCTCTTCGAATTATGCTGCTGTGGTCAGGCAAGCCAAAATGAATATTAACCTGGGTTCATGTGCTTCTGGAACGAAAATAACTGACCAGACTCTGCAGATCTGAAAATTCCATCACCTGCTCATTTTCCCAAAACTCCCAGAAAACCCGGGTACCGTCCCTGTTGATGCCTACGCGCAGTCCCTGGCAGCCTTCGGCGTTTTCCTTCACAGAAAAACCTACCCGCTGCAGGGCGCGTTCCGTCCAGGTCCGTTCTGGCCCCTCACCCTGCAGACAAATCTGACCCTCACCCGCGCCGGCAACCGAGAAGTGCCCGTTCATCAGATCAAAACTGATTTTATCGCGGGCAAACACCCGCTGAAAATCACCGCTCAAGATCAAATCTTCGGGCGCGCCGCTGATGATTTCTCCAACAGGTGACATCAACCAGAAGCGGTCTGCGCTGCGCATGGCCAGGTCCAGGTCATGGGTTGAGGTCAAGACGGTCTGGCCATGATCAGCAGCCAGCTCGTGCAAAAGATTCATCACGCTGACCCTGCCGGGCAAATCCAGGTAAGCGGTCGGTTCGTCCAGCACCAAAATGCGCGGCTCCTGGGCGAGCGCCCGGGCGATCATGACCTTTTGGCGTTCACCATCACTGAGTTTATGAACCATGCGCTCCTGGAACCCTTCGAGACCGACCATTTCCAGCGCCTGCCGCACGATTTTCCAGTCGTTTTCGCTCATGCGATCAAAAAGACCAGTAAAAGGGAAGCGACCCATAGCGACAAGTTCGTTAACGGTCATCGCCCCCACTTCGATCGGGCTGGTCAGGACGACGCTGATCTGATGGGCCAGTTCTCGGCGGGTAAACTGATCCAAGCGCTTTTCTGCGATGAGAACTTGACCGCTCAAAGGGGGGAGCAAGCCAGTTAACGTTCTCAGCAGGGTCGATTTCCCCGCGCCATTGGGACCCACCAGACAGACAAACTCACCCTGATACAGGTTCAGGTTCAAATCAGTGCCAACCACCTTGCGAGATGGCTTGCCGTTTAGATAGCCAATCTCAAGCGATTTTGTGGAGAGTATCGAAGGTTTCATACGCTGAAGGTTGCCGACCCCCGTCTCTTTTTCAAAACCACCCAAAGCACAAAGGGCGCTCCAAACAAAGAGGTAACCACGTTGATAGGCAGCACAAACTGACTGCCCGGCACCTGAGCGATCAGGTCGGCCGTAACTGCTACGATCGCGCCAATCAAAATAACAGCGGGGATCAGAAGTTTGTGGTTGGAGGTTTTGAACAGGTTTCTGGCGATATGAGGAACTGCCACCCCAATGAAACCTATCGGGCCACAAAATGCTGTGATAGCGCCAGACAATATCGAAGCGCTGATCAGGATTAACAATCGCAGCCTGTTCACATTCAAACCCATGGTATTGGCATAGTCCTCACCCAGCAGGAGCGCGTTCAATCCTTTTGGCAGGAAGACCAACATGCCCAATGCGAATACAACCACCGGAATCAAGACACTCAGCTGCCCCCAGGATACGCCATTGAAGGCTCCAAACGACCAGATGCTGTAGGCTTTCACTTTTTCAGGCGCGCTGAAAAAGACCAACAGGCTTACCAGGGCACTGGTGGCATGCCCGAACATCAGACCCAGGATCAAAAGTGTGGTCGGATTGTTGACCCGCCGGCCGACCAACAAAATCAGGCCCATGACAAACGCCGCGCCCAAAGAAGCGGAGGCGACCAGACCCAGACTGCCAGCGGCACTTAGAGCAGGGATGAACAGTCCACCTGCCAGACCCGCGCCCATGATTGCCAGGGCGACCCCCAGGCTGGCGCCTGAGTTTATGCCCAGAATGAAGGGGTCTGCCAGAGGATTGCGGAACATAGTCTGCATCTGCAGTCCGGCAGCGCTCAATGCCATGCCTGACAAAATTGCTGTAACAATTTTTGGCAGCCGGTATTCCTGGATAATAAAAACCCAACTGTCCTTTACGCCTGACTGTCCCAACAATGCTTTTATGATGTCCCGCAGTGGAATTCGAACTGAGCCGAGCGATAGATTCAGGCTGACTACCGCCAAAAGCAAGACAGCCAGCAAGGCAAAAAGCCCGGCCCGTCTGTTTGTTGGACTGTGGTTTCCTCTTGTGCTCATCCCTGCCCGGTTCATGTGTTAATACTTACTGCAGTGCCTGGTAATAGAACAGTTGGTGTTCTCCGGCCAGGTCTGGATAAAAAATCGCAATCAGGTCCATCAACACAACATCTGGGTTGGCGACCCCGCTTTCGTAGTAATCTGTACCGCCCATTTCCGTGATGCGGGCGTTGTTATTGAAAACACGACCTTCCTTGAAAGCGGAGAAATCTGCGTAGCGCGGGTCCGTGGCTGCCAGCCCCGCCAGATCACTGGCGAAACCGACATTGATCCAGTAGTCGGCGTCTTTGGCACGTTCAACTACGATTTCAAAGTCGATTGGCATGGCTCCGGAACCTTCCAGATCGTCCCACAGGTAATCCGCGCCGGCATCCCGCAGCAAAATTGCCGCGAAACTCTCGCCGCCTGGCAAATACCAGACCCCTTCATAGGCGGTGTTGATTAGAACGGTTACTTTGTCGCTTTTTCCCTCTGTGAGGGCTTTAGCCGCCTGGTAGCGTTCTACGATGGCATCGAAAATCTGAGCAGCCTCAGTTTCCTTGTCATAAAACGCGGCAATGAATTTACTCCACTCTGCTCTACCCAAGGGCTCTTGCTCCAGGTAATCAGCATTGATCACCACAGGCAGGCCAGCTTGAGCGAGCACCGGGTGAGAATCCCATTCGGTTAAACCAGAAGCAGAGGTCATGATCAGGTCCGGATCGAGTTCGATCAATCTCTCGACATCAATGGTCGAACCGCTTCCGACGGTTGCGATTGTGCCTTCTGCAGCCCCAGCGCGCACCTGCGCGTTAAAGGTGTAATCAGCGGAATCGACTGCCACAAGACTATCCAATTCATCGATTTGTTCAAGGAAGGGTAAATAGGTGGTGCTGAGTGCCACAAAACTGCTGATTGGTGTGGACACCACAATCGCGTCTGCCAGGTCTGGCTCAATCTGAGCTCCTCTTGGAATCAGGGCGTAGACCATGGGTTTGGTAGCGCCGCTCCAGGGAGTGGTAACGGTCAGCAGTTTATAGCCGTCTTTATACTCCAGGGTGAAGTTTTGAGCGTAATTAATGGTGACCTGTTCAGTTTCGTCGGAAATTTGAACAGCTTCCTCAAACGGATAGGCCTCAGTAACCGTCTCAACAGGGGTGGCCTCAGCGCTCATTTCCAGCGGGTAGGCTTCAGTCGAGACATGGTCAGTTTCCACTATCTGAACAGGTGCCTGACAAGCAGGCAAAACAATGATGATCAGTATGGCCAGAAGGGTCAGGATTTTTTTCATATTCTCCTCGATTTCTAAAAATCAACCCTTTCTGGATTAGAAAGGGTTGAGAATATGAGCCTGTCTCACCCACCCTCTTAATCCGAGAAGGTATTGTGGGTTTCCTGAGGTTGGCTTCCTGACTTGTCGAATCGACTTACAGTTGCGGTACAGTGCTGGTCTTTCACCAGCTTCCGCCATTACACCCTGACATCCGGGTATCGGGTTACCTCAAGTTTTCAATTGTGTCATTATCCTAACACTTGAAAATTGGGATGTCAACCGATATTAGAGGGGAAGCTCTCTATTTCGCATACTCTCACCAGGAAAAGCATAAAGTGAGGTCCAGTACGGGTTTAGATAGTAAAATAGGCAAATGAAAAAGACCAGCCTGCGGGCAATGCCAGAAACCAAACTGGCCAAGTTGCAAACGCTTCAGATCGGGAACGATTGCGCGGTGCATTCTATGGCGGCTGCCATTGAACTGCTGACGGATGTCAAACTCGACCTTCAGGAAACCATTGATGAGGTCAACCGCCTCTGGTGGCGCGGGCGCTTCTACCGGCTGGCGCCAAAATCGGGCATCACACCTCCCATGCAGGTGCGTTTGCTGCGCTTCCTCGCAAAAAAGCATCACCTGCCGTTGAAGGCAAAATTGGTGCATCTCAACCCAGAGGTTCTACGGGCAACCGCCCAGGCGGAAGACATTGCCAGCCTGGTCACCATCTACTGGTGGTACGGAAATTCGCCTGCGATCTATTACAAGGATCTGCCAAAGAATTACAACGCGGTTCAAGCTGCCAGCGGTCACACTATGCTCTTCGCGGCTTACGACCCCGAACATTTCAGCGGTACTACCCGCACTCCCTGGGGTTTTATCAACTCCTGGGTAAACGCCGGAACAGGTCTGTTTTGGATGGAAGATCGGCAATTTCGCCAGGCCTGGGCAATACCCATCCCACGCTGGGGCAACCATGCCACCGTCATCATCTCACTCGAACAAGGAAAAAACAGTGAAACCCTTTAGCTTGCTGGGCAAACTTGCCAAAAAATACTGGAAACTGATCTTACTCACCACGCTCACCATGCTGGGGTTGGTTGCGGCCCAACTGGTTATTCCCTGGATCATCCGCTTGCTCATCGATCGGCTGACAACCCAACCGCTCGACCAGAGCACAATCGACTTTATCACCCGCATCTCGCTCATCGCGCTGGTGATTTTTATCGCCCGGGCGTTAATGCAATTCACGCGTTCCTATGCCGCCCACATTGCCGGCTGGGGGGTGGTTTCAGATGCCCGTCGCCTGGTGTATGAACACATCCAAAAGTTATCTTTACGTTTCTATGAAGACAAGCAAACCGGTCAGCTGATGTCACGAATTATCAACGATACCGACCTGTTTGAACGCATGATTGCCCATGCCCTGCCAGACATCATCGTCAATACCATCACCTTAATTGGCGTGACGGTCATCTTGCTTTCACTGAATGTCAGGCTTACTTTGCTGACGCTTATCCCGATTCCCCTGATTGTCCTGGCGTTGATCGGCTACAGCAAGCTGGTGCGACCGGCCTTTAGAAACCGGCAGCACTCGGTCGGAGAGCTGAACGCCGTGCTCAACGACAGCCTTTCAGGGATTAAAGAAGTGAAGGCTTTCGCCCGTGAAGAAGATGAACTGTTGCGAGTAGACAACAGCATCCAGCTTGTTTTGCGCAAAAACCTGCGCGCCTTGAAATTGATGGCAATTTTCAACCCCATCTTCGACTTTGCGGCTGGCATTGGTCAGCTGCTGATCATCTACTTTGGCGCCCGCATGGCAATTGCCGGCACGCTTTCCATCGCCAACCTGGTCGCGTTTTTCCTGTATCTCGACAGTTTTTACACACCCGTTCGCAGCCTGGGCAACTCCATGGAGGCTGTTCAGGAATCACTGGCTGGCTTCGAGCGGATCGCTGAGATTCTGACAGTATCTCCCGAAATTGCCTCCCCGGCTGAGCCGCACAACTTCACCGAACCTATTCAGGGCGGCATCCAATTTAAGGACGTCAATTTTCACTATGTTGAGGATGAAGAAGTGCTCGTGGACATCAACCTCGATATCCCCGCAGGCACAACCGTTGCCCTGGTTGGCCCAACGGGCGTAGGCAAGACCACCTTGGTAAGCCTGATCCCGCGCTTTTATGACGTGGTCAGCGGCGCGATCAGCATCGATGGCGTGGACGTGCGCGAGATTGACCTCGACCAACTTCATGCGTCGGTCAGTATGGTTCTGCAGGATGTTTTCCTCTTCCACGGAACCATCCGCGAGAACATCCTGTTTGGCAGACCTGACGCGACGGAAGCAGAAGTAATCGAGGCAGCTAAAATTGCCAACGCCGCCGAGTTTATCGATCATATGCCCAACGGTTATGACTCGCTTATCGGCGAACGCGGCGTTAAACTTTCTGGTGGACAAAAACAGCGCCTTTCGATCGCCCGGGCTGTCTTGAAAAACAGCCCAATCCTGATACTGGATGAAGCCACTTCCTCTGTGGACACCGAAACTGAATTGCTGATTCAGCAAGCGCTCGACCGTCTGATCGAAGGACGAACAACCATTATCATCGCTCACAGGCTCTCAACTGTACGCAATGCTGACAAAATTGTGGCTTTGGAGGGTTCCAAAATTGTAGAATCAGGAACTCACGCTGAATTACTGGCAGAAAAAGGTCTTTATTACAAATTGTATACGGCTCAGCAGCAGCTCTATTGAGTCAGGCTAACGGAAAGACGCTTTCAGGATTTTGTTCTACCACAATCGGTTCGACCTGCCCGGAACTGAGATTGCCGAGCGTGTTGGTAAATGCCTGCACCTCTTCATCCTTGAGCCTCAAAGTCACGGTCACATTTTCGAGAAATTCAGTCTCCAGCACCAGAGCGTCGTGGGTTTCCATCAGCCGCACAACCTGGTCATACAAGCGGTAAGGCGCCACAAACATCAGTGTGGTGGTGGGCAGCAGTGCTGCAAACCTGACCTGTTTGAGCACTTCCCTAACGGCATCCCCATAAGCCTTGACCAGGCCGCCAGTACCCAGTTTTGTTCCTCCGAAATAGCGGGTTACAACCACCACCACATTGCCGAGCCCGCTTCCTTGCAGGACGGCCAGGGCAGGTCTGCCCGCTGTGCCCGAAGGCTCGCCGTCATCACTGCAGTGAGCGATAATGCTTTTCCCATGCCCAATCACGAAAGCAGGGACATGGTGGCTGGCATCCGGATGGCGCTTCTTAATTTCCGAAATAAAACCGCGGGCATCTTCGACACTGCTGGCCGGCGCCAGGTTAGCAATAAAGCGGGAATTGACCACGGTAATTTCGGTTTCTACTGCCTCAAGCGGAATCAGACGTTGAATTTGATCCATACAGGCTCCTTCTATTCAATCATACGCTATAATTTCCCTGCTAATAGCGAAAATTGGTTGAAAATATGGCACGCCTGCTCATCCCCCTAAGCCTGATTACCTTCCTCTTGCTCGGATATGACAAGTCTCAAGCCGTACGCCACGGCTGGCGGGTGCCTGAGCGGGTCCTGCTGGCACTGGGCGCCTTGGGTGGAGCTATTGGCGGTTTGGTCGGCATGAAAGCCTTCCATCACAAGACCCGAAAGAATTATTTTTGGATTATTTACGGATTAGCAGCCCTGCTTCAGATTACGCTGATTTTCTTCCTGAATTAACCATTCAGACGTTTTTTCACCCAACAAAACGAGCTTGCGATATAATTAAAAGATAGTCTATTTTTGCCTGGACAGAGAGGAGCAGCGCCTTGGTTCGTGTCATGAACGTCTCAGAGATCCGTCCCCTCATCACGGATGATTTTAACGTGGGCCCGTTCGTTCCCCGCACGCAAGCGATCCAACGCGCCTATGAATGGGGCGAGAAAGTCCACGCCGGCCAGAAACGACTTTCTGGCGAACCCTATTTTGAAACGCACTGTGCCTGGGTTGCCGCCTTTGTTGATAAACTGGTCAGCATCGAATCCTGGACGATAGCCGCCCTGCTCCATGATACTGTCGAAGACCAGGGCGAAACTTTAGAAGAGATCAAAGAATTGTTTCCTGGTGAACTCGGGGGCGAGGTCGCTCACATCATCGATGGCCTCACGAAAATCAGTAATCCCCGTGACGGTTCCAGCAGGGAATTGGAAACTTTGCGAAAAATTGCCATGTTTCGCGACCCGGCGGTCTTCGTGATTAAGCTGGCAGACAAATCCCACAATATGATGACACTGCAATACCAGCCACCGGCCAAACAATGGGCCAAGGCAAACGAAGCCATCCGCGCTTATGGCAAGCTGGCTGGAATTCTCAATTGTTATCGTTGGCGGCGATGGATCGAAGACATGGCCTTCCCCTATGCTGAACCCGACCCATTTTTAACAGTCAAAGCCAAAATCGATGCTGATCCTCGCCTCAATCTCAACTTTATCCGCTATTACCTGGGTGAACTGGGCGCGATTATGGAATCCGAGGGCATCGACGGTCAGATCAACTTCACGGTTAATGGCTATTGGCAAGCCTGGGATAAACTCCAGCGGATGGCGCTCAACCACCGCACTTCTCTGGAGGATTTTTCCGCTGTAAATGACATTGTCAGTTTTCGCATGCTGGTAAGTGGCAAAGACGAAATGCCCTGTTACCGTCTGTTGGCGAGAGTCAATAAATATTTCCAGCGCAACCTGGACCAGGACCGCTTCGATGACTACATTGCCTCTCCCCAAAACGGCTACCGGGCACTGCAGGTGACCGCTTATCTTCCGGGTACCGGCGCGATCGAAATCGCTATCGCCACAGAAGAGATGGAAGGTGAAAACACCTGGGGAATCATTTATGCGATCAACAATAACAAGGACATCAGCCGATACCGACCAGTACAGATCCTGACTACTTATGGTGGAACCCGTTTCCTGGAAGAGGGA
>Ga0172382_10005350_pt1 | contig 19179 bp, 20 predicted proteins | sample Leawel138RmetaG_FD_122245 | JGI IMG/M metagenome (GOLD analysis project Ga0172382, IMG submission 122245) | Leachate microbial communities from a municipal landfill in Southern Ontario, Canada - Leachate well 138R metaG | ecosystem: Engineered > Solid waste > Landfill > Unclassified | place...
CGGGAAGCTGTGCAGCGATGATTCGGACCACCATCTCTTCGTGGCTCGGATTGACGTAGGCATTGAGGAAGGAAACAGCCACTGCCTCGATACCGGTCTTTCGGAGTTTCTCGCAAAGAGACAGGACGTCGCTCTCTCTGAGAGGGGTGATCACATTTCCTGAACGATCAATTCTCTCGTCCAGCTCGAAGCGTTGGTTACGCGGCACCAGAGGACGATCGCGGCGGTAGTTGACCTGGAACGGAACCGGCCGGTTGCCCCGTCCGATCTCCACCAGATCTTTGAATCCCTTTGTCGCTATCAATGCCGTCTTCGCCCCCGACCGTTGGAGGAAGGTGTTGATGACATGCGTGGTGCCATGCTTGAACAGAGCCGTTGATTGCAGGGAAACGCCTGTGCCTTGCAGTCCGTCCAGCACACCTTCAACCAGCTCGCCATATCGGGTGAGGGTTTTGCCGTAGGATGTCGTACCTGTAGCCTTGTCGTATACGGCAACATCAGTGAACGTACCGCCGGTATCAGCGGCCACAAGGTAGCGCTCATTTTGTGTAGGGGTTTCTGTGCTCTGCATGATGGACAGCCGAAAGTTCTGGATGACGGAATTACACGCTGTTCAACTCACACAGTAAACCGTCGGGCCGGACTATCATTTGTTCCAGAACTGCACGAAAGCCGCCCCCCGCCAGGAGAGCGGCCTTCCTGATCGCACGCATGGTGGCAAAGAAGCTCGACGAGCAATGGAAGGTGCCCGTCGTCGTTGAGCACTGTTCAGGGGCGGGCGGTCGCCCTTGGCATCAGCGGGCGAGCAGACTGCTCAACAGCGTTGCGGGATCAGCAAGCCGATGCGGGTCCACGCTGATGCTTCCCTCGACAAACCGGCGGGCAACACGATACTCGCGGCCGGCGTTGATGCCGACGGCCATCTTGACTTGGCCCGACGCATCCAAGCCAAAAGCGAGCAAGCCGCTCTTGTCGCCCAACGGCCGAACGACCCCGTGCGTGGCCAGTTGCGCATGCCCAGCCAGCTGGATCATCGCATCGTACTGTTCGGACCAAACCAGCGGCACTGGCTGGTATGACACTTCCTGATCAAGCATGGCCCGCGCGGCAGCCACGCCCTGGTCTTGGGCGTTCTGCCAGCTTTCCAGCCGGCTCCGTATCCCCAGGTGTCCGTACTCGATGACGGTCACGTCCCCGGCCGCAAATATGTGCTCGTCCGAGGTCCGGCAACGAGTGTCGACCAGAATGCCCCCGTCACAGGCCAGCCCCGCCTCTCGAGCCAGCCCATCATTGCTGACGAGGCCAGTTCCCAATACCACGACATCGGCATAGTGTTCCTGGCCGTTCGAGAGCCGGACCGTCGAGCCGCCAGAGAATAAAGGCTCAATGCTGGACACCTTGCTGGATACCTGGATATCCACCCCCTGCGTTTCATGCAAGGCAGCCAGAATCGGTGAAACCTCGGGTATCACGCTACGGGCGCAGACGCGATTCGCCGCTTCGAATATTCTGACATCGTTGCCAAGGCTGCGTGCGGTGGCCGCGACTTCCAGGCCTATCCATCCCGCACCGATCACCACGACCTTCTGGCGCGGCCGGCTCAAGCGGTCCTTCAGCCGCTCTGCATCATCAAAAGTACGCAAAAAGAACACATCGCGCGAATCCGCACCATGGAAGGCGGGTACCAGGGGACGGCCGCCAGTGCAAAGCAACGCTCGGTCGTACGAAACAGCTTCCCCGTCATCCAGAATGATCAGGCGATCTTCAGGCTTGAGCCCCCGTACCGTACGTCGAGGAAAAAACTCGATGCCGTCCGCCTGTAGTTGTGCGGGCGTAAACAACATCGTTTCGCTCAAAGGCGTTGACCCTGCTATCACCCCTTTGGAAAGGGGCGGCCGCTCGTAAGGCGGGTGCGCTTCAGACCCGTACAGGACGATCCTCCCGGAAAACCCCTGGTCGCGCAAGGTTTTTGCCGCCCATCCGCCGGCCTGCCCCGCCCCAACGATAACAAAGGTTGCCGTCGTCATGATGCCTGGGGGCGGATCAGGATCGCTTCGTCTTCTACCTTGACGTCGTAAGTCTTGATTGCGGTAGTGACCGGCGGACAAAGGGGCTGACCGCTGCGGATGTCGAAGACTCCCTGGTGCAGGGGGCATTCGATCGTGCCATTCTCAATATAGCCGTCTGCCAGGCTCGCATTTCCATGGGGACACTTGTCCTGGGTCGCACAGATGGAGCCGTCCACGTTGTAGAGGCAGACAGCTTCATCATCCACGATGACGCGTAGCGTGCCCGTGTCGGATGAAATATCCTTCACTAACGCCACACGTTTCCACCCTTCATTGTTGCTCATAGTCATATGGCCCTTCGGTCGAATATTTTCAAAGTGGCAATCGGATGGAAGACCGTTAGCCGAAATAACAGCTGATCGTGCCCAAAGGCCCATAGTCCGCCGATACGGTGTCACCTTTATTCAGATGAATGGGGCGTGTGAACGAACCGCCCAACACGACCTGTCCTTCTTCCAATGCAATGCCGTAGCCGGCCAGGCGATTGGCCAGCCATACCACACCATTGGCAGGATGACCGAGAACGCCAGCGGCGATGCCGGTTTCCTCTATGACGCCGTTCTGGTTCAGAATGGAGCCCACCCATCGCAGATCGACCTCATTGACCAGCACAGGGCGGCCACCCATCACAATGCCGGCGTTAGCCGCATTGTCGGAAATCGTATCGAGCACATTGCGCGTCCGGCCGGTGTCCGGATCAACCATGAAGGAGCGCGAATCAATGATTTCCAGTGCGGGAATCACATAGCGCGTGGCGTCCAGGACATCGAAAACCGAAACGTTGGGGCCTTTCAATTGCTTCTTCAAAACGAACGCCAGCTCCACCTCCAGCCGGGGTGCGATGAAACGGCTCGCGGGGATGGTATCGCCGCTTTCAAAGAACATATCTTCAAGCAGCACACCATGATCGGGTTCGTTGATGCCTACCGCCATCTGCATGGCACGGGAGGTCAGCCCGATCTTATAGCCTTTCAGCGGATTGCCGTCGGCAATCTTCATTTCAACCCAGGCATTCTGAATGGCATAGGCATCAGCCATGGTAATTTCGGGGTGGCGCACGGACGGAGCGCGCACTTGAACACGATCACGTTCCGCACTATAGAATTCGTGCGCCAAAGCGTTAATAACGTCATCAGACAACAAAGCATTTCTCCGGCAAGGTTCGACCGCAGGGCAACTGCGTCGAACTTCAATGGTCAGGCCTCTGGCGGAACGATCCGGCGACTTTCCTTGCGTGCGATGCGCCAATGGCCGTCCTCAAGAACAAGGTCGTCCCTCGAATCGCGCACCCCCAGCATCTCCGGCTTTTCGACACCGGGGCGCGTCTCGAAGGCCGTCATGTAGAAACGCACCCGAGCGCTGGTCGGCGTGGCATTTTCGACCCACAGGTTGGAAACGAGATGCGCTGTCTGACGCTGCGGGTCGCGCGCCTGCAACGCCTGCAAGACCGCTTGCGGGCCTTTCAGCTCAACGCCTTGACGCACCCATACGCCCTCACGCGCCATTAAAGCGGCAACCGCTTCATTATCCCGGCCGTCGAGTCCCCGGAAGAACTGATGCACAATGGAAGCTAAAGTATTGATATCTGGATTTGACATGAATTCATCCTTTTTATGAGATTGTTCAAAACCCGCCGCGGGCATCAAGCAGGGCGCCCGTAACATACGAAGCAGCAGCCGATGCCAGCCAGACCGCTGCGTGGGCGATTTCTTCTGTGGTACCCATTCGCCCCAACGGAATCGCGCCGACCATGGCCTGCAGCTCCGCCGCAGAGCGGGAATGGTGAATGTCGGTGTCCACCACACCGGGGCGCACGGCATTCACGCGAATTCCCTCTCTGGCCACTTCTTTGGACAAGCCCACCGTGAAAGTGTCAATGGCGCCTTTGGACGCTGCGTAGTGTATCCAGCTGTTCGGCGATCCCAGGACAGATGCGCCCGACGAAATATTGACGATGCTCCCGCCCTTGCCTCCCTGGCTTTTCGACATGCGGCGTATCGCCTCCCGAGATGCCAGGAAGGCCCCTGTAATATTGGTCCGGAATACCTCATCGAGGACTTCGGCCCGGACGTCTTGCACCCGTGATACTCCACCGGTAACCGCCGCATTGTTCACCAGCACTTCGGGTCTGCCGATTTCATCGATCAATTTGAAAGCACGCACAATATCGCTTTCATTGCCGATATCAGCCTGGACAATATGCGCTTCCCCGCCTTCGGCCCGGATGCTGTCGGCCACGGCTTCGGCAGCGGCAGCATCCGATCGGTAAATGATCACGACCGGCCAGGACTGCGCCGCCAGCCGGGAAATGGCCGCGCCTATGCCTCGACTCCCGCCCGTGACGATACACAAACCTCGATACGTCATATATCTATCCCGCACCGCTATACGCTAAGGTGGGTACTGAGAACTTCCGCATCATTGCGCAGGGTATCCGAGTCGCCCCGGAAGCACACCTCGCCTTTGGACAGCACATAGTGCATATCGCCAAGAGCAAGAGCGAACTTCAAGTTCTGCTCGATAAGAAGGATCCCCAGACCTTCATCTTTGAGATGCTGCAGGATATCCGCAATCTCATCGACGATAAGCGGAGCAAGACCTTCTGAAGGCTCATCCAGAATAATGACCGCCGGGTTGAGCATCAGAGCGCGCGCTATCGACACCATCTGCTGCTCGCCGCCCGACAGCTGAAAGCCCCGGTTCTGTCTCCGCTCATAAAGACGGGGGAAGGTTTCGTATATGCGTTGCAAGGTCCACTTCCCGTCGCGGCCGGGCCGCGCGGCGACCGTCAGGTTCTCTTCCACCGTCAGGCTTGGAAAAACCCCGCGCTCCTGTGGGACGAAGCCGAGACCCACGCGGGAAATCCGGTGCGAGGGCAAACCGTCCAGGCGCTTATCGTTGTAATGTATGGACCCTTGACGGGGCTTCAGATACCCCATGATGGATAACACGGTCGTCGTCTTACCCGCACCGTTCCTTCCTAATATGGACGTGACCTGCCCGGGGCTGACCGACAGCGACACTCCGCGAAGAATATGGCTTTCGCCATAGTAGGAATGAATATCCCGAACGTCGAGCATCAGTGCCTCCCCCCCAGATACACTTCGCGCACTTTCTCGTTGCCCTTGATTTCATCGGGCGAACCGCTGGCCAGCACCTTGCCGTAATACAGTACGGTAATCGTATCCGCCAGAGAAAACACGACCTTCATATCGTGCTCGATCATGAGAATGGCAAGCGATTTGGACAGGCTGCGGACCAGATCGATCATGCGGTTCGTCTCAGCTGGCGACATGCCCGAAGTGGGCTCATCAAGCAGCAGCAGGTCGGGTTCCGCCGCCAAGGCGATCGCCACTTCCAATTGGCGCTGTTCGCCGTACGACAAGTTGGATACACGATGATGGGCGACCTCGCTCAACTGGACCTGCTCCAGCAATTGATAAGTGCTCTCCCAGTGTGAAGCCATCGAATCGGTGCTGCGCAACGCCTGATACCAGCCGCCTTGTTTGGCCTGCACCGCCAAGCGCACGTTTTCCGCAACTGACAGCGTCAGGAACAGTGTGTTTTTCTGAAAGGTCCGGCCCACCCCCATCTGGCATATCCTTTCGGGCTCCAGAGCGGTAATGTCCGTATCCTTGAAAAGGATGCGGCCGGACGACGGACGCAGCTGCCCGGTCAACTGGTGCACCAGACTCGTTTTGCCGGCACCGTTCGGGCCGATGATGACGTGTCGTTCGCCCGGAGCAACCGCAAGCGAAACATTGTGCGTGACTTCCAGATTGCCGAACGACTTGCAAAGATTCTCTGTCCTCAGCAACGTCATAGCTGCTCTCCCGTGGCAGCCCCGGCGACCACTCTCTTCTCGCTCTCGCTGTGGCTATGGCTATGGCTGTGGCTCTGTCTCTTGCTCTCGCTGTGGCTCCTGTTCCTGCTCTGGCTATTGTCCTTGTTTGAAAACAGCCGCCCAAAATGCTTCATCACCAGACCCCATACGCCTTCCCTGAGGAACATGACGCAAAAGATGAAGATCACGCCCACCCAGAACGCCCAGTACTCGTTGTAGGAGCTGATGAAGTTCTTCAGGAGCAAGAACAGGGCTGCGCCAAAAGCCGGCCCGAACACCGTGCCGCTGCCCCCCAGAATCACCATGATCATGGCGTCTCCCGACAAATGCCAATGCAGGATATCGGATGAAACATAGGAATTGAACAAGGCATACAGAGATCCGCCGATGCCGGCCAGGCAGCCCGCTATGGTAAAGGCGATAAGCTTGAAGCGTTGAACTGGGTAGCCGATCGCCCGCATACGCTGCTCGTTGTCACGGATGCCGATGAAAATCGAACCGAGAGGGGAACGGACCAGATACCACAGGAATATCAGAACAGACAGAAAGCCGATCACGATCACAATGTAGCGGGCGATAGCGTCGGAACCCATATTCCACCCAAAGAAATCCGGCGGCATGAAGCCGATCAGACCATCCGTCCCACCCGTCACCGACCGCCATTTCAAAGCCGTGGCGAACAGCAGCTGGGAAAATGCCATGGTGAGCATCAGAAAAGGGATTCCCTTGACGCGAATGCAGAACATGCCGATGAAGGCTGCCAACGCGGTAGACGCCAGCACACCGGCTATGGCTCCCAGCCAGCCTGAAATTCCCAGATGCACGCCAAGACCGATCACGACATAAGTCGCAACGCCAAAAAAGGCGGCATGTCCGAAAGAGAGCAAGCCCGTGTAACCAACAATGAGGTTCAGGCTCATGGCAAAAATGGCGAAAATCAGGATCTCGGAAACGATGCCCAGCAGATAGTCTCCGCCAAGCGGAGCGAGAACAAGCAGAACACACAGGGCCAGAAAGCCAGGAATACGACCAGAGGTTTTCATGTTCATCCCTTCACCACGCCGAACAAGCCTTGAGGGCGCTTCAGCAAAACGACAACCATCAGCAGATAAATGAGGAAAAGCGCGTAGTCAGGGAAATAGGCTTTGCCGAAAGTATCGATGGCGCCGACAAGCAGACCGGCAACGAGCGCCCCCTTCAGACTGCCCATGCCACCCACGACGGTGACGATGAACGCAGGAATAAGGATCTCGATATCCATGCCAAGGTAAGTGCCGAGGACCGGCCCGGCGACGATTCCCCCCACCGCGGCCAGCGCCGCTCCCAGAGCGAAAATGCATCCGAACAGAAAGGGAACGTTGATGCCTATTCCAGCCGCAGTGGCGGCATCATCAACCCCGGCCCGGACCATCGCCCCAATCCGGCTGCGCTCAAGAAACAGCCATAGAAGAACGGCAACCGCCACGCCGAATGCAACCAGAAACAAGCGATACTTCGGCAATACCGCACCGGCCACGATGATGGCGCCTTCGAGCGCCTCGGGAGGTGGAATATTCCGGATATCCGGCCCCCATAGATACTTGCATATATCGCCAAACACGAAGATGAAGCCGAATGTGAGCAGCACTTGGTCGAGATGGCTGCGCGAATACAAGGGGCGAATGAAAATGCGCTCCATCAGCACCGCTGCGGCGGCGGCCGGTACCCAGCCGGCGGCTAGCGCTATCCAGAAATTCCCGGACCACTGGGCCAGGGTGAAAGCGGTAAACGAGCCGATCATGAAGAATGAGCCATGGGCAAGATTGACCACGTTCATCAGGCCGAATATGAGCGACAAGCCAGCCGACATCATGAAGAGCAACATGCCGAACACCAGGCTGTTCAACAACTGAGAGACTAGAAAATCCATGGCACCATCGGAATGAGGCAAGGGGTGGCCGACCCCGGTTCACCCGGGGCGGCCGCTTAAGACGGACGATCAGGCCGGCAACTTCTCGGGATCGGTAACATTGTTGATCGTATGGATGACTTTATTGGTGATACGGTTGTCGACTTCTGCAACCTCGCGGATATAAACGTTGTGAACCGGCCCCTGGGTTTTCTGGTTGAATTTGAACGGGCCCCGTGGCGCATCGAGTTCAACGGCAAGCATGGCCTCGCGCAATTTATCCCTGTCGGACGTATTGCCGTCGATGGCCTCCAGCGCTGCGTGAATGACGGCGGCTGCAACATAGCCATATTCCGCATATACGCTCGGATATTCATTGTGCGCGCCGCGATATCCCTCGACGAACTCCTGGTTGGCGGCATTGTCGAGCGTGTCGGCGTAGTGCAACACGTTACGTATCCCCATCGCGGACCGGCCCTGAGCCGGCAGGGTATCGCTATCGAGCATGAAGCCTGAACCCGTTATGGGAATACTGTCCTTCAACCCATACTCGGCATACTGATTCACAAAACGCACGGCATCCGTACCCGCATAGAAATGGAAGGTGGACGGCGGGTTGATATTGCGGATATCGGCAAAGTAGGGACTGAAATCGTTATTGCCCAGGGGCGGGTAGATTTCCTTGATGATCTTTCCCCCACGGCCTTCGAACCCATCCTTGAACTCTTTCAGAGAACCGCGGCCGCCGGCAAAATCGGAGGCGCTGATCAGCACCTCTTTGCTGACGTTGTCATAGACCCATTCCCCCATGGAGGAATGAACAGGGTAGGTGTTGACGGAGCTGCGGAAAAAATAAGGCAGGCCGGTGAATGCCAGGTTCACCAGCCCCGCTCCCGAGCACAGCATGAAAGCCCGGCTTTGACGCAGGTACTGAACAGCGGCCATTGCGACGTTGGATGCCTGAATACCCGTTACCAGATCGCACTTGTCGCTCTCGACCAGCTTCTTGAGCTTCTGCAATCCCACTTGAGGATTGATTTCGTCATCTTCCCGGATTATTTCTATCTTGCGTCCGGCAATAGTGTTGCCGATGGAGTTGAAATAGAGCGCCATGCCATTGACATTGGCGTTGCCAAGGGCGGCAAAGACCTTGGAATATGAATTCAAGGCGCCGATTTTCAAAGGCGCTCTGGATTGCGCCAGCACGACGGGAGCACCGCCGCCAAATACCGCAGCCGCCCCTGCAAGACCGGCCGCCTTAATAAAACTGCGGCGCGTAAGCCCATTAACCAACGATGAATTATGTTTTCTCATGGCCTCCTCCTGGTGTTCCACGATTATTGATTGGGATACTAATGAAACCGTACTAGTTGTTTACCCAGATTTTTTCCGGTAAGCAGCCCTATGCAAGCGTCCGGCGCCGACTCGATTCCCACCGCGAAGGTCTCTGCAGATTTCAGAAGACCGTCATTCATCAGCCCCCGCAATTCGTTGACGGCCTCGTCCCACTTATCGACGTGGTCCCACACGATGAAGCCTTGGGCCATCAACCGGGAAAACAGCAAAAAATGATGCGAAGACAATTGCATGGGACGATCGCCGAAACGACCGATCATTCCACACAAGGCAATTCGCCCATGCAGATTGATGACCGGCAAGGCACTATCCAGGATCCACCCGTTCACGTTATCGAAAAAAGCGTCGATACCATTGCCGGCGTGCCTTGAAATGGCTTCCGTCAGCGTTTCCCCTGATGAGATCGTCCGATAATCTATGCAGGCATCGGCGCCAAGCTCACCGGTGACATAGCGGCACTTTCGTTCACCGCCGGCAATGCCGATCACTTTGCAGCCTCGTGCCTTGGCCAGTTGCAGGGCCACGCCCCCCACTGCCCCGGCAGCTGCGCTGACCAATACGGTTTCACCCTTCTTCGGGCGACAGATGGCGGTCATGCCATACCAGGCGGTGACGCCACTCATCCCCAGCATGCCCAGGTAAGCAGATAACGAGGCGCCGCTCTCATCGACCTTGCGCACCTTCGCGCCATCGGAAAGGCCATACTCTTGCCAGCCGAACATGCCGACTACCGCCTCTCCAACGTTGAAACCCGGATGACGCGATGCCACCACATGCCCGGCCGTCTCACCCACCATGGTTTCTTCCAGCGGCTGAGCCGCGGCATAAGACTGCGCCGCGTACATACGACCCAGCATGTAGGGATCGATCGACAAATAGCGATTGCGCACCAGCACCTGGCCCTCTGCCAGGCCAGGCATGTCGACCTCCTCGACCCGGAAATTATCGCAGCCGGGTTTTCCTTCCGGTCGGGAAGCAAGCACCACACGCCTGTATCGTTCCGGCAGACCCGCGGCAATTCGCGACGAGGCCACGTCAGAGCCCCATCAACTCACGATAATGCTTGTAGAAAGCCCGTATCAGAACCTCCGTCACCATGTGATCCTGCCGCTCGACATCACGGCCGCCCATTTCCACGACGGCGGCCCGATGCTCGTAATGATGGGTTCCCAGCTGGGACTCGCTGAGGACTTCCCCGTCTTCCATGGCGACAAAGCCGGCCGGCCCATAAAGATTGGCATGGCGCACGCGCAAGCGCGTCATCTCTTCATCATCGTCTTCGTAACCGAAGAACGTCCAGGCCAGCTCGAAGGAATCGGGCCCCTTCGGAATCACATGCCGCATTCCAAACGTGTTGGCCTGCTGATGGATGACCACGCTGGGAAAATGCGTGATGGCGACCACCTTGCCATCGTCAAATTCATTACGAGGCGTCACGGTATCTTTATCGAAAAGCTCCAGTTCTTCCTTGAAGCGCTTGATCTCGGACGCGGCTTCGGTTTTCTTCTTGCCGACATTACGCGACACCATGATGCTATGACCCGAGTCGACAGGTATGGACTCCGATTGCGTATCGGCGCGCCACAAGCCGAACGTGATCAGGAACGAGTGCAGCAAGGTGGCATGGTAGGGGTCCTTGAGGTTCTCGAAGTACAGCTTCCAGTTGCTGGCGACACGCTGCCGGTTGTAGCCCAGCAGACGCAGCCGCTTTCCCGGAAACTGCCGGCGCAGACCCGCCATGACTTCTTCCCCGCAATATTCTTCGAATGGCGGTGGATTATCGTGGAAGCTGGCCCAAATGGAGCTTCCCTCGACATGGACGTGCAAACGTCTCAACCCATGAGCGGAGTTGTCGAAGTCTGAAGGCATGCCGCCCTTGCGCAAGACGCCGCGCTTGAGCGGAACACCTTGCAAAGAGCCGTCGAGAGCAAAGTTCCATTGGTGATAAGGACAGGTGAAAGATTCTTCCTTGCCCTTGTTCTTCCAGCACACGCGGGCGCCACGGTGAGCGCAACGGTTTTCCCAGACAAAGATCTGGTCATCTTCACCACGCACGACCACCACTTGCCGCTCACCGATCCAGCTGCGCTTGTAGGAGCCCTGTTCCGGCACTTCACAGGCGAGGGCGACATAGTTCCAGCTTGGGCCATAGAAGAACGTATCGAGCTCACGTTGGTAGATATCCGGGTCCGAGTACACCCAATATGGAACACGCGTCCACCCCTCTTCGGGCCAGTGCCGATCCTCGGCTGCGGCGATATTTACGGCTTGCTGCATGACAGCCCTCCTTTACGTTATACGGGCGCAATAAGCGAGCGTGAGATATGGTGATTGTCAAATACAGCCAGGCGCTGCTTGAATTTGAAACCGTCACCGTCTCGCACCAGCACGTCGAGATACATGCCGACCAGAAAGAGTGTGGGATCGTTATCCGACGTCGCTTCGGTAATCAGAAAGTTGGCGCGAGCGTGGATCTCATCGCCCTCGATAGCGGTAACACGAGTGCCGCTGATGAAATGCCGCCAGACGCGAGGCACATATACCTGAGTTTCCCTCAAGGCGATGACGCGGTCGCGCACCATCGCGACGCCGTCACAGTAAATCGTCGCCTGAGGGAGATTCTCGGAGTAGTTCTCGCGCGAAACGACCTGATACATGCAGTCGTCCAGAAAATAGCCCGGAAATTGCTCGATCTGATCCTGATCGAGCAAGTCGGCGATTTTCTCGTAGAAATGGCGTAATTGATTTTCCAGCACCAGGATCTCGACGTCGGGCGTCAGATCACGGACGATGGGTTTGATACGGTCTCGCACCTTCCTATCCTCCGATGGTGGCCAGATTGGTTTGAATACCCAGCTCGGACCCGAGTTTTGCAATAGGAGACTTGAGCGTTTCCTGCCATAGCAAGGATTCCATCGCGATATGCAGGGGGTGATCCTGAATGGTCAGCGCCATGAAACCCTGCTCACGGGAGGCATGGTTGTGAATAGACCAGCCGGGCGCCGAGAAATGGAGATCGCCTTCCTGCCATTCGATGCGCTCGCCATTCACCACGCTCTTGCCATGGCCCCACATTATGTAATTGATGGCGGCAGAAGTATGGCGATGAGGCTTGTCGACCTTGCCCGGCGGCAGCTTTGCAATGGTGGCGAAGAAGCTATGAGAAGTGCCAATACGCCGCTCTGTGGCAGGGTTGTACAGCACATATAGGTGGCGACCGGTGTACGCCAGATCGAGGCCCGACACGTGGTCCAGATGAGGAGACACGTCCTTCCATGGCCAATGCAGCATCTTGGAGTCAACCGTGTCGATGTCGACCAGCCACTCATACCCCATCAGCTGCGCGCCATCCTTACCGATTGCTATGGGTTTCGCAGCTTCGCGAGCGCTGCGCTGCGAGGCCTGAAGATCCTCGTTCTGCTCGGCCGCCGGCTGCGAAACATCGGCCTCGCGACCGTAATGAACCTCAAGGCGCTCCAGCAACGGCGTATTGCTATAGGAAAGTCTCACGAAAAGATCCTGCCCATCGTTGCGATACACAACCGGCTGCATCGACGGCGTATTCCAGACGTCGTATTTTTCGACCTGGAAACGGGTATCGCCGCTGATAACGGTGGCACCACCGCGGATGCACATATCCACGAAGCTGGAGTTGCGCAGCATGGGGGCGGTTTCCTCGCCAGGCTTGAGCACAACGATATACACATCGATGCCGGGGGCGAACGCCGGCACCGGGCCGGTATTCATCGGATGGTTCACGGCGGCAGCTCTACGGCCGTCACCCGGCCGCGCGATGCTGGCCAGGCGTTCGATCTCGGCTTCGATCCGGGCCTTGGGAAGCACGACAGTCGGCCAGAACGTCTGTTCACGCAACTGTTGGCCGCTGACATCTATCAAAGTTACTTCGTTAGCCATTTTGTCTCCTTATGCAATCCAGTCAGGTCATTCGATTACGCCGCTATTGCGCATGTTCTACCCAACGCACGGGAGCGTTCTTCATCAGGGGAATTTCAAGCCCCAGCCTGGCTTCAAGCGCCCGCTGGTAAGCCAGAACGGCAACCGAAAGGTCGGAAACCCCCATCCCCATCGACTTGAACAAGGACACATCCCCGCCTGCGGGCTTGTGATCCTTACCCGCTATCAACTCACCCAGAGGACGCACATCATCCCAATCACGGCCCTCCTGATCGAAATAATCCATGAATTCGCGCGATGCCTTGCGAGTATTCGGCACATCATCGACGGCGACAATGCCCACACGATCGAAGACGTCCTGGTGGAACTCTGAGTTCGACGGCAATATGGCGCCGACGGCATTGTAATGAGCCCCTTTCGCCAGCAGCCCGCCATGCAGGAAGGGAGTGCGGGCGCGAGTGATCGTCGTGACGATCTCGGCGCCTTCCGTTGCGGCTTCCAGTGTGGGCGCCTCGATGACTTCCATCGAGAACTGCTCTCTCACCTTGTCGCAGAAGGCAGCGCGTTTTTCCGCGGTAGGACTCCAGATGCGTAGCCGGCTTAAGGGACGAACGGCGTCAACGGCGGCAATCTGGGCAAGCGCCTGACGGCCCGAGCCAATGATCGCCATGTCGCTGGCATTCTTCGGCGCCAGCCATTTGGTTCCCAAACCCGTCATGGCCGAGGTACGCATCTGCCCCAAAGCGTTGGCTTCCATGATGGCCAGCAGACGCCCCTCGATCGCATCAAACAATACGAAGACAGCTTTGGCTCCCCGGGGCGTGTTTACCCAGTTCTTATAGCCGCAGAAACCGGCCTCTGTAAACGCGGATCCCAAAGAATGCATGGACGCCGCCTCGCCCAGCGACCCGAGCGCCTTGGGAATGTTGAAGGCTTTGCCCTGGCCCAGATGGCGCAAGCCCTTCTCGAGTTCGCCGATGGTATCGCTAAGAGTCACCAGCGAGACGACGTCCTCTTCGCTCAGCCAGATTGCCGCTTCATGCATATAGAATCCTTGTTTAATTGCCTTGGGCGACCACATTGCTGAGTCGGCCCACTCTTGAAATATCCACTTCAAACACGTCGCCCGGTTTCAGATACCGCGGGGGATCGTAGGCCAGGCCAACTCCGGAAGGCGTTCCCATTGAAATGACATCGCCCGGCACCAGTTCGGTGAAGGTCGATAAATATGAGATGGTCTGAGCCACCGAAAAAATCATGTTGGCGCCACTATCGTTCTGCACGCGCTCGCCATTCAGCCAACCAGAGATGCTCATTTCCTCTGCCGGCCCCGATTCATCCGGTGTTACCAGGCAAGGACCGAAGGCACCCGAGCGCATGAAATTCTTGCCCGGCGTCGCCTGGTTGGAATGACGCTGCCAATCTCGTATCGAGTTTTCCGCGATGCAGGAATAGCCGGCGACATAGCTCAAGGCTTCCGCTTCCGACACCTGATAGGCACGCTTGCCGATGATGACGGCCAGCTCCGCTTCATAGTCGAAATGGTCGGACACCCTGGGGCGTTCCACGGCACTGCCATGGCCCGTGAACGAAGACCCAAAACGCACAAAGATGGACGGCCTGTCTGGAACCGCCATGCCGGCTTCCTCGGCGTGCTTGTAGAAATTCAACCCAACGCAAAGAATCTTTTCCGGATTGGGGATAGGCGCCAGCAAATCCACCTTTTCCAATGGGACCCCGTCACCTTTGGCAAGACGTTCAGCCGCCCGCTGCCTCAAGCCGTCGAGACCCTCGCCGTCCAGCGCCGCCCGCAAATCAGGCTGTGCCGCTGTGACCAAACCATATACAAGACCCCCGGCCACCACGCCGTATTGCGGTTGCGCGGGCGTCGGGCCCGAGAGGGTATAGCTGGCAAATTGCACTGCAGTCTCCGAAAGTGGCGTAGCCGCACACCATGTCATGTGTTTTTTATGATGCTTAGTATGAGATCAATATACGGAGCGCACAACGCCATTACGGGAAAAGGATCTGTTCCGATCAGTATCAACGCGTCAGATACGGTACTTGTGATCTTCCGATCCATAAAGGCAGCAACGCCGTAACAGCAGAGTTTTCTTGCCGACAGTGGAATAACACTTTTTCCGTGTGGTATAAACGCCGGATCGCCATTTCTCTTCATAATAATAAGCGGATACAGGCGACGCGGACGCTCGTGAAGAACTCCGGCCCTGGGGCGAAGCTTCGGCGCGTCGTCAATCAAGAATCAGAATATCCACGATCCAAAGGAGGGGTTCCCGCCATGGTCAACTTGCACCCGGTCACTCGCGCGGCCGCCTGGATGTCCGGGGCACTGGTATCGCTGGCGGCCATGGCTGTCGCCACCCGGGAACTGTCCGCATTGATCAGCATTTCGCAAATTCTTTTTTTCAGAAGCGCATGCGGCTTGTTGATCATCTGCTTTTTTCTTTGGCGAACCAATTGGCGGCAAATAATCAGCCCCCAGCTTTCTTCCCATTTCGTTCGGAATACAAGCCACTTGGTGGCGCAGTACGCCTGGATCTATGGAATCATCTTCATTCCCATGGCCGAGGTGTTTGCCATCGAGTTCACGGCCCCGGTCTGGACCACGCTGCTGGCCGCGTTGATCCTGAAGGAAAAAGTCACTTATCCCCGGCTGGCGTCGCTCTTTCTGGGCTTGCTTGGCATTTTTCTGATTGTGCGTCCCGGCATGAGCGCGGTGCACCCGGCCGCGCTGGTCGTGCTGTTTGGGTCTGTATGCTTTGCCATGGCGTACACCATGACAAAGAAAATTTCCAGAACCGATACCCCCCTGTGCATTCTTTTTTACATGACAGCGATCCAATTGCCCCTGTCGCTTGTCCCATCGCTCTTGAATTGGCAGCCTGTCACGTATCAGGCCTGGCCGTATATCCTGATAATCGGAACTGTGTCTCTTGCCGCGCATTATTGCATGGCGAGAGCGCTGAATATCGCCGATGTCGCCATCGTCGTTCCGATGGACTTCCTGCGCCTGCCTCTGATCGCTGTGGTGGGGGCCGTCCTTTACAGTGAAAGCGTCGAAGTCTGGGTGTTCGTGGGCGCCGCGTTGATTCTCTCGGGAAATTTATTCAGTATTCACATGGAAAAACGCCGCAAGAACGCTGCCGGGTCAGAATAAACAAACGCGGCTCAACTCATTTCGGCGAAGCAGCGTTTCAAGAACTCGACGGCAACTTTCAGCTTGACTGACTCGTTGCTACGGCTCAGCAAGACTGCGTACACCGCCCGGTTATGGGGTACGAAGCGAGGCAGGACCTCGACAAGCCTGCCTTGTTTAAGATCCCGCTCGACCATCCACCGAGGACTCATCATGATGCCCAGACCTTCCAGACAAGCGTAGCGAACAGCCTGGCCATGATCGGCAATAAAGTTGCCTTTGATATGCACATGGCTGATCTGGTCCCCGACCGATACCGGCCAACGCGTATTCACGGTAGAGCCGCTGGTTACCAGACAGTTGTGCGCCCTGAGGTCTGCCGGCTCCTTGGGCTCGCCATAAAGGCGGAGATACTCAGGCGTCGCGCAGAACACACGCCGATACGGCGCCAGCCTTACCGCGATCAAACCCGGGTCAATGGAATCGGCGATTCGAACCGCCAGGTCCACCCTCGCCGCATAGAGGTCGATCCTGGCCATGGAAAAGTTGACATCAAGTGTCAGCTTGGGATTTTCCTTGAGCAGGCGGGGCAGTTTTGGCGCGATGAACTCACGTCCGAGCATTGCCGGCACAGTCATTCTCAGACAGCCGCTGGGCTCATTTCGCAGTGAAGACAGTTCCTCGGCGGCCTGATCCAGCTCCATCAGCGCACGCACACAATAGTCATACAGCCGTTCACCGGCTTCCGTCACCATCAAACGCCGGGTGTCCCGATTGAACAGCCGTTGCCCGATATCTTGCTCGACTGCCGCAATACGCTTGCTTACCATTGCAGGCGTCACACCAATACGACGTGCAACCTCGGAAAAATTACCGATTTCAACGGTCCGGACAAAAATCCGCAGCGACGTTAAATCCTTGAATACAGCCGATTCAATCAGCTGAGACTCCTTGAGGTCGGGAGATGCGTCAGTCACTTTGTCATTATCCCCATGTGTTGCGATGGATGATTTATATCGATCAAGCATACCGTATCCGACAGGTTGCCGAAGTAAACAGCATGCCTGTCACTCAGTAGCGTGTGTCTGGCGACCCGGCAACCTGCCTCTATGCTGGCATCAACTCTCAGTCAACGCCACTCCCCCTCCCAAACGCTCCTCTATCACCTTTCGCATCGAATCCGGTGCAATATCCAGTACATGCGGCCACTCTGCTTGAGCCGCCCTTACCGTCGCTCTGGCTAGTTGCAGCAGGCGGGGCGCCCGCGGCACTTGAGCCAGCTTCAGCAGCCTGGCCATATCTTCCCATGAAAACGCCTTGAGTCTGGCATCGATGGCGCGGTTCACCGCATAATCGGCATGCGGCACGCTCTCGAAGAAAGCGCTGACGCAAACCGGGTCGTACAAGGGCGCCAACTCCGGTTCCACGCCATCAGGATAGGTCATGGCCCAGTTCTTCAGGTGCGCATCGGTATTGCCCATCAGAATGAACGCCACGAACCGGTTCACGAATTCCTGTACGTCCTGTGCCGGGTTGCCGGAGAGCCGATCAATGATGCGCAGCATGGCCGGATAGTCCTCGAAAATTCCCTTGCCGTACTTTTGACGGGGCTCATAGCCCAGAATCTGCGTGAATTCTTCCATGTGCAGCCGCCGGCCTTCCGGCAAACGGTCGAAACGCCTTACTGCCAGGATGTCGTCAAAGGGAAACTGCTGAGGCAGATCTGCGGCCTCTTTCGTGATGATTTCAGCATGAGCGCAGTTCAGCCCAAGAACCCGGGCGAGCTGATAGCCCGCATATTCGTTGGCCACAAGGTCTGTATGGCGTGTCGAGGGCAGCTTCAATATGTGGGAGCCTGCCGCGCCATGCCGGCGGATGGTGTAGCGCCGCCCTTTCTTGATGGCAGAGAATTTGGTGACCACCCCCGGAATGGAAGCGGCATCTTCGACCGGCAGTTCCACGAATCCCGGCTCCAGGACATCCAGCCCCATAGCGGTATGCCAGAGACGCACGGCATCCGGAATGCCTTCTTCCACAGGTACCGGCTCCATCTCCAGCGCCCCCATCAGATCGTGGCCCGCCGCGGCAAGCAACTCGAATTCGTCTTCCGTCGTACAGCCGCGTTCCCTGGCGAGGCGCTCGCGATTATGGCCCTCGGGCAGGAGGTTCTGAAAGAAACTCGGCCATTTGCCGTCCGTGCGGACGAGCCGCGCATCACGGGCAGCGGACAGAATGGCCCGTGTGGCGGCCGCATCCGCTCCCCGATAACTGAGCGACAGTGTCGGACGATGCCGGTCTTCTATGTATTCACGGTCAAACGACACGCGCATGATGTCCCCGTACTGGGACAGATAGCCTATGGGACGCTTATGGCCGTCTATGCAATGTAGATACATTCTAAGATAGCGGATGAAGGTGCTCATTGCCTGCCGCGCCCGAGTACCTCATCGACAACGGAAACAGGCGCGCCAACTCCCGCCTCCTGACCGAGAATGCGCCCTCCGGACTGGATGAACTGCTCTAGCTCCTGGCGGATTGTGGCCGGAACAAGCATCAGCTCCATGCCCATGGCCCGCGCCATGACCTCGAGCGTGGAGAGTCTGGGATCGGTCGCGCCGGATTCGGCCTTCTGCACAGCCATGCGGCTCAGGCCGGCCTTTTCCGCCAGGTCGGCCTGAGTCATTCCGACGGCGCGCCGCGTGAGAGCCAGTCCTTCAGTAAAATCGCTCATTTTAGTTATCTTCATAACAAATAAGATAACTAATAATATCATTCCCGACAAGAATGTCTACACCGCCTTCCGGTCCCTCCACCACGACGCGGGAGCGCCCCACGATTCAAACGCCATCCGTCGAAGATCCCCGGCCCTGTCGTCCGAAGCTTCTGGGGGGCGCATGCGGCGCGGCCTGTCGAGATTGCCCCGCCTGACCTCGCTGTCAACGATGAGGCC
>Ga0172382_10005351_pt1 | contig 19171 bp, 30 predicted proteins | sample Leawel138RmetaG_FD_122245 | JGI IMG/M metagenome (GOLD analysis project Ga0172382, IMG submission 122245) | Leachate microbial communities from a municipal landfill in Southern Ontario, Canada - Leachate well 138R metaG | ecosystem: Engineered > Solid waste > Landfill > Unclassified | place...
CTCGGTACCGGAAACCATCCGCAGCGACAGCCTTTGTGCTGGGGCACACGGTACTTCTTCCGCTCAGCCTGGTCGCCAACGTCAAACGAGCTTCCCGACAGATGGGTACAATGCCTACAAAACTTCGAACCAACCTTTACGAACTTAACTTCAAGCCCGTCATTGGCCTCGGCTACGTCTTGATATATCAACTCTTCGGCGTACTTTTGGGCCCGATGTTCCGCGTAAGCGATATTGCTCATCACCCGCCGACCGGTAACCTCGGCAAGTTTCCCATCCATCAACGAACCGGTGAACTTCTCCAGGCTATGACCCTGCGCCTTGGCTTCGCGCATCTGCTCCAAGATCGCCTCTTCGAAATCCTGACCGGCCCAGTGCGCCAAGCTATACTGGGCTTCCCGCCCTAAAGACCTGCGACGGCCGCCTGCACTTCGATCAGTTCCCTCCGGAGGCTCCTTGACCGTTGTATTGAGAACTCTCCAGTAGAGGCTGCGGTCACCCTTGGCCCCCGACGGAGTGTCGTCGAGACCCAAAGCGCGCGCCGCGAACTGCCGTCCGCTATCCACGGCACCAACCAGACCAACTCTTGGCATACCGTCCTTGAATCTCGGCCGAAATCTCCGTAGCACCGACTCTACGTGAGCTTCAGATATAGGTGCTCCCGCCGGTTGCCCAGCCAGTAGTTCCGTCGACACTTCCCGTGCCATTCTTTCCGCAAACGTGCGAGCGTCAGAAGCGTTTCGCACCGTTTCTTCCGCTTGAATCCTAGTGATGGCCACGAGGTCGGTTATGAGCTTTTTTTTTTCGTCTCCCTCGGACTCTGACTCAGATAGGCTCTGGCGCGGCGGCACCACTCGCAGCGGAAACTGCTGCCCCAGGGTGGACCTTTGAGCATCGAGCGCAGAGCGAGCTGCCGCTTCTGCCTGCTCCAGGCTATCCATATCAACGCCGGGGAAGTCGCCCAGGCCCATGCCGTTTGCGGCCATCCGAAACGCTTGGGCAGCCTCGACCTTGCTGATCCATCCCATCTCTCGTCCAAGCTTCAGGGCCTCGCCGTATTTGGAGAGCATCTCCCCGAAGACGTCATAGGCAGACCGATCCGGGTCTTTGGATTGCAGCTCGAAGTCGAAACACTCTGCGGTATCCATACCGTCCAACGCAAAGACACCCATCTGACGGGCAAGCCGTAGGTCTAGACTGATGGCCAACCGGAAGAACTCCGTCAAATCCATCTTGCGGTCACGGGCTACGCTGAAGATTGGCGTCCCCATATTGGCGCTGGTGGCCTTGTTGACATCACCGCCAGTGGCATAGAAGTGCTCGGGCATATAGATGCCACCGAACACCAGGTGCATCAAGAACTTGATAAAAGCCACACTGTCTTGCAGGTGTAGTTCAGGGGCCTTAGCCTCCCAAGTCTCGGAAGCGTTATGCACTAACACCGAACCCGGGTTAGGCGGTCCGGCCTCTTGAATCCGTGCGGTTGCCGATATGACGGATTCTTCTCCTTCTCCGGTCAAAGCGACGTCCCAGACATACGCGCGCTGGAACTGCACGCGCTCAACCTCGGTGAGGATTACAGTCTCGAGTTGGTCTAGCCAGTCTGCGATGACCAAAAGGTCGGAGAAGCCGCGGGTCTGCCCTGTGACGGCGTTGAGCTGGAAGTATAAAACGTCGCCGTCAGGGTTATCCTCGTCCGCAACGTCGAGCACTTCGCGCCGCCCGCGCTGACCATCGATCTCGAACTCTAAGGCGGGAGAAAACTTAACTCGACAAAACCTCTCCGCATCAAGCTCGTCAACCTCGACATCGGAGACCCGCTCAGGCTTCAAAAACTTGAGAAGAGAAATGCCTTTTGCATTGGGCGGGGTGCGCCAGATGAACCACTCCCCTTCAACGGACAGCGTTCGGTACCGCCTCGCAAGACTACGATCCCACCGGTTAACTCGCCACCACTCATCAAGCCACTGCTGTAAGCGGGCTCGATGCTGTTCGTCCTGGCAAGTTGCCCGGGGCTCAAACCCCTCCGAAGTGATGAAGCTGCACAGATTCTCTACGCCGCGCTTAGCGATGGGGCTTGACCTGTAGAGCAGGTGGCAAAGTTTGCGACTTCGGTTGTGATTTGGCGTGGACAGGTCGCGCGACATGTCACGAGTAATCGGCGGGCGAACCCCTTTGGGGATGGACGAGCGCCCAGAGGGTTTGGCCTCCCGCAACTCGGATTCGGGAATGGATTTCTTCTCGCCCACCCACTTGCGCCAGTGATCTAGCCACCTCATGACATTCCTCTCATTCTCGCCTTCGCGCGAGGCAGCATGCCAGCCGGGTTAGCCTCCACCCGGGCAGACATGGGGGCCACCAGCTGCTGCCGCTCCGGATATAGCAGCGATGTGGCCATAATCAGCGCGTCAATCCTATTTGGAGAGTACTTGCTCTCCTTGGGGCTCCAATCGCACATCTCCGACTCCAAGGAATCGTCATTGAAGCCCTCGCGCGGATATTTCGGGGTCAGGTCGCCCACATGGTGCGCCTTGCCCTGCTCCCACAGCCCGGCGAACAGCTCGATCCGGCCCATCTTGTCCAGCTCTTGAGAGTTGATCTCAGTGATCTGAGGAATCAAGAGGGTCTCCTGGCCGGCTTCGGCTCGTGACTCGTTCTCGGTCTTCCAAATCATCTCAATGTTGCGTCGGACCAAGTTTCCTCCCCTCACCGTTTCCACGTGGATGTGGCCCACCTTGTAGTCAAAGCAGGCGTTGTACAGCGCTCTGCCCCAATCCAACGATCCGCCGTGGATGGAGTAGTCGGCCATCACGTACAGTTCATCATCCACCCCCCGGCCCGCTACCACGATCCCATTCTCATCCGAGCGCTTCTTGTCGCTGATGGCCGGATCTACGCCGACAACGATCTTCTTCAGTTGCGGGGCGGCCGCCACCCGCAGCGCGTGCAGTTGGCTCTCTGTCCAGAAAGCTCCATCCACATCTTCCAGTTCCTCGCCGGCGAGCTCTTGTTGACCCAAAAGGGTGTCTCCATAGGTATCGAGCATCATGCTCAGCGACGAATCCGCCAGGTTGCTCCTGTTCTCGGTGGTGTGACCCCGGGTGATCACCACTCGCCCCGGCTGGCTCGCCGCTATGCGCTTCACCAGTTGCAGTATGACGTGCCGTCGCTTTGGCGTGGTGCTGATGAGTGCTATAGGGTTGAGTCCGGACCGCAAGGCGAAGAAGGCATTCGAAAAACTCCGGTCCGGATTCTTCAGCGCACACGCTTCCTCGATCCAGAGCAGATCGATCTCGGCCCCCCGAATTACCTCCGGGTCTTCCGAGGAGAAGAGCGTGGCGATGGCTCCATTCGGCCAGGTGATCCGCCGCTTACTGGGCTCGTAGCTCGGTCGAAACCAGGGCGGAGAGCAAGCCAGGATGCCGCTGCCACCCTCCACCACTACATCACGACCCACGGCAGCCGTGGGAGTGAGGATGCCGATGCGGCGAGAGGTGCCCTCCTCGACCAGGGCCCGCACCGTCTCGGCGCAGGTGCGCGTTTTGCCGAACCCCCTGCCGGTCTGCAGCATCCAGATATAGGGCATCGGGTCCGGACGGCGCTGCTTCGGTCTTGCCCAGAATTCCCACTCGTACAAGAGGGCAAGCCAATCCAGATCGGTGAACCCGTGGAAGTAGCGGCTGGCCGCTTTGTCATCGAGCCCCAGCAGCTCGGCCACCGACATGGCCGACACATCCAAGCCTGCTTCAATCGCTTTTTTTAGTGCTTTTCGCCCTATCAAGCTCTTGCTCTATCTGTTGTTTTGCTGCGATCACTCGATCCTTCACTCGTTTCACCTCAATGGAGAAGTTATCTCCGCTAATCTCTAGACGCTCGCGCAGCGCGCCAACCATCCGAGCCAGCAGGTCTTGCGACTGCTTACGCGAGATGAGCTTGGGCGTCGCTATCACCTTGCCGTCGGCAGTGGACTGATGGGACACGGAATCGATCAGCAGCCGTTGTTCGGGGGTCCACTCGGAGAGCGGGCGAACCGAGAAATCTGGGCGGTAAATGGAAGATCGATCAGCCATCGCCTGAATGGCCACCACTTCCAGTAAGCTATAGCTCAGCTCGTCTTCCCGCGAGCTCCGGCGCTTTGCGCGCTCCCTCTCAATCGCTTGCTGCACATGGGGGTAAGCGAGGAGCCGTGAGCCAACCTTTCCGAGATCCTTTCCTCGGCAGCCGGCTGCCGAGGCGGCTGCTGTAGCGTTGAACCGGTGTTTAATGTACTCGTCCACGAAGCGGACTTGCAGATCCGTCCATCGGGCGAAGATGCCGTAGCGTTCGCGCTCTTTCATTTTTGTCAAGTACCCCCCCTATGGGCGGTCGATCCTCCCGGTTCTCTCCTTTATCACCCCGGGTCAGTGGGGGCAGAATCAGCAGCCTGTCAAGTACCCCCCTTGACCAAAAACCGGCTGCGCACAGCGGGGCGCGGCCTTACAGGCGGATAGGGGACCTTTGAGGTAATTTTTTCGAGGGGCGGCACGAAACCGCGTGGTTAAGCCATCCGTGCGGCGAGCGGCTGCCACTGGGCTGGGAAACCGGGTCTCCCACGGCTCGGTCTCGGGCATCCAGTCCTCCTCGAGGGTATCGAAGAGGACTTCCTGCTTGGGCCGATCACGCCGGATGGTGTCGGGTCGGTGCCGCTCGGCTTTGGTAGGTGGCCCTGGCGATATGCCCAGGGCCTTAGTGGCCAGCCTCTCCAACTCTCTCGACACCGCTCCGGACATTATCTGTCCATTGTTGTGCTTTGCTGACCTGCTGGTGGTGAGGTAGCCGAGCCGGCCATGCTCTGTGGCTGTGAGGTGTTTCAAATATTTCTCCCTCTATAAGGTACGGATTATTGGCGCGCGCCCAGTAACCATGCGGGTTTGGCTTCCCACCCTAGATCTAGCCCTACATCGATGTAGAGTGGGCCTCTGGCTCCCACCTCTCAGCCCGCTTCCTGACCTCGGCGGCAGGGTCAAGACCAGCCTCTTTGCACTCCCGTGCGGCCTCCTTCACTCGCCGGATCGCCCGCTCTCGTTCCTGGCTGATGCGCTTCTTATCCTTGGGCTTGATGGCGGCAGCCTTGCGGGCCTCCACATCCTTCAATCGCTCCTTGGCTGACAGCCACTCCACCAGCTTCTCGTCCTGCACCTCCTCGGGGTCGCGCTCCACCTGGTCGATATAAGAGATCAGGCAGCCGGCACAGGCCGACCGCTCGATGGTGCCAGGTGGCCGGTAGGCATTGCCGCCGTTCGGGCGCTGGTCATAGGCTCGACAGGTTCGGCAGAACCTCTCTGGTCTGCGCTCGTTGTCACAGAGCGTGGCCAGCAGCTCTATCGCCCGTAGCGGGTCTCGGTACTTTATAGGGGAGAACTGCCCAGGGTAGCAGATGGCATAGATATCGATCCGGCGTCGGTCCAGGAACCGAAGGGTGGCCTCGCCCAGTGGCACCCACTCCACCTCGCTATGGCCACCGAGCACCGTTGGGTGCACGCCCCGGGCGATCTGGTCGTCCAGCCGGTTCTTCCAATAGCGTGGCACGTACCTATCGTCTTCTGTTTGCTGGTACTCGCAGACATTGACCGGACCCAGATCGAATCGGGCAAGCTTCTCCTCTCCACGATAGCGTTCCGCCCGATTAAGGTGTTCGAGCTGGCCCACAAAGCGGACCTCTGGGTCCCTCATTTCGCTTTGCGTGCTTGTCGAGCCGCCTTCGCTGATGCCCCAAGGCCACTCTTGGGTGTGGCCGACGCCTTGGTGGCTAACAACTCCTTCAAGGTCTCTTGATAGCGGTTCTGTGGGAGAGGCGCAAAGGCTTCAGTTCGAGCGCGGATAAATGATTTGGCGTCCCGCAGTTCTGCCTTCGCAATCTCCATCAGCTCAAGCTGCTCGGGCTGTCGGATGTCGTCGGCAGAGAAGAGAGTGTGCATGAGCATCCCGCCGTCCTTGTCTCGAATCACCACCAGGTGCTCCTGTTGCCGGATTACGATCGTGCCGAGAGCCACGCTCTTTGTCTCGCGCAGTGCTCGAGCAAACACCTGCAACAGGTAGGCCTCACCATCCGGCAGCACGTGGTACGAAGCAGCGTAGAAGACGGGATCAATCTCCGTGAGGGCGCAGAACCGCAAAACTTCTAAGACCTTGTCATTCTCCGGCGCTATCGCCTTGAGCTCGTCTTGCGTCACTCGCACGGTGGTGCCATTGACGGTCGTCTCTTTCACCAGTTGGCTGCGGTCTACCACCTCCCCGGTGGTCTTGTCGACCAACTGCTGGCGTACTCCAGACCCCGTCTCTGAATTCACCTGGGTGAAGGTCACCTTCTCGGCCCTAGCGGCCGAGGTCAGTTTGACGGATGCAGTAAGATCAAAACCCAGGTGCAGGGCACCCTTCCAAATCGTTGCCATTTTTGCTAACTCCTCTATAGGTTACGAACGAGTGGTTCGCCTTGATAAGATGGGTTAGCGTTTGGTGTTTGAGTCGCGCCGAGAGATTTCTCCGGCGCTCTTTTTTTCTCTCGATGTAACGAAATCTCGGCCAGGGCGGCAGTAAGGTCTCTGCACTGATGCTGGTATTCCATCTCGGCCGAGATAGATTGTCGGCGCCGCCAGGAGCGATTGGTGCGGGTGAAGCGTGCGATGTCTACGGTGAAGCTGCTCTTCCCTAACACCACCACCACTCCGAGACCCAGAGCCGGCTCTCTCCACTGGAGTACCACGTGGCCATCGACCTCTTCAGCCCCATCCCACGCCGCTGCCAATTCATGCTTGGAGGAGAATCGCGCAAGATTCCTCTCCTTCACCTCCGGAGCCAGCGGAGGAGTAGGGTAGAGCTGACCAACGATCTGATTGCAGGAGGAACCGTTGGGGGTCATCTTGCGGGGAAGTCGTTTGCTAAGGATGGGTGCCTCCGGGTGTGAGGCGTTTGGGTTCAGATGACGAAACCTCTATGAGCTTGGGTTTCTGCGTATGACGGTATCATACCTCAAGTTAAAAGTCTATTTTTGCCTTTCGTTTCCAATTGCAGCAACCGCACACCATCCGCCTGAACCCCGAGTAGTAGCAGATGCATCCGCATTCCTCCCAGACCCCATGGCATTCACCGCAGCGACCGGACGGCTTCAAGACCTTGATAATCCTCTTGAGTTCAGCGTTCTCGGCCTTTAGTTTTTCGAGTTGCTTCCAAGTGGGGCGTCGATCAGATCGCATCTAGCGTAGCCTTCCGGCGCCGGCAGATATCCAGGACGATCTGGATGCTATAGGAGCGCTCAGTGCCGTCCTTTCTATCTCCTCTAGTTGTTGCAGCGTTTGCACCTGCGCGGCTCTGATGATGATGTCGGTGAGGTCCGCTGTCTCCGATGGACCCTTGATGGTCCACAAATGACTCAATGCGAGCCAGGAGCTCTGGTCTCTCTATTGTGATGATTCCCACTTGTTTCTTCCTTTCTGGCGTTGAGCAGCCTTCGGGCTCCACGTAGAATCGGGCCCGGATTTCTCTCGACTTCCCTCTTCTGATGACGGTGGTGGTGCACGCGGGCCTGACACACGACTGGAACCACAGTCAGGCGCTTTCCATCCCTAACTATCGTCATCTCAGGCTCGGCCAGAGCGTTCACTGTCGTCGCTCAGCACCTGCCATTTCGTCGAGTAGATCTCCACGCCATTCGCAGGCACGATTACCTGACCACCAATAATCTCGAACATAGATGGACACATCTCGATATCCTCGCCGAGAATAGCGGCGATATCGTGCTGGTCTAATTCATCAGGGTCGAGTCCGTAATTTTTCAACTTAGCATCGCTAATCTCAACATCAACGGACCAGGCTTCGATATAACGGAACTTCACGCCAGCGACCCTCTTTGCTCATCGGTAGTCATCCGTACGCCACCAACCTTTCGGCCTGGAGGGTGTTGAGCCGCATAAACTCATTGACAGGTAGCCCACACCGCATTCGACTGGCGATAAGTGGCGCGTACTCCTTCAGTAAGCTGGCAGAGTATCCCCAGCGCTTTCTCGGCTTTTGTTTCGGCTTGATCATCGGGTCGCGGAGCCTGGCGTGGGTCTCGTTTATGCAGAAACGCATGACCCGTAGCCAGAAGTCCGGGTCAGGCACGTTCTCGATCGCCCAGGCATCTCGCAAGTGCCTGACAAACACGGTGCGCCAGTCACTCTCCTCTTGCCCCAGCTTACGATGGAGCTCCTGAAGCCCATCCCAGAACTCAGGAATCCTGGGATCGTCCGGTTCCAAAAACACACACTCACCCAAAGTAACCAAAACCGAACCAACCTGGTGACGCTCTTCGCGCTCGGGTGGTTTGGGTTCGTTTGGTTTAACTCTAGATTTACATGTTTTTTTATCATGTAGATCTATGTCCGGACGACTCCGGACGGCTCCGGACGACTCCGGACGACTCCGGACGGCTCCGGACGGCTCCGGACAGCTCCGGATAACTTGGGACCGGTCGGGACGATCCTCTTCTTGGGATGCCGGCGATGAGTCGGAATCATGCTCGGCCTCCTCTTCTTCCGAGACACGGTCGGGACGTTCTTCGGAAATTTCTAACTTTAGTTGATCGGGGGGGTCTACCTTAGAGCGGAGTCGCTGCGCCAGCTTTTCCCGCTCTCGTCTCTCTGCTAAGAGTTCCTGGCGCAATTGTTCGAGAGCCTCTTTCGCGCGATCGGACTCCTTCTTGTGCCGATCAACACCGGGATATTCGGACGGGGCCCGGTACCAGGAACTCCAATCGACGATCACCCAGCAGCCGTCCTCGTTTTTAAGTAGTCCAAGCGTCTCGCAAGCCGCCAGAAACTCTTCCCACGCTGGGACATTATGGCAAAAGCCGAATGCAAGCGAGTGGGCGTCCAAGGAGACGCCGGACGATGTTACAAGCTTTCCCCCGCTTATGTTGACGTGGGCCTGTGAAACCAGGTAGTGCCAGCGGGCGACGTGCCCGACATCGATCTCGAGTAGCCTCGTCAGCCTCGGGTCGCGTGCCCAATCCCACTGGGATGGGATGAACCGGCAACTCATGCCGACTTCGCTTTCCGCGGCCACTTCCAACCCGGGACCAAGTGGCGCATCCGCCGGAGCTGCTTCTCGGTGATGGCTCCGTCGATACAGGTGTGGCCGAGGTCGATGTCCACTTTGTCACAAACCCGGCATTCCAAGAAAATCTCAGCACCAGGGCAGGCTCTCGCGAGTTTCTCGAGCAGCCAGCCGTGTTCGACCTCATAGCCGACGACCTCTTTGAGGGTGTCGTCATCCTCATCGTGATGAATATTCACGACCGCCGTCGCCTTTAGAAGGCCTTGGTCGTAGATCCGCCTCCGGAGCTCGGACGCTTCCTCGGTGAAATCCACCGCTTCTTCGTAGGTCATAAGTATTTCTCCAAAGCCATCTCGCAGGCTCGAGCCAGGTCAGAGCGATCAGCAGGGTCTCCGAAGTCATTGCCCGGCTCGCAGTTGGGGCAAGCGGTGCCTCCGGGAGATGTGAAGCCAAGGTCGTGAACGGCGTACCAATGGAGCCGGTGGCCACAATCGCGACACAGTCCCTCTTGCGCGTGATCGCTTAGGACGGCAAACATCTCGTCCTTCGTCATATGATCCCCCCGGGCTCGGAAGTCCGGCAGTTCGGTTCTTTTCCTCACTGCTGCACCGCCTTCTGAAAAATCAAAACTTCCTCAAAACCGAACGTACTGGTCCCGTCCCGAATAGCCCGAAAGGCCTGCAGCCCCGCACCGCTCCCCCCGGAACCCTTCTCGTTGCCGGCCATGTTCTTCACGTTCCTCGCCTTCATCCGGGTGAGGCCCATGCTCATAACCCGGTCCATGCAATACGGGGCCAGCGGGACCCAGCAGCCGCTCCTGTAGGTGTCGCCTATGACCAAGGTCAGGTACTTGCCCGGGCGGAGAATCTTGAGAGCCCGCCAGGCGACGTCCTGAAAACGGTCGAGGAACTCGGTCAACGTTTTGCACTGGGAGAGGTCTTTATCGGCTTCAAAGTCCTTGCCGAACTTGATGATGTCCCAGTAGGGAGGGTGAAGGATCACGTGGTCTGCGTATTCCTTCTCGTGCTCTGATCGCAGATAGCGTTGGATTTGCTGGTAGACGAACGGGCTCGCCGAGTTTCCCCAGAAGATCTTAGTCTTCACGTTGTGAGGGTTCGGGAGCTCGCGGATCTCGATGTAGCGATCGGCCAGGTCCATATTGAGATCGACCCCCACGAAATGCCGGCCGAGGCGCTTGGCCTCGATCGCGGTGGTACCGCTCCCGGCGAACAGGTCGAGCACGACATCTCCGGCCCGGGTGTATCGCCGCAAAACCTGGTCCGGTATCTGGGGGATGAAATTCCCGTGGTAGTCGCCCCGCCTACCCTCGCCTTTTGCCCGGGACTTAAAGATCCAGAGGCTGCTCGTCTGGAGGTCTTCCTCTTTCCAACCTTCCCCATCGAGATCGATATCGTGGAACGGCTCGGATGGTATCGACTTGGAGCCGCCGTGATAGGTCTCTTTCTCTCGGGTGGTGTAGCACCGTGAGTGAAAGTTCCTTACGCTCTCATGCCCACGCCAAAAGGAGTCAGGGTCTTGGAGTGCCTTCTCGATGTCTTCCACTACCGACTTCAGGGAAGGATAGGAGCCGTCCCCGCTCATGCTGTAAGAGAGTGGCGCCTCTAGTGGATGGTTGTCCCACGGGATAAGTGCATGGCCGACGAAGGAGCTCTGGCTGTGGGCCCGAGGAGAGCCACGCTCGATGATTCCGTAGAGCTCGCCGGACTCATCCACTATATGCCAGAGGTCTGGACTTTGCCGGAGGGCCTTGAGGCCAGGCACTTGAGGCTTTAGGTCATTGGTCTCATTGACCCGGTCATCGGGCTCTACGACAGCCTCTTGCAGGTGCACGGACAGAGCCGGCTCATCCGCAACAGCCTCCTTTGCTATCTCGTCGGCCGCCGCCCGGTCAGCCGCCTGACATCCAGGGCAAGTCCAGATCGCGTCATCGTCCCACCACCATCCCGGCGTTTCCGGGTCCGTGGTGGAGGCCTCGCAATACTCGCAGGCCGCAACGATGGCTGGCTCAGGGTCGGCAGCCGGCTCCTCCGGAACCGCCGCCAGGTCGGCCGCTACGGTACCTACCGAGACGCCAACTTCGGCTGCTATTTCGCGGACCGATCGTCCCTCTGCCTTGGCTTCTGCTACCCGCTCCCGCCGCTTAGCCACCGTGCCAGCACTGGCTTGGACAGGATACTGTTTTCCGTCGCTTCCAGTGGTTTTCTCAGGGTGTTCAGGTGCGGACTTTTCCGCACCTGAACACTTCAGATCATTGCGAACGGTCTTCTCGTCCACTCGCACCCGCTCTGCTATCGCCCGATTGCTGAGGCCGGACTCCTTGAGCGCGGACACGATCGCAGAACGACTCTCGGCGTCCAGCTGCCGGCGATGCGCGTTCAGCGCGATACACAGATCCCGCATGGACGCGAGTTCCTCGCTCCGAGACTGCCCCTCTTCGATAAATTGAAGAGGAACATCCGTAAGGCCGAGCTCTTTGGCTATCAGCAACCGGTGCTGCCCGTCGACCACTTCGTTGTACTTGTTCACGTGGATCGCGTTCTGAATGCCGCGCCGGGAGATATCGAGCTTCAGCCCCTCGTATACCTCCGCAGAGAGCGGGGGAAACAAATCTGCAAACGGGAGCTCAAAATCTACCCCCCCCACGGTGACAAAACGGGTAGTAATGGCAGTCACCTCCAAGCCCCATCTTCTCCAACTCGATGCAGAAAATCCGGGAAGAGCTGATGCACCGCCACCACCCACCGCGCGTCATCTGGTGCCAATAGATCTGCGACCAACGCTGGTAGGGGCCGAAGGGTACCCTCCGGATTAGCAAATATAGCGAGCGACTCACCGGGCGGCTCCTCGCTCAACCGCCACTCTCCCAGCGTAGTGCGGCAGTAGAGGCTCCGGACCTCGTTCAATCGTCGCTCGAAATCGACAGGCCTTACCACGTCACCCGCTCCCGAATCTCGGCGCTGACCAGCACCATGGAGGCTTGGACCAATGCGTTGTCCATTCCCTGGCGTTTCGCCGTTTGCTCCAGGACATAGATGATCAGATCCGCGCCGGAACCCAGTTCGTGAAACTTCGCGGCGAGGGCCTCCCCAGTCAAGCCGGAGCGACTCGCATACGAGCACCAGTGCACGAAGCCCACGCAGCTACAATAGCTCTCGTGGATCTTGCTCAGTATCTGACTGGCTTCGGGGTGTCCCTGCGCCAGAACTTTCGACACTTCTTCGCAGGCGTTCCCTGCAGGGATAGGGATAATTCGGATTTCCATGTTGCTCCTCCAAGAATTGCCGCTGATTTATCCTCTCTGCGGCGGTAGCGAGGCGGCCCGGGCGGGGGGATAAGGGGAGGGGTATCCCGCCTGGTCCGAGTCTACGAGGGTCCTGGAATTCTAAGCGCCTGATCGCCCGCAATTGCAGCCGTCGTAACATGCGCTGTTGTCGCTCACGGTCTAGCCGGTACCTGCGATTCATAGAGCCTCCTTGTAGGCGAGGATTGACCGAGCAGGCGGCGGCCCGATCGGGGGCTTGATGAGGCAGGGGCTCAGCCGGTAGATCTTCGGGAACTTGCCCGGCTCTATCGTCTTCAGATCTGAATCCAGAACGACCTCCACCACCTCGAAGATGTCGAGTCCATCGACGAAGGGCACCACGCCCACGACTCGAGCCGGACCCAGGTGGGTCCGGACCAGCGGGCGCTTCCCCAACGGCTTCATTGAGTAAAAAGGGTAGACCCGAGCCGCGGCGTGCCCGAACTTCCGTTCAGAGGCATCGCACAGCTGTTCCCAGGTGACTGAGTTAACGGCGGTCAAGGGCTTCCTCCTCGTCAGACTGGCCCAGGCTCACCATCGCTACTCCGGGCGGGAGGCTTATCGCCTTTCGGGCCAGTTGCAAGAATGCATGCCGCGCGTCTTCCATGTGCCGGCACAGTCGGTTCTCGGAACGTCCGTGGGATAGCATCCGGACCTCAAAGCCGCCAGCGTGGAGGGTCACGATCTGAACGCTAATCATCGGCGCGCTCCCGAAGAAAACTCTCGACGAGTCTATGGCCACCAGGCCACTCGCCATTGCGGTCGCGGATCGTCACGCCGTTGGCCGACATCCAGTCTAGGAAAAGAGAAAGTGTCTCCCGCGTGTCAGCCATTGAGGGCCTCTTCCAACTCCTTGTAGCGAGGGCGGCGGTCTCGAGTCAGCATCCGCTTCTTCCAGCGGTCCACCTGGAATTGCTCAATGACCCTTTTGCCTCCGTCCCATGCGCTCGGAACGCCGTACTCGAGTCGGGCCCAATCGGGGTAGCTCTCGTCCTCGTAGATGATCGCGGCCTTCTGGATCGCGCTTTGAAGACGCTTGACGTTCAACATCTTCCGTAATTGCGATGAGGGAGTCGAGAGGGGGAGGCCGGACGCCCGGACGGCCGCCTCAAAGGTCGTTAGCGGAACCTTCATGTCGACGTAGGTCGGCTTCAGAATGGTGGTGGGTAAGGGTTGCAAGATTTATCCTCCTTTGCTTGGTTGACATGCTGTGGTAACCTGGAGGAGTTCTGGGGTCCTACAGGCCTTTAACGGAGAGCCTCTCCGGTGTCGTAAGCACCGAAGAGGCTCTTTCCTTATGCGGCGGACTGGTAAGTGACTTCGTAACGTAGTCCGTTTTTGTACGCGGTACGTGTCACAGCCTGAGCGCTAGCGGGGCGCGTCAAGTAGCAGATCTCCTCGTTGCGTAAGCGCAGCTGGTGCCGGCGCTCGCGCACCGCCTCCAGCCTTCGAGACAGACTGCGTTCGTCAGCACCGAGTCGTATGAGCTCGTCGACGTTCCGGTACTGCTCGGCCAATAAATCGGGGTTTTTGCTCTGGAATCCCATGGTTCGTTCCCTCCTCTCAAAAAAAATCTGTCGCGTGTCGCAAACTCACCGGACGGTGATAGGGTGTTTTTATGAAGAGTCCATCCGAAGTGAATCCACTGGTCCGCCCTCCCTTCCGGGCGCGTTGTCGCGGGCCCTGAAGTGGAGCTTGTCCGCCAGCTGGTCGATGGAGAACAACCCACCCTTTGGCTGGAACAAATGCCTCCCTCGGCGAATGGCCAATCCAACAGCAACGCTCGCAAGGCACGCTGAAAAAACCAAACCCAAGGGAGACAAACTATATGTATCAACAATCCGACGTTTTCGACTGGGAGAATCTTCGAAACTCTTTGGATAGCGTGAAGGACGAGAAGTTGGCGGAACAACACTTTCGCTCAACAGTCCTTCGAGTTCTTCAAGTATTAGACCATCGGCTTCAGAATATAGAGCGGAAGCTTTCGTCAAAGAATCAGAACTGAGAATGCCTTCCAGTCGTTCCCTCTGCTGTCGTCCGACTTCAATCCCCGAGACAAGTCCGTGCAGGTCGGAGAATCGGCCCATCATCTTGACGATCGGATTTGGCGCAATTCTCTTTTGCAGGGAATCAAGGATAAGGCTTTCAGCAGCCTGGTCTGGGTAAGGGCTACGCATCGGGGAGACCCTCCTGAACATCAAACTCGTGGGTCGGGTCTTCGAGCATCTCGGCGAGCATGCGGAGCTGGGCCGGGTCGTAGACCATGACGTCGCCGGCGTCTTCGTCCAGCTCGGCCCGGGCTTCGCGGCCGATTAGAAGTTCGGCGTGGTCGGCATCGTTGGCCAGGACCGAGTAGGCGTAGCCGCTTCCGTCCGAGTCTTGGAAGAATCCAATGAAGGGGCTGAGCTTAGGCATCGGCGAGGGCCTCCTGGTTCAGATCGTCTAGGCTACAGGATAGGGCCTCGGAGAACTTGAGAAGCAATTCATAACTTGCGTTAGCTTTGCCATTTTCCAGCTCCGAAAGATGCTTGGGAGAGCACCCAACAATGCCTGCCAACTCTTTCTGAGTCTTGCCTCTTATCTCTCGCATCCGGGATAAACCGCCGAGTCCTTTGCGAATCATACTTAACCTCTTAGGTGAACTATGGTCAGGATAGTGCACTTCATAGGTGCTGTCAACATGCAGATCGGGAAATTAAAATAACGTAATAGGTTATGTTTTCAGAGCAACAGTTGGGGAACCGCATAAAGACGGCGCGAAAGCTAGCCAATCTTCGCCAAGAAGAGTTCGCTGAGAAAATTGATGTCGTCGTACAACAGGTTTCAAAATATGAGAACGGACGCGACTTCCCGACCATCAAGCGTCTTTGCAGAATCGCAGAAGTTACCGGTCAGACGATGCCCTGGTTTTTTCTGGAAGACAATCAACGGATCGAGGACGGCGAGAAATCCATCACGCCCCAGGAGGCTCTTGCCGTTTTGGCGCGGCACATTGAGAGCGACGGCTCCTCTCCTCCCACCTCCGCAAGCGACGATCGGGCTCCAGTCGAGAGCCGGCTGGAGGGAGTCCAGAAGGGTGCCTTCGGCCGTCGTGGCGGCAAGCGCAGCGGAAAGAGCGAACAGAAACGTGACCATGGATAATCCATTTCCCACCGCAACCATCGCCCATCGGATATCCATGCGAGACGTTTGGCTTCTATGCTGTGGCCGGTTGGACATTCAACTCATGGCCAAATGGCCAAATGATCCGCGAAGGGTTTAAGAGAACTGGCCTAGCGCCTTTGGGAGGAAAAATGAATAGATTTTTAACGCTGCTTCTATATGCCGCTCTGCTTCTTTCGAGCGCGTGCGCCGACGATGTCGTATTTTCACAAACCTTAATTCCTGAGTACCCTCGTACCAGCGCTCCGAGAACCTATATTCAGTTCTCCGACGAGAGACATCGGTCCATCACGCTACGGGGCAAAGTAGAGCAACTCGCGAAATTTGGCGAAGCGCTGCATACCGCAGTCGTCAAGCTCAACGACATGACACCAGGTGAAGAGGGTGAAGTTTTCGAGATTGAGTTCGAAAACGGGATGATTGACGTCGTAGCTCATTGGCCAAAGGACAGGGAGAAGCTTGTCGATGTGTACGTGGTTTCAGGGGACGATATCCTGGCTGTCCAAGCTCATCCAGAAAAAGCGGGCTTCCAAAAACTCATAAAGGAGATGAGCTACTTCATCACCGAGGATACGGTGCTCTCTCGCCCCGATCGTGTCATCGTGAACGGACGCTCCATTCCGTTTTCCTGGTCGAAAGACCGCGTGCTGATCGACGCAGTAGAAGCGCAGCGCACCATGAGTTACAACGGAGACGGTCTGCAAGTCGACCTCCTGGAAGCAGCAAAAGCAAAGGGATTCCGGCTCATCTCCAACGGTACCACAGTGGAGATCAGAAGGACCTACACCGGAGATGCAAACGCCCCTATGCGTGATGCGGGTTCTTCGTACAGCACCTACAGCGGTGGGTCTTATTCGAGCAGCGGTGGGTCTAGCTCAGCCGGCGGACCGGTACACGTGCGCGGGTACTACCGAAAAGATGGCACCTATGTCAGATCCCATACCCGCTCTCGACCGAGCAGATAGCGATGGTCTAGGACGCCTCCGGAAACGACACTACAACCTTCCGCCCAAACGCCTTGGCGATTTTCTCCAAGGTGCCGACGGAAGCGTTGCATTTCTCCGGATGTTCCCATCGAGAGTAAGTAGGCTGAGTGACCTCCAGCCGGCTCGCGGCTTCCTTCTGGCTCAGTCCCGCGGCGTGTCTCATTGCCCGGATGGTTAGCGCGATGGCCACCGGTAACTCGGGGTAGATGATCTCTTCACCCTTTACCGGCTTACCCGGCTTCTCTACTCCGGGACCGTCATCCGCCGACAAGATATAGCCGGTCAGGCATTCGACTGCCATCTCTCGAGCGTGTTCCAAGCTGTCCCCGTAGGTGGTGACGGGCACCTCTCCACCACCAAGCCCGGGAAACTCCACCAGATACACTTCGTCCTCTTCATTCGGGTCCCGGAAGATCCGGGCCGGATATCCTACGAGCTTCATTTAGCCCACCTCCTTCAGTTTCTTGAGGCAAGCCGCCTCGGTTCCCTTGGGCAGGTCCCGGTTCGCGTGGACCGGGATGGGCCAGGTGTGACCCTTCTTTTTCATGATGTGGTGGCTCCCTTGAACCCGGTCCACCACCCATCCGGCCTTCTTGAACTTCTTGACCATTTGCTTGCCGCTCACAGATAGACTATAGCATATATGCTATAGCAAGACAAGACAGGCGAGCCCGCAGTTTTCAACGAATGGGCAAAAATAAATCCCGACCCAAGCAGCGGGCCGAGACGTATCACGTGGGGTGATGCCTCTTGGTTCCCCTGTGCGGAGCGGAATCCCTTTGAAGGAGGCTCCATGGCCCTATTGCTCTACAAGACGCGGTACTCCAACATCAAACGGAATACCAAACGAGCATCACCCTCTTCAACCTACTATGTCGTTTTCGACGTGACTGTGGAACCCGCATTGGAAACATCTGACGGGAAACGGAAGAAACCCAAGAAGAAGAAATTCCGGATACCGATCGGCCAGGCCGACCCCGAAGACAAAAACGCGCTCGAGCGGATTCGGAAAAGGGGCCTTCAGTTGATGCAGGCCACCAAGGCACCGGCGCCACCAAAACCCCTGGAGAGGACTCTTGCGGAAGCGATCGAGTTGGACCGCACGAACCGCCGGGCGCGCCTCGAAGACAGCACGATGAAGAGATACGATTTATCGTATCGAAATCTGGCAGCTGCTTTTGGCGCGGAGACTCCCCTGTCAGAAATCACTGAAGTCAGCATCAACCTATGGATGCTAACCCGCCAGCACGACCTGTCGAACAGCACGATAAACAGAGACCTAACGCGGCTCAAGGCAGTATTCAAGATGGCGCGTAGGGCCAAGTGGATTCGAGGAAACCCACTAGACGATGTGGACCCTCTACCTGAGCCCGATGGGCGCACGCGATATCTGTCACCGGCGGAATTCGATCGGTTGTGGGCCGTGAGCTGTCCCTGGCTTTGGCGGATCGTCATGTTCGCCGTTCTCACCGGCCTGCGGCAAGGTGAGCATTTTGGTCTCAAATGGTCGCAGATTCGGAATGGCCAGATCCATCTGAAGGGGAGGTCCTCCGATCGAAAAGAGGGGACGAAGGGAAAACGGCCGAGAGTTATCCCGATCATTCCAGACGTGCAAGAAATCCTCGACCAGGTGAGGGGAGACCACGAGGAGCTCGTTTTCGTTACACTCCGGAAGAAAAGGTTAAACGTGAGCAACTTCAAGCGTGATTTTTGGACGCCCGCGTTAGAGGCCGCCCGCATCGAGGATCTCACTTGGCACGACCTGCGACACACCTTCTGCTCTCTGATTGTGCAGCGCGGAGGAGATCTGGAAAAGGTCCAGCTCCTTGCCGGCCACTCGGACTTCAGAACAACAAAAGGTTACACTCACATGGCTCCAGAGCATCTGGTCGAGACGATCGGATTGCTCAAGGGTCTTTGGCGGGAGCCTCAGGCCGTCCCAATTGGCTGGGCCAAGGGTCGGCGAAAGCGAAAGAGCTCCTGAAACAGAAAAAGCCGCCCGGGCGAACCCGGGCGGCTTTCACCGATCCTCTATCCATCCTCGACCGGTCGAGGGGACTCTGAAGCGTTCAATACGCACTGGCACCGGTGGCCACCGGTCGAGTCCTTGCCAATCCTATTGCCGCGTGTAGGTCTCTCCACCCTCGATCTTGGTACCGCAGTGGTCGCCCGGCTGCACGCCTGCACGAACGAAGCAGTCCTTCGCTTCCAAGAGCTTCCGTAGGCCCGTAGTCAGCTCAGGCCCATCGGGAAGCTTGGCGACCATGTTGCCGGCAAGATCGTGGAATGCCTTGCTGATGAGTTGTAGGTGTGGCGGTAGATGTTCGTAGGCGAAGAACCTCATGAGGTGTTGCGTTGATGGGTGCACTATTTCATTTCCTCCGACCTCTGCATTCTAGCCTGCATTAGACGACACCTGGAGACGACACCCATTTCGGTTTAAAGGCCTGGTTGAGGGATCCATGGTCTTATAACCTGCGGTCTCCAAAACCGTAGGTCGCAGGTTCGAGTCCTGTCGTTCCTGCCACAAGAAAGTCTTGCCACCCGGCGAGACTTTTGTCCTTTCTGGACCCAGACCTACAAAGTAGGTCGCAGGTGTCCTCGGGGCTGCGCCCCTCCGGAACGGCAC
>Ga0172382_10005354_pt1 | contig 19166 bp, 15 predicted proteins | sample Leawel138RmetaG_FD_122245 | JGI IMG/M metagenome (GOLD analysis project Ga0172382, IMG submission 122245) | Leachate microbial communities from a municipal landfill in Southern Ontario, Canada - Leachate well 138R metaG | ecosystem: Engineered > Solid waste > Landfill > Unclassified | place...
ATCTTGAAAATCAGCAATTCATTGATGTGAACTGGGACATTTTACTGGCAATGAAGATCAATAAATTCCTCTCCGCCAGTATCAGCACCCAAATGGTATATGATCAGGATTACAGTGCAAAACTGCAGTTCAAAGAGACGCTGGGCATTGGCCTTTCCTTTTCTTTCTGATCCCGGACTAGCGAAAGGAGTTCGACAATGATTATCAGATCACTTTACGCCGTACCTGAAAAAAAGCTGGATTTGCAGGGAGCACAGGGCGTGTCGCGCCGGGTTCCGATCGGGAGACAGGAACAGGTCCCGAATTTTTCTTTCCGGGTCTTTACCCTGGAGGCGCTGGGTCACACGCCATATCATGCGCACGAATCCGAACACGTCAACTATATTATCCGCGGCAAAGGCGCACTGAAAGACGAACACGGTAACTTGCATCCCGTGCAGGAAGGCGATTTCTGCCTGATTTATCCGAATGAAAAACATCAGTTTCGCAATCTGTCGGATAGCGAAGCGTTCGTATTTATCTGTGCCGTAATGAAAGCGTATGAATAAGGAGCGAGCATGAAACGGTGGATCGTAATTCTGCTTGTCACAGGACTGTTCTTTTCCTGCGCAACAAGCACGCAGAGCATCCGGAAAAAGGGGGATGCGGATTTTAACCGGACAATGAAAAGCATTGACGCCCTGGTCCGCGACGAGGTATTCGCACATGCGCACTGGGGAATCATGATCAAATCTCTGGACAGCGGGGATATCTGGTATACGCGGAATGAAAAGCGTCTGTTTATGCCTGCTTCCAATAATAAGATCCCGACTGCGGCGGCAGCTTTGCAGATGCTGGGACCGGAATTCCGCTTTACCACAGAGCTGTTGAGCAAGGGGAGCGTGAGCAAGGGAACGCTGAACGGTGACCTTGTTGTATGGAGCAACGGCGATCCTACGCTCTATGAGCGTTACATTGAAGATTCCCGCGCCGTTTTTTACCAGTGGGCCGAGGCATTGAAAGCGCAGGGTATCCGCAGTATCAACGGAAATATCATTGCCGACGACAATGCCTTCGATGAAGACTATCTGGGATCCGGCTGGGCCTGGGATTATCTGCAGGTCTGGTACGCCGCTCAATTCGGCGCCTTGCAGTTAAATGAAAACTATGTGGACGTCAAGATCGTCGCTCCCGCAACCAAAGAAGGGAAGATTCAGCTGATCCCCAATATCCCGAGTTCCTATTACCGCCTGATCGATGAGATTGAGATCGTGGATCAGGGCAGGAACTCCGTCTGGATGGAACGTGACTTCTTTTCCAATGAAATTGTCTTTAAAGGACGTCTGCAAACCGGTTCCGACACCCTGGAACTTTCGCCGACAATCCATAATCCCAGTCTTTTCTATGTCCACGTATTAAAGGAAGTGCTCACCGAACAGGGGATTCAAGTCCTGGGGGATGCCCTAGATTGCGATGATATTCCCGCATGGGTCCACGCTCCGGGGGACAAGGGTTACCGCGTACTGGCAAACTATGCTTCCGTCCCCTTGAGCGAGGTGCTGACCCGCTTAATGAAACGCAGCCAGAATATGTATGCCGAAACCCTGCCGCGCCTGATCGCCTGGCAGGAAAAGGGCAAAGGATCCATATCGCTTGCCCGGGGTATGCTGGATTCTCTGTTTGTTCCCTTTGGCGTTGAACCCGCTTCCTGGGTTTATGCCGACGGTTCCGGATTGAGCCGTTACGATTATATCAGTCCGGAGATCCTGGTCAGGATCCTCGAAGGAATGTATCGAAGTGAATACAAAGATATCTGGATGAGCACATTCCCGGTTGCCGGCGTGGACGGAACCTTAAGGAACCGTATGAAAGGCAGTCCTGCGGAAGGGAAGGCGCTGGGAAAAACCGGAACCATTGCCAATGTACGCGGCCTGAGCGGTTACATCCGCACAGTATCCGGAGAGAATGTGGTTTATTCCTTTCTGGTGAACGGGCATATTGTGAGCGGTGCCGAGAACGAGCGGATCACGGACAGCATTCTGAACTTGATTGCAGATTTATAATACATTTTAGGGATTTATTATAAGAAACGGGGACCGTATTTCCTGAAATATTTTAGATATTGGATTATTGAGCCGATTTTATGACTTTTCGGCTGTAGTATCCGCCAGGGGAAAACTTACCGTAAAAGTACTGCCTTTTTCATATTCGCTGCGGATTCCGATACCGCCGCCGTATTCGTCCACGATTTTCTTCAGAATGGTCATCCCCAGTCCGGTGCCGCTGATATTGCGGGTATAGCGGTTCTTGGCGCGGAAGAATTCCTCGTATAGACGCGGAATATCTTCTTCCTTAATACCGATACCGGTATCCTCGATCTCAAAGAAAGCACGGTTATCGGCGCGGTAAGCCCGGATGCGGATAGTACCCTTTTCTTTATTGTACTTGATGGCATTGGAGATCAGGTTGGTATAAACCCGCCGGATCTCTTCACGGTCCGCCCGGATAAAAAGATCGTTCTGGATCTGAGTTTCAACATTGATCCCGCGTTCACGGATATTGCTCTGGAAGAATTCAAGGGTTTCCTCGAGCAAACTGCCGGCATCAAAGCGTTCGATCTCGCGGCGCAGGGTTTTGGCGTCCATACGGAAAATATTCAACAGATCCTGCAGCAGCGCCAGCATCGCATTGCTGCGTTCCAGGGTACGCTGCAGGTATTGATCGTACATATCCTGATTTTCACCGAGATCTTTATTAATGATCATTTCCAGATAGCTTTTTATTGCACCCAGCGGCGCTTTCAGCTCGTGCGCTACCATATTGATGAATTCGGATTTTGACAGTTCCAGGGCTTTCAGCTCAGAAACATCACGCAATACCGATACGCTTCCCAGCAGGTTCCCCCGATCGTCAAGAATGGGAGTAGTATTGACAAGAATAACCAGTTTTGCCGGCGGTTCAATTACGATTTCCTCTTTGATGGAACAGCTGGAATTGGGATTTTCCAGGACACTGCGGATCTGTTTCTGGAGTTTACGCGGCAGCAGATCAAAAATATTCTCTCCGGGATTGATCTCACGCTGAATGCCGACCAGCTGATGAAAACGCGGATTGATGAAAATGGTCTCCCGCAGCTGATTGACGATCATAAGGCCGTCGTCAATGGAATCGATCACGGAACGCAGACGGGATTGTTCTTCGGCAATGGCCGTCAGGCTTTTTTCTTTTTCTTCTTTCAGCCGGCGCGCTTCCTGGATATACCAGCGCCGTTCCAGAGCACGGGGTATCAGCCGTTCAAGCTTATCGTTCCTCAGGGGTTTCTTTAAAAAATCGTAACCCCCGATGTGCGCGGAACGCATGATCGTGTCAATATCGGGATCCTCGTCGATCATCACACAGATCGCCTCGGGATAGGTTTTCAATACTTCGGAAAGGACTTCCAGTCCATGGCGGTCCGGCAAGCGGCAGTCGATAAAGTAAAGATCGTATTCTTTCAAAAGGGCTCTTTTAAGTCCCGTTGAAGCGTGTGTTTCAATATCCAGGGTATAATGGAACGAAACGACCTGCTTGATACTGTCGATGACCCGCTGATCATGTTCGATCAGCAGGATATTTGCACCTGTCAGCAACATGATGAAAAATAGGATTATTTTTTGTAAAAACACAGACATTTTCCCGGGATTTCCCGGAAAATGCGTTTCCCGGACGCGATAAACATGACAACAATCTTCTTTTTTATCAGAAAAGACATTATATTAAAAAATTTAATGGCAATGGAAACAAAACAGTATGTCCCGGCATCTTAACATTGTGAAAATTCCGTTCCTAAGTATCCTCCTCTTTGCAGTCTGTGCAGGGATCCTTTTTGCAGAAGACAAGCCTATTGAACTTCTGAATGCCGCAACCATGCAAAAAGTGACACCCGCCGGAGAGAAAAAGGACAGCTACATCTTTTTTGACAAAGATGTGCATTTACGCCAGGGAGAGGTCAATATCTTCAGCGACAGGGCTTACCAGTATCCCGAACGCGACCTGTTGCGCCTTGAGGGGAATGTCTATATTTACGACGACAGCGTCCGCATTTATTTTGACCGCGGATCCTATAATACGAAAACACGGGATATCGAGGTTTCGACTCCTCTGAAGATCTATTACGATACCCGTTATTTCAGCGCTTTGGAATTGCGCGGAAATCTGGATACGGATATCTACCGGGCACGGGGAAATGTGGAGATCCGGGACAGTATCTCCTATGCGGCCGCCGATTCCCTGCTTTTCGACCGGGTCAACGAGCGCGCCTTTCTTTACGGAGAAGCCCTCATGTCCGACACCGTCAGTCGCATAAGCATGCGCGGAAGCGAACTGGAGTACCGTCTTGACAGCGATCAGTTCTTCGGCTACGGGGATGCTTCGGTTTATGAAACCCGCAAGGACGGGGAGAAGCGTTTTGAGGTATTTGCCGGATTCCTGAAGGGCGACATGAAAGGGGGATGGCTGGCCGCCCGGGACAGCGTTTATGTCTATCAGGATTCCGCTGCCGCATGGTGCGACTCGCTGTTCTATATCGACTCGACAGGTACCGTGGAGTTTTACGGCAATGCCCGGGTGCGCTATAAAAATATCGACATGTATGCCGATGCAATGCGTCTGCGCTTTGCGCGAAATCACTTGGATGATCTTAGCTCTTCCGGCAATCCCCGGGTAAGCTTGCTGGACCGGGGATATTTCCGGGAACGCGGCGCGAATCCGGTATCCAAACGAAGTGAAATGAAGGGAAAGAATCTCTACCTGAAATTTAACCGTGAGGATGCTCCGGATTGGATGCGGATGAACGGAATGGTACTGACCGATTATCATGTATTCAAAGATTCCGTTTATAAGGGGATCAATCACATGAGTTCGGACACGGTACGCATTCATTTCGATTCCGGCGAGGTTCGGGAATTGTTTGCCAGTTATGATGTGCGGGGGCATTTTACACCGGACAGCAGCTATGACGAAATGGATACCACTGCGCTGTATCTTGGGAATGAAGCACATTATGACCTGCGCATTGACCGTATGTCCATTTATCCTTCGGCCTATATGAATTACGGTGAGATCCAGCTCCGTGCCGATACCCTGAAGATCGACTGGAAAAGCAATATTCTCTTTGCCATTCCCCAAAAAGGTGGGGAACGCCCGGAATTTACCCAGGGCAGTGATGCCCCGGTTTACGGCGATCTGTTCGAATATAATCTGGAGACCCGGCGCGGACGTATTACCCGCGGAAAAACCCATATCAAAGAAGCCTATTATCAGGGAAAATCCGTTTTGAAAACCGAAGATAAGCCTCTTTACGTGCATGACGGAGTATTTTCCACCTGTGAACTGGATGAACCCCATTTTTGTGTTGAAGCAAAGCGAATGAAGGTCATTCCGGGCGACCGTGTTTTTGCTCAGGATATTGTGTTCAAGATCATGGATATCCCGCTTTTGTACATTCCAAGTTTCTTTGTATCCATCGAAGAAGGGAACCGCCGCAGCGGCTGGGTCCTTCCCACCTTTGGGCGTTACAGCAATAAAGGCTGGGCACTGGAGAAATTCGGCTATTACTGGGCTCCCAATGATTATTATGATGCCCGCTTTCTGATGGATTTTTATGACAGTTACGGCATCAAGGCCGAATTGCGGCAGCGTTATGCCTGGCGCGACCATATCAGCAACGGCAGCCTGTCCCTGGAATACTGGAATTACTTCCTCTCCACCAGTCCGGCTCAGGGATATCGCATCCGCATCAACCATCCCCAGACCATCGGACTGCGTTCCCGTTTGAACATTTCGGGTACCTTTACCAACGATACCCAGCAGTTTTCCCGGGAACTGGATAAAGACGAGCGTCTGGAACAGCAGATCGTATCCAATGCCAGTTTCACGACAGCGCTGGGACCATTTTCCGTAAACCTCAATCTGTCCCGCACCGAAGATCTCCTGACGGGAAACAGTACGACCAGTTTTCCGCAGTTTTCCATTTCACGTTCAAACGCGAAGCTATTCAAGCGTAAAAAACTCAGCGATCCCGAGAAGTGGTATCATAAATTCACCTATTCCGTCAACTCAAAATTGATCAATCAGATGACGCATACCTGGAATAATACCGACTCGCTGTTTTACGACGAGACAAAGAATAAGGTGGAAAGCAATGTCGGAGTCCGTTATAATGACAAACTTTTTGGATTTCTGACCTTGTCGCCCTATCTCAATTATTACGAAGACTGGACGACCCGCTATTACAGGCCGGAAATGCAGAATGATTCGGCGCGGGTGGATGAAAACGGGAATCTGGTTCTGGAAGAGGTCCGGGGTTTTAAACGCCGCGGGCGCTTCAATCTGGGCAGTTCGGCGTCGACCACCCTGTATGGGGTGTTCAATCTGAATCTCGGTCCGCTGAAAGCCCTGCGCCACACCCTGGCAATGAGCCTGAATTATGAATACCGCCCGGATCAGTCCTCTAATCCGGAATACGTTTTTCGTGGAATCGGTACGGACGGAAATCCCGTGATCTATGACTATTTCAGATCCACCCTATTGCCGGCGACACCATCGGCGGGCAGTCAGAGTTTTTCGATGAATTTTAATCACAAATTCGAATCCAAGACCCAATGGAGGGGATTGGATGAAAAGAAACTGCACTTTCTGACGCTTACGCACGCGTATAATTTTCTTGCCGATTCCCTGCGTAGCAGTGAGATCAGAGCCGCTTCCTCGCTGCGGGATCTTCCCGGCGGACTTGCCCTTAAGGTGGATGCTTACTTTGATCCCTATGCTTACCGGGTCAATGATGACGGTAAGACCATTACCCGGATCGATCGCCTTGCCGTCCCCCGGATCACCTATTTGCGTATCGCAACGGATGTTAGCCTGAAACCCGGAACTTCCCGCAAACAGCAGGCGGCTGCTAAAGCCGCGGCCGCGGATACGAACCGGGTCGCCGCCCCGGCAGTCCCCGCAGCACGCGGGTCCGATGAAGGCTTTTCCCGCTGGAGCGCGACAGCCGGTATCTCCTTTACTTCCAGTGCCGCAAATCCTCTGAACGTTAAAAACCGCCTGCTGGTAAATACAGAGATCAAAGCGAATCTGACGCCCAAATGGTCCGGCTCCTACCGGATCAACTTTGACGTACTGGAACATAGCATTACGGACCAGCGTATTACCCTTTCCCGCGATATGCATTGCTGGGCACTGCATCTCGACTGGAATCCGGGTTACAGCTTTTTTATCCGCCTGAATGCAAAATCGGATATGCTGAAAGCACTGAAACTGGAAAAACAGACAGGAAGGTACTATTAGAATGAAGAAAAAGGGATATGTGCTGTTCCGGCTTCCTGGAGATGCGGAAAAAAAAGAGATACTGAACACTCTGACGGAGTTGGGAACCCTGGAAGCCGCCGTCGAGGAGCGCGGAGAGCATATCACGGTTATGGACAGCTGGGAAAAGCGCGGGGAACTGCAGGCGACCCTGCAGAGGGCCTTTCCGGAACTTGCGCCGGAAGCGGAATTCCTGGAAGAACGCGACTGGAACCGGGAATGGATCGAAGGTTTTCAGCCGATCCGGATACGGGAGGATTTCTGGATCACCCCGCCCTGGCACCGTTCACGCATTCCACAGGGGAGTACGGACATTATTATTAATCCCGCGAACGCCTTTGGTACCGGTACGCACGAATCCACCCGTCTGGTTCTGGAATTGCTTCCCGGAATGCTGGATCCCGGCGATAAGGTGCTGGATCTCGGCTGCGGATCGGGGATTTTATCCATCGCCGCGCGGAAGCTGGGTGCCGGAGCCGTAGTGGCTGTAGACAATGATCCTGAAATCCGGGAAAATTTCAGCGAGAATACCGCGCTGAACCGTTTGGAGGATATTCCCCTGCAAATTGCGGATGTCCTGCAAATGGATGACTATTCCTGTGACCTTGCGCTCGTGAATATCCAAAAACATATCATTTTGCCACTCCTGGAACGTTTTAACGTTGCAAAAGGGGCACCGAAACGCGTAATTTTAGCCGGACTTTTAAACGAGCACCGCGAAGATGTCCTGAACGTACTTGAGCGACAGGAATACGCGGTGCTCCAAACGCCCTGCCGGGGTCTCTGGATGGCAGTGACAGCCCTCAGGCGGAGAACGGATGAAATATAACTTATACGGCATTGCGGCATTGTTTCTGTTACTCCTTAGCTGGAGCTGCGGGCCCGTTTATCCCGATCCGGATGAAGAACCCTCGTACCCGGTGCCGGAATTTCAAAATGTAAGAACAGCGTATCACGGCGAGCGCGGGGAATTGCATTGCGAAGCCTTTGTACTGTATGATCTTCCGCTCGGAGAAGTAAATGCCGATCTGGAATTGCAGGGCTTTACCCAGAATACGCTCAGCATTACGCTGAACGATTCCGCCGTTCTGGGGGATGCGCTCGCGGGGGACAGAATTTTTAGCCGAAACATCCCGTTAACCCGCATCGATTCCATTCCGGGATGGATAAGGGTGCAATACAGCGTTCGTGAAGCCGGCTCCCTGGTCCAGACCTTCCGGGATACCCTGACCCTCAGCGCAAATCAGCCGCCATTGATCACAGAAATCGATATGCCGGATACCCTGATTCGTCCCGAAAGCGGCAGCAAGGAACTGCTGATCGCCGTTCATGTGGATGATCCGAATGGTCCCCAGGATGTGATAATGGCCTATTTTCAGGTCAAGAACAATACAAGCGGTTTGTGGGGCGCGGATTTTGATCTCTACGATGACGGCAGCAACGGCGATATCCGGGCCGGGGACGGGATCTTTTCCCGCGGTTTGCAGATCTCGGCGGAGAATGCGGCAACAATCAATTATTTCCGTTTCCGGGCAAAAGACCGTGCGGCCAGTTTCTCCGTATGGTATCCGGATTCCGTGGTGGTGAGGTAAACATGCTCAAACGAATGATCGTATTGCTGAGCCTTAGTGCCGCCCTGCTTTTTGCACTGCCTCACGCAAGGAGTTTTGTATTGTCGGACACCCTGGTCTATGAAGGACTGGGAAGCAATGCGGTCACAGATATTCTCGGTATGGATGACTCCACGCTGCTCTTTGCAACCGGTAACGGACTTTCGCTAACCAACAACCGGGGCGAAGATATCGTGACCTATTATGGAAATGGTAACAGTATCCGTTATGGCGCGGTGACCGGAATGGCATTATTGGGGGAACACATCTGGATTGCCACAGCCTACGATACCGCGGTACTGGAAGGCAGTTATTATTACGATTATCCCAAAGGCAACGGCATCAGCTATTCTCCGGATGGCGGACGCAGCTGGCAGCGTTTCCGGCAACCGGTTGATACGCAGGACGATAACTACGAGATCCTCTACGGCGATACCATTCCCGCACTGCCTATCACCTCGGCGATCAACAACCTGACTTACGATCTGGCCGTTCAGGTCACTTCCGGCGGTGATACGGTTTTGTGGGCAACGAATTTTGCCGGCGGATGCCGGCGCAGTTTTGACAAGGGCGCCAGCTGGCAGCGAGTTGTACTTCCGCCGGATCGCTACGATGTCCTGGATGAAGATACACCCCGGGATTTCGATCTGAGTCCCACCAGCGGAGCTCTGGGTTATGAAAGCAACCTCAATCACCGTGCTTTTTCGGTGCACGCCGCCGGCGATACGGTTATTATCGGAACGGCAAACGGAATCAATATCTCCTACGACAGCGGTTACAGCTGGGAAAAATATACGGCACAGAATTCCGGTATCAGCGGAAATTTTATTGTGGACCTCACTATGGACAGAGCGGGTCAGATCTATGCGGTAACCCTTCCGACCCGGGAAACCGAATCCCAGGGCATTGCCGTTTCCGGGCGGAATGCCAACGGCATGTTGTACTGGGAATCCTACCTGAGCGGCCACCGGATTTATCAGATCCGTCCCGGCAGCAGCGGCAGCATCTATGCCGGTGGAGAAACGGGACTCTGGTATTCCGCAGACGGCTGGAATTGGCTCCGCATGCCGCAGATCCGCGATGAAAACGGCCAGTATCTGTTAACGGAGGTGATCTACAGTATCTGGGAAGATCCCGGCGCCTCGATCTGGGCCGGTACCGCGGATGGGCTTATACGCTCCGACGACGGCGGCTACAACTGGAAGTTTTTCCGTCGCGTCAATACGGACTATCCGGAATTACCGGCTGTCTCCGCCTACCCAAATCCCTTTTCACCCTCCCGGATGAACCAGCTGGGCGGAGAGGGTTTTGTGCGTATCCATTGCGAGCTGCCTGCTTCCGCCCGGGTAAGTATTGCAGTCTATGATTTTGCAATGCAGCGTGTGAAAGTGCTGATTGAAGATGTCCCGGTGGAAACCGGCACGAGTGAATTTGTCTGGAACGCAAAGAACGGATTGAACAATCAGGTCGCGAACGGCGTTTACTTTATCCGTATGACAACGGAGAACGGAGCAGCGCAGAAAACACAGTGGACCAAATTGATCGTACTGGATTGAACACGATGAAAAAAATTACCGCTATATTACTGATCTTTCTTGCAGTCCCAATCCTGCTGCCGGCGACGGATGAGGCCGGTGGTATGGCCGGAGCCTATTTGCGGATGCCAACGGACGCCCGCTCGGCCGCTCTGGGCAATTCCGGCGGGCCGGTCCTGAATGATGTGAATATGCTCAGCAGCAATCCGGCCCTTGTCCCGTTTTTTGAACAAAAACAGTTTTCCAGTTCTTTTCAGTTCCTTTCCCTGGACCGCTCTTTTCAGAGCATTGCCTTCGGTACCAGTCTGCCGCCGCGCGCGGGTATGAGCGTCGCCTGGATCCATGCCGGCGTCGATAACATTATCGGCCGCAATTATTCCAACGATATCACATATGAATACAACTGGTCCCAGGATGCTTTTGTGGTCACTTTCGGACTGCAGTTCAGTGACTGGCTGAGTATGGGAGTTTCCGGAAAAATTCTTTCCGACCGCCTGGTCAATTCCAGTTCTTCCGGTTTTTCCGCCGATCTTGGCCTTCTGCTGATCCCGGTGAAAGATCTGCACCTCGGCATTGTACTGAAAGATCTTAGCGGAAAAGTAAGCTGGGATATAGCCTCCGAACCCTTTGTGGAATATCAGTCCCGTCGCAACGACCGCTATCCGAATCTGCTGCAGGTCGGCGCCTCCTATCTTTTGGCAGAACGTTACTTTTTCTCTGCGGCATACCGTTTTTCCACTCAGATCGAACCCAGCTGGCATGCGGGCTTTGAAGCACGGTTGGCAAAGGCACTGTTCCTGCGCGCCGGCACCGATAACGGGACTCCCGTTTTTGGCTTCGGAACCGCTTTTACGATCTGGAGTGATAAGAAAACCCGCATGGATTATGCCTTCAAAAGCGGATCGGTCCGCGAGGGAGGCAGTCACCTCTTTACCTGGTTGTTCTTTTTTTAGGAGCTGTTGATGATCAGAAAAATCGCAATAAGTATGCTTATCGGCGCCGTTCTCCTGGCCGGCGAAGGCCTGCCGGTGCTGACCCTGCCGCGCCTTGCGCAGGAAGGGTATTTCCCCTCCCCGTCAATGCAGGAAGAAAACAGCGTACATTTTTCCTATGCATCCTGGTACTATGATACCGATTATTCCAGTATCAATGCCTATTTCGATCATTATCACATTGGCTTTCAGGGCCTGATATCCGGCAATATCGAAATTCGCGGCGATGTTCCGCAGACAGAGCCCGTGGGTACCACAGCCTATTATAATACCGTGTTCTTTGCCGGACGGAATTGGGTGCTGAATTCCTCCTTTTCTGTCAAAACAACTCTGAAATTCGTCACGGAACGGCTTTACTACGCTTCTTCCTGGGGCGGAGCCGCGGACCTGGAAGCGGTGTACGCGTTTCAGTCACCCTTCCGCCTGCTGTGCGGCGTGGAAAATATCGGAATGATGTCGCCATTGCTGAATCAGAATACCCAGTTACCCACGCGCTACTATCTGGGCGCGGACGGGCGCTTCAATGCCTTTATCGTATCACTAAAAGCCGGGACCGGCAATGACGGAGCGCTGTTCTACCGGCTGGGTGCCGCATATGTTCATCCCCTCTTTGATGTTCATTACAGTTTTGACCGCCTACAGGGCGTTCACCATGTGGGTGCGGACCTGAAATGGAACAAGATCCGCATCGGATACGGACAATATTTTCATCAGCGCGGATTGGGATATCCGATGATGTTCTCGATAGGATTATGTTTTTAGTTAAGCCATTCAGGCAAAATGTGAAAAGACCGCTTTGTTGCGGACCGGCAGTTCTTCTGCTCATAGGAATGCTACTGACGGGATGTGAATTCCTAATGCGGGATTCGGAGGCTCCGCGACGTCCTTCGGAAGATCATTTTATTCCTCCGACAAATCCGGAGATCGTTTTCAGCAATCTGGAAAATGCTTTCACTTATCGCGATCACGAGACCTACGGACGCTGCTTTTCCGATTCCACAATTTCGGGGATCACCTACCGTTTTCAGCCCGCAGTAGTGAAAGCGGTCGTTTTCCCCGCCTATTGGGATGCCGCCAGCGAAAAATGCTATTTCCAGGAATTGCTGGCCGCCTGTCCGCGGGATTCGCTGCTTTTGCTGGAGATCAGCAATGACGATATCCCGGAAAGCGACGACGGTGACTCCATTGCCTATCAGATCAATTATCAGATATTGGCACATCATACCCGGCAGGGCATCGACCGTTCCTTTAAAGGCCGCAGTTACATCAAACTGACCCGTGATAACCGGAATTACTGGGTAATCTATTTCTGGCAGGACATTCCGGTTTCCACAGACGCCAGCTGGTCCGATCTGAAGGCGTATTTTTAAACGCAATAATTTGAATAAGGGGAAGGAAGGAATTTAACATGAAAAAAGTCATTGCAGTGATCCTGGTTCTGGTACTGTTCATTTCCTGCGGAAGGCCGGATCTTGGTGAAGCGGACAGCATTATTGAAAAAGCCATACAGGAACGGGTTTTTCCCGGAGCCGTGCTGCTGGTTGGGACTTCCGATAAGATTCTGTACGAAAAAGCATACGGGCACCATACCTATGCCGAAGATTCTCCGAAGGTCACCCGGGGATCGCTGTTCGATCTTGCTTCCCTGACCAAGGTGTTTGCGACTTCCATGTGTGCCATGAAAGCTATCGATTCGGGACTGATCGACCCCGAAGATTTTGTTGTGGATTATTTGCCGGAATTTAACAATCACGGCAAAGACCAAATCAGGATCAAGCATCTGCTGATGCATAACAGCGGAATGCCGTCCTATACGCGCGCACTCGCCACGCGGGAAGAGACCCTGGAAAGCATCATGGAGATTTCCATGAATAAAGCTATCGGGGATTACACTTACAGCTGCCTGAACTTCATCACACTGATGCGCGTGATCGAATCAGCGAGCGGAAAAATGATGTGGGAATTCTATAATGAGAACTTTACGGATCCCATGCGGCTGAAGCATACCTTTTTTGTCCCGGATGAATCGCTTTGGGGGAAATGCCTTCCCACGATCGGGGACAGCAGCGGAACGCAGGTGAAACTGCAGGGAAAAGTGCACGATCCGCTGGCTTTAGCACTGGAGGGATATTCCGGCAACGCAGGCCTGTTCTCGACCGCTTCGGATCTTGCCGCTTTTTGCCAGCTGATGCTGAATGAAGGCGAATATAAGGGCCGGCGCTATGTACGCCCGGAAACTATAGAACCTTTTAAAACCGTACAGGACGGATTCCGCAGCTACGGCTGGGGTGTAAACAATACGCGCAGCTCCGCGGGGAGCAAGATGGCAAAGACCGCGATCGGCCATACCGGCTATACCGGTACCAGTGCCTGGATCGATCTTGAACGGGATGTTTTTGTCATTTTACTGACCAACCGCGTTTATCCCCAGGACACGGCGGAAATTTTTCAGATTCGCCGTGCCGTAGCCGATGCTTCAATGTCCGCCATGTTCGGTTTGTAAAAAATCCCAATACCTCACTCCGATATTTCTTGAAAAACTCCGGGCAAGTTATTATTATGCCGAATAAAATTAAAAATTTATTAAAGGAGTAATTCCGGACGCAAAAAAGTAAAAAAATATAAATAAGTCAATCTCCGGTTTACGCCAAATGGAAAAGGTCCATGATAATTTGTCGACCCTTAAGAAGTCCTCATTTGCCATAATATTTCAGGCTTCAGGGGTTTCCAAATAATCCAATAAGATGAAAAAAGATGATCTAAGCTGTTTTTTAGGCCATAATTTATTAAGATCAAAAAAGATCTCAGTTTTCTGAGCATCTTTTTGTAGTTGAAGGCTGCCGATGACAACAGGATATTTATATCATCTCCGGCAGTTCCTTTCGGATAATTCCTTAGCATTCTATGATCACTTTTTAAATGCCCAATGACCGGTTCAATCCCCGCTCGCCTGCGAAAACGCTTCCGCGCCTTCTGTCGCTCATAATTGCTCTTGCCTTTACCGGATGTCGGTCCAATAATGCTTGTTTGCTCTATCTGCTTCCTGCCGCGATACCCCCGGTCAACGATCGCCGCCTTCGGGTTCTGTCCTGTCAGTTCGGCTACCTGGCTTAATACTTTCGGCAAAGAATGACCATCATATTGATTGTGGATATTCATCGCTCCCACAATGATTCCGCTGTTCTTTGTCATACATATGGATGCTTTCGTCCCAAATTCATATTTTTTTGCCTCCTTACCCTTGCTGATACAGTATACCTCCGGTTCATGCAAAGAATAAACTTTCTCACGGTCTCCTCTTTGTTGACCCATGACCTTGTTCGCTGTCGTGAAAAACCTTACATACTTTTCTAGTGCCTGTTTATCAAGTTTCCGCTCCAGCTCCCGGATCAGACGTCCGGCGATCGTCCGAAGTTTACGCTGCGCGGCTAAAGCTTTCTTTTTGTTTCTTGGATGATGACGAAATCTCTGCAAAAGAAGTAGCTCTTTCTCCACGCGCACATAACTTTGGCGAAGATCCACTGACGCTTGTTTTGCGATCTTGCGGCTTTTATTAATGATCTTTCGATAGAGTTTCACATCGGTAGGGAACGTGATATTCTTTTCCTGTACTGTGCTGTCTACCAACACCTCACTCTCAAGCGCATCTTCACCGTGTAATTTTATCGAGTGTTCCAATATCTTCTCTGCACCTTTCTTTCCGATACGGTTACGAAAATGTGTCAGGTCACTGGGCGTACAGGGAAACTCCCACTGAAAAACATCCATCCCTGAAAAATACTGCCAGTAGGGATTTTGTCTCCAGTGTCTTACCACGACTTCATCGCTGATATTATGTAGCTGCTTGAGGATCAGAAGCGATACCATCAGACGTATCGGCTTAGCCGGTCGTCCAAAATCAATGTAATAAAATCCGAATGCTTCCTCAAAATAATCCCAATCCATTTTCTCAGTCAGCAAATACAATTCTTCCTTGGGATTAAGCATGTCTTTTAAGCTGTTTTGAAGCAGATTCATTTGGTTTTGGTCGGGACTTTTACCTTTCATATTTCCTCTTTTTTTTTGCAAGGTTTTCATCCAAATATATGACTTTCTTGCAAAATAAACAAGCATAAAATGATTATAACTAACTGTTATTATTTGTGTTATATGCTTTTTAAGGGGTGACTAATTTGTATTTTTGATATTGATCATACCCTGTACCGCGCATCAACAGTACGGAGTTTTCTTCCTTACGCGCTGCGGAAGGGCGTTTTACCCTTCCGTTTTCTTCTTGCGCTGCCGTTTTATTCTATCCTTTTTTTTATTCGCGGTGTCGGCAGCGACCTGATCGGGAAAGAATTTCGAACAATGCGGGGAATATCCCAGGAACGAATGAAAGCGGCTGCCAGGATCAGCTATATCCGGAAGATCCGGCCGGGTCTGGATCCGCGGATCCTTGAAGAGATCGAAAAACAGCGGAATACGGGCAGTAAAATACTACTGGCAAGTTCCTCCTTTTATCCGGTGATAGAACCGCTGGTCACCGATATTGCACCGGATGCTGTCATTGCGACGGATATTGATTTTGAGAACGGTTTCAGCACCGGAATAATCCGCGTATTGCCGCCTTTCCGCGAAGGGAAAAAACTGCGTGTCCTGGAATACCTTAAAGCCATGGGAACTTCCCCAATTTCCTGCATGTTTTTTACAGACCATCACGATGACCTGCCACTATTGAATATTGTAGGACGTCCCGTGGCGGTCAATCCCACTCGGCGTCTGCGGCAGATCGCAGCGAAACGGGGCTGGGAAATTTTTGATACGCAAAACAATATACATAAGAGGAATCACCATGATTGATCTGCTGATCATTATTCTGCTGAGTTATCTGATCGGTTCCTTTCCAACCGGAGTGATTGCCGGCCGGCTTTTTAAAAAAATCGATATTCGCGATTATGGAAGCGGAAATATGGGTGCAACCAACGCTTTCCGGGTCCTGGGCAGTAAAATTGGATTATTGGTTGCCCTTATCGATATGATGAAAGGTGCTCTTGTGGTTCTTTTTGTTGTGAAGATCCGGATCTTTTCCGAACCGCTACTTTCAGCATCCGGTCTGTTTATTATCGCCACCCTGGCCGTAGTGTTGGGGCATATCAAACCGCTCTTTGCCCGCTTTAAGGGCGGTAAGGGATTCGGGACCGCAGCGGGAGCTATTTTGACGGCTTATCCTCCTCTGGCACCGTTCTGCTTTTTTGTTTTTCTGCTGACGCTGGTGCTTTCGGGCAATGTCGCTTTTTCGGACGTGATCACGGCATTCTTTCTTCCTGTCCTGTATTACCTGATGAGCCGTTATGCCTGTCTCATCTACGATCCCCTGATTTTTGGGTTCTTTATTGCTTCATTTCTGCTGACATTTATCATTATAAGAAAAAAATTCTTCCAATACCTCCGCGGGGAAGCGGAACTCTTCACCGGAATTATGCTCTTCAGAAAACGAAAGGAAAATGATGAAAAAAAGTAAAAGGATCCGGGATATTGTAATTCTGCATTTGGTCTGCGCAATGACACTAACGGCGCAGGATCTGTTTGAAGCGGATATTTATCTTTTGGGAAGCAATAAGGAAGTCAAACTTTTTACCCATAAGAACAGTGAGGAAATACAAAACGGCGAGCGGGTGTGGACCCAATATTATTATCAGCCGGACGGGACGCTCTTTGCGACGGATCAGCTGATCCTGGATAGGGAAGCGAACTGGCATACGCATAAAACGGCTTTTCCTCTATTGAAGGAATTCTCCGTCATGGAGCGCAAAGGGGAAAACCTGGCTTTTTTCTATTCCCGTGACGGAAAAAGTAAGAGTAAAGACCGGAAAATCGAGCAACCCGTCGTTTTCGGACCCACACAGCAGCGTTTTCTCTATGAAAATATTGATCGTATCGCAAAGGGTGAGGAGCTGATGATCTTTACGCCGGCACCGGAATTTTTACGTCTGATCGAATTCAAGGTCAGGCGTATTGAGGGAAGTGAATACGAAAGACCGGGACACATGGTAGTCGAAATGGGGACACAGAATCCCATTATCAGTTGGTTCCTTGGGAAATCCTTTTATGTGGTTGATCTTGACAGCAAACTTATTATGGAAATCCACGGTGCTTCCATACTGAAACGTGAAGTGAAAGGAAAATGGGAGTATGTCAATGTGGATATGTATTTCCGCTATCCGGAAAAAGCTTCAGATTAAACGGGGTTCTCCGCAGGAAGGTCCTTGCCATCCAGCACTCTTTTTTATTCAGTTACCGTATTTTTTACGCTGATGCTTATCAAGATAATATTTTCTGATACGGATCGAACAGGGAGTGATCTCGACCACCTCATCCTCGGCGATGAATTCGATCGCCTGGTCCAGGGTCAGGATCCTGGGTGCATGCAGATTGACGGTAGATTCCGCTGTTGAAGCACGCATATTGGTCAGTTTCTTTTCCCTGACAATATTGACCGGTAGATCTCCCGGCACATTGCGTTCTCCCACGATCATGCCTTCATATACCTTTTCACCTACGGATACGATAAGTTCACCGCGGTCTTCCATGGCAAGACTTGCATAGGCGGTAACATTACCGGGGCGGTCGGCGACAATGGCGCCGGTCATGCGCTGGGGGATAGGACCGAACCAGGGCTCGTAGCCGTAAAAAAGGCTGTTTAGCACGCCGCGGCCTTTGGTGTCCGTTAAGAACTGGCTGCGGTATCCGATCAACCCCCGGGAGGGGATGCGGAATTCCAGATGCGCATAGCCGAAACCGTTATTGTTCATTTGCTGAAGTCGCCCCTTGCGCCGGGATAGTTTTTCCGTTACGATTCCCACATACTCTTCGGGGACTTCAATAAATATTTGTTCGACGGGTTCCTGGGTATGGCCGTCGATCTCACGGGTGATCACCTGCGGTTTGGATATCATCATTTCATAATCTTCACGCCGCATGGTCTCAATCAGGATGGCCATCTGCAATTCCCCACGCCCGCAAACCTCAAAAGCGTCCGGGCGCCCGGTTTCCCGGACCTGTATCGAGACGTTACTCAGCGTTTCCCGCATAAGCCGTTCACGCAGTTTGCGCGAGGTGAGGTATTTGCCTTCCGTTCCGGCAAAGGGACTGTTGTTAACATAAAAGAGCATGGAAATGGTCGGTTCGTCGACATGGATGCGCGGCAGTGGAACCGGATTCTCATTGGCGCATAACGAATCCCCGATACGGACATCCTCCAGGCCGGCCAGAGCAATGATATCCCCCGCTTCCACTTTTTCGACGGCAACGCGTTTCAGACCGTGAAAGGTATAAATCGCCGAGAGCTTGACATTATTGATAATGGATTTTTCCTTGCAGTGAGCGTAAAGCGTATTTGCCCGGATACTCCCGTTGATCAGCCGGCCGATCGCGATCTGCCCCACATAATTGTCGTAAGCGATATTGGTTACCAGAAAGGAAGTCGCCGCACGGTCGTTGGCTTCCGGACCGGGGATGGTCTTTAGAATGGTCTCGAAGAGCGGAGTCAGGTCAGCGGAACCGTCATTGAGTTCCCGGTGCGCGATCCCGGCTTTAGCGTTCGTATAGATGACCGGAAAGTTCAGCTGTTCCTCATTTGCTCCCAGGTCAATAAAAAGATCATAAACTGCAGAGAGTACAGTGTTGATACGGCGGTCCTTGCGGTCGATCTTATTCAGGAC
>Ga0172382_10005356_pt1 | contig 19163 bp, 20 predicted proteins | sample Leawel138RmetaG_FD_122245 | JGI IMG/M metagenome (GOLD analysis project Ga0172382, IMG submission 122245) | Leachate microbial communities from a municipal landfill in Southern Ontario, Canada - Leachate well 138R metaG | ecosystem: Engineered > Solid waste > Landfill > Unclassified | place...
AACCAGAAATTTTGCAAGGACAACGAGATTAATCTGTACCTGCATGCCATACAAGGGGCAAGTGGCAGGTGCCGGGGCGAAATCAAACATCAAATGTGGGCCAATATCCGTTGTTTGTGGGTGAACTTTGTCCGGATACTGAAATACATAAAACAATTATGTCAAAGAACTCTGTTTTCTGCAAAATATTCGGTCAAATTGCTGTTTACTGAACTCTATTTTGCGATCAAATCATTTTTATCGGCAATTTTGCCAAACAACTTGTCCGAGTCTGAGAATACCCGACTCTCATTCAGTTGAGAAAAATAGGATTGTCGGAGTAGACTCATGATTCGTTTTTAAACCAACTTTGATCATGTCTAAAAGTAAAAAAAATTGTAATTTATTTGCTAACAACCGGACCTGCCTGAGAAAAACCGGTAGCACATGGGCTGTACTTCTCAGCATGTTATTGCCGGGCCAGGTCCCGGCCCAGACGGTGGAATCGTCCTGGCCGGTGCTGAAACACTATGACCGGGATCACCTGTTGAATGTGGCACTGCCTTTGGGGGGCATCGGAACAGGAACCGTTTCGCTGGGCGGACGTGGCGAACTGCGCGACTGGCAGATCATGAACCGCCCCGGAATTAAGTTCAACACCGTAACCAAAGGGAACAATGCACCATTTTTCTCGGTTTATGTGAAACCGGAAGGACAAAAGGCCATGACCAAAGCGTTGATCGGGCCTTTCCATCCCGGCGAATACCAACATTACGAGGGCCGTCCTGTCAACCATCACGGGATGCCCCGCTTTTCAAATGCTTCGTTCGATGCCGCATACCCCTTCGGACAGGTCAACCTGGCCGACGATGTGTTACCGGTATCAGTCAGGATCAAAGGGTTTAACCCGTTTATCCCGGGAAACAGCGCTGCTTCAGGTATTCCCATAGCCATTCTTCAATACGAAGTAACCAACAATACCAACCAGCCCATGGAAGTTGCCGTGTGCGGGACCATGCGGAATTTTATCGGGATGGACGGAAGTAAGGTCAGGCGTGACTGGAAAGGCGATTTCATCCCCTTCGGTGCGAAAAACAATATCAATGCATACCGCGAAAACAGCCGGTTGAAGGGGATTTACATGACCAGCGAGGGCGTTGATCAGGCCGATCCGGCGTGGGGTACCATTGCGCTGACGACTCCCGATCGGGATCAGGTTTCCTGCCGGCGCTCATCGACCCATAATGACTGGGAAAATGCCACGCTGGATTTCTGGGACGATTTCAGCGAGGATGGCGTGCTGACCGACAAAACTGAACTGGTGGATGACAATCCCATGGCCTCACTGGCCGTGAAGAAAATCATCCCGGCCAATTCAACTCAAACCTTTACGTTTTACATCACCTGGCATTTTCCGAACCGCAAAGACTGGAACGGGGACCAGACTGTCGGCAACTATTACACCACCCAATATGCCGATGCCTGGAACGTGATCGAAAAAGAAGCAGCTAACCTGGATGGTTACGAAAAGCAAACCATTCAGTTTGTGAACGCCTTTCTGAATACTTCGGTCCCTGATGTCGTGAAAGAAGCAGCTTTGTTTAATCTTTCCACCCTGCGCTCCCAAACTGTTTTTCGTATTGCCGACGGCCACATGCTGGGATGGGAAGGTGTGATGGACGAATTTGGTTCCTGTGCCGGTAGTTGTACCCATGTCTGGAATTACGAAACAGCCACCTCCTTTTTGTTCGGTGACCTGGCCCGCTCGATGCGCGATGTGGAGTTTGCCTACGGAACACGTGCCGATGGTAAACTGCGCAACCGTGTTGACCTTCCGCTTGATAAAAATGCAAACACCGATCATGTGGCTGCTGCTGACGGACAGATGGGCACCATCATCCGGTTTTACCGCGACTGGATCCTTTCGGGCGATATGGAATTCCTGAAAAAGTACTGGCCAAAAGTGAAAGCAGCCATGTCGTATGCCTGGATCGAACGGGGTTGGGATGGCAACCAGGACGGGGTTGAAGAAGGTCAGCAACACAACACGATGGATGTGGACTATTACGGCCCCAACCCACAAATGCAGTTCTGGTATTTTGGCGCTTTGAAAGCCTGTTCGAAAATGGCAACGGCCATGAACGATAAAGCTTTTGCCAAAAAGTGCGATGACATTTTTGTCCGCGGCAGTTCCTGGGTTGATCAGAACCTGTTCAACGGGGAGTACTATGAACACAAAATCACCGATCCGGAAACATTCAAATTCCTCGACATGAACGATCCGGATGTCCAAATTCCCTGGTATCAATTGGGTTCCGGCTGTTTGGTCGATCAGTTGGCCGGACAGTATATGGCCCATGTCTGCGGATTGGGATACCTGGCCAAAAAAGAAAATATGCAGACTGCCCTGAAGACAGTGATGAAAAACAACTTCATGGAGCGGTTCGACAATACCTTCAATAACATGCGGTCGTATGTAATGGACAAGGAATCGGGACTGATCATGGCAAGCTGGCCGAAGGGTCGGCTGAAAGTGCCCTTCCCCTACTTTGCCGAGTCGATGTCGGGTTTTGAATACACCGCTGCTGTCGGGATGTTGCAGGAAGGCCAGACTGACGCCGGTTTAAAGTGCATCAAAGCCATCCGGGACCGGTTTGACGGGGAGAAACGCAACCCGTTCGATGAACCGGAATGTGGGCACCACTATGCCCGGGCAATGGCAGCCTGGTCGGCACCGATGGCATGGAGTCAATTCAACTACAACGGAATTGAAAAATCGATGCGCTTTACAGCCGTCCCGGGAACCTATTTCTGGAGCAACGGATCGGCCTGGGGAACCGTATCGGTGAGTCAGGCTGACGAAGGACTAAAGGCTAAACTCGAGGTGTTGTATGGAACGTTAAGCTTAAAGCGCTTTGAACTGGAAGGGAAAGAACCCAAAGTCTTCAAAAAAGGGATCAGCGTTCAGGTTGGGACACCGGCAGAAATTTTATTCTGACCGGATCAGAAATACCTGAGAAAACCAAACAGTAACGAAACAAGCGATGGCCTTCAAAGGAAATCCGCTTGATTTGAACCCTCATCACCCTGACTTTAGCAAAATCAAACTCGTTAAAAAAGAAGTTTACCGGTTTGATCCAAGACCCGGAACGGAAAATACTGAATAATACTGATTCCCGTTCTGCGGGATGAGGATGGCGATCTTTTTCCCGGCAACGCCATAGGGTCATCAATATCCGTCGGGGTCCGGAAAGGCACTTGTTCCCACCGGGATCACAATCAATCAACCTTCCGGGAAGTATTTTTGAGAAATTTGTTCATATTGATATTTTATTTCTAAAATGCATTAATTTTGCTGCAAAACAGAAACAGAATAGCGAGTCTGTGGTTTTTATTCTTAGTGTCTGAGCAATGAATTACCTGGAATTTAAAAATAAGGTGTTCGACCTGGGATGTTTTAACATTCATCAGATTTATGTGTGGAAGCCTGACTTTGACCGGAACAACTTTGTCCGATGGGCAAACAAAGGATTACTGATTCGTCTTCGGCAAGGATACTATACATTCCCGGAATACAAGAGTAAGCCAGACTTTGGACTTTACTTTGCCAACCGCATTTACCGGCCCTCCTACGTGAGTCTCCATACCGCATTGGCATTTTACGGAATAATCCCCGAAGCTGTGGTCCAGATAACAAGCGTGACGACACTGAAAACCGTAAGTTTTAATAATGATTTTGGAGAGTATAGCTACAAAAGTGTAAAAGAAAATCTCATGTTTGGATATGACCTCAAGCCCATTTCTGATGGTCGGACTTTTCAACTTGCCAGTCCTGAAAAGGCCCTGCTTGATTTGCTCTATCTTTATCCGTTTTATAATACAATGGATGAACTGGAAGAGTTACGCCTTGATGCAGATTTTTTACATGATGATCTCGATCTCAATTTATTGACGGAATATTCGTTGAAATTTGAAAACAAAGCCCTCGAAAGCAGGGTTCAACTTTTGATTAATACATACGGTTTATGATACAGCCGGAACTAATAAAAAATTATTTCCCTGCCGAATTAAGGAATAATGCTTCTTTTCAAAAACATATGCTGAAAGAATATCTCCTGCTACTAATCCTCGATTTTCTTTCTGCTACTCCCTATATTAGAAAAATTGTTTTAATCGGAGGAACAAACCTGCGACTTGTTAAGGGTATCGACCGTTTTTCCGAAGATTTGGATTTTGATTGCAAGAAGCTTTCAAAGAAAGAATTTTTGGAAATGACTGATGCCGTATTGAAATTTTTGCAGCGAAGCGGCCTTCGTGCTGAAGTGCGTGACCGTGAAAATGAACGGCTAAAAGCTTTTCGAAGAAACATTCATTTTCCGGAATTGCTGTTTGATTTGAGAATGACCGGGCATCGGGATGAACGTTTTTTGATCAAAATTGAAAGTCAGGATCAACAGATTTCCTATGAAAGGAGAATGGTCAATATTAAGGGATGTGGGTTTTATTTCCCTTTTCCGGTGCCTTCTGATGAAGTGCTTTGTTCCATGAAACTCTCGGCAATGTTCACCCGACACAAAGGGCGTGACTTTTACGATGCCATGTTCTTGCTTGCCCAAACTAAACCTGACTATTCTTTTCTTTCAGCAAAACATGGTATCCAAAATCTTGACGAATTGAAAGACGCAACTGTTGAAATGTTAAAAGCAGTGGACCTGAATACGAAACAGAGAGACTTTGAACACTTGTTGTTCAACAAAAGGAATAGCGAACGCATTCTTTCTGTCGGACAATTCTTTCAGGAATTAAAATAATACTTCCATTAATCCATCTTTTAGATTACAGATGGCGGAACCGGGTGTACCTGCCACAGAACCATCGGCCCCAGAAATATACCGGCCCGTGTATCCATCTGATTTAAGGATAATTTTATTGGAATTCTGATTTTTTAAGTTATTTTTACGATGCGGGACAGAACAGGACAGTATGATCACCATCAACGCCTGGGCGGGAAACGAATTAACCTTCTAACGAACCACGAATGAAACAAATGGATTATCGATTTTTAAGGGCGGGCATTTCCCTGTTCGCTATAATAAGCCTTATTGGCTGTCAGGAGAACCCCCGAAAATTAACTGAAGACCGGCAATCGCTTCGTCAGCAGAATGTGGTGTGGAATTCTCCCTCAAAGGATCCGAACGGATCGATGCCTGTTGGCAATGGTGATATCGGACTAAACGCATGGGTGGACGAATCGGGCCGGATTTGCTTTTATATCGGCAAAACGGATTCCTGGGATGAATACGGACGGTTGGTCAAGGTAGGCAAAGTGAGCGTGACCTGTGATCCTGCACTTATTTTCCAGGGATCTGCCTTTAAACAGGAGCTGGATTTGCTGACCGGAACGATTCTGATCAGTACCAACGGGATCCTTGGCGGGAAAGCGACAGACCTGAGTTTCAGGTTGTGGGTGGATGCCAATAACCCGGTAATCCAGCTCACCTATGAAAGTTCAGTCCCGCTGAAAATGCAGGCCAGTGCGGAATTGTGGAGAACTAAAAACCAGGAATCGCAAGATCCGGTATTCTTCAGCGACCTCATGCAGGACCCGTCTGACTTATCCGCCACGCGTAAACCGGTTATCAACCAGCCGGACTCCGTCATCCACGGATTAAAGGACAAAGTGATCTGGCTTCATCATAACAAAAAAACCGATGCTTTCGATTTTGTGGTTAAACACCAGGGAATGGCCGGGTTTTATTCGGAAGATCCTTTGTTCAAAAGGACATTTGGCGCATTATTAACCGGTTCGGGTTCAAGCCGGATCAATGCTACCTCGATTGAAACAAAAGCTGACCGGAAAGGCCATCTTTCCGTGTATGTGCTCACCAGTCACCCGGCAGAGACTGAAGGGTGGATCAGGGAAATTGAAACACTGGCAACGCAGATGGAGAAGACCGGCCAGACAGAAAGAAGGCTGGCGCATGAAAAATGGTGGAGTGAATTCTGGGACAGGAGCTGGATTTATGCTTCGGCAGACAGTACGCAGGGACATCCGGAAACTGATGCTTCTATCGTTTCGCGTGCCTACACGCTCCAGCGTTTTATAAATGCCTGCGGCGGAAGAGGCGCTTTCCCCATCAAGTTTAATGGTTCGATCTTTACCGTGCCCCCGGCAGATACGACGATCTCAAAAAATCCGGATTACAGGCGGTGGGGCCCAGGTTACTGGTGGCAGAATACCCGTCTTCCATATATGGGTATGTGTGCCTCCGGTGATCTTGAAATGATGAAACCGCTTTTTAAACTGTACGGAGAGGACATCTACAAAATCAGTAAACAGCGTACAAAGAAGAATTTTGGCATTGACGGAGTTTATTTTCCGGAATGCATGAATTTCTGGGGAACAAATTTTCCCGCCGATTACGGACCGTTGCCCTGGAACAAGAGGGAAGACAAGTTGCAGGACAGCCGCTGGCATAAATGGGAATGGGTCGCGGGACCGGAGCTGGTATTTATGATGCTCGATTACTATGACTATACCGGGGATCAGGGTTTCTTGAAAAGCAGGATTATCCCGGTGGCCAATGATGTGATCAGGTTCTTTGACAACTACTATAAAACGAATGGATCAGGTAAACTGGTCATGCATCCTTCGCAGGCTGCCGAAACCTGGTGGAATTGTACCAACCCAATGCCAGAGCTTGCAGGTCTGCATAGTATTGTCAGAAGGCTTCTGGCTTTTCCTGATAGTCTCACGGGCGTGCAAAGCCGCCAATTTTGGAAAGAGTTTGGAGACAAACTGCCTCCCCTCCCCTTACGTGATACGCCATCAGGAAAGGCGCTTGCCCCCGCTGAAAAGTTTGATCAGAAAAGTAATGTGGAGAACCCGGAATTATATGCCGTGTTCCCTTTCCGGTTATATGGACTGGGTAATCCGGACCTGGAGTATGCCCAAAATGCGCTGGAGCACCGGTGGGATAAAGGGAATTTTGGATGGCGGCAGGATGACCTGTTCATGGCTTATCTGGGGTTGACCGATCAGGCGAAGGAATACCTGGTTGGACGGGCTGAAAATTACGACAGCCAATCCCGTTTCCCGGCCTTCTGGGGACCGAATTATGACTGGGTCCCGGATCAGGACCATGGCGGGATCCTGGTAAAAACTTTCCAGTCGATGCTCATGCAAACAGATCCGTATTCAAAAAAGATCTACCTGTTACCGGCATGGCCAAAAGACTGGAATGTGAATTTTAAATTGCATGCCCCGTATAACACCATCCTGGAAGGTACCGTAAAGAACGGCAAACTGGAATCACTGAAAGTTTCACCGGAATCCAGGGAACAGGACGTCATTAACTGCTTCCAAAATTAATCTGAAGAAAAAATGAACCACAAAGACCGTTTTTTTGCAACAATCCATTACCAGGAGGTTGACCGGCCGGCCTCCTGGCTTGGGCTGCCTGTGCCTTCCGCTGAACCCGGACTGATGAAATACTTTGGGGCCACTAATATGGAGCAGTTGAGGGAGGTTATCGACGATGATATTTACCCCATCGAGGTTCCGTATAACTATCCGCCGTCGAACCATATTGCATGTGCCTTTAATTTTGCCAAAGTGAGTCATCTTGATAGCCCCGATGAACGCACCCTGACAGCTCCGGGTTTCTTCGAAGATTATTCGGATGTGGCCGATGTGGACAAGTTTGATTGGCCCGATCCGTCAAAATACCTTGACCGTGAAGAGTCCCGAAGAAGGGTTGCCTCGGCGCCGGCCGACCGTATCAAAATGGGTATTTTGTGGAGCGCCCATTTTCAGGATGCCTGTGCGGCCTTTGGCATGGAACAGGCGTTAATGGTGATGCTTACCAATCCCGAAATGTTTTGTGCCGTCATTGACCGGATTACGGATTTCTACCTGAAAGCAAACGAACTGTTTTACGAATCAACCAAAGGAATGCTCGATGCCGTTCTCATTGGTAATGACTTTGGAAGCCAGACCTGTTTGATGGTTGATCCGGACAGCTTGCGTAAATATGTTTTCCCGGGCACCCGTAAACTCATTCAGCAGGCAAAAAGTTACGGACTTACCGTCATGCACCATTCATGCGGTTCCATCTTTCCGGTTATTCAGGACCTCTCCGATTTGGGAGCCGACATCATCCACCCTGTTCAGGCGTTGGCCAAAGAGATGGATGCGCCTAACCTGAAGAAACATTTTGAAAAGAAAGTTGCTTTTTGTGGCGGTGTGGATGCACAGAACCTTTTGGTAAGCGGAACACCGGAAGATGTTTCAAAAAAAATAATGGGGCTGAAAGCGTTATTTCCTACCGGATTAGTGATTTCCCCCAGTCACGAAGCCATTTTACCGGACATCTCTCCCGCAAATATTGATTCCATGTTTAAAGCGATAAAAAAATTGAAATGATTTCATCAAACCCAATCATCGGAACCGGATTACATGCAATCGGCGGTATTTCGGCTGCAAGTTGTTATTTGCCCAATACGGGAACGCGGGGATGGTCGTGGGGAACTTTCTGGCTGGTACAGGCACTTTTTGCATGGCTGATTATGCCTGCTGTTTTAGGCTGGCTGACAGTTCCCGGATTTCTCCGGATTTTAGCAGAGGCGCCCTCCAAACCGTTTTGGACTGCATTTATTCTTGGGGGCGTGTATGGCTTCGGAAGCATGTCGTTCGGAAAGGCAATTAACCACATCGGCTATTCACTCACCTATACGTTGTCGATTGGTATTTCTGCAGTCCTGGGAACTATTTTGCCCCTGTTGATTTTTGGAGGCATTGACAGTTTTTTTACCAAAAATGGCGGTGGCATAGTCTTGTCTGGGATGATCTTGTCTTTGGTTGGAGTGATGATCTGCGGCCTGGCCGGCTTTAAAAAGGAAAAGGACCTGAATAAAGCCAATATTGGCAAGGCCGGCTTCAATATGACTGTTGGCTTGTTGCTGACGATCATTGCCGGAGTCCTTTCCGGCGTGTTTAACCTTTCCCTGGAATATGGAAAGCCCATTGCTGACATCGCCGCACAAAACGGGGCGGGCCATTTTGAAGGAAATGCCAAAATGATTATCTCAACGTCAGGCTGCTTTGTCGTAAACCTGATCTGGTTCCTGGCCGCCGGGTTCAAAAAGAAAACCTTAAGGGAATTTATTCCGGCGAAAGGACTGCCCGGAATTGTGATTCTCCGCAACTGGGGGTGGTCGGCCCTGGCCGGAACCCTTTGGACCATGCAGTTCTTCTTTTACGGGATGGGCCATGTCAATATGGGAAGTTTTCAGTTTGCGAGTTGGGTCCTGCACATGTCCATGCTGATTTTCTTCAGTTATATCGTTGGTGTACTGATGAAAGAGTGGAAGAATGTAAAATTCAAAACCTATCTCGTGTTGATTATTGGTTTGCTCATATTGGTGGCTTCCTTTTGCCTGACCAGTTACGGAAGTTACATGGGAGAACTTTCGGTAAGCGGGAATTAGGTGAGCGGACACGGGAGCGTTAATCCGGAAAAAGAAACGGCACAGGCCCGGCATGCTGCCAATGACGCTTCCTGAAGCAGTTGGTCTGCCTGACGCCGGTTTAACAAAGCCGTGTCTCGTAAGGACCAGGTCAATCCCAGCCGGTCATATTTGGCCGCGCACAGGTTGTTGAAGGCGCAAAGCTCCCATTTTTCCACCTGACCGGACAGATTCGCGGTAATAAATTTTCCGATACTACGGATGTTTTCTTCTGTACCGGTCATGCCGGGAATAACCGGCGTCCGGATCCATATTTTTAGAAATGGAAAATTCTGATGAATGAAGATCAGCGTTTTTAGTATCTGACCATTTTTAACGCCCGTAAATCCATAGTGTTTCCGTTCGTCCATTTCCTTAAGGTCAAATAGGACAAGGTCCATGTAAGGCAGAACGGTTTTGAAAGCGGTTTTGGGAGCCATCCCGCAGGTGTCGAGCGCCAGATGGAATTTTTTGCGCTTCAGTTTTATCGCCAGCGCTTCAATAAACCGGTACTGCATGGCAGGCTCACCACCCGAAAAGGTCACGCCTCCGTTTGACCGTTTGATAAAGATCTCATCTTTTAAAAGCTGATTATAAAGCTCATCCACCGACCATGTTTTACCCATCGTGAACAAGGCTGACGAAGGGCACCCTTTCACGCATTCGCCACAGTTTTTACAAACTGTTTTATCAACCGGGAATGCCCTGTGAAGGTCAATGGCCTGATGCGGACAAGCCGCCTCACAGCTTTTGCAACCGATACACTTGCTCCTGTCCCAACCGGTTTCAGGAAAGACTTGTTGGGTTTCCGGATTATGGCACCAAATGCACCGCAGCGGACAGCCTTTAAAGAAGACGGTTGTCCTTAACCCGGGCCCGTCGTGGGTGGATAAAGGGCATATGTCGGTGAGTAAGGCCTTCATCGTTATGCCGGGGTTCCCAAATTCTGGTAGTTAACCCGTTTTATGAATTCTTCCTGGAATTTTCGGTCAAGCATGGCAAAATGCGCCGAGTATCCGGTTACTTTGACGACAATTCCCTTGTATTCGGGCTTGTCGGGATTCTCCATTGCTTTTTTCAATGTTTCGATGTCTACCACATTTAAGTTGATTTGCACGCCGCCCATTTCAAAAAATCCGGTTGCAAAGACTTCAACCAGATCGCCTTTTTTCGGAAATTGCCCGAAGAAACTGGGATGCAGCTCCACCTGGAACGATCCGCCCTGGTATTCGGCATAATTTATTTTTGTGAATGAACGCATGGTAGGCATCATTCCTTCCTGATTGCGGCCGTGCATGGGGTTCATTCCATGAGCCAAAGGTTCTTCGGCAAGCCTGCCATCGGGCGTTGCGCCCATCATGGGGCCCGCGTAGGTATGTCCCATGAACTGGAACAGGGAAGGGCGGAAGTGAAAGCCCTTGAGATTCCGTTTCCTTTCCAGTACCTCGCGTATCTGTGTGGAAATTTTTACAGCCATGGCATCGACCGCATCGATGTCGTTCCCGAATTTTGGCTGCCTGAGGAATTGCTGCCGCATAATTTCCCGGCCTTTCCAGTTACTCTTTAAAGCTTCCTGCAATTCGCCCATACTGTATTTTTTTTGATCAAAGACCAGGACTTTCATTGCGTACATGCTGTCAGCCACATTCGGAACGCCCAGCACATTGACCGAGGTGTACGCATTGGGAACGGAATCACAGTCCGTGCAATCCTTCCCTTTTTCGATGCATCCATGCATGCAGAACGAAGTGACCATTTCCGGCCATACTTTCGGTTGCCATTGGTAGGTATTATTCTTAAAGGTGACCAAAACATCAGCAGTGCGGTCAACTTCTTTACAATAAAGCTGCCAGAACCTGTCCCAGTCGTTCGTGTTGCATTCTGCTGCAAGCTGCATGGCCCGTTGCATGGGTTGTATCAACACCAGCGAATTCACGTCCTGATCGTTGTACTCTTTACCAACAGAACAATACCATTGACAGCCTGAATAAGAGATATTCCATGAATCTTCCTCACTGTATCCCGAGCGTATTTCACTGGCACGCATCACATCATAATTGACCAAGGTAGGGGCGCCGCATCCATGCCGTCCCACAACATCACAGGCATAGTTCCAAAAATCAGGATCAATGTCGGCGTGCCACATCGCACCCAGTTGATTATATCCGCCAAGCATGTCATACGCCTCTAATCCGATCCGGCTCATTTCGTTGGTCGCATCTTTAAGCTCCCGGTCGCGGCCTCCGAATGAAAAATAATTGCCGGCATATTTCAGGTAAAGTTCAGCAATCAGATCTCTTGCATATTTGTATGTCAGAATTCCTTTTGCTAAATCGGTATTGTAAAAACCGATCAGTAACTGGTCAAGGCGGCCGTACCCGTTACCGTGCCCAATGATCCTTTCGGCGATCTGGTAAAAATTGATCCACTGCACCGCTTCAATGAATGAACCCGGCTTTCCGTAAGTGATTTTCTTACAGGTATCAGCAACAATCAGGTAGTTTTCTTTCAGTTCCGGGTCCGTTTCTTCTTCAGCCAGACGGGCTGCCATTTGGCTGTACCGGTCCACGTAACCGATAATGGACCCGCATATCTTTTCAGAAGCGGTGAGATAGGCTGCACGTTCATCCTGGTTATTAGCCTGGTGTATGGCCTTGTAATGTTTGATTTTCTCCAGGATGCCCCCCCATCCGAGCGCTAGTCCGATGCTCAGATCAGGGCATGTATGTGTAAAGCTGATGCCACCGGCGCCCATCTTTCTTGCCAGCATACCGAGCTGCCGGTTTTCATCCGGATATTGAAAATACCGGGCTTCATCCAACTGCCAGTTAAATTCACCTGCAATCCTTTCATGCGGATGAATGATCGCCGGACAGTTATCCAGGAAAAAAGCATAATCCCCGGCAAAATTACCGGCATCGAACGAAAAACCGTTCACCTTCGAAGGCATCTCCTGAACCTTTGGAAAGGGCATACCATTATCAACCCGGCAGTTGTGGTCGCCAATGTTGATCCTTTCCATGACAGAAGCGGCCATTTCGCCGGTCGCCGGACTAAAGGTTGCTGCTTTGCCTGACCAGTGGTAAACTAAAAATTCTGGGTTATCCACGTAAATATCCCTTTTGTGGTTCTGAGCCAGAAAAAGAGCACGTTCATGCAGGTGCTGGATCCTTTGGTTTTTTACAATCATAGTCCGTTTTTTTTAATCCTTAACTAAAATGACCGGAGCTGATGCCCTTTCCATCCATATAAAAAGACAATGAAAAAGCATAGCAGCGGTACAATAAAGCCAATGGTCATGGAATAAGTGTCGGCAATTTTCCCCATCAGCATGGGACATACTGCACCTCCTGCTATTCCCAGGACAATGTAGGAGGACGCTTTTTTCACCTGTTCGCCGAGTCCTTTTATGCCAAGTGAAAAAATGACCGGATACATGACCGACATGAAGAAGTAGACCGCGCAGAGAGCTGCAATTGAAAAGACAGGCAGTTCCATGATGACGAATACGACTAACAACATACAGGCCAGGGCAAATACGGAAAGCAGTTTGGCGGGTTTAATGAACTTTAAAAACCAGCTTCCGGAGAATCTTCCCAGTACAAACAATCCCATTCCTCCAAATGCCAAAATAACAGAGGCAACCTGATCAGATATGATCGTGTTTGATTCGGTAACATAATTGACAAAAAAGCTGTTGATGCCTGTTTGCCCGGCCACATAAAAAAACTGGGCAAACACGGCCAGAATAAAATGAGGGTATTTGTAAAAGGGTTTGGCCGGTGCAACCGGCGTTTGGACATCCTTCCGCTGGCCTTTAAGTTCTGAAAGTTCGGGTAAAGGTCTCCGGACGATCAGGATGATGATGATTAAAATTCCAATACCCAGTATGCCAAAAGGAACAGGAAGGTTATTGAAATGGTATTCGCCTGAGGACTTATTAAATAGGATTAGGCCGCCGATCAATGGACCGAACATCCAGCCAATTCCGTTGAATGCCTGTGCCAGTGTGATCCTTCTGGTAGCAGCATGCTCGTCGCCCAGAAGAGTCGCATACGGATTGGCAATAATCTCAAAAAAAGAAAACCCGCACGCAATAATAAACAAGGCAAACAGAAAGACATGATAAGCCCGGACATACGCTCCCGGAATAAACAGCGCAGTTCCGGCTAACAGCATGATTAAACCGAAAATAAGGCTTTTATTGTATCCAAACTTATGGATAAACAAGCCTGCTGGTATGGCCATGACAAAATATCCCGAATAAAGGGAGAATTGCACCATGCCCGACTCTGCCCTGGAAATATGCAGTACTTCCTGAAAGTACTTGTTGAGGACATCCAGCAAGGCATTGGTATAACCGGATAAGAAAAATAAACAGGTTATCATCGCGAACGGGAACAGGTAATTTTTCCCGTTTGTGGCTCTGAATAGAGAAACGTTAACGCTGCGCTCCATTTTTCTGATGATATTTTTTGATCATTTTACCGACTTCGCGCAAGGTCTGCACATCAATTTCCCGGATATTACCCTTATAATCGGGACCAACATCCAACGAAAAAATATTCCTGTATTCTACTGCTCCCAGGTAATCCTGAAATATTTTCTCTGCCGGAAGACAAAAATCATCATGTTCCGGAAGGGAGTAAAACCACATGGCGCCTCCCTTGTGCTTCGGCAAAATCGGATAGGTGAATTCAGCAACCATGTATTTCGCATAATTTGCCTCAGCATCTTTATTGTAAACAGATGTGGCTGGATCCCCGATCCCGCCGGGAGTTCCCATTTCGCGGATCACCAATCTCCCCGCAGGCGCTCCGTGGTTAAAGCCCACAAAACAGTCCGGCTGAAATTCATGAATCCATTCTACGGTCGTTTCATGATCCAATCCTCCGTCGCCGACAGCATGATCCATCCAAAAAAATTCAATTGGTCCGTATTGGGTGCATAGTTCTTTCAATTGCGCTTTTTTTAAGTCCGGATTTTTGCCTATCCCTTCGCTATAGCCTTTTCCATCGACCGCACCGGGCCAGTTCCAATCTCCTTCAGAAAAGTAAAGGGCAAGTTTGATCCCGTATTTGTTGCATGATTTCCGGAGTTTTGCCAGCACATCGATGCCCAGCGGGCTGTTAGTCACTTTCTTTTCGGTAGTTTTGGTGTCCCACAGGCAAAACCCGTCGTGGTGTTTGGAGAGGAAAAGGATGTAATTCATCCCGGCTTTCTTTGCCACCCGACACCACTGGTCGGTATTGCATCCTGTTGCTTTAAAGAAGGATGCATCTTTGTTAAGGGTCGGTGTCCATTCTTCTCCGGAGAATGTGCTGAAACTCCAGCAGATGAACATGCCAAACTTCATATCGGCGACTTGTTCAGCCCGGATTTTGTCATCGGTTTTTGGGGTGTAATTTTGTGCAAATCCCCATAAAGATTCGATTAAAAAAAATGCTGTTAATAAATTGGATAGAATTGGTATAGGTTTCATTGGCTTGTGTTATTTGATGATCGTAAAACAGGTTAAATCAACATGATTTCCGTCTGAGTATCCGGGTATCGAGCATGATGTCCGTCTGCTGCCCTTCTCCCGACTGAATAGCGGACAGGAGTATTTGTAACGCTTTTTCCGCCATCAGGCCCACCGGCTGTTCCACCGTGGTCAGTTCCGGATCGATGGCTATTCCCATCGGATCATTGTCAAAGCCGATCACCGCAATTTCTTCAGGAATTTTGATGCCCTCGCTTTTCAAATACTTGATCGCACCGATGGCCACATCATCGCCAACGGCGAGGATCGCATCCGGCTTCTCCGCTAAGCCGGCAAGCCGCTTTGCACCTGCGATCCCGTCTTCCAGCAGAAACCCGCCTTCGATCAAATATTCCCGGCGGAAAGGGAAACCGTTTTGAGCCAATGCGTGTTGATAGCCATCCAGACGGCTTTTGTAAACGTTGATGTGACTGGCGCCGGTAATGAAAGCAATTCTGGTCCTTCCTTCCTGTATAAAGAGGTTCATCGCATCCAGCGCACCCTGGAAATTATTGGCTGTTACTTTTGAACCGCCGGCACCCGATGGTATGCGGTCAAAAAAAACCAGGGGGATATTTTCATGCTTAAAAGCATTGAAACAGGCATCATCGACCGTTTCCTTCGATACAGATGCAACTATTCCGGCAACCCGGTTATCGATCAGTGCTTCGATATTTTTTTTCTCCGTTTCCAGGCATTCATTCGACTGAAAGATCATGACTGAAAAGCCACTATGATTAGCCAACATGGAAATTTCGGAGATAAATTTTGAAAAAAAATGATGCTGGATGCTGGGGACCAAAATCCCGACCGTGTTGGTCCTTTGATTTCGAAAGCCCTGCGCCAGCAGGTTTGCCCGGTATCCCATTTCAAATGCAAGTTCCCGTATCTTTTCGCGGGTTTCTTTCTTTAAAGCCTTACTGTTCCGTAACGCCAGCGAAACAGTCGTGTGGTGAACCCCTGCAACACGCGCGATATCTTTTATGGTAACGTTTTTCTTCATGTATGAATAATTGGTTTTTTTTACATGGAATTGCTGTGATGGGTATTGCCCCGTTATCGGTTCATATTAATAATCATCATGACTGTTTCATCGGATACAATTTGCTGCTTCAAAGAAATAATTCTCACGTGAGAATAAAAAATTCAAAGGTTAATTAAGAATGTATCCAAATTATTTAGCCATTCAGCAGACGATCAGCCTTACTCAGAACAGGGGTAAGTTGTCTGGAAACAACTGAAAACATACTACTCCAAATTTAAATGCGTTTGCCCTGTTCCTGATGATATTTCTCCTTATCCTCTTTCCTTACGATATTTTTCGGGAGAATAGGAAGTATGCTTTTTAAAAATCCGGGGAAAATAAGAGGCACTTTTAAATCCTGTCTGTTCAATGATCTCTTTTTGTTGCATTTCAGTTGTAAGCAATAGGAATTCGGCTCTTTCGATCCGCTTCCGGATAATATAGTCGCAGGGGGCCATTCCTGTAATCGATTTAAATACCCTTGAAAAATGATCTTTTGAAAAGCAGGCAATATCAGCAAGCTCTTTAACACAAATATCGCGCTCCAGATTATTTTGAATATGCAGCAGGATAGGCTGAATATTGTATTTTACTATGCTGGAAACGGTGTGTCCCTGAATGGATTCCAGAAAACGTGAAAAAAGCTGTTTCAAAATTCCGATTGTCTCCAGATGGTTCATACCAGACTTATGATGATGACAATAAACGAATGCTTTCGAGGATGCCCGTTGGAGCGACTTTTTTTGATCAGACCTATTTCCCGTATGTGGATGGTTATCCCGATTCGTACGAGAATCTGGATGCTGAAATGGGCCGGATCATGTGGGCGCGTGACGTCCATAGCCCCTGGGATCATGCCGGTGACCCTGACTTCTGGCAAAAACTGCGTGAAAACACGCTGAAACTTCGCGCCGGTACAGACAAAGCGTTGCTGGTGGTTTGCGGATGCAATCTCTTTGAGTGGGGAACCTTCCTTCGCAGGATGGACAACTTTCTGATGGACCTGATGTGCGATACATACCATGTCGAAAAATTGCCCGATCAGTTAATGACCAGGCACCTGGCAACACTCGAAAAGGTTTGCAATGCAGTGGGCGATATTGTTGATATCATCCGGTTCGGCGATGATCTGGGAATGAGTTCAGGTCCTTTTATGGATACTGATACTTACAGGGCTTTGTTCAAGCCCCGGCATAAGATCCTTTGCGATTATGTGAAGGCGCACAGTAAAATGCATACGTTCATCCATTCATGCGGTTCTATTTCAACATTAATGCCTGATATAATTGATGCAGGTATCGAGATTTTCAATCCCGTACAGACCAACTCGTGGAATATGGAACCCGGTTCCCTGAAAAAAGAGTTTGGGAAAGATTGTACTTTTGGGGGCGGGGGAATCGAGACGGTTGGGACATTGAATATCGGAACTCCACAGCAAATACGCGATCAGGTTTTTGAGCGGCTCGATATCTTCCCGAAAGGAGGCGGACTTGTTTTTAATACGGTCCATAGTATTCTGCCTGATGTCCCTCCGGGAAATTTTCTCGCGATGTACCAGGCGGTCTGCGATTTCAACAAATTTTAGGCTGTACAAACTAAAATATATTCTTGTTTGCTTACCCCCGTTTTATCGCCTCATTTGCCGCCAGCCGTTATGCCCCATGCTGAAGTAATGACTGTTTAAAAAATGATTATCTTTGAGTATGCTTACAAAGAACGACATATTATCCAAGCTAAAGGAGTTAAAACCCGCTCTTCATAAAGATTACGCGGTCAGGGAAATTGGATTGTTCGGCTCATTTTCTGATGGACACGACACCGAGGATAGCGACATTGACCTTCTCGTCGAACTTGAAAAACCTATTGGCTGGAAGTTTTTTTCGCTCGAAATCTATCTTGAAAAAGTTTTTGGCAGAAAGATAGACCTGGTCACAAAAAATGCCTTAAAAGAACCCATTAAAAAGCGAATTCTGCAACAAGTCAACTACGTGTAAATTGAAAAAGAAAGACCGAACATACAAAATGTATCTTGAAGACCTTTTGCATGCCATGACTCGTATTGGAGAATACATAGAAGGGTATTCGTTCGTCGAATTTAAAAGAGATTACAAAACAGTTGATGCCGTAATCCGGAACTTTGAGATTATTGGAGAGGCATCAAAAAACCTTCCAGAAGAGATAAAAAAAGAAATATCCAGAAGTGCCGTGGTCAGAAATGTATTTGCTAAGAAACAAAATTTCGCATGAATACTTTGGTGTTGATCCTTATAGATGAGGTATATGTGTTCGACCATGTGGAAGCGACTGTTTTGAAACGTAATAAGTCAGGAGTTACGCTGAGAATTGCAAACCCGACCAGTTATAATGCGCAGGTTTCCATCCTGGCTGAAACATCCCGACAGGCAAGAGAGCCATTGAGTTGTACTGCATTTGTACATTGGCCTAAAATTGAAGTGAAACCGGGTGAATCAAAAATTGTCACTATTCAACGGGGTGTGTTGCCGGTTAACGGGAGGCCTCCGTTTTCTACAGAAGTTCTATTACAGGAAAAGGATCTTCTGCATGACAATTAATACCTCTCCAAATTCCTTTGCAATCTCAGGAGTAGTAATCAATTCACCATATACTTTTTGCAAAAGAATAAACTCATCAACCTTGTGGAAAAGAATCAACGTGCTTGTATCAGATATAACCGTCTTAGGCATTGGCTATATCGGACTTTAAATCAGAAACCGACGTGCTAAAAACAGAAACCCCGTATTTTCCTAACATTTCAATAAATGCTCTTTTCGACAATCCTACAATCCCTGCTGCTTGTCCGGCAGAAAGTTTTGCGTCCTCGTATAGTTTTGAAGCAATTATCATTGAAAAATCGTAATCTTTCAAATCAACGCTATCAGGAATATGTAATTGAATTGTTCTCATAATCATCTGTTTTTACAAAAATACAAAATCCGTAACGGACGCTTGGGGGGAATGGTATTTGGCGATCACAAAAACGAACGGATACAACTGAATGAAGAAAGTGTCTGGGCAGGTTCAAAATTAAACAACAACAATCCCGAATCCTTGGCTCACCTTCCCGAAAATCAGGGAAGCAATTTTCAGGGGAGATTACGGCAAAGCGGAGGA
>Ga0172382_10005357_pt1 | contig 19162 bp, 17 predicted proteins | sample Leawel138RmetaG_FD_122245 | JGI IMG/M metagenome (GOLD analysis project Ga0172382, IMG submission 122245) | Leachate microbial communities from a municipal landfill in Southern Ontario, Canada - Leachate well 138R metaG | ecosystem: Engineered > Solid waste > Landfill > Unclassified | place...
ATATTGCCGAAGATCCCTGAAACCACGCCCGCACCGAAGAGGGTTTTCTTATTCACTGGCAGGCTGAATTTATACAGGCTGAGGATCACCGCGATAGTCACAATGGCGGCGATGGATAAACCCAGTATGGGTTGAGGCGCAAACAGTAATAAACTCGCGCCGATAAAACCGCCGGGCACGCGACCTAGGAGCGCATATTGCAAGCCATTGAATTCTAAGTGACCGCGTTCACGCACTAAGGTCAGCAGGGCGATGGAGAAACCCATAGCAATAACAGGCGCAGGTACAAGTTGTGGATCGACGATATACAGCAAAGGACTGGCGACAACCGCAAGCCCAAACCCAATCAGACTTTGGGTTAAGGCGCCCAGAAACACGACCAGCGAGGCTAAGGCGAGTGTCTGTGGATCTATCATAGAAAACATAGGATTTCCTATATCCCAAACCAACTCAAGATGGTGAAATTTAAAGTTTGAAGTCGCTTGGGTATAAACAAAAAGGGATCGTTAACGATCCCTATTGATGAGCACTGTGATATGACTTTGAAAGCGACGAGTCGCTATTCCATGTCTTCCCACTCGATTCCCATTTGATCCATCAACAACTTGGCTTCGGCGGGAATGCTGTCTGGGTTATCTTTTGACAGATCTTCATCGTTGGGCAATGGCTGGCCAGTGTAGGCGTGCAAAAATGCCTCACACAACAGCTCGCTGTTGGTGGCGTGACGCAAATTATTGACCTGACGACGAGTACGTTCGTCCGTGAGGACCTTAAGCACTTTGAGCGGAATAGACACAGTAATTTTTTTTACTTGTTCATTCTTCTTGCCATGTTCAGCATAGGGGCTGATGTATTCCCCATTCCATTCAGTCATTGACTCACCTGTTATAACGCTAAATTCGGGGCAGATTTTAAACCCTTACAAAGAACAGTCAAATTATTGCTACTATTTCTTTGTGATTGCAAACAGATTTCTTTATGTTCAGACGTCTAAACGTCTTCACGCCTATTGACGATGGCGTTGGGCTTAGGTACATTTAGACGTCCAGACATCTCTATCAGTCTACCGAATTTAGGAGTCCACCCATGGCAGAGCGTCAATTAGCCACACTGGCAGTGCGTCAGGGTATCGAAAGCGATACTCAATATGGCGCAGTTGTGCCACCGATTTATTTGTCGACTAATTACGCCTTCGATGGTCATAAAAATCCCCGCGAATTCGATTACAGTCGTTCAGGCAACCCAACGCGCTGCATTTTAGGCGAAGCATTAGCCCAATTAGAAAAGGGCGCCACTGGCATAGTGACGTGCACTGGCATGGCGGCCATCACCTTAGTGACGACTTTGCTCGGCGCCGATGACCTATTAGTTGTGCCCCATGATTGCTATGGTGGTTCCTACCGTTTATTTACCAACTTGGCGAAGAAAGGCCAGTTTAAGCTCATTGTGGTCGACCAAACCGACAGCCAAGCGTTAGCCGCCTCCATTGCGCAGAATCCTAAGATGGTGTGGCTCGAAACCCCATCGAACCCGTTATTGCGTGTGGTAGATATCGAAGCCATTGCTAAGGCGAGCCATGAGGTCGGCGCGCTGGTGGTGGTCGATAACACCTTTTTATCGCCGATATTGCAACAACCCCTATTGTTAGGCGCGGATATCGTTATCCACTCCACCACTAAATATATCAATGGCCACAGCGATGTGGTCGGCGGCGCAGTGGTCGCCAAAGACGCGCAAATCGGCGAAAGCTTACATTGGTGGTCGAACACTCTAGGCTTAACGGGGTCAGCCTTTGACAGTTATCTGACCCTGCGCGGCCTGCGTACCTTAGCGGTGCGTATTCGCGAGCATCAAGCCAATGCCCAGCGTATTATTGAGGTATTAACGCAAAGCCCTGTGGTGAGTAAAGTCTATTACCCAGGGCTTGCGGATCACCCAGGCCACGCCATTGCGGCCAAGCAACAACAGGGCTTTGGCGCTATGCTGAGTTTTGAACTAAAAGGCGGCGAGGCCGAAGTGGTGGCCTTTTTAGGTGCACTCAGCTTATTTAGCGTGGCGGAAAGTTTAGGTGGCGTCGAAAGTTTAGTGGCCGTGCCCGCAACTATGACCCACAGAGCCATGGAGCCGCAGGCGCGCTTCGAGGCTGGTATTAAGGACACCCTATTGCGTCTATCGGTGGGTATTGAAGATGCCGCCGATTTAGTTGCAGATATTCAAGCAGGATTAGCCGCCGTTGCGGCTTGTCAGTAGAGGAATAATAGATGGCACGTTGTCACTTACATAAATTTGGTGGCTCCAGTTTAGCGGATGCCGATTGTTATCGCCGAGTCGCCCATATCCTGTTAACCCACGGTCATAGTGATGATCTCGTGGTGGTCTCTGCAGCGGGTAAAAGCACGAATTTCCTGTATAAATTATTAGCGCTGCGTGATGCGGGTCAGCTATGGCAAGAAGAATTACAAGTGCTGATCAGTTACCAACAGGGATTGATTGAGCAGTTGTTGTCGAATGAACAAGCCCGAGATCTGCGTGAGCGTTTGGCCACTGATAAAGCGCAACTCATCAGCTTGTTGTCTTTAGATGAGCGCAACGAATACCAAATCAACCATGTGGTGAGCTTTGGCGAACGTTGGTCGGCACGTTTAATGGCGGCGCTGCTGCGCGAATCTGGCGTGGCAGCAAGCCATGTGGATGCCTGTTCAATTTTAGTGGCCGATGAAGCCGCTGTGCCACAAATTCGGGTACAAGAATCCCGCGCTAAAGTACAAGCCCTATTGGCCGCCCACCCAAATGAACGCTTAGTGATCACAGGTTTTATCTGTGCTAACGAGCGTGGCGATACCTTGTTACTTGGTCGTAATGGTTCAGATTTTAGCGCCAGCCTGATTGCTAGTCTCGCCGATATCGAGCGCGTGACCATTTGGACCGATGTGGAAGGGGTGTTCAACGCCGATCCTAATAAAATCAACGATGCCAAGTTACTTAAAAGCATGTCACTTGCCGAAGCCGATCGCCTAGCGCGTTTAGGCTCGCCAGTATTGCATTCGCGCACTTTGCAGCCGTTATTCAATACCGAAGTGAGCTTAGCGGTGCGTTCAAGTTATGCGTCCCACACCGACTTTACCTTAATCGCGCCCCACAGTTCGTCGGCGAGCGCGCCTGTGGTGACTAACCTCAATGCTGTCGTCCTGTTCGGCTTTAAACTCACAGGGGAGTTAACTCGTTTATTAGATTTATTGATTGCCGCGGGTTTAACGCCATTGGCCCATTGGACCTCTGCCCATCAAAGGGTTGAACTTGCCTATACCGCTGAGAATCAAAAACAAGTTCAAAGATTACTCGATGCCGAGGCAGAAGCATTAGGGATCAGCGATCAGCAGATCAACACAGATTTTGGTTTAGTCGCATTAGTGAGTGCCGACGCCGAACATTATCGTCGTAGCTTTGCCCGTTTACTGAGCCGTGATGCTAAACCTTTGTTCAGTGGCGATTTAAGTTTAGTGACGTTAGTGCCCCAGTCACAGGTGAATCTGTTAACCCAAAAAGTCCACCGCCGCTGCGCTGGCCCGCGTAAACGCATTGGTGTCCTGCTGCTCGGTGTGGGTAATATCGGTGAGGCTTGGATCGATCTGTTTAAGTCGGTTTCACCATCATTGGACCATGAACTCGAAGCCAGTGTTGAGTTAGTCGGTTTAGTCAGTTCGAGTAAAGCCTTGATTAAATCAACTGGGATTAATCTTGCCGCGTGGCAAACAGAGTTTAATACTGAAGCAACGCCTTGGCAGTATGAACATTTATTCGAGCAATTAGAGCAAGTTAACTGCGATGAGCTGGTGGCCTTAGATATCAGTGCCAGCGCCAGTTTGACGCTGCAATATCCAGAGCTATTCGAGCGTGGCATCCATGTGGTGAGCGCGAATAAACTTGCGGGCTCGGGTCCACTGCCTTTCTATCGAGAGTTAAAGCAGCAACTGGGTAATCGTCGCTTATTTTGGCGCTATAACGCCAGCTGTGGCGCAGGTTTACCCATCCAACATGCGCTAAATGATCTGCGTAACAGCGGTGATAGTGTTGAAGCCGTGGGCGGGATTTTCTCCGGCACCCTGTGTTGGTTATTTGAGAAATACGATACCAGCAAGCCATTTTCAGAATTAGTGATTGAAGCCAGAGGCTTAGGTATTACTGAACCCGATCCCCGCGACGATCTCTCCGGCCGTGATATGCAGCGTAAACTGCTTATCTTAGCCCGTGAGATTGGCCTTGAAATCGAGCTTGAAGATATTGAGCTGCGCTCACTCGTACCAGCCGCTTTGGCGGATATTCCCTTAGATCAATTTCTCACCCGCATTGCCGAGTTAGATGCCGATCTGCTGCAACAGTATGGTGCGGCGGCGGAGCAAAATAAGGTGCTCAGATATGTGGCATCCTTAGACAACAGCGGCCCAGAGCTCAAGGCCGAGGTGGGTTTGCAGTGGATTGATACCCATCACCCTTACGCCAACTTAACCCCTGGTGATAATGTGTTTGTGATCCGCAGTGTCTTCTACCAAGGTAATCCGCTGATCATCCGTGGACCGGGCGCAGGACGCGAAGTGACCGCGGCGGCGGTGCAGTCGGATCTGACCCAGATCTGTCGCGATCTGCTGCAGGAATAACGCGGTATCAAGCTTCTTAAAGGACTCATTCGAGTCCTTTTTTATTGGTTAGAATAAATCTATTGAATTAACCGAGATTAAATGCGGTTTATGGGTATTTTTGGGCTTGACTTACATCTCAGTTTCTCTAGTATATGGACATATAGACGTCCAAACGTCCATTTGAACGAATTCATACTAGCAAAGAGTAGCGCCAAGGGCGGTTGAGGAAATACACATGGCTTTTCATCACGCACAACATTCACAATCGCTGAACCAGAGCTTGTCTGAGCTTAATGGCGATATTAATGTTTCTTTTGAGTTTTTCCCGCCATCGACCCCCGAAATGGAACAGATCCTGTGGAACTCTATCCGTCGTTTAGAGCCGCTGAATCCTAAGTTTGTGTCTGTGACTTACGGTGCTAACTCAGGTGTTCGCGACCGCACCCATGGCGTGATTGAACGTATCCAACAGGAAACCGACCTCGTTGCCGCGCCGCACTTAACCTTAGTGGATGCTAGCGATGAAGAGCTGTTAGAACTGGCTAAGCATTACTGGAAATCGGGCATTCGTGACATAGTGGCACTGCGGGGTGATTTACCCGCGGGTAGCCCAAAGCCAACCCGTTTTGCGGTCGATTTAGTGCGTTTACTGCGCTCAGTGGCTGACTTTGATATTTCAGTTGCGGCCTATCCAGAAGTGCATCCCGACGCGAGCAATGCACAGGCGGATTTGATCAACCTTAAGCGCAAGATTGATGCGGGCGCCAGCCGTGCCATTACCCAGTTTTTCTTCGATGTGGAATCTTACCTGCGTTTTCGTGATCGCTGCGTTGCCGCCGGTATCGACGTTGAAATTGTGCCGGGCATCTTACCTGTGACTAACTTTACCCAGCTAAAACGTTTCGCGGGCATGACCAATGTGTCGTTACCGAATTGGTTACATAAGCAATTCGACGGCCTAGAAAACGATGCGGGTACACGCCAATTGGTGGGGGCAAACGTGGCCATCGACATGGTGAAAGTGCTGTCCCGCGAAGGCGTGAAGGATTTTCATTTTTACACCTTAAATCGCGCCGAATTGACCTACGCGATTTGCCACACTTTAGGCGTGCGTCCTAAATAAAACCTTATAAAATAAGCTAATAAAAACGCCGCAGAGAATGCGGCGTTTTGTTTTGTTTAAATTCTAAATTGAGTTAATAAAGTTGTTAAACGGGCTGCGAGCTGGGCAAGTTCATCGCCAGCGCGTGCAGTTTGTACCGCACTATCTGTCGCATTGGTCGCAATATCATTGATGTTATTAACATTTTTATTAATTTCTGCCGAAACCGCACATTGCTCATTTGCAGCGCTGGCGATCTGGATATTCATCTGGCTAATGGTGGAAACCGCATGGGTAATGGCTTCGAGTGCTTCACCCGCTTGGTGAACTTGGGATACACAGCTTTGGGTGGTGCGGGTGCTGGTTTCCATCGCATTGACTGTGGACTTAGCTTTATGCTGAAGCGCTTCGATCATCTGCTGAATTTCCGTCGTAGATGCTTGAGTGCGGCTCGCCAGAGTGCGTACTTCATCGGCAACGACCGCAAATCCTCGGCCTTGTTCTCCCGCCCTTGCGGCTTCAATTGCCGCATTGAGTGCGAGTAAATTAGTTTGGTCGGCAATATTACGGATAACCACAAGTACAGAATCTATTTCAGCGGTATTACGCTCTAATTCATTGATTTCACTCGCTGCTGTGGCTATTTCCTCGGCCAATATGGCGATAGTGGTTACCACTTTTTGTACAACCAATTTGCCTTGTTCGGTTGAGTCATTGGCATGATTGGCGGCATCGGCCGCATCGGTAGCGTTATGGGCAACTTCTTGAACCGTTGCGGCCATTTCATTCATTGCGGTGGCAACTTGCTCGGTTTCGAGGTGCTGACGACTCGCCATCTTCTGGGTTTCCCGCGTAATGCTCGACATTTCTTCAGCAGAGGTGGCGAGCAGGCTTGTTGAGTCGGCGACGTGGGAAACTGTGTTGTGAATTTTTTCTACAAAGCGGTTGAATGCCATCGATAATTCAGCAATTTCATCCTTACCTTTTACCGCGATTCTGCGGGTTAAATCGCCTTCACCTTCAGCGATATCATTCATGGCTTGGGTGGTTTCAGCGATAGGGCGAGTAATCCCTTTGGCAATAAACCAAGCAATGGCAGTTCCAATGACCAGAGCCACTAAACCGATAAGGATCAACTTAAGGCGAATATCCGCTATCGCTTGTTCTGAATGGGTTCTATCCATCGCAATATCGAGTACGCCAAACACGTTTCCTGAGTAATCTTTTATGGCGTGGCGATATAGGGCGTAGGTTTTGTTATTTAAGGAAATAGTGCGTATGACTTCATGGCCTTGCATGACGTTATTGAGTTCATCTGCCGTTTGGGTATCAGGCGTGAATGTAGCGCCAAATAACTTATATCCTGAACCATCTGGCAAGATGAGGGCAATTTCTGCTTGATAGGCTTGTTTAAAATTATCAAAAAAGGGTTGACCGAAGGACATGCCAAACTCAACTGAGCCCGTGTGTTGCCCGTTGTAACTCATTGGAACTAAACCACGAATACCTAATCCTTCCACTCCATATTCCAAGCCATAAAGAGGGCGCTTTTGGCTATTTGTTTCAACTATGGTCTTGCGTATGCTGGTGAGATCATCGCCAAATTTTTCGGGACGATGCAAGCGTAGAAAAGAAGTGGCTGGTGGCCTATGAAATTGGAATTGCTGAACCGCAAAATCGCGCTTAAGTTGGGTAAATATAGGTAAGGTACGCGCGGTGAGTTCATCACGTTCACCTGTTGCAAAGGTGCTTTGAACTTCTGGCGTGAGTGAGATGATGGTTGCCATTGCTTCGGCTAATTTGCCCGATGAGGCTATCTCGGCAACAGCGGTTTCATAGATCTTATGGAGTTCTCTTTGCTCGGATTCTGCAACTTGGCGACTGAATTCAGAGAGAACGAGCGGCATGATAAAGCTCATTACTGTTAACAGTAATAGACAGATCCCAATAACGATCCTCGTACTAATTTTTAGATTTATCAAAACAGCCTCCAATTCATGTGCAAATCAACTCAATTTATCCGTTTGATATTATAGAGATACAACTTGATAAGATTTGAGAGGGCGCGAACCTTTTTAAGTTATTTATTCCCTCTTACGCTCGTTTCGTGCCCTTGGACACAGATCTATTTGTGACCTAAATATTTACTTAGCCTGCTAACTAAGTATAATGCTTAGCACGCTAACTAAGTGGGTGAGCAAGATGCAAAAAGAATTAGAGCGACTAAAAGAGTTATCACTGGCGGAGCATTTAGGCCGTCTGCATCGATTGTGGCGTACCGTGGCCGATGTTGAGCTGGCACCTTTAGGATTAACTCATCCCCGTTGGACTGCCCTTTGGAAACTGCTGCGTTTAGGCGACAGCGTGAGCCAGAAAGTATTGGCTGATGCCTTAGAAATTGAATTGGCTTCGCTAATGCGCACCTTAGGGCAATTAGAAGAGCAAGGTTTAGTCGAGCGTCATTGTTGTGACAAAGATAAGCGGGCAAGGATTGTGAGCCTGACGCCAGCGGGATTAGATGTTTTAAAGCAAATGGAAGCGCGGATTATTCAAGTGCGCCGTGAGTTATTAGGCGGGATCAGTGCCGAAGAGTTGAGCGAATTTGAACGCATTATTAGCCTGATCAGCGACAATGCAAGCGCCAAATTAACCAAGGTTACAGACACCCTTTTGTGAGAAAGCAGATGACACCGGATCAACAGTTTGCCCGTTTAGTAAAATTTGCCATGTTTGGCTTTGTGATGGTTTTTGGCTATTTCATGCTGGCCGACACTATGATGCCATTGACGCCTCAAGCCATGGCGACCCGTGTAGTGACGAAAGTGACACCGCAGATCAGTGGTAAAATCCAGACCATAGCCGTGACCAATAACCAAGCGGTTGCCAAGGACGATTTGTTGTTTCAAGTCGATCCCGCGCCTTATGAGTTAGCGGTATCGCAAGCTAAATTGGCCTTAGAGCAAGCCCGTCAAGATAATGCTGAGTTAGATGCCTCGCTACTAGCCGCTAAGGCCGAGGTCAATGCCAATAAAACCACCTCACAACAAAAACGCAGCGAGGCTAAACGTCTCGATGCCCTGTATGCCATCCATGGCGTATCGCAGCAGCAAAAGGAGTTAGCCGATAGCGATGCCGCAGCTGCTGAAGCCAATTTGCTTGCCGCCAATGCGCGTTTAGAAAAACTCAAAGTGAGTCGTGGCAGTTATGGCGAAGAGAATCTTAAAGTGCGTCAGGCGCAAAACCATTTAGCCCAAGCCGAGCTTAATCTGTCTTATACCCAAATACGTGCCGATCAAGATGGGATAGTGACTAACTTACAGTTAGAAGTCGGTAGTTTTGCGACCGTGGGGCAACCTCTGTTGGCCGTGGTATCGGATAAAGTGGATATTATTGCCGATTTTCGCGAGAAGAGTCTGCGTGGCGTGAATGCTTCTTCGACCGCTTTGATTGCGTTCGATGGCGAACCTGGGCGTTTATATCGGGCGACGGTGAGCAGTGTCGATGCGGGCGTGAGTGCAGGGCAATTCGATGCTAATGGCCGTTTAGCCGCGCCACAGGAATCGGACCGTTGGGTACGTGATGCTCAAAGATTGAGATTACATCTAGTGTTAGATGGTATGGCAATGAACAGCTTACCTGCGGGTGCGCGCGCGACCGTGCAACTGCTGCCCGAGAATAGCCTTTTTAGCTTGCTCGCTAAGGTGCAGATTAAAGCAATCAGCTTGCTGCACTATATTTACTAGCCTATTTACTAGAATGTTTACTAGCGTATTTGCCAGCATATTTATCGGCATATCCATCAGTACTTATCTGTGTTGACGAGCACGAGTGACTCGCGGTGGTTTGTATTTGCCACGAGTCGCTTGAGTGAACGCTTCAAAGCAACATAAGTGTGAACGCAGCATAAGCCAGCTAAACATCCTCATTTAATGTATCGATAGAACAAGGCGACGAGCATGTTACTACGCCATAGCCCATTGACGGCCAACGATTTACGCCAGTGTTTACGGATTGCGACTGGCGCGACCTTAGGTTTTACCCTGTGTAAAATTTTTGGTTGGAGCAATGGAGTCTTTTTCACTGTGACACCTATGCTACTACTCGGATTAGTGCCAGTGATGAATGGTCATGCTATGCGCCAATTATTGGCTTCATCTGCCATGGCTGGGTTAGAGGTTGGGTTACTCGGCGGTTTCTTTGGCAGCCATCCCGGCATGATGACTCCCATCGTTTTCCTATTATTTTTATACCGCTTTGCGGCCATGTCCCGCGGCAGTTTGTTTCTCTTTGGTGCCAACGGTGTGCTGAGTCTCAGTATCATGCTGCACTTTGCTAGCTATCCAGGCGTTGACTTAAACGACTTAGTTTTCAGTAACTTTTGGGCAACAGCCCTTTCAGTTGTTATCGCCTACGCTATGACGGCACTCTGGCCCGATGTTGAACCAAGAGTGGCTTACAAACCTGGGCCTAAGGCGCCGCATCGAATGCGCCACGAAGCCTTGCTCGGCGCGACCATAGCGACGGCATCGTTTCTGGTGTTCCAAATATTTGATCTGCGGGATTCGATGTCGGCTCAAGCGACCACTCTTTTGCTATTGTTTCCCATGCATTGGAATGGCGCACTCGACTATGCCCGTAAGCGCGCCATAGGCACCCTGTTGGGGGTGTCGTTTGGGATACTCGTGCAGTTGCTGCTCTATGATTGGTCAGGGCTATTGATGTTAGTTGTCCCCTTGTTGTGGATCGGACTGATGATTTTTAGCCAAGCCCATGTGCGCGAGGCGAATGGCTCTGGCGTGGGTTTTGGTGCTATGACCACGTTAGGGATTTTGTTTGGGCAGTATTTGACCCCAGGTAACGACTTAATCTTCAGTGCCTTATACCGAGTGAGCAGTATTTTAATCGCTATCGTTGGCACGTTACTTTTATGCTATTTGATACATAAGTTATTGAATCGTTTCGAATCGACGCGATTTGGTTATTGAGCAGGCCATTAAGTCTTGAAGGCTTGCAGCTTAACCTTGTACAGAGTAAGGTAAATTTATCCCGTTTGAATTGAACAATAAGTGACTCTTAATGAATGTTAAGGCTCATTTATTGGCTGTTTTAAAAATGAGCGGCTGATTTTAAAATGGGTTTAGTGTGTGAGCACAAACATAAATAACAATAACCCCTATGCTTTAGAGCTTAATTCTCTTCAAGGATAGAACATGAAGATTAAAACATTAGTCATAGGCTTAACGCTATGTAGCGGCTATGCCGCTGCCGCCGAGCCTTCTGACAAACAATCGATGAACGTTATGCCACAAGCTGCACAGTTATGTGTGTCTTGCCATGGGGCAGCGGGTGAGGGTATTGAACCACTCGGCCCTCGATTAGCGGGATTATCTAAAGAATATATCTCGATACAATTGCAGCATTTCCAAGCGGGCGTTCGCCAAAATGCGACCATGATGCCGATGGCAATGACGCTCCAAGGTGACGGTATTGAGCAAGTGTCGAGCTATTTTTCAGCTAAGCCTGCCAATGACGTCAAGCCTGTTATCCGCGGTGAACAAGTTGTTTTTAATGACGATACTGCTCGTTTAGCCTATCAAGGTGATTGGTCCCGTGGTTTACCAGCCTGCGTGACCTGCCATGGTCCTTCTGCATTAGGTGGCGGCTTATTTCCTCGCTTAGCAGGTCAACAGGCGAGTTATATCAAAACGCAATTATTGGCATGGCAGTCGGGAACACGTAAAGGTGATGTCGATGGCATGATGGGGAGCGTCGCGAATAAGCTCACCGTCGCCGAGATTGATGCGTTAGCCAACTACTTTGCTAATTTAAAATAAGGAGCCGGCCATGAAATATTCCGCAATGTTATTACTGGCCGCGATGGGGTTGTTAACCGTTCAGGCGCAAGCTGAAACTGAGCCAGTACAAGAACGCCCAGATAAGCAAGCTCCGCTGCCTTCTTTCCCTAAGGTAGCAGATCAAACCTATCTTACCCCTAGACCTTTGAGTGCGATTCCCGAAGGCGCCTTTGGTGACAAAGTGCGTTTAGGTTATCAACTGTTTGTGAATACCCAACAGCTGCGTGATAAGTATGTGGGTAATGAGCTTAACTGTACCAATTGCCATATGGATGCAGGCCGTAAAGCCAATGCATCACCCCTTTGGGGCGCGTATTTTGCTTATCCGGCGTATCGTAAAAAAGACAATAAAGTCAGTAGCTTTGAAGAACGCATCCAAGGTTGTTTTAACTATTCGATGAATGGTAAAGCCCCCGCATCAGGTAGCCCTGAGTTAGTGGCGCTTTCTGCCTACGCCTATTGGTTAGGCATGGGCGGCTTGATGGATGAGGCTAATATCAGTGGCCCTGTTCCTGAGATCAGTGATGCTGAGTTAGTCAAAGGTGCCAAGCGGGATGACTTCCCACTACCAGAGGCATTAGCTAAGGCGATGACAGTTGAGCAACGTGCTAACTTGCCGGGTCGAGCTTATCCTGAGATCCCAAAACCCGAACAAGCCTATTCACCTGAACGGGGTAAAGCCGTGTATGTCGCCCATTGCCAAACTTGCCATGGTGTTGATGGGCAAGGTCAAGCCATAGCGGGTGTGTATGCATTGCCCCCGCTGTGGGGAGCTCAAAGTTATAACTGGGGAGCGGGAATGCACAGGGTCAATACTGCCGCATTTTTCATTTATGAAAACATGCCCTTTGGTAAGAGTATGCAGTTGACGAACCAACAGGCTTGGGATGTTGCCGCTTACATCAACTCCCACGAGCGTCCGCAGGACCCACGTAGCAAAGGTGATGTAAAGCAAGCGCAGGAAAAATACCATAATGACAGCGATTACTATGGTCTCACTGTTGATGGCAAAGTGTTAGGTACTGAGTCCTATCCGATTTTCCCTAAAAAGTCTTAGTTGAGTCGCTGAGATTAAGTGCTAGTGTGATGTTATAAAGCGAGTGAATAAGTTAGACAGAAAAGCCAGCAAGCATTTAGCTTTGCTGGCTTTTTTATTGGTCAATTGTACTGAGTAATCTGTGATTTCAGTTGTTGGGCTCATCGCATTTGCAGGTATCAATGTATAGGTGAGTCATGGCATTCACTCACCGACTCGCAGCCAGTCCATCCGTGGATGCTCGACCGCCCGTCTGATGTGAAAGGATTCACAAATGCCGTGATGGCATGGATGCCAAAAAGCGGCCATGGGGCGGGCGTCTTGTATAGATCAATACGGCCTTACGGTCGAGGTAAATCAAAGTCTTGGAGCTTTGTCCCATACCTGATTATGTATATGTTTAGTCATTGCGGCCTTACGGCCGAGGTGAATCAAGGTCGTGGGGCTTCACCCCACACCCGACCAAGGAGGACTGCTCGTCCTATCCTCCTTGGATTCTCCAAGACGCCCCTAACGGAGTTGAAAGCCCCTTGGGCATTTAGCGTCCTTATGCTATCGCGTCAGACGCTCGTCCCTGATTCGACTGACGCTATCTCGGCATCCATGCCTCGATCACGCAACGAACACAAATGCCCTGCGGTAACTCCGAGGGGAGGGGGAACTTCTGTGGTCTCGGTGTTGGCTGTTAATCTGGAAAGAGTTTCGCCTGTCCTATTTTTCTGCACCTGTTCTATCTTTCTGCACTGAAAATATTCATCTTTCTCATCCACCTCCTTTATTTACCGTGCCAAAATACTTCTCGGTAAATAAGGTCTCGATTTTTCTGGAACAAAAATGTTGATAGCACACTGGAGTTGATGCTAAATTATTGTAATAATTGGATTATTTATTCTTATCATTCCAGTGTCCAACTCTATACGGTTTAGATTTTATTAGTAGTGTGGGTAATACACTGTTAAAGCCACAAGGAGATCTAATGCACGAAGAAACAACGTTGCTTGTACATGCCATTGATGGATTAAGACAAGAGCCTAATTATTTCAAAGACTACGCCTTTCCAATTGCCAGTGCTTTCTTTACCTCCATTCTTGGTGCAGGTATAGCCTACCTAACTCTCAGACACCAAGAAGGCATCCAAATTGAAAAAGATAAGATGGATGCAGCAAATAAATGGATTCTTTCTGCTGAAGAAGCGCGGGCAACTCTTCTAGCTATCAAAGGCAATTATCACGGGGAGCTTAGTGAGAACCCACTCCAACGATTAGCCGCGATACCAAGCATTTTGTTTCATGCAAGCCCCATAGCTGAAGGCTATCAAGATCTTTCATTTGTGGTGCCAAATAGCGAAGAAGATGGAGAGCGTTATCACAAATGGAGCCAGATTCCACGCATTAGATCAATGGTTAGCAATTATAACTATATCCTTAAGCTCTGGGAGCAAAGAAACGGAATCAATCAGGAATTTAAAGAGCAGCTATTAAAGCACTACGGTGATAAAGCGTATGCCACCCTATCACTCTACGATACGGTAGCTGCTGTTGGGCAAGCGAAAGTTGTAATTCTAATGGACTTGACAGAAAGACTAATAAAATTAACGGATGACTTAATCGTCGAGTTTGACAATTTTCTGTCTGAGTTCCCTGCATATGCAAAAACAAAGATTCAGGTAAAGCGTTTAAAAAGATATGGATCAATCATGACCTATTCAAATAACGGAAACCAGAAGCTGCTCGACTTGCTAGTAAAGTCGCCTGAAGTCGACTTTAAGCCATTTGAGCCTTTATTTGGTGAATCATCAGAAAGCATTAAAAATAGACATGTAAATGGCTATGAAGAATAGCTTTAACTTTATTGAAACATCCATTGTTAAATTTAGCGACAGGTATACTCGGGAATTAACGAGATTAAGTACTTGTATGGAAGTGACCGTTGGCGGCAAGGATACCGCCGTCGAGCCCTCAGGGATGACTCATTTCTAAATCAAAGTTGGCGTGTCACTGGAGTGCAAGTGCTTAATCTTTTGGCAAATCAGAAAAGGACGCTTTACAGTATCTGACCGATAGAGGCATAGAGAATATCAACATAATGTGTCGAGCCTAGGGTAAACAATGACAATTGATACCAACGCAACTGATGATACAGTTATCTTTCTTTGTGGCAAAGCAACTCAACTTGAGTGGCTAAAAACCGTTATGATCACCATCTCTAAGAATAAATAACCTATGTTATTTACGAGGATATTTATGTCCAAGTCGTTACAAGATTTAAGTGTTACGGAATCGCAAATTTGCCCTTTGTGCCAAGGCGCGAATCAATGTGCTGTGATTTTAGGTAAGGGTATTGAGGATTGTTGGTGCGCTCTGCAAACATTTCCACCTTTGGCCGCCTTGCAAGCGCAAGCATCAGATTCGCCGCTAGGGGTCATCAACCATATTTTACCGTCTGCCGATGCGTGTATTTGCCAAGCTTGTTTAATCCAACTTAAGCAGGGGTTAAGTCTGGGGCAGCTTGCAACGCATGATGAAAAAAGCCCATCGAGTGTGAGCGACGGGCTAGGTTATGAGGTGAAATAGCGGGCTATTAGTTTATGGTGTAATCCATTTGCACGCTAGTTTGTGCTTCCACGGCTATACCATTTTCAAACTTGGGTGCGTAACGCCATTTATTTAAGGTTTCAATACTCTTTTTTTCAAATAAAGCACCACCCTTAGAGGCTAAAATTTCAGGATTTTTCACGAACCCATGTTCATCGACAGTAAATTTAAGCTGAACCCAGCCACTTTTACGTTGCTTAGCATAGGACATTGGATAGTCTGGTACGATACGGAAAATAGGTTGTTGTTCCTGTGCGTCGGCCCAAGGACGCATTTTGCCGATAGCAATACAGTGGGCGGTGGACTCGTCACGCTTTCCTTGGCGCTCATAGAGTTCGACTAAATAAGCGTGGGCACTTAAGGCATAGGGATGGCTAAAGTTAAGGGCTTCAAACTGCTTCACGACTTCTAAAAGCAATGGCATCGCCTTGTCATCATGCTTTTCTGCATACTCAACTGCACCCACCACATAGGTTGCCTTGACTCTGTCTATGGCGTTCTCTGGTAAAATCTCTTTATAAATATCATAGGCATCGAAGGCATAGCGTCTTACGCTTTTGGTGTATAGCTCTGTATTTGATAAGCGGTTGAAGGCGGCCATTTTTACATCGGCGAGCAGTTTCTTTTTATCGGATTTTTCAGCAATTGCGATAGCAGTAAGCAAATCATTTTTCGCATCTTTGGCTTCAACGGCGGTTTGTGCAGTCCCCAGTAAAGGGTCGATAAGCTCAAGCGCTTCTTTGCCATAATGAACTTTATAGTTTGCAAGAGCGAGCTGATACAACTCATTTGCCTTCGCCGTTTTTGGCAGATTCTTTTCTGCAAATGGGTAAGGGGCGACTTGCTTTTCTATCGCGCTGGCCCAGTTCATGGCGAGATTCGCTAAGTCGACACTGTCTTTGGCATATTGGGCTTCGCCGAGTAGATAAGCGGTTTTTGCGCTTGCTTCAATATTTGCAGCATCGCCTTTTTCTACGGCGGCTTGATAGTCACTATAGGCTTTGGTAAAGCTATTTTCTGAGGCATGCACGCTAAGAGAAGTGCCTAAAGTGAGGGCAAGAAGACAGGCGATTGGCAGCGTTTTTCCGTGCGACATTCTATATATCCTTATTATTGATGAATTTAGATGATACATAGGTGTACATTTTGAGGCAAGTTAGTTTGGCTTTTGTTAATGATGCTTGTGGGGAATGCAGATAACTGAGCTCTGAGAACTGAGATTGAAAATAAGCGAGCCCAGCTGAAACTGAGTTCGCTTATTTATCAGTGTTTTGTCGTTTTACTCGCCGCAATCACTTAGTAGTGAAAGTCACGGCGAACTGTCCAAGCGCGCCGTATTCAAATTTGCAGACCTGTGCCAATGGCAGATCAAGGACGCCAGCGTAAGAGCCTGTGATCACATATTGCCCTTGAGTTAAGCCAATACCTTGGGCGGATAAAAAGTTAACTAACCAGTAGAGTCCCGCCTTAGGGAAACCGTTAGGATGAATGGCGGATTTTTGCAGTGTGTCGCTTTGCTGGTGCTCGCCATTGGCAATATCAACGCTGAGTTCAAAACAGCTGGTTTCTAAACCTTCTTGCGGATTAAGCACTGGCCCTAACAACAGTCCTTGATTGACTAAGCCATCGGCGAGGGCATCAAAATGCGTCGCTTCACTGGGTGTGTGGTAGCGGCTTTTGATCAATTCCAAGGCTAAGCGTGTGTGGCCTAAGGCCTCGTCGATTTCAGCCTCTGTGTAAGGCGTGCTTCTTGGCGGTAAATCGCGAGCAATCTCGAAGGCGAGTTCGGGTTCGACTCGGGCCAGGCCTTTAGTCGATGGATAGAGCGGGCAAGTGGTCGATTGTTGATACACATCATCTTGATAAATAGGCGCTACGACGGTTTTTTCCGCCGTAGGTAATAGGCATTTCCACGCCGCGATAGGATTGTTATCGCTTGCCTTAAATATTTCTGCTACGGCTTGTTGAATAGCGAAGGCCTGTTCGAAGCTGGTTGGCCTTAGTTCTGGGATTAGTAAATCGCCGCTCGTGCCTGCTGCGCGGCGCTCGGCTAATTCTTTGGCTGCGATATTAATATGCGTTTTAACTTGTTCGATCGTGGCGGTAGATAACATTAACTTTCCTATTTAAAGCGTTAGCTTAAAAAGAAGTGGCCTAGAGAGAGTGTGGCAGAAGCCATTTTTATGGGCCAAATATACTCGGTTATTGGCAACGCTGGAAATGCCAATGTTGGCTTTCGGGGTAAATCTGCTGCAGTTGAATCAAGAGTGCGGCCAATATTCCAATTATCGTAAGGTGCTGAAACTTGCCTCACATAAGTGTCAGCTAAAGTATCCAAGCTAACGCGAATGTTTCCATGATGATTGGCTAGATATTGTGTTGGCTCAGTGCCAGAATGGCTGTCCATTTTGCGGTTTCTACTGGACTCCTTCGTGAACCTTAGCCATAACGCCCCTCAGGCAAATAATCATGCTCAACTCGGGCTCCTGTTCATCTCAGTTGCGGTTTTATTTTGGGGCATGTTACCTATAGCATTAAAGCTCTCGGCGGCCTTTATCGATCCCGTGACTCTTACTTGGTTTCGTTTTCTGGTCGCGCTTCTAGTCAGCATAGTGATCCAATGGAGCGCAGGTAGTCTTAAGCAATTTGCAGCACTCGATGCCAAAGTTTGGTTAAGGTTAGTGCTTGCTGGCATCTTCTTGATGCTCAATTATGTGTCTTTTGTTTATTCACTCGATTACCTCGCACCGGGCGCCGCTCAATTGAATTTCCAGACTTCGCCCTTTTTCCTCGCGTTTGGTGGTGTGTTGTTTTTTAAGGAACGGCTTAATGCGGTGCAACTCAGCTGTTTTGCAACCTTAGCTTTAGGTATGTTGATGTTTTTCCATCCTAATTTAAATTTTTCTGGGGCTAATAATCATCAGGTTTGGATTGGGGTGATGATCATCCAGTTCTCAGCACTGTCGTGGACTAGCTATGCCTTATTGCAAAAATCCTTACTGAATCGTTTGTCGCCCGCGAACGTGCTCTTAGTGATCTATGGCTTAGGTATTTTCGTAATGGCTCCCTTTAGCGACTTTAGTCAGTTTGTCCGTATGGACAGCTTCGATTGGCAGATAGCACTGTTTTGCGCCGCCAATACCTTGATCGCCTATGGCTGTTTTGGCCAGTCGATGAAGTATTGGCCGACGGCGCAGGTCAGTGCCATGTTGGCCCTAACGCCAGTATTTAGCTTTAGTGCCACGGCGTTAGTGGTGAGCCTTGGCTGGTGGCCAGAAGTATTTCGCGCTGATGAATTAGATGGTTTATCTCTGCTGGGGATTGGCGTGATTATTGTGTCTGTGATGGTGGTGCAATTGCTGCCTATGTACCGTAATCGTCAGGCGAAGCGTTTACAGGCTGCCTAACGCATACATTTTATTTATGGGAAAGGCCAGTGATCACTAGACTCAGCGAATTAAAACTTCAGGATATCCGTGGCGTGATCTTCGATCTCGACGGTACGCTTGCGCATTCTAATCCCGACTTTGCTGGGCTGCGGCGTGAATTGGGGATTCATTCTGGCACGGATATCTTGGCCCATGTCGAGAGTCTCAGTACTGATGAAGCACGGGCTAAGGCGTTAGACATTGTCCATGAGTACGAAAGACAAAGTTCACTCAAGGCCAGTTGGATTGATGGCGCGAGGGAGCTTATCGAATGCCTACGGGCCAAGTCACTGCCCTTGGCTATTTTGACTCGCAATATGCCAGAAGCGGCGCAAATCACTATCGATAAACTCGGCATCGATATTGCACTGGTATTAACGCGCTATGATGCCGAGCCTAAACCTCACCCGCAGGGTATCCACTTGATTTGCGAGCAATGGCAGTTGAGTCCGGCGGATATCTTGTATGTGGGCGATTATCTGTTTGATCTGCAAACTGCGCGCAATGCGG
>Ga0172382_10005358_pt1 | contig 19161 bp, 18 predicted proteins | sample Leawel138RmetaG_FD_122245 | JGI IMG/M metagenome (GOLD analysis project Ga0172382, IMG submission 122245) | Leachate microbial communities from a municipal landfill in Southern Ontario, Canada - Leachate well 138R metaG | ecosystem: Engineered > Solid waste > Landfill > Unclassified | place...
GTACCGATACCGACTCCCTGAATATAGTTGGTGTTATACCTTGCTCCGCCTGCGTTGTAATCCTTGGCTCTGCCAATGCAATCCAAGGTGATTGTCGAGAGGAAGGGAACAGGCATCTCTTGCGCAAAGATCGAATCAATGACATTGGAGCCGGCAATTTTGATTTCAAGGAAATGTTCAATCTGTCTGGCAAAAGCGGTCATCAATTGTTCAAAACTCTTGTAGCTTTCAGCCTTTCCTGTATGAAGGCCTAACTGTTTGCCTGAATAGTTGTCAAAGCCGTCATTGAGGGTCAGCATCAGAATCTTGGTCAGGTTGAAATAGCCTGTCAGGATATAGGCCTCACGGCCAAAGCTTCCGGTCTCAACACAGCCGCTGGCCCCGCCATATCGGGCATCGGCCAGAGTCTTGCCGGCGTTGAGAAGCTCCTGAACAATTGCTTCCGTGTTATAGAAGGCGGGCTGTCCCCAGCCCTGGCGGGAGATTTCACAGGCACGGTGCAGGAAGCGGTCGGGCGTCTTGCGGCTGATCTGCACATTGGAACTGGGCTGTAAAAGGCGCAACTCCTCCATGGTGTCAAGAATCAGGTAGCTGACCTCATTGACGCCGTCCTGGCCGTCGGGGGTGATGCCTCCTGTGTTGATGTTGGCGAAATCCGTGTAGGTACTGCTTTCTTTCAGGGTAATGCCGACCTTGGGCGGCGCAGGCTGGTTGTTGAACTTGATCCAGAGGGCCTGTAATAGCTCTTTGGCCTTGTAATCATCGAGGATGCCCTCTTCCACATCTTTACGATAGAAGAGAATCAGATGCTGATCCAGGCGTCCGGGACTAAAAGCGTCCCAGGGATTGATCTCCAGGGTAACACCCAGATGGACGAACCAATACATCTGAATGGCCTGCCAGAAAGTCTGTGGTTTATTTGCCGGTACAACTTTGCAGTTTTCTGCGATTTGCAGTAATTCTTTTTTTCGCTGAGGATTATCTTCCTTTTCAGCAAGCTTGGCAGCATAATCACTGTAACGCCTGCCGAGCGCAATGCTTGCTTTTGCGGCAATGCGCATGCCTTTTAACTCTTCGGCTTTGTGCAGTGCCTCCTGATCAGTCAAATAATCGAGATTTTGTAATTCTTTGTCAATCTGAGCAATCCTGTCATTGAATCCTCTGGCATAAATTTCGCCCGATCCAACGGTGTGGCCCGGCCCTCTTTGTTCCATGAATTCGGTAAAGATGCCCGCCCTGTACGCGTCTTTCCACTCATCGGTCATTCTGTCAAGAATTTTGGTGCGGGTTGAACGTGCATCCCAGTAAGGAATAATGGTATTTTCCTGGATGCCGAAATACTCTTCCTTGACTTCGAAGGAAATAAGTTCACGCCGATCCATGACCTCCATGTCTTCCAAGGTATGGCAGCATAGCTCGGGGAAGGTAGGGGCTGCTTGAGGATGTTCTCCTTTTTCACCGACGATCAGTTCGCCTTCACCAATATAGAGGACTTTGCTTTCCATCAGTTCCTTGAAAAAGAGTGCTCGCAATACAGGCGCAGATACCTGTCCCTGGTATTTCTTATAGACTTCAGTTTCTATTTGAGCTCTTTCCATTGAGATCACTGGCTGAGTCGAAACCGACACTTCGCGCAGTTTTTGGATTCTCTCATTCATGCCCCGTTTTTCCATTGATACGCACAGCTCCTATTGATCGATGTATGGGCCTTTACTTGACATTTGATGCCAGAATGGCACCACCAATGCTTGTCTGATTCAGGCCCCTGTCTAAAAAGATTCTCAAGGCCTTGTCCATGAATTCACCGGAGGGTACCTGGAACAATAATATTTGACCGTCAATACCCAGCCGGCCATATTTGTCACTGCCCAATAGATGATAAGGCAAAAGAGTGATTGTGTCAGGATCTGTATTCCTTGCGATCCAGTCGGCCATGGCCTCCAACTCTTCCTCTTTGCCGTTGAAACCGGGTATGACAGGGATTCTGACATGAATGACCGTATCCTGTTTTGCCAGCCAGATCAGATTGTCAAGGATCTGCTTATTGTCAAAGAGGGTAAACTCTTCATGTTTTACCTGGTCAAGATGCTTTAGATCGTAAAGAAAGGAGTCGGCATATTTTAATGCTGTTTCCAGATTGCGGCGGGGTACTGCCCCGCTGGTATCGATCGATAAATTGATCTTTTCCTTTTTGATCTCTTTCATCAGCACTTCCAGTGTCCCAATATTTTGAGCCAGGGGTTCTCCGCCAGACAAAGTCACTCCACCCTGGGAGCGGTCAAAATACGGCCTGTCCCGTAAAACGATCTTCATTATCTCTTTGACAGAATAGGATTGGGCGCTCATTAATAAGGAGTCTGCGGGGCAGACATTAGCGCATTTACCGCAATCCGTACAGTTTTTGCGATTAATTTCAGGTCCTTTTTCAGGGTCATAGTCCAGCGCCTTGTACTCGCAAACATGCTCACAGTTCCCGCATTGGATACAGCGATCACGGAAATAAAAGAGAACAGGTTTATCGGGCTGTCCTTCAGGATTATGACACCAGGGGCAGGACAGCGGGCAGCCGGCAAAAAACAGGGTGGTTCGAAGTCCCGGCCCGTTCTCCATGCTAAGACGCTGTATATCAAATAAATAATACATCCTTGCTCTCAAAAATTATATTTTTTGAAACTTAATTACTGGTAACAATATTACAATACCGAAAAGCAAAGATCTTGAACTGAAAACAAGGCTGTATCAAAAGACCGAGACGACCATACTGTCGGTGTTCCCTTACGGCGGGCGATATGAAGCAGCTATTAATTGATGCGAAACGCTAATCAGCTGTACTCGTGGTTGGATGGTATTCGTTTTTTCTTCTTTTTCAGACCTTGCTCACTTCCAAACGGATAAATTCCCGGGCAGCTTCCAGGATAAGGCCATGTCCCTCTTCCGTTGGATGCATGCCATCGGGCCCGATCAAGCTTTGAAAGGTCCGGCTTTCCAGGAAAGGGCTTCTCAGATCCAGCAAGGGGGTGTCTGTTTCGCGGGCCACGGCTTCAACCTTCAGGGAGTACATCTCGTGCCAGCGGTAAATAGCCTGCTTGTCTCCCAGCCAATCAAGAATCTGATCCTTGGCCGGGTCCGGCGCAATCCATGTATCGTAGAATTTCTCAGCGTTAATGGGCGGAAGGTTGGTCAGGATTAGCCTGATTCCCGCTTCTTTGATTCGACGAATGACATGAAGGTAGTTCCGGTAAAACAGGTCAAGAGGTGTGGACGGTTCATGGTCCAGAGAAGGGTTCTTTCCGATTTCCGGCCAATTGAAGTTGCAATCATTGCCGCCAAAGCCCACCAGGATGACCTGACAGTCCGGGTCACCCTCCAACTGCCTTTCGATCAGCTTCCTGCCCTTGCTGATGGTGGAGCCAAATTTGCCGCGATTGATGAAGCTCAACTGCCGGTCATGGTCCTGGATGTCTTCCAAGGGCTCCATGCGCCGATACCGGCCCGTCGAGGGATCCTGTATCACCCGCCCGATAATCGAATCTCCGAACAATTTGACTATTAAATGCCTCACTCTTTTCTCCTGACTCAAGATCGCCGGATAAGGCAACCGCCTTACCGTGTGCGGACAAGGAACAAATATGATTCTCATGAATGTTACATCAGAAGAGCAAAGCTTTAGGGAACTCAAGCGGGGAGATTGTAACGAAGTTGTGGCAATCCTGTTGGAAGCAGTATTGAAGGCTGTATGGCCGATGATGAGGTGGATTTTTACGAAAAATCCAGAGTGACCAGATCCGAAAGCGTCAAATAGTGCACCTGGAATCCGGCCTTTGCGCCTGGTGGATAAGCGGCCGTCAACGCGTACAGACCGTCGTCAGCTTCACCGATCCGGGAGTAAAGGGAAATATCCGTCTCCGTCAGGACTTCCCTGACATCATCGTCAAGGCCCTGACCCGTGAACTTCATGACACTCTCCTTGGCGGTCCACAATGTCGCAAATGCGATATCCGGCCGGTCTGATTGCGTGATGGCCATGAGTTCGCTGTCGTTACAGATCTTTTCCGCAAGTTCTTTCTCAAAGGGCCCGACACACTCGGTGTCAATGCCCACATTCGAGTCGGAAACGGCACAGGCGACCGCCCGTTTGCAGTGGCTGAGGTTGAAATGGATAGAAGGATAGGCTGCCAGCTGCGGTTTACCCCTCACCCCATACGAAAGTACGGGCTGTTCCTCTATACCGTATTCCTTGCTCAGGGCATGGATCAGGAGCAGCCAGGCGATTGCCGACTGCTTCTGATCAATGGCATAGCGAAAGGCAAGAGCCTTTTCTTTTCGCTCCGGCGGCAGAGCCAGGAGTATGCGGGCCAGCATCTTCTCCCTGATCCGGCCGGGATTTTCAAACAGATAGACCATGGATCATGTGCCTGCGGCGGTCAGGTCAAAATAGCAGGTCTCTGTGATGAGGGGCCGGCGGAATCCGAGGCGGAGCAGTACATCCGATCCTCGCTGACAGGCGAGAATGCCGGTCAGATACTTGACAGCCTGCTCATCTTTCGATTTTGCCTGCAAGATAGAGGAGAAGCGGTTGTTGTCCGTAATTTCGACAGGGAAACCGTACTGGCTCAAGCTCGCCATGATATCCGACATATAGACCTTTCCGGTATCAATGATTCTTTTTTGTGCGAGAGCAAGACAGAACCGAGTCATGGGTCTCCTCCTCGATCGTTCACGACAAGATCAATTGCTCAAGACCATATCTGCAGGTATACAACCTGCCTCATTATAGCGTGAAACAGCTTGCCTATTGCACATTAAACAAGAGCAAAACCATAAACTGTATCAAGACTGATAAACATATTGACATGTATCGATATGAGCTTTAAAATACATATAGAGAATCATCAATGTGAGGTGAAGAAATGAACATAAGCCAAGTATCGAAAATCTGTAAAGCGCTTGGAGAAGATAACCGGGTCAAAATCGTCGAGCTTCTTACAGATGGCGAAAGATGTGCCTGTGAGCTTCTAAAAGACTTGAACATCAGCCAGCCCACCCTGTCACATCACATGAAGGTGCTTTCGGAATGTGATCTGATCAGCACCCGAAAGGAAGGCAAATGGTCCTATTATTCGCTGGATTGTAAAACACTTACTGCCTTCAGATTCTTTATTGCAGATCTTGACTGTAGCAAAAACAAGAGGAGGTGCAGCTGTCAATGATTTGGACTTTCATCCAGGATCAGCTGCTGGGAATGAGATGGCTGAATAATCTTGTTGGCAGAGGGTTGACTGCTCTTGGCCTTGATGTCGGAAGCCGTATCGGCGGAAGCATTCAGTTCTTCATCTATGATGTGCTGAAAATCACCATTTTGCTTTGCCTCTTGATCTTTATCATTTCTGTTATTCAAAGTTATTTTCCACCCGAACGCAGTCGTAGAATACTAGGCCGTTTTAAAGGGATCGGTGCCAATATCCTCGCAGCCTTGCTTGGGACAGTGACACCCTTTTGCTCATGTTCTTCAATTCCTCTTTTCATCGGGTTTACGACGGCGGGTCTTCCGCTTGGAGTCACCTTTTCTTTTTTGATCTCCTCGCCCATGGTTGATTTGGGTTCGCTCGTATTATTGATGAGTATCTTCGGTGCGAAAGTGGCCATTCTTTACGTGGTCCTGGGTCTGGTTATTGCGGTTATCGGCGGGAGCCTGATAGAAAAATTCCGACTCGAAAATCAACTTGCAGACTATATCCTGGAAATTCAACAAACACAGACAGAAGAGGGAGAGCTTCGGGCCTTGTTGCCAAAAGATCGAATTAATTTTGCGAAAGAACAAGTTGCCAGTACTTTTAAGAAAGTGATTCCCTTCATTTTAATTGGTGTCGGTATCGGTGCCTTTATACACAATTGGGTACCCGAAGCATTCATTGTGAACACATTGGGCACCAGTAATCCTTTTGGCGTTTTAATGGCAACAATTGTTGGAATTCCTATGTATGGGGATATTTTCGGAACCATCCCTATTGCCGAGGCTTTGCTGTCCAAGGGAGCTCAATTGGGTGTAGTACTTGCCTTTATGATGGCGGTTACAACCTTATCTCTTCCTTCTTTAATTATGTTGAAAAATGCTGTCAAACCCAAATTGCTCGCGATATTCATAGCCGTTAGTACGATTGGGATTATCCTGATTGGTTATCTCTTTAACGTCATACAAGCATTCATTGTTTAGGAGGTTGACAGAATGGAAATTTTCGACGATCAAAGTATTGGGAAGCGGATGCAACAATTGCAAGAGATTGCTGGAAAACACAAAGCAAGCCGCCAAAAATCTCGGGCTTGACCCGGATGTTGAATACATCACGGACATGAAGCAGGTGATGACTTATGGGGCCATGGGTATGCCGGTTTTGGTTGTCAACGAAAAAATTGCTTCCCAGGGTAAAGTCTTGAAGGTCAAAGAGGCCGAGAAGATCCTGAAGAAGCTGAAGGGTCAGGGATAACACACAGCCAGCGAGTTCCATGACAATGGCAGTTCTTTAAATCGGTCAGAAGTTCAACCCTGTCCGGCCAACTATTGGTATACTCAAATCAAGAAATCATTTTGTTAAAAGAGCCGTGGCAAGCTTATTTTACAAATTGAGTGAGGTCAAATCATTTGAAAAGAATTACCTCTTATCTGATTCTTCCTCTGGCTCTGCTAACGCTTCTTTTTGCTCCTTTATCTTTTTGCGTACAATCTTCGTCTGTTTTTGCCGAGGGGATCGCGGTTGAAGAAACAGAAGGAAAGAATATTCCGGTGCCTGAATTTTCCTCGCCGCAGGAGATGAATGAAGCCAAAGCGAAAATGGGTGTCCGGACAGGCAGTATTCAAGATGCTTATACAGCGCAATACCTGCCCGGCACAAGCATCCTTTATTTCGAAGGCATTTCCGACATGATCGTTGCCCTGACTTCCGGAAAGATTGATGGCTTTATGACAGTCGCTACGCGCGTTCCATTCATCCTCCGTGAAAATAAAGAGCTGGCAGCCTTTGAGCTGGAGGGGCCTTTGGACAATGCGGCATTTATGTCGGCCCGTACAGAGTTTTCGCGGGAAGTGCTGGTGCTGCTCAATTCTTATATTTTGTCTGTAAAAGAAAGCGGTCTTTTCGATGAACTGTACGATAAATGGTTCAACGCAAAAGATAGCTATCCTGAAGTGAATGCCAGCTCTGACTGGTCAGATGAAAATGGAATCATCCGCTACGTAGCCCAGGGCAACATGGAACCCATCAGCTTTATGCTGGGCGGCGACCTGACCGGCCTGGAGCTTGATTTGCTCAGCCGTTTCTGTCAGGAGTACGGTTATGGACTGACAGTGACAGAGACCAATATTGCCGGAATACTGGCGGGCATAACTTCAGGGAAATACGATCTGGCCGGAGGCGGTCTTGCTATTACGGAGGAAAGGCGTCAAAGCGTTGATTTCACAGAAAGCTACCATTCCTACAGCCAATGGATCATCACACGCACTGTTGTTGATGGCAAGAGCGGTTCCGGTGAAAATGCCGGGGACAGCTTCTGGGAGAAAATCTCAAATAGCTTTCACAAAACCTTCATCAGGGAAAGCCGTTGGAAGCTGATTGCCGGGGGCATCGGCGTCACCCTTCTTGTTTCAATCATGTCGGGTATATTCGGAACCATCCTGGGCTTTGGAATGTGTCTGCTTCGCATGAGTAAAAGGCGGGGCCTTGGCGGTTTTGCCAAAGTGTTCATAAGATTGATTCAGGGGGTCCCCCTGGTCGTGCTTCTGATGATTTTCTACTACGTGGTGTTCGGCTCAGTTGACATAAATGCCATTATTGTGGCCGTTATCGGCATATCGATCAATTTTGGTGTTTATGTTGGTGAAATGTTGAGGACCGGCATTGAGGCTGTCCCCAAGGGGCAGGTTGAGGCGTCCCTGGCGCTTGGCTACAACAATATCCAGACCTTCCGCAAGGTCATATTCCCGCAGGCGGCACGCCACATCCTGCCGGTCTACAAAGGCGAATTTATATCCATGGTAAAAATGACCTCCATCGTGGGCTATATTGCCGTGCAGGATTTAACCAAGGTATCTGACATTATCCGCAGCCGGACCTATGAGGCCTTCTTTCCCCTGATTGTAACTGCGGTGATTTACTTCTTAATCGCCTGGACTTTGACGTCTCTTCTAAATCTTATTGAAATCCGGATTGATCCCAGGAAAAGATCCCGTGATGTGAGGGGAGTGACTGAAGAATGATTGAAGTCCGCCACTTGAGAAAGGAATATCCCAACGTAACACCGCTGACCGATGTTAACGCCACCATAGGCAAGGGGGAAGTTGTCTCTGTCATCGGTCCGTCCGGCACCGGGAAAAGCACTCTTCTGCGCTGCCTGAATGGTATGGAGCGGCCCAGCTCGGGTGAGATCTTTTTGGACGGAGTAAACATTTATAAAGACCCGGGCACCATTGCGAAGGTACGCCAGAAGATGGGCATGGTATTCCAGTCCTTCAATCTTTTTTCCCATCTGACCATCATAGAAAACACCATGATGGCTCCTGTAGATCTTTTGGGTCTTGCCCGGCAGGAGGCATATGACGAGGCCATGAGACTTCTGAAAAGTGTAGGCCTGGCGCAGAAAGCAAAAAATTATCCGGATGAATTATCCGGCGGTCAACAGCAGCGCGCGGCAATTGTCAGGGCCCTTGCCATGAGACCGGAAGTTTTGCTCTTTGATGAACCAACCAGCGCCTTGGATCCGACCATGGTCGGAGAAGTTCTCGCTGTCATCCGGAATCTTGCCAAAGAAGGCCTCACCATGGTGATTGTGACCCATGAAATGAAATTCGCCCGTGATGTGTCGAGCCGGATTTTTTATATGGACCAGGGCATTATCTATGAGGAAGGGACTCCGGAGGATATCTTCGGTAATCCTCGGAAGCAGAGGACCCGTGTGTTTGTAAAACAGCTCCGGAATTTCCATTACGATATTGAATCCAGAAACTTTGATTTTGTCGCGGTCGCAAATAGCCTGGCAGAGTTCGCGCACAGACAGGCACTGTCTCCAGCGCAAAATTTGAAGTTCCAGCAGCTATTTGAAGAAATGTGCGTGTCCGTGATACTTCCGGTCCTGCCGGATGCCGGTATGTCTTTAAGCTTTGATGCTTCCTGCTCTGAAGGGGGGGAAGCCTGCGAGGTGATCATGCGCTGGGAAGGTAAAAGATTTAACCCCATGGAGGAAGGGGATGAGCTTGCTGTTAAAATCGCCTTGGCCAAAACAAAGAGCGCGAATTACTCCTACGAAAACGGCAGCAACCTGATTCAGATTAATTTTGATAAGGCCTAATCAGAAGACTAATAGACACGGGAGCTGTGATGAGAGAGGCAGGTTATGAAAAAGAATAAATTCTGGCTGGCGGTAATCCTGGTGCTGGCACTCCTGGTGCCCAACGCTTGCTCGGATACCAGAGAAACTGATGAAGAACCGTTTGAAGTTAGCTTTGAGCATTATCATGCTGCGTCACTTGATTTGAAAGAGCAGGTTCCAACGGTTCTGATCGAGCTGCCCCTGGTCAGGCAGTCAACAGCCTACTCCTGCGGGGTTGCCTGTACCCAATCAATCTTGAGATACACCGGTTATGATTTTGACGTGCGGGAAGACAATCTGATCTCAGCTTTGGGAGCAAATGATGAGAGCGGAACCCGCTATGAGAGAATCGTGGAATTGCTCAATACCAAGTCTCACTACAGTGACTCAAGTCAGGACGGTAATATGAACAGAATCACGGCCGAGGCTGGATTCAACCTGACAGTCGATGAACTTTGCGCTTATCTGGATCGGGGAAAACCTGTCATCTGCGCCATACAGGCCTGGGCATACCTGACTGCTTCTGAGTATGAGACGGAATATGACAGCGGCCACTATGTCATCGCGATCGGATACGACCCGGATAACATCTATTTCATGGATCCCTCCACATCAGGAAATTATGCCTATATACCCAAGGATGAGTTTGCAGCGCGCTGGCATGATGCGGACGGGGAGGATGCCGTAGACCAGTTCGGGATTGTTGTTACCATTGAAGCTGATTACAGCAAAGACTTGGCTTTCAAAATGGAATAGCAGCCAATGTTTTCCTGCCCCAAGATGATATTCAGTTGAAGTCTTCGCTTCCAAGAGGTGAATTGCATGAAAAAAACGACCTTTGTAATCTTCCTGGTGTTCCTGCTGATCGCGCTGCCCCTCGCCGGATGTCTGAAAGCCGCCGGAAGCAAAAAAGCCATGCCGGTCAAGATTGACGGAGAGGACTTGGATGAGGGCGGCGGCGCCAATTCCTACGATAACAGCGGGGACCATGAAGAGTCCCCTTATTGGAAGAGTCCCGATTTTTACCGGATGAAATCGAACGAGCATCTGACCATCATCCCTGAGTTCGCGACTTTTCAACAGACGACGGAATGGTCGTGCGGGCCTTCATCCATCCTGATGGTGCTCAATTATTACGGCATTGAAGGTTATACGGAGTGGGATATCGCCGTGGGCTCGAGGACGTCGGTCGACGAAGATACGCCGGGCGCGGAGCCGGGCAGCGCCAATAATTACTATGAATATGGGGCAAGTGTCAGAAAGCTCCATCAGTTTCTGGAGACGGTGCCCCAAGTGGAGATCGTAGACACTTCCTATGTCGCGGACTATTCCGGGGAAGATCTCATCACGGACGCGGACGGCTTTACGGAAAACGACATGGGCAATCTCTTCCCCGGATTTTCCGCCAACGCCCTTTACGCTTCCGAAAACGCGGATGATACCGAACTTTTCGTCGAAGACGCGGCAGACAGCTATTTCGTGCGCTGGTTGCGCGGCCACCTGGAGGCGGGCCGCCCGGTTCTGGTGGAGTGGGGTGACTGGGACGGCCACTGGATGGTCATCATCGGCTACGACACCATGGGCACTCCCGGCATCGGCGATGATGTCATCATTTTCGCCGATCCCTATGACACGTCAGACCACTGGCAGGACGGCTACTATTTTTATCCTGCCGAGCGCTGGTTCACCCTGTGGCGGGACCGCAACGTGGCCGAGAAACCATACCAGCTGCAGCCCTATATAGTTTTTGGTCTCAGGTGAAAAATCGCAGAATTTGATCAATAAGTCTTTCTGAGAAGAAGTCTGCAGACACTAAATTTTTGATGCGCAGTTATATGATGGAGCGCTTTTTGGAACGTATCGTTCAATCCGGACGCCCCGGCTTGACCCATACCGTAACCTGCCCCCTTGTTAACGGCTTTTTCACCGGATCTTCACTTTTATAGGGTATTCTTAACCCTATCCGAACAAAGAAATTGAGAGGCGATGGTCAATGAGTAAAGATAAAAACGTGATGCCAGGCAAAAAGCGCAAGCGGTGGCCTTGGATTCTTTTGATCCTGGTCGCGGCCATTGTGCTCATGATCTTTGTCATCCGGGGCCGGTCTGAGCCGGCCGGCAGCAATCTGCGCCAGGCAAGCCTCGAAAAGGGAAGCCTGACGGTGACCGTCATCGGGACGGGTCATCTGGATTACGATGAATCGTCCGACCTGGAAGTTCCCGCCGGCCTTTTGGTTGAACGGGTTTACCCTGAAGCCGGTGACAAAGTGGATCAAGGTGGTCCATTGGCTTCTTTCGATCCCCTGTCCATCCAGCTCGCCATCGATACGGTTCTGGCGGAGATTGACACACTTGACCTGGCCATTGCCCGGTCCCCCTCTCCGGCTGATTCCAAGCTTATCCGTTCACTCCAGGCCGGCCGGGTAAAAGCGATTTACGTCGAAAAGGGTGACCAGGCAGCCCAAGTTTATGAAAGCCATGGCGCGGTCATCCTGCTGTCGCTGGACGGCCGGATGGCAGTGTCCTTCGAAAGCACGACAGAGCTGACCCAAGGCGACAAGGTCCAGGTTCTTTCGTCCGGCGGTGTCAACTGGGAGGGCAGAGTTGACAGACGGGAGGGGAATCTTCACCTTGTCACCTTGACCGACAACGGGCCGGAGCCGGGCGAGGCAGTGACCTTGCAAGACAAGGAAGGGACAGAGATCGGCAGGGGTAATCTCTACATCCAGCGGCCGCTTGAGGTAATCGCGACAGAGGGGGTCATCAAGGACCTTCACGTTTCCGTGAATCAGAAAATATCGGCCGGCAAGGCGCTCTTTTCTTTGGAGGATCTGCCTGCCGGTTCAGATTACGACAAGCTGTTCGCTGACCGGGAAGAGTGGAGGGAAAAACTTGATGATTTACTGGAGCTGCAAAAGACAGGTGTGCTTCGGGCTCCCTTTGATCTTTATATCCTCGCATCCGGCATAAAAGAGGGAGAAAGGACCGGTGAGGAGGCGGACATGGCGGGCCTACCGCAGGCCGGAAGCCTGACCTACCCTGCCTTTACAGTGGCGCCGGTCGGCCGGTTCGCCCTTACCATCAACATCGACGAACTCGATATCCTCTCGGTCCGGGAAGGTCAGCAGGCGGCCATCATCTTTGACGCCATTGGGAATCAGGAATTTTCAGGAACCATTGACCGCGTCGCGTCCACCGCGATCGAATCAGGCGGCATCGCCAAATACCCGGCCAGGATCCTGATCGGCGCCCATGATCAGATGCGTGTCGGCATGAGCGTGACCGCCGCCATCACTGTTGATGAAAAGAAGGATATTTTGCTTTTGCCTGTCGCGGCTCTGCAGGAAAGCGGCGGGCGGGTATTCGTCTACACGGAAAAAGATGAGAAGAGCATGGAGCTTTCGGGTGAAACCGAAGTCGAAACGGGTCTGTCCGACGGAGACAAGGTGGAGATCATCCAAGGGCTCGCTGAGGGCGTCACTGTCTTTTACAAGGTGACAACAGCAGACAGCCTGTTTCCCTTCAGCCCTCCGAATCACCGGACGGGAAGAAACGGACCAGACCCGGAAGGGACCGCCAATGAATAAAGTCATGATCGAGCTTCACGACGTGTCCAAGATCTACCAGGTCGGCGGCCAGGAGGTCCGCGCGCTTGACCATGCCTCGCTGTCGGTCCGGGAGGGGGAGTTTGTCAGCATTGTCGGTCCCTCGGGCAGCGGTAAGACCACCATGATGGATATCATCGGATGCCTGGATGTCGCCGACAGCGGTGACTACATCCTGGACGGCCTGTCCATTGACCGCTATTCCGACCGTGAGCTGGCCAGGATCCGCAATCATAAGATCGGTTTTGTTTTCCAGGGTTTCAACCTGCTTTCACGGCTGACTGCCGAAGCCAATGTGGAGCTGCCTTTGATCTACCAGCGTCTGGGCATGGGTGAGCGCAAGAAGCTGGTCGCCGAGGCCCTGCGCCGTGTCGATCTTTATGACAGGCGAAAACACAAACCGCAGGAGCTGTCAGGGGGTCAGCAACAGCGGGTCGCCATCGCCCGGGCCCTGGTCACCAAGCCCTCTCTTTTGCTGGCCGATGAGCCGACGGGCAACCTGGATTCAAAAACAGGGGCGGAGATTATCGAGCTTTTCCATGAACTTCACCGATCCGGCAATACCATTTTGTTGATTACCCACAATCCCGATATTGCGAAAACAGCCAACCGCATGGTTCAGATTTTTGACGGAAAGGTGTACGAGGAAGTGGTTTCATGATCATCCAGTCCATCCGCATGGCCTTCGAGTCGATTACAGCCAACAAGATCCGTTCTTTTCTTACCATGCTGGGCATCATCATCGGCGTTATTGCCCTGGTCGTGCTGGTCTCCCTGGTCAGCAGCGCCTCTGACTCGGTCACGGAGCAGGTGTCGACACTGGGAACTGATTTGCTGACGACCATGGTGCTCGATGACAAGGGCTATCCTCTCCGGCTATCCGAGCTTGATCAATTGGCTGCCAACCCGGCCATCGGCCAGGTCGCACCTCTGACGCAGGCGGTGGTGATCGCCAAACATGGCTATACTGAGGAAGCAGCGACCCTTTACGGTACCTTGCCAGCTTACAGCGAGATCCATCACTGGCAGATGCAGCGGGGCAGATTTTTAAGGACAAGCGATATCGACAACAATTCTTACGTTGCCGTGCTCAGCCTGGAAGCGGCTGAAAAGTTTTTCGGTCAGTCCGATCCGGTCAATGAAACGATTTTTCTTAACGGCAGGGGCTTTAAAGTGGTCGGTGTCCTGGAAGAGGACACCTCCCTGATGAGCGTTATGACGACCTCGGTCAAGATTTACACGCCTTATACGGTTCTGGCCCGCATATCTGAAACGCGCGGCATCTCCAATTTCATTGTGACTCCATCTAATCCCAAGAGCATGGACGAGGCTGAAGAGACCTTGACCTCTTTCTTGCTGAGGCGTTTGAAAGAGGATGAAGATGCCTTCTTCGTCTTTAATCAGTCCAACCTGATGAGTGTGGTGGGGACGGTGACCGACATGCTGTCCTATCTGCTGGGCGGCATTGCCGCCATTTCCCTCCTGGTCGGCGGCATCGGCATCATGAACATCATGCTTGTCTCGGTCACTGAGCGAACCAAGGAGATCGGCATCCGAAAGGCCATCGGAGCTTCCAAGGGAAGCATACTTCTTCAGTTTCTGATTGAAGCCCTGGTGGTCAGCCTCATGGGCTGTGCCATTGGCATCGCCCTGTCCTTCGGCCTGCTCCAGGCTGCGACCCTGGTTGCCGGCGGGCTTATTTCTTTTTACCTTTCATTCCGAATTGTTTTGATCGCCATCGGATTCGCGGTCGCCATCGGTGTCCTCTTCGGGATTTATCCAGCTTACAAGGCGGCTGACAAACATCCGATTGAAGCGCTCAGATACGAAGGCTAGCCACAAGAACCGGCAAGCGTTTTGGGATATTATTCAAGTTTTTGTTATGATAGTAACCTAACATCTCTGATTGGCAGTCACCCGGCAGAATAAATTACCGGCATACACCCTGGAATCGCTGGTTTTAAAGAGCCGGCAACTTGATCCATTCCATGGCTGTCACACGATAAAAGTGACGAATGTTTTTGAAAAGGAGGGAGCCGTATGAAAGTTACCGTCATCGGCGCGGGCAATTCCGGCCTGGCCATGGCCGCGCACATCAGCCAGGGCGGCCACCAGGTCACGCTGTGGAACAGGACGCGTTCATCCATCGCCAAACTGATCGACCACCCGGTCATCCACTGCGACGGTGTCATCAGCGGATACATCCCCTTCCACCGGGCAACAGCGGATATACAGATCGCGCTGGAAGATCCCGACCTTGTTTTAATTACGACACCCGCTTATGCGCACAAGGATCTTGCGGAATTGATCGCCAGAAATATCGATAAAGAAACACTTATCCTCCTCAATCCGGGAAGAACTTTCGGCGCCCTGGAATTCCGGATGATCTATGAGAGATACAACCAGAAGCACCCGCAGGTGATTGCCGAAGCGCAGACCATCATCTATACATGCCGGCGAACAGGCGCAGATGCAGTACATGTCGTTGCCTTGAAGTCCGGTGTTCTGCTGTCGACCTTCAACGCTGCTGAAAATGCGGGCATCATCGCGAAACTTCCCGATTGCATCAGAGATTTTTTTATCCCCGCCGATTCCATGATCGAAACATCCATCGGCAATGTGGGCATGATCCTTCACTGCGCGCCCTTGCTTCTGAATGCCGGCTGGACAGAAAACGAAACCAATATTTACAAGTACTATTACGACGGAATTACGCCCACCATCAGCGCCTTTTTGGAGAAACTTGATCATGAGCGCGTCGGTGTTTCGCGAATCCTCAATCATCCGGTAGAAACGACCAGGGAATGGTTGAAGCGGACCTATCACATTGAGGGTGACACACTCTACCAATGCCTGCAAAACAATGAGGCCTACAAGAAAATTGACGCCCCCCAGACCATGCAGCACCGCTACATTATGGAGGACGTGCCCTGCGGCCTGGTTCCACTGGAGGCTGTCGGCCAAAATCACGGGCTCGGGATGTGCAGTACCACCCTGATCATTGACCTGGCATCCAAACTCATGGAGATCGATTTTCGAAAGACGGGGCGCAACTTGGAGAGTCTGGGGCTTGGACAGGGAAAACAGTGCCTGAACGATTTCATGAAAGAGCGTCAGGATGTGTGAGGGGGAAGACATCGTTTACGGCCTGATCAAGCCGTCTGTCGACGCGCATACCCTGGGTATCCACGCGGTCTCTGAACTGCTTGGACAATGCCGCTTTCAGGTTGTGCACGCCGGCGACCATGTTTCTGACGCGCTCAGTCTTTGCGAGCATGAGATCAAACGCCGGCAGGTGCTGGACTGGATCAAAGAAAATAAGATTACCAGGCTGGGGATCAGCTACCGCCTGGATGAGGAAGATGCCCTTCATATGACCGGCTATCTGGTCGAGGCACTCAAGAGAGAGCGCCTGTTCGATTTTCAGGGCGGGCCCCTCGATTTGCTTTTCTTCGCCGGCCTTCCCGCTGCCTGCCAAGCCATTGAGAGGGCTCACCGGGGTTTGGTTATCACCTTCAAAGGCGGGGAGACGCCGAAGGAAACACTGGTCAAAATGGGTGTCCCCCCGGATCGGATCCCCGTGGAGCTTCAGGAGAGCAGCCGGTACGACCAGGCCCGGCTTGAATTTGGGAAAATGCTCATTGACGCCCAAGGCTACACCGGCTATCAAGCCCCGGACCGTTCCCGCTACCCCGAATATGGTTCCCGGGAGGACACAGTTGTCAAAAGGCTTGACGCCAACCGGTCACCCCGCTTTGAGCCCCTGATCCGGGCCCACGTCGGCCCTTACTCGTCTTCTGTCCCGCGCCAGGAATCGGTCGCGGAGTTTGTTCAATGGGCGAAAGAGCTGGCGCAGGGAGCTTTGCTGGACATCCTGTCCATCGGGAGTTCCCAGCTGACCCAGTCCAATTTCGGAGAGGACTGGGAAGACAAACCGAATGGCGGGGGCGTTCCTGTCAATTCATCCGATGAATACCGGATGATTTATGAGGCGTCCAGGCCCATGCTGGTGAGAACCTACGCGGGCACGAAAAATATCCCCCGGCTGGCCCGCATGCACGAGCAGTCCATGAATATCTGCTGGCACGCTCTGTCTTTCTGGTGGTTCAACCTCCTGGACGGCAGGGGCTCCTACGATGTCTATACCAACCTGAAGGAACACATCGAAACATTGGCTTTTATCGCGGAGACCAACAAGCCCTTTGAGGCCAATGTCCCCCATCATTTCGCCTTTCGGGGGGCAGATGATGTGACTTATGTGGTGACGGCCTATCTTGCGGCCCGCTTGGCTAAACAGATGGGGATCAGGACATTTATTCTTCAGAATATGCTGAACACGCCCCGGATGACCTGGGGCATCCAGGATCTTGCCAAGTCGCGGGCGCTTTTGGAAGTGGTGAGGACATTGGAAGACCAGGATTTTCGGGTCCTCCTGCAACCCAGGGCGGGCCTTGACTATTTCAAGCCCGATCTTTATGAGGCCAGGATCCAGCTGGCCTCCGTGACCGCCCTTATGGACGATATCGAGCCATACGATGAAGCAAGCCCTTCTCTCATTCACGTAGTCAGCTATTCCGAGGCATCACATCTGGCGACGCCTGCCGTGATTGAAGAGAGCATCCGGATCACCCAGTGCGCGCTGAACCGCTACCGTGACCTGAGGCGAAAGGGAGATGTGGATGATATGGGAAGACACGCCGGTGTCCGCGAGCGGACCGCCGAACTTGTCCAGTCGGCCAGAAAGGTCATTGACGCCATTGAAAGGTCGGTCCCCGACCCATACAGCGCTGAAGGCTTCTACACCCTCTTCGTTGCGGGCTTTTTGCCTCTTCCTTACCTATGGGGGGATCAGGAGGAGTTCAAATACACCAAAGACTGGGTAACCAGGCCGGTGAAGGGGGGCATCCTGCTCATGGACGATCAAGGATTACAGCCGATGAGTACCGGCGAACGGATTGCCAGGGCCCAAGGTCATCTGGATCATGCCCGCTTCCTTCTCGGCCAGCGGATGGCGGGAAGCTGACCTTTATTTCACCTTGGACTTGATCACATCGAAGCCAACCCGGTCGATGGCGTCCTCGATGGCTTTGATGTCAACTTTTTCCTCGTCAAAATCCAGCCTGGCCCGGCTGGAGCTGAAAGAAATGCTTACGCTTTCTTTTTCAACGCCGTCCAGCTGTTTCAAAGCTGCTTCGATCTTTTGTGAGCAGGACGGGCAGATCAGTGTTTCCAGTTGGATAACCGCGGATTTCATGGTGATCTCCTTCATTTTTTCAATTTGTATCCCAGCAGCCTCATGCCATTTAAAATGACGACCAGGATGCTGCCCTCATGAACCAGCATGCCGATAGACATATTCATCCATTCTCCGAAGAGGACGCTGACAAGCAAGGCAATGACAACGCCAAGGGCGATGACAATGTTCTGGATCATGTTGCGGGTGATGGCCTTGACAAGTCCCAGGGCGTGGGGCAGCCGGCTGAAGTCGGAGTTCATCAGGACGACATTGGATGTCTCGATGGCCACTTCTGTCCCGCTCCCCATGGCAATCCCGATCTGGGCCAGGGCCAGTGAGGGGCTGTCGTTGATCCCGTCGCCGACAAAGGCGACGGTCTCGCCCTGGCCGGCCCGTTCCCTGACATAGGCCGCCTTGTCCTCCGGCAGCAGGTTGCCCCGTACTTCGGTCAGTCCCAGCTCCCGGCCGATGATCTCGACTGTTCCCTGATTATCCCCCGAAAGCATGACCAGGTTTTTAACCCCCAGCTTTCTGATCTGCTCAAGGTCTTCCCGCACGCCCGGGCGGCTTTGGTCCCGGATCCCCATTACAACCTTTATCCCGCCGTCCACCGCCGTCAGCACCAGTGAGTTGCCGCCTGCTTCCAGGCGGTCAAGATCGGCCCGGACCCGGTCACTCAGATTCACACCTTCGCGCTCCATGAGGGCCACATTGCCGACGGCCACCCGGTGCCCCTCAAGGGAGGCGACGATCCCGCCGCCCTTGATGACATCCGTCTCCGTGACATTGGAGTAGATGGTGTCACCGATGTTTTCCAGGATGGCGGTGGCCAGGGGATGATCGGATTCACGCTCGACACTGGCCAGGAAAGCCAGGGCCTGGTCAGTACGGTCCCCGTAGACGATCCTTTCCGAGACAGACGGCTTGCCAACGGTGAGCGTCCCGGTCTTGTCGAAGATCA
>Ga0172382_10005360_pt1 | contig 19160 bp, 17 predicted proteins | sample Leawel138RmetaG_FD_122245 | JGI IMG/M metagenome (GOLD analysis project Ga0172382, IMG submission 122245) | Leachate microbial communities from a municipal landfill in Southern Ontario, Canada - Leachate well 138R metaG | ecosystem: Engineered > Solid waste > Landfill > Unclassified | place...
TAGTTGTTTTAATTGGGTTCGAGTCAATGTAATTCTTCCTTCTTTCATGCTTTGCATTTTATTTCAAAAAGGGACATTATCTCAAGTGAATTACATAGTGACATTATCACAAGTTAACCACAACTCAAGGGAACAGTTCTTGACACATTTGTTCAGCAGAGTTAGCATATATGGGGCTTTATTGATTGCTTTTTCATATTTTTCTGAGAGAGTTATAAAGATGTCGGTGTGTATCGGGGGTAGCTGATCATAAACAAAGTCTTTGTTTGCAGCAATATGCAAAATAGTTTACTTGTAGTGAGCTATATATGTTTGCATAGCCATAAGTTATATCGGAGCATGAAATGTGTTATTCCATTCCCGGCAGGGTAGTGAGTATTGATGGTCGTACCATCATTATAGATTATTTTGGTGAGCAGCGGCGGGCTGTTAATGAGATCAGCAACCTGAGAGTGGGCGATTATATCTATGCACAGGGAGGATATGTCATAGATGCTGTTCCTGATGCCGAGGCACAAGAGGTGCTGGCACTCTGGAAAGAGCTCTTCTTTGAACTCCAGGAGAGAGACCAGCATCTGTCCGGTTTCAAGCGTATGGATAAAACAGCCGGCGATCGGTTGTCGTTGATATTGGAACGGATAGTTGCCGATGAAGAAGAGGTGACGGAAGAGGATCTGCTTTATCTTCTCAATCTGGAAGGCAAAGAGGATGTAGCCCGACTGATGCAGGCGGCCAATTATCTGCGCCATAAGCATCTGGGTAACTCTTGCTGCATCCACGGCATAATAGAGTTTTCCAATTACTGTAGACAGAGCTGTGGCTATTGCGGCATATCAGCTCGTAACAAGAGGCTGAAGCCTTACAGGATGACACCGGAGGAAGTGGTGAAAGCCGCTTGCAAAGCCATAAGCAAGTACGGTTTCAAGGCATTGGTTCTGCAAAGCGGCGAAGATCCGGCATATTCAATCGATAATCTCTGTCAAATAGTCAGCGGCATCAGAGAGAGAGAGCCGGCGTTGATCTTTATCAGTTGCGGTGAGGTAGGCCTACCCGGAGTGCAAAGATTGTATGAAGCCGGTGCCAGAGGATTATTGATGCGGTTTGAAACGAGCAATCCGCATCTTTATGAGCAGTTGCATCCCGGGCGCAGGCTGGACAGCCGTCTGGAGCATCTGCGTGTTGCTTTCGATATGGGCTATCTGCTTATAACCGGAGGGCTTATAGGCCTTCCCGGCCAGACGAGAGAGGACATACTCGGAGATATCTCTCTTACCAGGAGTCTGCAAGCTGAAATGTATTCCTTCGGCCCCTTTATTCCACATCCGGGGACGCCATTGGCAAATTCGCATAGTCCGGCTGCTGTGGAGGTGCTTAAGGCATTAGCCGTTGCCCGTATTGCCGATGCCCGAAATGCTAAAATTGTCGTCACTACCAGCTTTGAAACTCTGGAGAAGGATGCTCGCCGGCAGGGCCTGAGTGCCGGAGCCAATTCCGTTATGATAAGCCTGACACCTGATGCTTTGCGCCGGGAATATACGCTTTACCCTGATCGAGCACATTTGAATGAAAGCCTTGAAAATCAGATCTCCGATCTTCTGAATATTCTTTCAGATCTTGGTCGGGCACCCACCGATATAGGGGTAAGCCATGCAGCGTCTTAATTGACACGGCTGCATCGGCAAGGTAAAATAGCGGTGTATTACGCTACCTTGTCGGCTTCTTAATGAGTGGGCCGTGACAGGTTTTTTTATGTCGTTATTAGGAGAAGGCCATGCATTTGTACACTTTTTTGTCTTTATTGTTAATTTTCGGTCCGTTAATTTTTGGCTTGCTAGTCATGCTGGCTCCCGGCTGGCGATACAAGACACCTGTGATCGTTTTATCTGCTTTGACAATAATGGCAGGCGGTATTCTTCTAGCTTTGCAAGGCCCATTCACACTCTCTATTGATAGCGGTTTGATGAAGGCTCTGCCGCTGATTGAATTGCTGATTCTCGCCATCATTATTTATATAGGCTTTGCCATTAAAAAAATGCTGATTATCGGTCTGGGGATTCTCCAGTTGGCTATAGGTCTTATTTCGGATATGCTGCCGCACTCAGTACAGGCACATGTGCCCACGCTAAAGGTGGACCTTCTCGCTGTGATTATGGTGCTTATAGTTTCCGTCATCGGGCCTCTGATTGTTATGTATGCTATCGGCTATATGAAACGGTATGAAGTGCATGGTCCGGAGCAGATGAGAAGCACCGGACTTTTCTTTTTCTTTTTGATAGGTTTTCTGGGAGTGATGAACGGCCTGGTCATGTCCAATGATCTGAAATTACTGGCTATCTTCTGGGAATTGACGACGCTCTGCTCCTTCATGCTTATCGGTCACGATAAGACCGAGGATGCCGGAGAGAGTGCCTATAGAGCATTATGGATAAATTCTTTGGGTGGCGCAGCGTTGATGCTGGCTTCATTTCTCAGCATATCTGCCAGTGGCTCGGCAAGTTTGGACGAGCTTGTAGCTGTTGGCTCTCTGCTGCCGCTGGCATTGATCTGCCTGGCCGCTTTTACCAAATCGGCACAATTGCCTTTCCAAAGCTGGCTGCTGGGGGCCATGGTAGCGCCGACACCTGTATCCGCTCTACTTCACTCCACTACCATGGTCAAAGCCGGTGTCTACCTCATCATTCGCCTGGCTCCGGGGCTGGGCGGCACCAGGATGGGACAGGTAGTGGCTATAGCTGGTGCTTTCACTTTTGCTCTTGCTTCCGCCATGGCGATCAGCCAGAGCAACGGGAAGAAGGTTCTGGCTTATTCAACCATAGCCAACCTTGGGCTTATAATTATTTGTGCCGCTATCCATACGCCTCTGGCTTATGCGGCAGCTATCCTGCTTACCTGCTTCCATGCAATTTCCAAGGCGATGCTCTTTCTGTGTGTGGGAACGATAGAGCAGGGTATAGGTAGCCGTGATATCGAGGATATGGAGGGGCTGATGCGGAAGATGCCTATAACAACCGTTATCGCCATAATCGGTATGGTTTCCATGATGATGCCTCCTTTTGGTATGCTTATCGGCAAGTGGATGGCTTTGGAAGCAGTCATTATGTCGCCGCTGGTCCTCTTTTTGCTGATTATGGGCAGCGCTTTGACAGTGGTGTTCTGGTCCAAATGGATAGGAAGAATACAAACGGTGGCCTATCATCCCGTTTATAAGATTGAAGATGTTCCCTTCTCTATGTTTGCCACTAAGGGTGTTTTGTTGCTGGGAATTATTGCTGCTGCTGCAGTTGTTGTTCCACTGTTCAAGCGAGTAATAAGCCCTATGGCCATGGCGATGTTTTCCGAAACAGTGGTAACTTCCCGTTCTTGGGATCTAATGAATTCCGCCAGTGCCTTTATTGAGTGGCCGCTTTTTTTCATGCTGGCACTGGTGGTGCCGGTACTTTTTTTGGTGGTTAGAGGCATCAAAAAAAGCCATATCCGGCAGCCCTTTCTCTGTGGCGAGAATTTAGAGGGCGCAAAAACCACCTTTGAGTTCAGAACTCTGATGGATAAAGGGGAATCTGCTCGTATCAGGAGCTACTATCTGAACCCGCTTTTCGGCGAAGCTCATCTTACGGCCTGGGCCAACCCGATAGCTATAGCGCTGATATTTATAATGTTTGGGGTGATAAGTAAGTGATCATGATTGATCCGGTAATTACAGCTCTTCTGGCCATATTCGCAGTACCGTTTATAGGCGCATTTTTGGTGGGGCTCGATCGCAAGCTTACGGCCAGAATGCAGAGCAGGATCGGTCCTCCATTACTACAGCCTATCTATGATGTTATCAAACTGCTGCATAAGGAACCCATTGTTGTCAACAGAGTGCAAATAATCTATGCCGGCCTTCATCTGATATTTATGGTTCTCTGTGTGGTTCTGCTGGCCCTTGGTCAGGATATGCTGATGGCGCTCTTTATTCTGGCTTTTTCCACTATATCCTTGATCCTGGGTGGAATGAGCGTGCGCTCACCTTACAGCAGAATAGGAAGCCAGAGAGAGATCATGCAGATGCTCTCCTATGAGCCGATTTTAATTCTGATGCTTGTAGGTATATATCTGATTAACGATAGTTTCATGGCACGAGATATCCTGGCTTCCGGCAAGCCGCTTCTTCTATCTTTACCGCTTATTTTTCCGGCCTTTTTGATGGTAATGGCTATAAAACTGCAGAAATCACCCTTTGATTTTTCCACTTCACATCACGGACATCAAGAGATAATCAAAGGCATTACCCTGGAATATTCAGGCCCCTTTCTGGCTATTCTGGAAATTACGCATTGGTATGAAATATTTCTGCTCTTCTTTATTATAACGATGTTCTGGGCCACCAGTATCCCGGTTGGACTGCTGATAGCGGCGGTCTGTTTTTTCTGTGAAATACTGCTGGATAACATTATGGCCAGGCTGACCTGGCCGTGGATGCTCAGGTTTATGTGGACGGTAGCCCTGGGCCTGGCAGTTACCAATGTGTTATGGCTGTATATTTAAATCTTTAGGAGTGCTTATCTTATGAATTGTCGGGAGAAATCACCCTGGATAGTCCATTTTAATTGCAACAGCTGCAATGGATGTGATATAGAATTTTTAGCTTGCCTGACACCTATATATGATGTTGAGCGTTTTGGGATTGTGCATGTGGGAAACCCTAAGCATGCTGATATCCTGGTGGTAAGTGGAGCGGTGAATCACCGCAATGTCAGAGTTTTGAAAAACGTTTATGAGCAAATGCCCTCTCCCAAAGCAGTGGTGGCTCTGGGAGCTTGTGGCGCTACCGGCGGTATTATGGCCGATTGCTATAACGTGTTGGGTGGAGTGAATCAGGTCATTCCGGTAGATGTGCTTGTACCTGGCTGTCCGCCTCGCCCGGAGGCTATCATGGATGGCATACTGCAGGCGGCCAGGCTTCTGAATGTGCATCAGAAAGATCGCCATGCCGGTGCTGAAGTGCGGCTGACGCTTCAGCCTGTAAGTGAGCCGGAAAAGGTTTGAAGAAGCGGTTTTGCATAGGAGAGATGAAATGAGTTTGATGAATACGGTAGCAGTGAGTCCGGACAGTCTTCTGCAGGAAGTCGCCGGTAAATATAGACAGAGATATCGTTTTGTGACTATGACCTGCACCGATATAGGGGATGGTTACGATATCCTATACCATTTTGATAAGGATTATGAGCTTTGTAATCTGCGTCTGTATTTGAAGAAAGGCGAAGAATTGCCCAGTATATCTTCCATCTTCTTTGCCGCATTATTGGTGGAGAATGAGATCAAGGACCTTTTTTCCATTCCCATCAGGGACCTGGTCATAGATTACGGCGGCAGATTTCTTCTAACTGAGGATGCTCCCGTAGCTCCCATGGGCAGAGAAGGGTGTTCCAGAGCTATAGATATTCGATTACAGGGAGCTCCGGAAGAGGAGGATAAATAGATGCCCGGAAGTAAGTCGATAATACCTTTTGGACCACAGCATCCCGTTTTTCCAGAGCCGCTACAGCTCCGGTTGGTGCTGGAGGATGAAAAAGTTGTGGAGGCTCTTCCGGCCATAGGTTATGTCCATAGAGGCATAGAGAAGCTGGCCGAGAAGAAGGAATATACGCAGAATATCTTCCTGGTAGAGCGAATTTGCGGTATCTGTAGTTTCATGCATGCTCTGGCATACTGCCAGGGCATAGAGATGCTGATGGATGTAACTGTGCCCGATCGCGCTCGCTATCTAAGAGTTATCTGGAGTGAATTGCATCGGCTGCACAGCCATCTGCTCTGGCTGGGGCTGCTGGCGGATTCTTTCGGTTTTGAGAGTCTCTTCATGCAATCCTGGCGCAGCCGTGAGGCCGTAATGGATATTATGGAAGCTACTGCAGGCGGGCGTGTAATTATTTCCACCTGCATCATAGGAGGCGTCAGACGCGATATCTCCGAAGAGCTTATGGCTGAAGTGCTGAAGACGGTAGATGTTCTGGAGCGTGATTTAGAGATTATTCGGCCGGTGGTCTTTGATGATTACAGTGTTAAACAGCGCCTGGTAGGTACCGGTCGTATAACTTCAGAACAGGCTTATGATCTGGGAAGTGTCGGGCCTGTGGCCCGAGCCTGCGGCATTGCCAGAGATTTTCGAGAGACGGGATATGCCGCCTACAAAGAGATCAAGGTAACTCCCGTTACGGAAACCGGCGGTGATGCTTATGCTCGTGCTCGGGTCAGGATAAGGGAGATGTATCAATCCATAGATATTGTTCGCCAGGCTGTCAGGGATATACCCGCCGGCGATATTGCCGTGCCTGCCAGAGGTAATCCTGAGGGCGAAGTCATATCCAGGGTGGAGCAGCCCAGAGGTGAAGTCATCTATTATATCAAAGGTGACGGCACCAAGAACCTGGAGCGTCTGCGGGTGCGGACCCCAACCTTTGCCAACATGGCTCCATTGCTGACCATGCTGCCGGGTTGCGAACTGGCCAACGTGCCGGTTATAGTTCTTTCGATCGATCCGTGTATAAGCTGCACGGAGAGATGATGGGAGTCTTAAAAGATGGTTAGTTTGCTGAAAAGCGTTATTAATAATGTGCTGCGCAAGCCTGAGACAAGGTGTTATCCGGTAGAGCGCCGCGCTCCCTTTGCAGGATCCAGAGGACATGTGGAAATGGATCCATCAACCTGTACCTTCTGTGGCGTTTGTGCTCGTAAGTGCCCAGCCAATGCCCTGACCGTGTCCAAGGATCCCAGGTCATGGACATTGGAACCCTACAAATGCATTGTCTGTGGTTATTGTGCGGATATCTGTCCCAAGAAGAGTATCTCCATGAACCCCAATCACGGTCTGCCAGGGGGGATCTGATTGCATGAGGCGGCCATAGCTCAGGCTGTTCTGGATACTGCTCTGGAGGCTCTGCCCGATAAAGATAGCCGGATTACCGCCATCACCGTGGTAGCCGGTGTGCTTGCTGGTGTGGAAGAGGAATGCCTGACGGCTTATTTCAATGAACTATGCAAATGTACGGCAGCCGAAGGGGCCTGTTTACGATTGGTGATAGAGCCTGCCCATTTGATATGCAAAGAGTGCGATAAGCAGACGAATTATGCCGGGGACGGACGCCTGGCGCTGCAATGCTCCGCCTGTGGTGGTTTCAATCGCCTTGAAGGCGGGAAAGCGCTTTATCTGGACAGTGTAGAGGTGGAATCTTGAGAGTTAGCGTGCGTAAATCTATCCTCAGCGCCAACGATGAGCAGGCTGAGCGGAATAAAGCCAGATTTAAGGCATCTCAGCTGATGGTGATCAATGTTATGGCCTCTCCCGGTGCCGGCAAGACCAGTCTGATCATGCGCCTGCTGGAAAATATTCCCTCAGAGCTCTCCAGAGGAGTTATCGAAGGAGATGTTGCCTCCTCTATTGACGCTGACCGTATTGCCGCCGTCGGTGTGCCTGTTACTCAGATCAATACCGGCGGGGCATGTCATCTGGACGCTTTCATGGTAGATCGGGCTATGGACGATCTTAAATTATCAGGGCCGGGATATCTTTTTATAGAGAACATAGGTAATCTGATCTGCCCTACCGACTTCAGGCTGGGAGAAACGGTTAATATGGTAGTGGCCAGTGTTCCGGAGGGTGACGACAAACCTATCAAGTATCCGGCGATTTTTGCTCAGGCCGATATTATTATTCTTAATAAAATCGATCTCTTACCCCTTATAGATTTTAATCTGCAGGCCTTTTCCGCCGCTGTCAGGGCCGTCAATGAGGAAGCTCCTATCATCAATATCTCCTGCACTACCGGAGAAGGCATAGATACGGCGGTCCGGTGGCTGCGGGAGAAGAGCATGGGGTCAGGAGTTTACATTTAACATTTAGCATTAATAGCGCCATAGGCAGGCATTTAAGAATAGCAACTATGTCACCGTAAGCAGAGCGATAAAAGAGCTTGATAACTCCTTGATGAGTGAGGTAAACTCCTGACCCCCTTCATATGGGAAGAGCTGGGCGGAATTTTTCATTTCACTCTCATCATGGTAAAATGTCCTTGCCCGGCACATTTATCACTATGTCGGAGCAATCAACGGAGTAGCAGCTACGATGAAAGCCGGATTTGAATGTATGCCTTGTATTTTGACTCAGGCGCTCAATACCGCCAGACTGGCTACCGATGATCAGGATACTATAGCCAGGATTATGGCGGCGGCCCATGATTACTCACGCAATATGGATCTATCCCTGACACCGACGGCCTTATGTACGCCTCTTTACCGTATGATAGAGAAGCTTTCCGGCAATCCTGATCCCTATGCCTCTATGAAGCGAAAGTATAACGATCTGGCACTGGAGCTTTATCCGAAGGCCCGTGATTTACTGATAAATTGCTCTGATCGTTTATATACCGCCCTAAAGCTGGCAGTAGCCGGTAACATTATAGACCTGGGCATAGGTATGAAGTTTGATCTGGCCGAGGTTGTGGCGGAGGTAGCCGGGGGCGATTTTGCCGTGGATGATTATAATACCTTGCTATCAGACCTGAAAACGGCTCGTAGTCTTCTTATTTTGGGCGATAACACCGGCGAAATAGTTTTTGATAAGATACTGGCAGAGGAACTGGAGCCTTACGGCTTGGATTTAACCTATGCCGTTAAAGATGGGCCTATCATTAACGATTCCACGCTGGAAGATGCTTCTTACGTCGGCCTGGACAAGCTTTGCCGGGTGATTACCAGCGGCAGCAACGGCATAGGCACGCCTCTGGCAGATGTCAGCCGTGAATTCCGTGCTATCTTCGATAGCGCCGACATTGTTATCGGCAAGGGGCACGGGCATTATGAGAGCCTGTCATCATCCACTCCCAGACGTATATACTGTCTGTTACGGGCTAAATGTCCTCTGGTGGCTGCCTCTCTGGGGATCAGGTTGGGCGAAGTGGCTTTCAAGCTTATAGCACCGGTCATGGATTCTTAGAAGCGAGGTCATGGTAATGGGTGCTTCATCGCAGCAAAGGAGAGCTACGCTTAAAGATATTGCTGAAATGACGGGTTTATCGATAAATACTGTTTCACGTGCTCTTCGTGATAAGCCGGATATTGGTGAGGATACCAAGCGCAGGGTAAGGGAAGTAGCTGCCAGCCTGGACTACAGCCCTAATCTGGCAGCTCGGCAACGTGCTCTTAAGCGTAGATATAGAATAGGTGTTATCCTGCCGAACATAGGCAATTATATATCCAGCAGCCTGTTTGATGCTCTCGATGAGGGGCTGTCAGAGTATGGATATACCGCTATAGCTTTTTACTACCGGGATATTGCCCGTATGGAAAACCATCTGGAGCCTGTTATAGCCGGAAAGGTAGATGGTATGGTTGTTATGGCCGGGGGGATTTTACCTGACGACTATCAGATTGTTATTGATCGTTTGCTGATGCAGGCGATTCCTTTTGTGATTTATAATCGTTTCGGTATAGAGTATGATTGCGTAATTACTGATATGGAAGCGGCAGCTTTAATGGCGGCAGAGCATTTTGTCGAAATGGGACGCTACGATATTGCCTATCTCTGCTCATCCAATGCTCATCTGGAATCTTCTGCGATGCAAGGCATAACAACCGTTCTGGCGAATAAAAGCCTACCAGTCTTCTGCAGGCAGGCTTTATTGCGGGAAGATACTTCCATGAGTGGATATCAGGGAATGAACGAGCTTCTCAAATCCGAGAAGATACCGGAGGCTGTTTTCTGTTGTACTGATCAGATAGCCTTTGGCGCTATGAGAGCCGTTGAGGAGAGTCCTCTATCCATACCGGAGGATATTGCGGTTTGCGGTTTCGGCAATACTCCGGAAAGTCTTTTTTATAAGCCGTCACTGATGACGTTCGATCTTCGGATCAGAGATATTGCCGCTGGAATACTCTCTCTGCTTACAGCCAGGATAGAGGATCTTGCCAGGCCGCCGGAACAGCTGACTATACAGCCGAAGCTGGTGACCAGAGAATCCGGCAAAATTAATAAGCGGTGAGCAGCTCTTTTAGACACCTGACCTAAAGGGAGGCATAACCTCCAGGGTTTTATACTTATTTATGGATAATCCTTGGTGTTTGAACCGTAATCCTCCGGGTAAGAATATCCCGGGAGGTGTTACCGATGAATGGTGAAAACCGCGGGACGGCGCAACCGCTGCAGCTGCAGAACGGGTTTTTTTTGGGCAGGGTAGCCGGTATACCGATATATGTTGATTACAGCTGGTTTATAATCTTCATTCTCTTGACTTATGCACTGGCTGCCGGATATTTTCCACAGATATTTCCCACCCGCAGCCCGGTGGCACATTGGTTGCTGGGCGCCATTGCTTCCTTGCTGCTCTTTGCTTCGGTACTGATACATGAATTGATGCATTCCGTAGTAGCTAGGCGCAACAATATTCCCATATCAGGGATCACACTCTTTATTTTCGGCGGAGCTTCCCAGATGATGGATGAACCCGGCTCTGCGGCTGCTGAATTCAAAATGGCTATAGTCGGGCCGTTGACAAGCCTGGTGATGGCCGTGATCTTCTATGCCATCGCCAGACTGGCAGCTACTCAGGACTGGGGCGTATTACTGGTAGGCCTAAGTATTTATCTGACCGTTATCAATCTTGTTCTGGCGGTGTTCAATCTTGTGCCCGGTTTTCCCCTGGATGGAGGCAGAGTATTGAGATCTATTATATGGAGGGTTACCGGTGATCTGACCCGGTCTACCCGTATAGCCTCTTATGTAGGTATAGGCGTGGCCTATACTCTGATATTCTTCGGTATCCTATCGGTGCTGGCCGGGAATTTCAGCGGCATATGGCTGGTTCTTATAGGTTGGTTTCTGCAGAATGCAGCTCAGCAAAGCTATCAGCAATTACTGATCAGGCGCTCTCTTGGAGAGGTCAAGGTAAGACAGATTATGACAAGAGAGGTGATTACAGTTCCGGCTGAGATAACTTTGGATCACCTGGTAGAGGAATACTTTTTTCGTTACAAGCACGCTGCATTTCCGGTATTAAGAGATGAACGGCTGGTCGGCCTGGTGGTTTTCAATGACATTAAGGATGTGTCTCGCGATCATTGGCCCAGCACTACTGCCGGGCAGGCAGCACGTCCACTGACCTCCGATCTTGAAGTGGCTCCCGATGATGATGCTTTTGAAGCTCTGGAGAGAATTGCCCAGGGCGATACGGGGCGTTTGCTGGTTATTGGCGATGATGGGCTTGAAGGTATCGTCAGCCGCAAGGATATTGCCGGATTGATCAGTATGAAACAGCAAATGGGTGGATAAAGAAAGCCCCCTGGCGCTTGGGTGCCAGGGGGTAACAGCTTATTCTTCGTCTATTCCCTCTGCAGCCATGCCCATCTTACCTTTCTTACGCTCTTCCGTATCTTCGCCGCCGCCAAAAATACGCATGATATCGGTAAATTGCTGGATCTTATTGTCAGCTTTGCCAAAGATGCTGTTCTCCGGATATTTCCCGTTTTCATCTCTGGCCCCGGCTTCCATATCGGTGAGTATTTCGATGCCTTCATCTATGGATTTTACGGGGAAGATATGAAAACTTCCGTTCTTAACGGCTTCTATGATATCATTTCTCAACATCAAATGCTTGACATTCTGGTGAGGGATCATAATGCCCTGATCTCCTGTCAGGCCGCGTAGGCGACAGACATCGAAAAAACCTTCGATCTTCTGATTGACGCCTCCTATAGGCTGAATCTCTCCTTTTTGATTGACGGATCCGGTAACCGCCAGATTTTGTCTGATGGGCACCTCCGCCAGGCTTGATAATATGGCATAAAGCTCTGTACTGGAAGCGCTATCTCCTTCCACTCCACCATATTCCTGCTCGAAAGTGATGCTGGCGGATAGAGCCAGGGGCTTATCAACAGCGAATTTGCTTCCCAGGTATCCGGTTAGGATCATGACACCTTTATTATGTATCGGACCGCCCATAGCTGTTTCCCGCTCAATGTTGGTTACTCCTGACCGTCCGACAAATGTCTTGGCGGTGATGCGGGAAGGCTTGCCGAACATATAATCTCCAATATCCAGCACGGATAAACCGTTGACCTGCCCCACGACAGCGCCCTCAGTATCGATAAGCAGAGTACCTTCGTTGATCATCTCCTGCAGGCGTTCTTCTATCATGCTGGAGCGATATTTTTTCTCGTACAGCGCTTTTTCTACATGTCGGGCCATGACATACTCGCTGTTATCCTTATCGGCCCAGTAACTGGCTTCGCTGATGATATCCGATATTTCGATAAAACGTGTGGAGAGCTTCTTCTGGTTCTCAATCAGACGGGAGCCATACTCCACTATTCTGGCCACACCGCTCTTATGAAAATGCTTTAATCCGGCTTCATTGACACGGGCAGTGATAAACGAGGCATATTCATGTATATGCTCGTCATTACGATTCATATCCGGCCCGAAATCGGCCTTAACCTTGAAAAGTTTGGGAAAATCCTCGTCATAGGCGTAAAGCAGATGATAGATCATCGGATTCCCGATGAGGATGACCTTGACATTGACCGGAATAGGTTCGGGTTTTAGAGTGGAAGTGGGGATAGGACGGTATTGATCACCGATATTCTCTATGGTAATCTCACCGCTTCTCAACACTCTTTTTAAAGCGTCCCATGATTGAAAGTTCATCAGCAGATCCAGCGCCTGCAGTACCAGATAGCCACCGTTGGCTCTGTGAATAGCTCCAGGCTTGACTAAATTGAAGTTGGTGGTCATGACGCCGAACTTAGCATCGTAATCTATCCGGCCTATCAGATTATAATATGTCGGGTTATTCTCAATAACCACAGGAGCACCCTCAGCATGACCGTTGGTTATAAAAACGTTGACCTTATATTGATCGAAGGTAGGCTCCCCCTGTCCTAACGCCTGCATCAAAGCAAGCTGGCCATCTGTAGCTCCCTCCGGCCGTGCGACATGTTTGAAATTATCCAGATGTTCGATAATATCATTCTGCACTTCGCCTAAATAATCTATTACCTTGGAGCATTCTTTATAATCATCTCGTATTCTATCCAGCAGATGTCCAATAGCAAAGAGCGCCACCTCTTTATCCAGGCTGCGTATTTTCTCTTCTGCCTCTTGTTCCAGCTTTCTGGCCTTATTCTGAGCCTGGCCGATCTCTGTCTGAAGGTTGATAAGCTTGTCCTGCAAACGGTCCTTCTCATCTTTGTCCAGAGCTTCAAACTCATCTCTGGACATAGGTTTGCCTTTTTTGGCAGGAACGGTGACAATCCCCATATTGGTCATCTCTATTATGAAGCCGCTATTCTCAGCTATGGCCTGAATTTCCGTAAGAATTTCGTCGCGGCGTTTTTGAACATCCTTAAGGATCTCGCTCTTGCGTTTATCATAATCTTCATTCTCAAAAGCACGCGGGATCTCTTCTTTACAGGCAGCTATCAACTGGTCCATATCTGCGGCCAGTTCCGGACCTTTGCCGGTAGGAACGCTGATGGTCTTAGGTTTATCAGTCTCCTTAAAATTGTTAACATAAACCCAGTCACAATGAGGGTCTTCCTGTCGAGCCTTATCATGCACAAAGGCCTTGATAGTAGAATTTTTGCCCGTTCCTTTGGCTCCGGCAGCATAGATATTAAAACCTCCTGTCTTGATGTTAAAGCCGAAATTAAGAGCGCTGATAGCTCTCTCCTGGCCAACGGTGCCGGTAAGCGGGGCTATATCCTTGGTGGTTTCAAAATCGAATTGCTCCGGGTTTACGTAATGCCTTAGATTTTCTACTGGAACCTCATTGATTTTATTCATGAGAAACCTCCTTGATGATACACTCTTTTGAAATTCTACCCTTACCAGGCAGACGGTAAACCTTACCAGGTAGGATTTCAGCTTGTCTGCGTTGAATACCAAGAGGGAATTCGTAAGGGATGTTATGCTTAATGAGACGATCTATATTCAGGGCCATAATCGTTGCCGTTGTAGCATGTAGAATGTTTTTTACCGGATGGTCGCAGGCGGAAGATATAACGGGAGCACCTACAGCTGTTGGAAATAGATTGCCCGCTAAGGCGATCTGGATAGATGCCTATGCTAATTGTCAGCGCTTATCAAGTCATGAAAACATAGAGGCTTTTATGACAAGGATAAAAGCCTCGGGTGCTGATACTGTAGTCCTGAGTGTAAAGGATGTCAGTGGGCTGGTGCTCTACCCCAGCCGTATTGCACCTCATATGAGCCTTTGGAGCGAGCTTGCCAAAGGTACGCCCCAGGCCTGTAATTTTCCTGCCGGTTTTGATGCCGTAAAGGATGTTCTGGAGACGGGACGTCGCTTTGGACTTAAGGTATATGCCGGCTTCCCCGTCTTTACAGAAGGCACTCTCAGGGCCGGAGCTGATTATCGCATAGGTCCGGTTTTTCTCCATCCTGATTGGGAAACAGTAATATACAGAAGTGAGAAGATGCAAAAGATATCCTCCAGCTATCCCTTTGTTTTTGTAAATCCGGTAATTAAAGAGGTTCAGGATTATGAATTGAGCCTTCTTCGCGAGATTGCAGAAAAATATGCCCTTGACGGCATTTGCCTTGATTATTGCCGCTTTGCTGATTTTAACGCCGATTTCAGCCCGGCCAGCCGGCAGGCCTTTGAGCAATATATCGGTTGCCGGGTGGCCGTATGGCCTGATGATGTTTTTGGTGGCGGGATCTGGAGGACAAAGTGGCTTAAATGGAGATCTCAGGTAATCAGAGATTTTGCAGAGAAAGCCAAAGTGACGGTAACCAAGGCTCGCCAGAAATGCGCTTTTAGCGCCTACTATGGCGGATGGTACAGGCATCACTGGGGAATGGGCGTTAACTGGGCCAGCAATGAGTTCAGACCTACCAGTTCTCTGGCTTCTTCTGATTATCACCAGACTGGAATGGCAGAGATTTACGATTGCATGATGCTGGGATATTATTTCGACCGTATTACCAGGGCGGAGGTCAATGACAATCCCAATCTGCCCACAGTGGAAGGGGCCATGGATATGGCTTACTGGGTAACTCGGAAGAAAACTCCATTGATAGGCGGGCTCTATATGCTGATGTATAAGAACAAGCCGGAGCGGCTGAAACAGGCGATAAAGTTGATCAGGCACAAAGGTCAGGGTGTGATGTTATTCGATCTCTACTGGATAGAGCGCTATAATTATTGGGATGTTATCAGGGATGCCTGGGCGGATAAGGTAAAGTAGGAGGAGGCGGATTTGAAGATCGATCGTTATTCTCTTAACGATGGAAGCTCATTTTCCATAGCTCCTGATTTTGGTTGTAACCTCTTCTCCTGGCATGTCGGCGGCCGAGAGGTTTTCTACCGTCCCAAAGGAGTTCCGGGCGAGAGGGGAAAATTTTACAAAGGCGGCAATCCGGTACTCTTCCCTTCCGTAGGTCGCACCTGGGACAGGAGCGGTGATAAACCTCGGCCGGAGAGTTATAGAATATACGGCCTGGAAGAAGAGTATAGAATGCCTATCCATGGTATTCTACCGGATGCCGTTTGGAAAAAGACGGCGGAACAGGTGAAAGAGAGTACTATCAGGGTTGAGTATGGATGTTGCATACCCAGGGAGATAAGAGGGAGATACTACCCTTTTGATATCGATTTCAGGCTTGCTTATACCATAGTCCCAGGCAATCTTTCTGCAACAGCATTTTTTAGGAATGCAGGAGCAACACCGGCACCTTTAGCCTTTGGTTATCATTCTTATTTTGCACTCTCGGACAATTCCCGGCAGGGAGTAAAAATTGATCTGCCTTGTAGCCAGCGCTTGCAACTGGATCCGGAATCTCTTGTACCGACAGGCGCTGTTGTGCCGGTAGACTCTACTTTGATGCTGGAAGATGGCGTACAGTATGATGCTGTCTTCAGCGGCATGTGCGGACATAGGGCATCGCTTACGGATACCGGTGCAGCCAGGGTTATCCATATTGATTTCGATGATTGGATAGAAGCACTGGTAGTTTTTTCCACGGCCGGCTCCTCCTTTGTCTGCATAGAACCCTGGACCAGAGGATTGGGCGCTTATGAAACCTTATGTCGGCCGGGCTGGGAGGGTGCCGGCACTCTCAATATACTGCAGCCTGGAGAGACAAGGACGATCAGAGTAAGCTACAGCGTTGAACCCTTGTCTTAAAAACACGAAAGATCCAAGAAGAGCAAAAAAGTATCCATAAATGCCTGTTTTTGCAGTGGTGAATTCATCATATATACCAAGCAATTGTTAGAGTTACAAGCATACAATAGCTATTACAGCTATTCTTGACACAAAAATATCAATCATGTAACATAGGCCCAAATAAAGCCTAATCTTCACAAGAAGAACGGGGGAACCGTTGTTAGGGGTGAATTTCGCTTGGGCGAATAGGCTATCCACCGGCCGTTACCCGTCAGCTAACCTCGTCGGCAATATGGGGGAAGGTAAAAAATGGATATCAAGCTGCTGGCAGCAGCGGCTGCTATCTATCTAGGCATGGCCGGCGGTCAGCAACCGGTCGAAGCTCAGGATAGTGATGGTGGTGTTAATTCCGGTAAAGCGGCACTTAAGCCGGGAATAATATCTACCTATGTAGTTAAAAAGGGCGATACTCTACGTAAGATCGCCGAGATGCACGGTTTACAGCTTACCACATTACAATGGTCCAATAATATTGTGAATCCGGACCTTATCAAGGTAAATCAAATACTCAATCTACCACCCGTAGATGGTGTTATTCACGATGTGGAAGAGGGACAGACTCTTGATGAGATAGCTGCTCTTTATAAAATTCCTCTGGAGGCATTGCTGAATGCCAATCCTGATATCGATGATCATGAAGGATTAGTACCCGGTGCCAGATTGATCGTTCCGGGCGGCCGGTTGCAGGTTACATCGCCGAAGAAGCAGGTTTCCAAACCACAACGCTTTCTACGGCCGGTTTCCAGCGGACGCATTACATCGCGTTTCGGCTTAAGGGTACATCCGGTATCGAGAAGCAAGCGTCTGCATGCCGGTTTGGATATAGCGGTATCTACCGGAACAACGGTCAAGGCCTGCCGTGGCGGCAAGGTTATCCTGGCCAGAAAGGCCGGTGGTTACGGCAATCTGGTCATTATAGATCACGGAAATGGGTTAACCACCCGTTACGGCCATAATTCCGTTCTCTTAGTCAAGCCGGGACAGAGGGTCACCCGAGGACAGGTCATAGCCAAGAGTGGGTCAACGGGCGTATCCACCGGACCGCATTTGCACTTTGAGGTGCGTAAAAATGGTAGTGCCGTAAACCCTGTTCCTTATCTCAAAGGCTGGATTAAATAACCTAACAATCAGGAAAATAATAGGCGGCAAAGCTCTCTTCCTTTCGGTGACCGGACAGAAGAGGACTTGGCCTGTATCGTTGCTCTGCTCAGGACGATCTTGTGATATAATATCGTCAGCATATATACTGACGGAGTATTCTCTTGCAATATTTAATCGGCAACCATAGCCTGATGAAACGCATCAACCGGACCAGGGTCATGAACCTATTGCGTATCAACGGCACGCTCTCTCGGGCGGAAATGACCGAGGCTACGGGACTGGATTCAAAGAGCCTTACAAATATAACCGGAGAGTTGCTGTCAGAAGGGTGGCTGGAGAGCTGTGGTCTGAGCAATCCGGCTATAGGACGGCCGAGGCAGCTTTTGAGAATCAGATCGAATAGTGGGTCTTTTATAGGAGTGGCTTTGAGCCCGGGAAGGGTTGTAGCTGTACGATGCGGTCTGGATGGAGCGATCCAGGCGGAAAGTTCTCAGGATATAAGCCCCGATGCCGGCATAGAGAGCCTGATGGAAGCCGTTTTTAGGCTGATAGACAGCTTGATTGGAAGATCCGGAGCTGCCAGGCAAATAGGCTTTGCTGCTCCCGGCGTCATTATGCCGGAAGGTTCCGGATTTCTATTGAGCGTCAATATTCCGGGATTCAGAGATATTCCCGTTGGCGATATGCTGGCCGAACGCTACGGTATACCGGTAAGCATTGAGGATTCCTCCCGCAGCATGGCCATAGCCGAAAGCTGGTTCGGCCGGGCAAGGGGAGTGGAAAACTTTCTACTGGTAGATATAGATATCGGTATCGGCCTGGGTATTTACAGTGAGGGCAGAATATATCGTGGCACGAGCAACAGTTCCGGGGAGATGGGGCATACCGTAATAAAGCGGGACGGGCCGCTGTGTTATTGCGGTAACAGAGGCTGCCTGGAGACTCTGGCCTCCGGCAGGGCCTTATTGGAAAAGATATCCGGCATCAGGCAATCGGGCAGATATTCGTCCGAGGATCTCAATAGGTTGAAAGAGGCGGCTGCCGTAGGCGATACGGAGGTTGTAAATCTTCTTAAACAGGCGGGTGAGCATATCGGCATGGCTGTAGCCAATGCTGTCAATCTCTTCAATCCACGTATGTTGATCTTTGCCGGCCCCCTTGCCTGGGAAGACTCTCCGTTGGTGGAAAGCGCACGCCGGGATCTATCAGTTCATACTTTAAGCTCTTCTTTACGCCAACTGGCGGTCCAGGTTTCATCTCTGCATGACGGAGCCGCTTTGGGTGCGGCTGCCCTGGCTCTGAGAGAAGTTTACGAGGTCGAAGGAGTGCTGGCCATATAGCTTGAGGTGCCCCCTGGCTACAGCCCCTAAAGATAAAAGAAGCGGAACGTAATCAATTACGTAGAGACCATGTTCACTCAAGAGATCGCCCTTAACTCTTTCTCCAAGACTTTTTCTTTATCACCCGGCTATTTATCCAGGCTCTTCAAAACACATATCACCACGGATTATCGGCTTCAATGGTATTCCCATATTTAATCATAATTTCAAACGGATTACGGAAATAACACCCTCTGCTTATCGCAAGATCGTGTGTACACGGAATAAGTAATAGAATTGTTTTTCGTTTTAATCTTTGAGTGAGACCAGCGCCTATCCAAAGCAGTGCACAGGATATGTTTATGTTGCAATAAGCCCTGAAGAGTTGCCTTTTGATGGGGGTGCATGTAAAGTTTTTTGGGACAAGCGAGAGAGATAGCCGTTAGCCAGCTATCATAGAAAGGGATAAAAAAATGTTATCCTCCGTCTTAGCGCTCCCGAAAGGGAAGAAGGAGGATAACA
>Ga0172382_10005361_pt1 | contig 19158 bp, 17 predicted proteins | sample Leawel138RmetaG_FD_122245 | JGI IMG/M metagenome (GOLD analysis project Ga0172382, IMG submission 122245) | Leachate microbial communities from a municipal landfill in Southern Ontario, Canada - Leachate well 138R metaG | ecosystem: Engineered > Solid waste > Landfill > Unclassified | place...
GGCGGCGTCCCTCTCCACGGGACGGGTTCAAGCAGACCCCGGGGCGGTCACGGGATCGCCGCCGGTAACCACAATAACAGAATTCATCCAGACAGGGCGGTCGGCCGCTGCCCGGCGGCGCGTGCCGCGCCTTGATTCCGGGCAAGAGGGGGATGGGTGGCGAAGTTTCGCGCCTCACCCCCTGTAGGGTGAGCAATGTCGCGGGCGGGCACGGCTGCCCAGCGCCCGCAACGCAGGCAGCCCCCGGAACGGCGGGCGAATCGCCCGGCCTCACTCCATCCCGAGCGCGGCCTTGTACATTTCCAGCACCGCCTCTTCCTCGGCGATCTCGTCGGGCTTGCGTTTGCGCAGCGCGACGACCTTGCGCAGAATCTTGGTGTCGTAGCCGCGCCCCTTGGCTTCGGCCATCAGCTCTTTCTGCTGCTCGGCAACGTCCTTCTTTTCGGATTCCAGTTGCTCGTAACGTTCGATGAACTGGCGCAGCTCGTCGGCGGCCACGCCATAGTTGTCGGTGGGGTCGGTCATCATCGCCTCTCGCTGCCCGGGGGGGCGTTGGGGTTCGTGGGGGGTCGTGCCCTGCCGGTTCCTATCCGGCCCGGCGCGGCGGTTCAAGCGCCCGCCCGGCGGCCGGTTCCCGGTTCCCGGACCCCGGTCGCGGGCCTTGTGTCCGGCGGGACACACCCCCATATCTGTGGGGCGCGGGCTGCCCGGGTTGACGGGGGCGCGCGCGGGAATGTCGCTTGCAGCAAGGGCATGACGGATGACGAAGACGGGCTTCGGGGCGCACCCCTTTCTTCTGGGGTTCGAGCAACTGGAACGGCTGGTCGAACGCACGGCGAAATCGGCCAACGAGGGTTACCCGCCGTTCAACATCGAACGGCTGTCGGAAAACGACTACCGCATCACGCTTGCCGTGGCGGGGTTCGCCGAGGCCGATCTGTCGATCACGGTCGAGGACCGGCAACTGACCGTCCACGGGCGCCAGCAGGAGCCGGACGATTCCCGGGTGTTCCTGCATCGCGGCATCGCCGCCCGGCAGTTCCAGCGCGGTTTCGTGCTGGCCGAGGGGGTCGAGGTGGCGGGGGCGCGGCTGGCCGATGGCCTGCTGCATCTCGATCTTCGCCGCTCGGTCGCGGAACCCCGGGTGCAGACGATCCCGATCGGCCGTGGCTGAGAGGCGGGCAAGGGTAGCAGGAAGAAGGAGCAGAGCCATGGAAACGCGCTACGATTTCGGTCCCGAGACCGGCGAACGCATCGTCTATGTGCGCCCGGTGCCGGTGGCGGAACTGCCCGAGGAATTGCAGGCGCAGGCCGGGGGCCTCACCACGATCTATGCGCTGCACAGCCCCGACGGCGAACGGCTGGCGCTGGTGCGCGACCGCAACATCGCCTTCATGCTGGCACGGCAGAACGACCTTGCGCCGGTGAGCACGCATTGAACGGGTAAGGCATCGCTGCAAGGTGTCGGGGACAAGGCGTCCCGGTGTCCACCTGCGGGACTCGGGGCGCGAAACCTCTCCACCCATCCCCTCTTGCCCGGAATCAAGCCACGCCAGCGCCGCCGGGCAGCGGCCGATCGCCCGCGTCACGCCGGAGGCGTGCCTTCGGCACGATGGCGGTCGCTGTTGCAACGTTTCCGCAGGCACATACGCCAGGGTATCCGTGACCATGAACTGCCAGGCCACGATCGTTGCAGCGGCCCCTCGCGGTCGGCCGCTGCCCTTCCGTTGCGCGAGGAAACAGGCCGACGCGGTGGACAATCAGCCCACCCCGGCTTGAGAACCGGCCCCCCCGCCCCGGAAGCGGCGGGGGAGGCCGTATGGGTCCGGCCCTGGCTCAGGCCCGGATCAGGCCGAGTGATTCCAGCTTCAGGATTACCTGATGTGCGCAGTGATCGACATCGACCTTTTCGGTATCGACCACCAGTTCGGCCTGGGTCGGCACCTCGTAAGGGTCGGAAATCCCGGTGAATTCCTTGATCGTCCCCTCACGCGCCAGCTTGTAGAGCCCCTTGCGGTCGCGCCGTTCGCATTCCTCGATGCTGGTCGCCACATGCACCTCGACGAAGGCGCCGTATTGCTCGATCATCTCGCGTACCGCACGGCGGGTCGCGGTATAGGGCGCGATCGGTGCGCAAAGCGCGATGCCGCCGTTCTTGGTGATCTCGGAGGCGACATAGCCGATCCGGCGGATGTTGATGTCGCGATGCTCCTTGGAGAAGCCGAGTTCCGACGACAGATGCTTGCGCACCACGTCGCCGTCGAGCAGCGTCACCGGACGCCCGCCCATCTCCATCAGCTTGACCATCAGCGCATTGGCGATGGTCGATTTGCCCGAACCCGACAGGCCGGTGAAGAACACGGTGAACCCCTGCTGCGCCCGCGGCGGCGAGGTGCGGCGCAGCTCGCGCACCACCTCGGGGAAGGAGAACCATTCCGGGATCTCCAGCCCCTCGCGCAGGCGGCGGCGCAACTCGGTGCCCGAGATGTTGAGAACGGTCACGCCCTCCTCGATCTCGTCGGCGGGCTCGTATTGCGCGCGTTCCTGCACATAGACCATGTGCTTGAAGTCCATCATCTCGATCCCGACTTCCTCGGCGTGTTGGCGCACCATTTCCTGCGCGTCGTAGGGGCCGTAGAAATCTTCGCCGGCCGAGTTCTTGCCCGGCCCGGCATGGTCGCGCCCGACGATCATATGGGTGCAGCCGTGGTTCCTGCGGATGATCGCATGCCAGAGCGCCTCGCGCGGGCCGCCCATGCGCATGGCAAGGTTCAAAAGCGACAGATGCGTGGTCGCGGCCGGGTATTTGTCCAGCACCGCCTCGTAGCAGCGGACGCGGGTGAAATGGTCCACGTCGCCCGGTTTGGTCATGCCGACCACAGGGTGGATCAGCAGGTTGGCCTGCGCCTCGCGCGCGGCGCGGAAGGTGAGTTCCTGATGCGCCCGGTGCAGCGGGTTGCGGGTCTGGAACGCCACCACCCGGCGCCAGCCCATCTTGCGGAAGAAGGCGCGTAGTTCATTGGGCGTGTCGCGGCGGGCCTTGAAGTCGTAATGCACCGGCGGCTGGATGCCGGTCACCGGCCCGCCGAGATAGACGGGGCCCGCCACATGGTGCAGGTAGTTCACCGCCGGATGGGCGAGGTCGTCGGCGCCGAACACCTTTTCGGCCTCGTTCGCCTTGTTCGGCGCCCATTTGTCGGTCACCGACAGGATCGCCAGGATCACCCCCTCCTGGTCGCGCAGCGCGATGTCCTGCCCCGGCTCGATCCCTTCGGCGAACGCCTCGGAGACATCCAGCGTCACCGGCATCGGCCAGAGCGTGCCGTCCGCCGTGCGCATGTTCTCGACCACGCCGTCGTAATCGGCCCGGGTCATGAAACCCTTGAGCGGGTGGAAGCCGCCGTTCATCAAAAGCTCCAGATCGCAGATCTGGCGCGGCGTCAGATCCCAGGACGGAAGCTGGCCGGCCTCGGTCTTCAGCTTCTGGGCGGATTCGTAAGAGACATACAGCTCCGGGACCGGAGCGAGATTCGGCAGAGCCATTCGGCGACCTCGGCTTTCGATACAGACGCGATACAGACGGGCGCGGACCGCACCGCTGCGGGACGCGACGACGGGATGACATATGGGGCGCGGCATAGACCGCGCCGGGGCGGAAAGGCAAGCCGGTGCGGCGGGAATCGGCAAATCCGGGCGATTCTGCCGTGGTTTCGCCGTCACGGGGCAACAGCGTTCCGGGTTTGCCGCCCCGGCCCGGATGCGGGCGGTCCCGCGGGCATCGGCGGGGCGACGATGTTCCGGGGGTGGTATCGCCCGCCCGGCCATGGTGCGGGGCGGAACGCCGGATGCGCGCGCCCCCTTGCCCGGAATCAAGGCGCGGCACGCGCCGCCGGGCAGCGGCCGACCGCCCGCGTCACACCGGAGGCGTGCCTTCGGCACGACGGCGGCCGCTCCTGCAACGTCTCGACATGCACATGCGTCAGGGTATCCGGCACCATGAACTGCCAGACGACAACCGGCAGAAGCGGCCCCCGCGGTCGGCCGCTGCCCTCCGTTACGCCGGGATGGTGGGCAATATTGCCCACCTACACCCGCACCGATAGGGTGCGTTCACGCGCACCACCCACCCCCGGCCGCGCGCCTATTCCCCCGCTTCGGCCAGGAAGCGCTCGGCGTCCAGCGCCGCCATGCAGCCCATGCCGGCCGAGGTCACCGCCTGCCGGTAGACGTGATCGGTCAGGTCGCCCGCCGCGAACACGCCGGGGATCGAGGTGCGGGTCGTCCCCGGCTCGACCACCACATAGCCGCCGTGATGGGTCTCCAGCTGGTCCTTGACCAGTTCCGACGCAGGCGCATGGCCGATCGCCACGAAGAAGCCGTCGCAGGGCACCACGGTTTCCGCCCCCGTCGCCACATGCCGCGCCCGGACGCCGGTGACGCCCAGCGGCGCCTCGGTGCCCAGCACCTCCTCGACCGTGTGGTCCCAGAGGATCTCGACCTTGGGGTTCCTGAACAGCCGGTCCTGCAATATCTTCTCGGCCCGCAGGCTGTCGCGGCGGTGGATCAGCGTGACCTTGCTGGCGAAGTTGGTCAGGAACAGCGCCTCCTCGACCGCGGTGTTGCCGCCGCCGATCACCGCCACTTCCTTGCCGCGATAGAAGAACCCGTCGCAGGTGGCGCAGGCCGAGACGCCGAAGCCCTTGAACTTCTCCTCGCCCGGCAGGTCCAGCCATTTCGCCTGTGCCCCGGTCGCCAGGATCAGCGCGTCGGCGGTATAGGTGGTGCCGCTGTCGCCCTTCGCCACGAAGGGGCGGCGCGACAGGTCCACGCCGGTGATGTGGTCCGCGATCACCTCGGCCCCCACGGCGCTTGCGTGGGCCTCCATCCGCTGCATCAGGTCGGGGCCCTGCACCTCGGTATCGCCGGGCCAGTTCTCGACCTCGGTGGTGATGGTGAGCTGACCGCCGGGCTGGATCCCCTGCACCAGGATCGGGTCGAGCATCGCCCGCGCGGCATAGACCGCCGCCGTATAGCCCGCGGGCCCCGAGCCGATGATGAGGACGCGCGTATGCCGCGCCGCGCCGTTCTGCTCCGTCATGGGTGCTTTCCTTCGTTCCCTGCCTCTCGTGCCCGCCCCATATAGGACGGCGGCGCGCGGGGGAAAAGCGGCGGATGCGCGCGGCTCTGGCCGGCATGGGCTGGCGCCGGGGGATTATCCCCGGCCGATAAAGGGCATCTTGGTCGCCATCAGCGTCTGGAACTGCACGTTGGCGTGCAAGGGCAGCGCCGCCATCGCCACCACCGCTTCGGCCACCAGCCCGGGCTCGATCATCGGCGGGATTTCGGCCCCGGGGTCGGCCGCCCGCAGCCGGGCCACGTGATCTTCCAGCAGTTGCGTCCGGGCGTTGCCGATGTCGATCTGGCCGCAGGCGATGTCGAAGTCGCGCCCGTCCAGCGACAGTACCTTGGTCAGCCCCGTCACCGCGTGTTTCGTCACCGTATAGCACAGCGAGCCCGGCCGCGGCGCATGGGCCGAGATCGAGCCGTTGTTGATGATCCGCCCGCCCTGCGGCTGCTGCCCGCGCATCCGGGCGAAGGCGGCGCGGGCGCAAAGCACCATGCCGGTGACATTGACCGCGACCGAGGCGTCCCAGTCCTCCAGCGCCACCTCGTCCGGCGGCGCGGCGGGGGCGAAGATCCCGGCGTTGTTGAACAGGACGTCGATCCGGCCGAACCGTTCGACGGCGGCGTCGAAGGCCGCCTCGACCGCCCCGGGGTCGGTCACGTCGCAGGAAAGCGCCAGCGCGCCCTGCGCCGCCAGCCCTTCCATCGGCCCGGTGCGGCGGGCGAGCGCCGCCACCCGCCAGCCCGCGTCCAGAAAGGCCCGCGCGGCGGCAAGCCCGATCCCCGCCGAAGCGCCGGTGATGACGGCCACCCCCGGGCCGGTGTCGCTGCTCATGCCTGCTGTCTCCTTTGCCTGCCTTGCGGGGGGCCTCTGTTCCGCGATCAGAACGCCCGGAAGGTCATGGTGGTCAGGGTGCGCACGATGCCGGGAATGTCGAACAGGTTCTCCGACAGGTAACGGCCCACGTCAGCCCCCTCGGCGGCCTGATCGGGGATATAGACCTTGGCGATCAGGTCGTATTCACCCGAGGTCGAGTAAAGCTCCGACACCACCTCGCGGTCGTAGATCGCATCGGCCACCTCGTAGGTCTTGCCGGGCTGGCACCGGAACTGGACGAAAACGCAGATCATCGCGGCCTCCTTCGCTGGCGCGAGACTAGGACGAAGCGGGGGCCGAGGAAAGCCCCCGCCGGACGGTGGGAAGCGGGGCGGTTCGAACAGTGGTCGGTGTCCTGTGGAACAAGGCTGTTCCCACCCCCTTCGCCCGGAATCAAGGCGCGTCAGCGCGGCCGGGCAGCGGCCGACCGCCCGGTCACGCCAGAGGCGTGCCTACGGCACGACGGCGGCCGCTATTGCAACGTTGCGGCATGTACACACGTCGGAGTATTCGGCCACCATAAACTGCCAGACACAATCGTTGCAGCGGCCCCCGCGGTCGGCCGCTGCCCTCTGTTGCGCCTGTGCGGCAACCTGCCGGACGATGCGCGCCGGGCCGGGGCCCACAACCCGGGGCACTGCCTAGCTGTAGGCCACCCACAGCAGAACCCCGCCCAGCAGGAAGCGGTAGATCACATAGGGGGTGAAGCTGACCGAGCGCAGCAGTCGCATCATCAGCGCCAGCGCCCCCAGCGCGGCAAGGCACGAAAACGCGGCGGCGATCGCGGCGTCGCGGGCGGCGTCGGCGTCGGCGTCCGCCACCACCTCGGCGCCCAGCAGGATGCCCGAAGCGGCGATGGTCGGGATCGACATCAGCATGGCGATCCGCGCCGCGTCCTGGCGGGCGTATCCCAGCGCCCGCGCCCCGGTGATGGTCGCCCCCGCCCGCGAGGTGCCGGGGATGAGCGCCACCGCCTGCCAGAGCCCGAGGATCACCGCGTCGCGCAGCCCCCAGTCCTCGGTGCGTTTCGTCTCGGCCCCGCTGCGGTCGGCCCACCACAGCACCACGCCGAAGCCGATCATGGTCCAGCCGATCAGCGCCATCGACCGCATCAGCTCCATCGCGCCGCTGAGCTTGAGCACCAGCCCGACAAGCACCACCGGCACCGTCGCCACGATCAAGCACAGCGCCAGCCGCGCGCCCGGCGTGTCGGCCCGGCCGGTCAGAAGCCGTGGCAGCCCGGCGAACCCCATCGCCACGTCGCGGCGGAAGTAAAGGATCACCGCCACCAGCGACCCCACATGCACCGCCACGTCGATCAGAAGTCCCTGATCGTCGAAGCCGGTCAGATGCGGCAGCAGGATCAGATGCGCCGAGGAGGACACCGGGATGAACTCGGTGATCCCCTGTATGATGGCGACAAGCAGCAGGTTGAACAGGGTCATGGGCGGGTCCGTGATTCGCAAAGGCGCAGAGTAAGGCGGCGAGGTTGGGGGGAAAGGGGCAATATATGGAAGTTATTCTGACATATATTCTGGCAAAATCATGCTGCAAAGCGGCGCAGCAGGAAAAAAATCGACAAACAGGTCAGTATTTATGACTTTTTATGGCGCGCGACGCAGGATAACAAGGCCCACACGCAAGGGGAGGCCCAGCCATGGCAGAGCACAGGATGCTCCGCTTCGTCACCGTCGCGATGGAGATGCCGGAGAAACGGCCTCCCGACCTGCGCAGCGGCGATTTCCACGAGATCTACCGCGCCTATGCCGCCGACAAGGCGGCCGGGCAGGCGGCGCGGTGCAGCCAGTGCGGCGTGCCCTATTGCCAGACCCATTGCCCGCTGCACAACAATATCCCCGACTGGCTGCGGCTGACCGCCGAAGGCCGCCTGCGCGAAGCCTATGAACTGTCGCAGGCCACCAACACCTTCCCCGAGATCTGCGGCCGCATCTGCCCGCAGGACCGTCTGTGCGAAGGCAACTGCGTGATCGAACAGGCGGGCCACGGCACCGTCACCATCGGCGCGGTCGAGAAGTTCATCACCGACACCGCCTGGGAAGAAGGCTGGGTCCAGCCGATCCGCCCGGTGCAGGAGCGCGGCGAGAGCGTCGGCATCATCGGCGCCGGGCCCGCCGGGCTTGCGGCGGCCGACCGGCTGCGGCGGCAGGGGGTGCAGGTCACGGTCTACGACCGTTACGACCGGGCGGGCGGGTTGATGACCTACGGCATCCCCGGCTTCAAGCTGGAAAAGCCGGTGGTGATGCAGCGCATCAGCCAGCTGGAGGACGGCGGCGTGCGCTTCGTGCTCAACTGCCGGGTGGGCGAGGATATCGGTTTCGCCGATCTGCGCGCCCGCCACGACGCGGTGCTGATCGCCACCGGCGTCTATCGCGCCCGGGCGATGCAGGCGTCGGGCGTGGGGGCCGGGGGCGTCGTGATGGCGCTCGACTACCTTGTGGCGTCGAGCCGCAAGGGGCTCGGCGACGATGTGCCCGGGTTCGACAGCGGCGAGTTGAACGCCGAAGGCCGCCGGGTGGTGGTGATCGGTGGCGGCGATACGGCGATGGACTGCGTGCGCACCGCGATCCGGCAAGGCGCGGTCAGCGTCAAATGCCTCTACCGCCGCGACCGGGCCAACATGCCCGGCAGCCGGCGCGAGACCCGGAACGCCGAGGAGGAGGGCGTGGAGTTCGTCTGGCTCTCGGCGCCGCGCGGGTTCTCGGGCGGGGCCTCGGTCGAGGGGGTGATGGTGCAGCGGATGCGGCTCGGCCCGCCCGACGCCTCGGGCCGCCAGTCGCCCGAGGCGATCGAGGGCGCGGATTACGTGGAACCCGCCGACCTGGTGATCCAGGCGCTGGGCTTCGATCCCGAGCCGCTGCCCGCGCTGTGGTCCGAGCCGGGGCTGGAGGTCACGCGCTGGGGCACGGTCAAGGCCGATTTCCGCAGCCATGCCACCAGCCTGCCGGGGGTATACGCGGCCGGGGACATCGTGCGCGGGGCCTCGCTGGTGGTCTGGGCGATCCGCGACGGGCGCGAGGCGGCGGACGCGATCCTCGACCGGCTCGCCGAGGCGGAAGCGGCGCGGGTGGCGGCTGAATGATGTTGCGGAGGAGATGGGTCAGCAGAATTGACGTTATGAGGGGCGGGGTGATGCGACCGGGTGCGAGACAGGGCAGGGGACGGGCGGCGGGTGCGCTGATCGCGGCGCTGGCCCTCGCATGGCCTCTCGCCGCCCCGGTGCAGGATCATGTATCCGCCCGTAGGGTGCGCTTCAGCGCACCGCCGGTTCCGGTCCGGCGCGGCGGTGCGGGGGTGCGGTGCGCTGAAGCGCACCCTACCGCATTTGTCCGGGCGGGCGTGATGGCTCTGCTGCTGCTCCTGCCCGCGCTGCCCGCCAGCGCGGGCACTTTCGCCCCGCCGCCGGGCTGCAAGGGGTTCCTTACGGTGCAGTCCAAGGGCTGCAAGGTGTCGAACCACTACCGCTGCGACGCCGATCCGCCCGGCGACAGGTGGCGGGCGGATTTCGGCCCCGCCGGGCTCTATTTCCTCAGCCGGATCGACCATGAGGCGCAATGGCTCCATTCGGTCGATTTCGGCCCCGAACGCCACCGCCGCCTCGGGCCCGCGCCCGCCGACCCGGCCTCGTTCACCGAACTGCTGGAAACCGGCCACGACGATTTCGACTTCCGCCTGCTTTACAGCGAGGGCGGCGAGACGCGGGTGCAGGGCTACGACCGGCTCACCGGCGGCAGCGCGGTGATCGACGGGGTGCGCCTGATGGAGACCGAATTCGCCTATCGCGAGACCACGCCGGGCGGCGCGCAACTGGCCCGCGCCCGGGGCAACGAGTTCCTGCATCCCGAATGGCGGCTGTTCTTCTCCGGCCCCTCGGAATGGGAGGTCGAGGGCGAGTTCCTGCCCATCGACCACCGCCCGCTGCGCTTCATCGAGCCGGGCCAGCCCGGCTTCATGTCCACCGAACCGCTGTTCGAATGCGACATGCTGTTGTCGTCCTACAGCGCCCCCGCCGCCCCGGAGGAAAGACCATGACCAAGTATGACCAGGCCTGGGTCGCGGCCGAGGAAGCCAAACGTGCCCATGTCGCCGGGCAGGGGCTCTACCGCGAGGAGGACGAACATTCCTCCTGCGGGGTCGGGCTGGTGGTCTCGGTCTCGGGGAAGCCCTCGCGCAGGGTGGTGGCGGCGGGGATCGACGCGCTCAAGGCGGTCTGGCACCGCGGCGCGGTCGATGCCGACGGCAAGACCGGCGACGGCGCGGGGATCCACGTCCAGATCCCGGTCGATTTCTTCTACGATCAGGTCCGCCGCACCGGGCATGAGCCCGACGGGGCCAAGTGGATCGCGGTCGGGCAGGTGTTCCTGCCGCGCACCGATTTCGGCGCGCAGGAACGCTGCCGCACCATCGTCGAGACCGAAGTGCTGCGGATGGGGCATTACATCTACGGCTGGCGGCATGTGCCGGTCGATACCTCGGTGCTGGGCGAAAAGGCCAACGCCACGCGGCCCGAGATCGAGCAGATCCTGATCCGCTGCGAGAAGGGCATCGGCCAGGAACAGTTCGAGCGCGAGCTTTACATCATCCGCCGCCGGATCGAGAAGGCGGCGGGCGCGGCGGGGATCGCCGGACTCTACCTGTGCAGCCTCTCGTGCCGGTCGGTGATCTACAAGGGCATGATGCTGGCCGAGCAGGTGGCCGGCTTCTACCCCGACCTCAAGGACGAGCGCTTCGAATCCGCCTTCGCGATCTACCACCAGCGTTACAGCACCAACACCTTCCCGCAATGGTGGCTGGCGCAGCCGTTCCGCATGTTGGCCCATAACGGCGAGATCAACACATTGAAGGGCAACCTGAACTGGATGCGCAGCCACGAGATCCGCATGGCCCATTCGGCCTTCGGCGAGATGGCCGAGGACATCAAGCCGATCGTGCCGCAGGGGTCTTCGGACAGCGCCGCGCTGGATGCGGTGTTCGAGGTGATGGTGCGCGCGGGCCGCAACGCGCCGATGGCCAAGACCATGCTGGTGCCGGAAGCCTGGTCGAAATCCACCACCGACATGCCGCAGGCATGGTCGGACATGTATTCCTATTGCAACGCGGTGATGGAGCCATGGGACGGCCCGGCGGCGCTTGCCATGACCGACGGGCGCTGGGTCTGCGGCGGGCTGGACCGCAACGGGCTGCGGCCGATGCGCTATGTGGTCACGGGCGACGGTCTTCTGATCGCCGGGTCCGAGGCCGGGATGGTGCCGGTCGATGAGGCCACGGTGCGCGAAAAGGGCGCGCTGGGGCCGGGGCAGATGATCGCCGTCGATATGGCCGAGGGGCGGCTCTACCGCGACCGGGAACTCAAGGACGCGATGGCCGCCAGCCAGCCCTTCGGCGACTGGATCGACAAGATCGTGGAACTGTCGCCTGCGCTCGACCAGCTGCCCGAGGTGCCGCTGTTCTCGGGGGCCGGGCTGCGCCGCCGCCAGATCGCCGCCGGATACACGGTCGAGGAACTGGAACAGGTTCTGGCGCCGATGGCCGAGGACGGCAAGGAGATGATCGCCTCGATGGGCGACGACACGCCGCCCGCGGTGCTGTCGCGGGTCTATCGGCCGCTGTCGCACTACTTCCGCCAGAACTTCAGCCAGGTGACCAACCCGCCCATCGATTCCCTGCGCGAGGCGCGGGTGATGAGCCTCAAGACCCGCTTCGGCAACCTCAAGAACGTGCTGGACGAGGACGGCAGCCAGACGGAAATCCTCGTGCTGGAAAGCCCGTTCATCGCCAATGCCGAATTCGACGGCATGGTGCGCCATTTCGGTGATTCGGTCGGGTTCATCGACTGCACCTTTCCGGTGGGCGCGGGGCCGGATGCGCTGCGTCAGGGGCTGGAGCGGATCAGGGCCGAGGCCGAGGACGCGGTGCGTTCGGGCGCCGGGCATCTGGTGCTGACCGACCAGCATCAGGGCCGGGACATGGTGGCGATGCCGATGATCCTCGCCACCTCCGCGGTGCATTCGTGGCTTACGCGCAAGGGGCTGCGCACCTTCTGTTCGCTCAACGTCCGTTCCGCCGAATGTATCGACCCGCATTATTTCGCGGTGCTGATCGGCTGCGGCGCGACCACGGTGAACGCCTATCTGGCGCAGGACAGCATCAGTGACCGGGTGGAACGCGGGCTGATCGGCGGCAGCCTGCTGGACGCGGTGCGCCGCTACCGCGCGGCCATCGACGCCGGGCTTCTGAAGATCATGTCGAAGATGGGGATCTCGGTCATTTCCTCCTACCGCGGGGGCCTCAACTTCGAGGCGGTGGGCCTGTCGCGCGCCATGGTGGCCGAATATTTCCCCGGCATGACCTCGCGCATTTCCGGTATCGGCGTCTCGGGCATCCAGCGCAGTCAGGAAGCGGTCCACGCCAGCGGCTGGCGCGGTGGCGCCGACATGCTGCCCATCGGCGGCTTCTACAAGGCGCGGCGCACCGGCGAGAAACACGCATGGGAGGCGCAGACCATGCAGCTTCTGCAATCGGCCTGCGACCGGGCGAGCTACGACCTGTGGAAGCAGTATTCCGCCGCGATGCGGGCCAACCCGCCCATCCACCTGCGCGACCTGCTGGACATCAAGCCGCTGGGCCGCCCGGTGCCGATCGAGGAGGTTGAAAGCATAACCTCGATCCGCAAGCGGTTCGTCACGCCGGGGATGAGCCTCGGCGCGCTGTCGCCCGAGGCGCATATGACGCTCAACATCGCCATGAACCGGATCGGCGCCAAGTCCGATTCGGGCGAGGGCGGCGAGGATCCGGCACATCATCAGCCGCTGCCCAACGGCGACAACCCCTCGGCCAAGATCAAGCAGGTGGCCTCGGGCCGGTTCGGGGTGACGGCAGAATACCTGAACGCCTGCGAGGAACTGGAGATCAAGGTCGCGCAGGGCGCGAAACCGGGCGAGGGCGGCCAGCTTCCGGGGATGAAGGTCACCGCGCTGATCGCGCGGCTGCGTCACTCGACCCCCGGCGTCACGCTGATCTCGCCGCCGCCGCATCACGACATCTATTCCATCGAGGATCTGGCGCAACTCATCTACGACCTCAAGCAGATCAACCCGCGCGCCAAGGTGACGGTCAAGCTGGTGTCCTCGTCGGGCGTCGGCACCATCGCCGCGGGCGTGGCCAAGGCCAAGGCCGACATCATCCTGATCTCGGGCCACAACGGCGGCACCGGCGCCAGCCCCGCCACCTCGATCAAATACGCCGGTCTGCCATGGGAGATGGGCCTGACCGAGGCGCATCAGGTGCTGGCGATGAACAACCTGCGCGAGCGGGTGATCCTGCGCACCGACGGGGGCCTGCGCACCGGGCGCGACATCGTGATCGCCGCGATGATGGGGGCCGAGGAATACGGCATCGGCACCGCCGCGCTCATCGCCATGGGCTGCATCATGGTGCGGCAGTGCCAGTCCAACACCTGCCCGGTCGGCGTCTGCACCCAGGACGAACGCCTGCGCGCCATGTTCACCGGCAGCGCCGACAAGGTGGTGAACCTCATCACCTTCTACGCGCAGGAGGTGCGCGAGATCCTCAGCCAGATCGGCGCGCGGACATTGGACGAGGTGATCGGCCGCGCCGACCTGCTGGCGCAGGTCTCGCGCGGCGCCGCGCATCTCGACGACCTCGACCTCAACCCGCTCTTGATCACCGTGGACGGGGCGCATCGCATCACCTACGACCGCTCCAGGCCCCGCAACGCCGTGCCCGACACGCTGGACGCGCAGATCATCCGCGACGGCGCGCGCTTCTTCGAGGACGGCGAGAAGATGCAGCTGTCCTATGCGGTCCGGAACACCGACCGCACCATCGGTACCCGTGCGTCGAGCCATATCGTCAAGCGGTTCGGGATGCGCAATTCGCTGCAACCCGACCACCTGACGGTGAAACTTGCCGGGTCCGCCGGGCAGTCGCTCGGGGCCTTCGCCGCACCGGGGCTGAAGATCGAGGTGATCGGCGACGCCAACGACTACGTGGGCAAGGGCCTTTCGGGCGGGCTGATCGTGGTGCGCCCGCCGATGGAATCGCCGCTGGAGGCGTCCGGGAACACGATCATCGGCAATACCGTGCTTTACGGCGCGACCGGCGGTTTCCTGTTCGCCGCCGGGCGGGCGGGCGAACGCTTCGCGGTGCGCAACTCGGGCGCGCAGGTGGTGATCGAGGGCTGCGGCTCGAACGGCTGCGAATACATGACCGGGGGGGTGGCGGTGATCCTCGGCTCCACGGGGACGAACTTCGGCGCGGGCATGACCGGCGGCATGGTCTGGCTTCACGACCCCGAGGGCACGGCCGAGGATTACATGAACCTCGAATCGCTGGTCACCTGCGCGGTCACCCACCCGCATTGGGAGGCGCTGCTGCGCGGACTGATTGCCCGGCACCTGGCCGAGACCGGCAGCCGCAAGGCGGCGGCGATACTGGAGAACTGGGAGGCCGAGCGGATGAATTTCCTCCAGGTCTGCCCGCGCGAGATGCTGGCGCATCTGCCGCACCCGCTCAGCGACGAGCCGGAGGCCATGCCGGCCGAATAGGCGGGGAACGGAAACAGGCGAAGGCCCGCTCCTGCAACCCTTTCGCCTTGATCCAGATATCCTCGGGGGTGAATTGGGCGCGGAGCGACCAAGAGGGGGCGGACAGCCCCCTTCTTCCTCGACCGCAGCCGCAAAGTTAACGCCCGCCTTCCCTGCTTTCGCCGCAGTCCCCGGCCATTCGGAAACGGTCTGAATGGAGCGGGCAGAATGTCAACCAGTTACAACTTTACCTTCTGGATGCTGGATCCGGGCAATCCCCCCAGTTCCGGCACCCGGCTGAACCCGGTGATCAGGAATGTGGTCGATGCCAACAGCAACGGCATCCTGCAACCCCATACGGGCGATACGATCAACGGCCATCAGATTACCGCTGTCTATGTCGGCGACACGGTGACGATGCGCACGTCGTGGCTGTTCGGCTCGACCTATACCGTCACCGGCGTCACCTTCTACCTGTCGAACGGGTCGGCGGTGTTCATGCCGACCGATGGCTCGACGCTGGCCAACCACTATTTCATCTCCTCGACCTGGGTGCCGGACTCGACCGAATACCCGATCCCCGGTGCGGTGATCCCCTGCTTCACTCCCGGCACGCTGATCGCCACGCCCGAAGGCCCGCGCCCGGTCGAGGCGCTGGCGCCCGGCGACATGGTGCTGACCCGCGACAACGGCCCGCAGCCGGTCCGCTGGGCCGGGCGGCGCGCGGTCGGCGGGCGCGGCGACCATGCCCCGGTGCGCTTCGCCCCCGGCGCGATCGGCAACGACCGGGAACTGGTGGTCTCGCCCCAGCACCGGGTGCTGGTGGAGGGCTGGCGGGCGGAACTGCTGTTCGGCGCGGATGAGGTTCTGGTCGCGGCGCGGCATCTGGTCAACGGCGACACGATCCACCGCGCACCCCGCGACCGGGCGGACTATATCCACATCCTGTTCGACCGGCACGAGATCGTCACCGCCGAAGGCGTGGCGACCGAAAGTTTCCACCCCGGCGACTACGTTCTGGCCGGTGACGCGGCGATCCGGGCCGAACTCACGACCCTGTTCCCCGAACTGGCCGCCCCGGGGCGCGGCTGGGACACCGCCCGCCCGGTGCTGCGCCGGGCCGAGGCCGCGCTGCTCGCCGCTTGACCGCACCGCTTGACCACGGGGCCGGAGCCGTGGCTAAAGGGCGGCCATGGCCGGAACCGCACGCAGACCCCGCCGCAAGGGCGCCAGAGCTTCGCGCCGCCCGTTGCGGCGGCGGCTGATCCGCTGGGCGCTGCGCGGGTTCGGGGCGGCGGCGGCGGCGATGCTGCTCGCGGTGGTGGCCTATGCGCTGTTCAACCCGCCGACCACGATCTTCATGCGGCAGGAGGCGGCGCGGCTGGGCGAGGTGCGCCACGAATGGGCGCGCTGGGACGAGATCGCCCCGGTGATGGCGCGCTCGGTGGTGGCGGCGGAGGATGCGAACTTCTGCCTGCACTGGGGTTTCGACATGGCGGCGATCCGGGTCGCGCTCGACGAGGGGCGGGGCAGGGGGGCTTCGACCATCACCCAGCAGGTGGTGAAGAACGCCTATCTCTGGCATGGCCGGAACTGGGGCCGCAAGGCGCTGGAGGCGCTGATGACGCCCGCGGTCGAGCTTCTGTGGTCGAAGCGGCGGATCCTCGAAGTCTACCTGAACGTTGCGGAATTCGGCGAAGGCGTGTTCGGGGTCAGGGCGGCGGCCGCGGTGTATTTCCGGGTCGAGCCCGCGCGGCTCACGCCGCAGCAGGCGGCGCGGCTGGCGGCGGTGCTGCCGAACCCGAAGGCCCGCAGCGCCGCGAACCCGTCGGATTTCGTCCGCCGCCGCGCGGCGCGGATCATGGACGGCGCCGAGACCATCCGCCGCGACGGCAGGGCGGATTGTTTCGAGTAGGGGGCAGGTTGCGTGTTGGAATGGTGCGCTGAAGCGCACCCTATCCATCCCGCGGGTGTAGGGTGCGCTTCAGCGCACCATCCCCCTACCCCAAAAACGCGCCCACCGCCGCCGCGAACTCGGCCGGGCGGTCGGCGTGCAGCCAGTGCCCGGCGCCGGGGATTTTCGCCATCCGCAGTGCGGGGAACTGCGCGCGGATCAGCGGCCGGTGTTCGGGCAGGACGTAATCCGATTCCGCGCCCATGAGGAACAGCGTCGGCCCCTCGAACCGGCCTTCGGGGCTGTGCCAGCCGGTGATCTTCGCCATCTCCGCCTCCAGCACATCGAGGTTCAGCCGCCAGCGCGGCGGATCGGCCTTGAGGTCGAGCGATTGCAGGAAGAACGCCCTGAGCGCCGGGTCGTCCACGCTGGCGGCCAGCCGCCGGTCGGCCTCGGACCGGCTGGAAAGCCCGGCAAGATCAAGCCCGCGCATCGCGGCGATGTGGCGGCTCTGGCTGTGGTCATAGGCCACCGGCGCGATGTCGGCCACCACCAGCCGCCCGACCAGATCGGGCCGCGCCAGCGCCAGCGTCATCGCCGCCTTGCCGCCCATCGAATGGCCCAGCACATCGGCCTTGCCGCCGTGGGCCTCGATCACCTCGGCCAGGTCTCCGGCCATTTCCGGATAGCCATGGCGCGGGTCGTGAAAGCTGGCCCCGTGGTTGCGCATGTCGACCGCCAGTACCGGGCGGGTCTGCGACAGCCTGCGGGCGATCGCCCCCCAGTTGCGGGCCGAGCCGAACAGCCCGTGGACGATCAGCAGGGGCGGACGGGTCGTGTCCGCCGGGGCGGCATGGGAAAGCACGTTCAGCATATGCCCCGGATAGCGCACCCCCGCCCGCCGCGCCAGAGGTGTTGAGCACACCCCCGCCCCGCGCTACTCTCGCGCCAGTCAACACAGGCCGGGGAAGCGGTATGAGCGCGGTAACGGTGCAGCAGATGGCCGACCGGGTGGCGGCGCTGATGGAGGAACGCCTGCGCATCCGCGGCAGGGGCCTTGCGGAAAAGGTGAAACGCGGCGGAAGGGCGCTGCCGCGCAAGGTGCGGCGCGAGGCGGAATATCTGGCCGAGGTGGCGGACCTGGCGCAGCACCCCAAGGTGCAGACCATGCTGGATCATGAACGGATCGCCGCCGCCTATGACGCCTGCCTGCGCCACCTCAACGGGATCGGCGCCACCGACCGGCTGATCGGCCGCCTTCTGGGCCTCACGGGCTCGATCGCCTTCAACCTGCTCATGGTCGCGGCACTGGTGATCGCGGTGCTCCTCTGGCGCGGCTATCTCTAGCCACCGCTCCGCTTCGGAATTGACAAGGGCCGGGCGCGCGGGAAGGATCGCCTCCGGTTGTCCGGTGGGAAGGCGGACCCGCTCGGCGGGCCGCGGAAGGGGTGGCATGGAACTTCAGCTCGGCAAGAAGACATGGGTCCTGCGCGAGATCGTGGGGACGCTGATCGACAAGAACAAATACACCACGCGCACGGATTACGTCTCGCGCGGGCCGGGCGAGCATGCGCCGGTCTCCATCAGTACGCATACCAAGGTGCACGACAACCTCGTGCTGGCGCTGGCCAACGGCGAGGAGATGCCGCTGCGGCTGTGGAACGTCGATCTGGTGGCCCGGGAGGGCAACGTCCTGCACACGGTCTGGATCGCGCCCGGGGGGACCGAGGATTTCACCCTCGTCGCGCTCTACAACCGCGCCTCGGGCACCGAGACCTGGCTGGGCGAGAACCTGACCAAGCTGTTCCGCCTCACCGATCCGGTCTGGAAGGGGATGCTGATCGCCTTCATCGCCGGCTGCATCGCGATGGTGGCGCTCGGCAGCCTGCTGCCGTTCCTCGCGCCGCTCTGGCTTGCGCTGCCGGTGCTGCTGCCGTTCCTCTTGTGGCGCAGCGACAAGAAGTCCCGCGCCCATGTCGCCGAACTCAAGGCGCTGGTGCATGAGGGCTTCGAGTCGCGCCGGGACGAGAAGATCGGCTGATAACCCCGGCGCGTCCGGGCGGCGTCTGGACCCGTCCGCCCGGTTGCGCTAGGACAGCGGCGATGAAAACGCCGGACCGACCCGGAAAACGACCGCCCGACAAGCCGCCCGCCGATGAGAAAACCGTGCGGCTGCGCGCTGCGTTGCGCGCCAATCTCGCCCGACGCAAGGCGCAGGCCCGTGCCCGCGATGCGGAGGGCGAGGGCGACAGGGACGATACCGGCGGCGATCCGGGCGACGGCACCGGCAAGGAGCGCGGCTGAAGGCGCGAAGGGACAGAGATGGACGCGATACGGATACGCGGCGGCGCGGAACTGCGGGGCGAAATTCCCATCGCCGGGGCCAAGAACGCCTGCCTGGCGCTGATGCCCGCCACGCTCCTGTCGGACGAGCCGCTGACGCTGACCAACGCGCCGCGGCTTTCCGACATCCGCACCATGACCACGCTGTTGCAGTCGCTCGGGGCCGAGGTCTCGGCCTTGCAGGACGGCCGGGTGCTGGCGCTCTCGTCGCATGACGTGGCCAGCCAGCACGCCGATTACGACATCGTGCGCAAGATGCGCGCCTCGATTCTCGTGCTCGGGCCGCTGCTCGCGCGGTTCGGGAGGGCCGAGGTCTCGCTGCCCGGCGGCTGCGCCATCGGCGCGCGGCCGGTCGA
>Ga0172382_10005362_pt1 | contig 19158 bp, 18 predicted proteins | sample Leawel138RmetaG_FD_122245 | JGI IMG/M metagenome (GOLD analysis project Ga0172382, IMG submission 122245) | Leachate microbial communities from a municipal landfill in Southern Ontario, Canada - Leachate well 138R metaG | ecosystem: Engineered > Solid waste > Landfill > Unclassified | place...
AAAAAAGATGCTTTAAGTTTGTATGGTTCAAGACTTAATGATAGTTTCAATCCGGTTATATATAATCAATCAGATATTAGAGTATTAAATGACAAAGGTGAAGATGTAACCGGGCAAGCCGGAACTCCTCCAATCACTGCAGATGCCGCTGCCAAACTGCTTCAAAAAGCGAATAATCAGAATATTGCTCTTAAGATTATACCCGGTTTGGTATATTTATACAAATCAATTTCCGGAGAATATTTTATTTTTATGTTGTTAGATTCAGGTTTGGGAGCTTTCCCTCCGCATAAAGGAAGAATGTCATTTATGTTTCATAAGATAGATTGAGATTAACCCTGTGTACTCCGAAAATAACTTATTTTATAAATCGCAATCCGAGGTTTTTAAGTTGGGTAAAATAAGTAAAAATTTGTTCTTGTGTATTTTAATGATTGTTACAATAAGTGCTTGTAATCCTACAATATACTTGCCCAAGCAAAACCTCAGCGGTATTGATGGAGAAGAGCCCAATACAGAAGAAGATGACATAGCTCCGGCTATGGAGAAAATCTCCGAGTGTTTGAAAAGACAGAACCTGTACGTTGATACTGCTAAAGTGATGCCTTCGTCAAAATACATTAAAAGTCTTTTCAATTATGAGGAAATGAATGCTGATAAAACATTACGACGCGTGCTTGATAATATGACAAAAAATGTCGAATCGCTATTTTTTACCGATACGAAATCCGGCTTTGCATCATTTGCACACCCGCCTGCTGCCGAATTCTTGATGGGACAAAACCTCCCATTCGATAAAAATGATAATGCCGGCGGTACAGATATTTTCTATTTTGCACCGGATAAAAATAATATTATTCGCTTCAGAAATTTTTATAAAATTAATAGTCCGTACTGGGACTCGCACCCCACAGCAGTGAACGGCAATGACAGTAAAGGAAATTGTGTTACTCTGTTAATATTTTCTTCAGATAGGAATTATCCGTTCAGTAAAGCCGTAAACCTGCAAGGTGATACTATTTACGGAGGTTCGACAGATCTGTTTTATACTTTTGGTTCATATTCTGGTGAGAGTCCTGAGTCTGAAGACTTGCGATTCTTGAATTTAGAATGGACAGAGCCGCAGCTGTTGACAAATGCAAACAGCGATGGTTTCAATGATGGCTCGCCCTTCGTATTTTGCAGTAAATATAATCCGACTCTGCTGTATTCGAGTAACAGAAATAATCAAAATTGGTTTGACTATGATATATATGCAGCCAAACTTTTAATTGATTATGATAATAAAATTTTGAGAGTTATTTCTAAACCGGAATTGATTGATTCCAAATCACCGGTGACCGACTCGTTGACTTACAGTATCAATACTCCGGCTGACGAAAGATTTCCCTTCATTCCATTCCCACATCAAGAGATGCCCGCAGATAATCCCTTATACTTCTCGTCAAACAGAAACAGTAAACCTGTAAATGAGCCCTGTGACTGTGATAAAGGCTTCGATAGAACAGAGAATATCGGCGGATATGATATATATAGATATTTGCTACCAGATAAATACAAATGTCCAATACCGAAAGATACTTTACAGCCGGTTTATGAACCTCAATTAATTGCCGATATCACGGTTGTCAATTTGGAAAATCCTGAAGAGCCTGTGCGTATGCCCTTTGTTTCCGTATTGGATGAGTCCGGAAATATTATTCAAGAGGATTATGAAAAAGGAAATATCAGGATAAAATTAAATTTTGAAAAAAATTATATCGTTAGAGGCGGAAGCAAATTTAACGAGATGGACTGTATTTCGGATAATGACATTATTTTCAGAGGATATAAAGCACCGGAAGAAAAAATATATGAAAAAAATCGCGATTCGCTTATCACCACAGATGTTTTAACCGGCTTTACGATGAATTTGAATGAATTTGTAAAATTCCCACGTGAGGTTAGCGAGGATAAGAAAGGCATAATCGTAGAAAAAGGAATTCCCTTGAATTCTGATGACATCATTACCGAGAAGATAATAAATGCAAGTATCACAGGAGATTTAGTAAATTACGATAAGCGGATTACTACTGTAAAATATTGGAACAGAATTGATTTAAGACCTACATCATTCAGTGAAAATAATGCTGTTGAAATTGGTTTGAATGGTCAAATCAGGTCGGTACGTACTATGAATGATGAATATTATTATTCAAAACCTGAGTCAAATGAAACAATAATAATCTATGATACTGTTTATCTGTTACCCGATTATATTGTCAAACCTCCGTGTTATTGTGAGTTTTCCGGCGTATTGACGAATTATCAGCAGAATGTTCCATACTTTCAGACGGGATACTGGGATGTAAATACTCTAAAAAATTACAGGAGAGATTTGAGAAAACTTGAAACATTTTCTTACAATGATGCAAGTTGGATTGAACTCCATAAGAACAATCAGTACTTCGGTGAAGGAATGAAAGGTAGGCTCAAAAGAACCTATGAATATGAAAGCTTTGCAAAAGTAGTTGATTCAAATCTTTATAAAATGGCTGATATGATATCAAATAAAATTATTCCTGCGTTTAAAGTAATTGACAGCATAAGTCCTGGAAGTAAATTGATTATCAGCCTCGACGCTTGGAGTGACCGCAGACCTGTAAAGAAGGGTTGGTATATTGGCGAAAATATCGCTTATGTTGAAGGTTCGTTGCACGAAAATATCAGAGATTACGATGTAGAATTTCACAAGTTATTCATTGAAGATAAGAGTTCATTAAGTTTCAATAATGATACCCTATCACGTCTGAGAGCATATTACGGCTATAAAGCTCTACTTGAAAAATTACTCGATACAACGTCTGTTGGCAAAGGTTTTTATGATTATTACCAATCAGGCTTGACACTTCTGCCGGACGACGAAAAGTTATATCAGATAAATCTGAACAAACCATTCTCTCTCAAATCTGTTGAAGAATTGATTTTTAAATCTAAAATTATTATTCTTGCCAAAGGGAACTATTTTGATTCTACAGAATATAAGATACCAAGATATATCAGAGATGTAGATTCCTCACTGTTTATGCTCGATACTATAAGAAGAATAGATGTGAGAATCAACTCCTTGCAATATCAAGCGGGCAAGCTGATTAAATCTCCCTGTTGCAATGAAAATCTACCATGTCTTGAATACCGTGATAAGATAAACGGATTGCCGAAGAAAATCAACTTTATGATAAATGATGATAAGAAAAAGAAGCGATGAAGAACAAAGAGCATTTTTTTGAAAAGGTTTATGAGATTGTTAAGCAAATCCCTTATGGTAGAGTAAGTACGTATGGAGCTATAGCAGAGCACTTAGGTCTGCGTTCGGGAGCTCGGTTGGTAGGTTGGGCACTGAATGCTGATAAGGAAAACCTTGATATGCCGTATCACAGAGTCGTCAATAGAAACGGCGAACTGTCCGGAGCGAGATATTTCCCTAATCCGACCATGATGAGAGATTTGTTGGAAGCGGAGGGAATTGAGTTTATCGGTGATTCCGTAGATATAAAAAAATATCTTTGGAAACCTTAAAAAATAGTTTGTTAAGAAAAATTTAATTTAAAAATTCCCTCATAAAGTGTTATTTTGCATTATTGTAATGTACCATTTTAATATTTTTGTTAATACATTGTTAATAGGTTCGTTAAATACTAGTTTAAAATTATGAAAAGATGGAGTTAATCAGTGGATTTATTCGAAAAATGTTTTTCTTTTACAAGAGCCGATGAAGTCAAAGAAGCAGGCTTGTACCCTTATTTTCATCCAATAGAAGAAAATGAAGGACCTGTTGTTACAGTAGAAGGCAAAGAAATGATAATGGCCGGCTCAAATAATTATCTTGGATTAACTGCACATCCTCTCGTTAAAGAAGCTGCCTTCAAAGCAATTGAGAAATATGGCAGCGGCTGTTCCGGTTCACGATACCTTACCGGTACTCTTGATTTACATATTGAACTTGAAGAACGTCTTGCTAAGTTTCTGGGATTTGAATCTGTACTGCTGTTCAGTACCGGGTACCAAACAGCTCTCGGTGTGATTTCTGCATTAGTACAGCGAGGTGATTATATAATATCGGATAAAGAGAATCATGCTTGTATTATGAATGGTGCCATGCTTGCTAAGGGTGGTTTTGCCGAGTTCAAAAGATACAAACACAACGATATGGAAGACCTGGAAGAAGTATTGAAAAATATCCCCGACAAAGCAGGAAAACTTGTTGTTTCTGATGGGGTATTCTCTGTTTCCGGGGAAATTGTCAACTTGCCGGATTTGATTAAAGTTTCAAAAAAATACGGAGCGAGAGTTCTTATTGACGATGCCCATTCGGTTGGTGTTATCGGCAACGGCGGACGCGGAACTGCCGATTATTACGGTTTGACAGAAGAAACTGATATGGTGATGGGTACATTCAGTAAAACATTTGCTTCACTTGGCGGTTTTGTTGCAGGTCCTGAACGTGTAATCAATTATTTGAAACACATATCTCCTGCAATAATATTTTCTGCGAGTCCTACTCCGGCATCATGTGCTTCGGCTCTTGCTGCTTTGGAGATTTTGGAGCAACAACCTGAACTCGTGGATAAGTTGATTGCAAATGCTGACTATATGAGAAAAGGATTCACCGAATCAGGATTTAATGTCCTCGATAGTAGAACTGCTATTGTGGGAGTTGTGGTCGGTGAAGTAGAGGCTGCTTTTATGACTTGGCGTAAGTTGTTTGACAGAGGAATCTTTGTGAATGCTTTTATTCCGCCAGGAGTCCCGCCAAATATGAGTATGATGAGAACAAGTTATATGTCGGCTCACGAGAAAGAACATCTGGACAAAATCCTTGCTGCTTTTAACTTGACCGGCAAGGAATTAGGACTCATTTGATTTTTTACTTGAGAAAATCTTTTCATTAAAGGCAATTAGAGATAAACATTTCAAATTGCCTTTTGTGTATATAAGGGTTTAGTCGTTGTACCTTTTAAACCGATAAATGTGAAATCTCAGAAAAAAATGTACTTGAATAAGTTTAAATAAATCTAATGATGAGATTGATGGAATTGATGGTAATTGTAATTGTCGAAGAAACATTCTTCAGTGGTTCGATGCCGATACATGAAGATTTTTTATACACAATTGATTGATAAACTTGTCAAATGTAAAACAAGAAAAGGGGATAATATTATCCCCGCAATTCTCTCAAAAATAACTATTGGCTTACTTTATTTCTTTATGTAAAGTATGTCTTCTTAAGAATGGATTGTATTTCTTAATCTCAAGACGATTAGGAGTATTTTGCTTATTCTTCGTAGTAGAATATCTTGACGGTGGCTTGCCTTCTGCCCTTGCTTCGGTACACTCAACCGTAATGACGATTCTTTGCTCTTTCTTAGCCATATTTGTAATCCTTAAATTCAATTGTAAAATTACAGAACTACAAAAATAACACTTTTTTATGAATTTAAAATATATAATTTTTTCTTGTGTCAATATTTAATAAAAATTATTAAGTCTATTGTCATCATAAATTTTAAAATCAGCAGAAATATAGATATTGATTAAGTGGATTGATAAGCCATCAGGCGAGATTTCAAAAAAGATAAACATGATTTCGTAAGCACGACACAAGAACAAAAATATAAGAATCAGATAATTGAATAAAATAAAAAAATGCGAAAAACAAGAAAATGTTAAAAAATATTTTGTCAGAATGTATAAATATGTTATTTTTGTAGTTCTGAATATTTTTGATAGTAGAAAACTGAGGATGAAATGTTAGCAGTAGTAGAAATTGCCGGAACGCAGTTTGAAGTTGAAGCAAATTCAACGTATAATGTTCCCTTATTGGCGGGCAATCCCGGCGATACTGTAGAGTTTTCAAATATTTTACTTGTTGATGACAACGGTTCTACAAAGTTAGGAACACCTTATTTGGAAGGAAATGTAAAGGCGAAGATAGTAGAGCATGGCCGTGGTGATAAGATTCTTGTATTCCATAAGAAGCGTCGCAAAGGCTATCGTAAATTGAATGGTCATCGCCAGGATTATACTTCAATCGAGATAACAAATATTAGCATAAATAATTAGTACGGTGCGAAATGGCTCATAAGAAAGGTATGGGTTCGACCAAAAACGGTCGTGACTCCCAATCCAAGCGCAGAGGCGTAAAGAAATTCGGCGGTGAAAATGTTATTGCCGGAAATATAATTATCAGACAGGTTGGAACGAAATTCCACCCGGGCAACAATGTTGGCCTCGGTACTGATTACACGATTTTTTCTTTGATTGACGGTGTCGTAAAATTCGAAAGAAAGGACAAAACCCGCAAACAGGTTTCTGTTTATCCCGTTAATTAATCTATTAATAACCTCACTACTTGCAGGGTCGGCAATATTTGCCGACCCTTATTTTTTTGCACTCAGTTTTGTTATCTCGTGGATTTTCTTTATTTTTCACTTGCTTTGATTCACATTTTTTGTAATTAGAGTTCTATATAATAAATAAGCTTAATGAATACTAACAGAAAGCCACTGATTCTTATAGTTGATGATGTCGTAGGAAATATACAAATAATAGGTAACCTGCTTATCGAAAACGGGTATAATATTTCTGTATCGGTAAACGGAAGACAAGCTTTAAACACAGCAAGAAACATCAAACCGGACTTGGTTTTACTCGATATAATGATGCCGGATATAGGTGGTTTTGAAGTATGTAAAGAGCTGAAGAAAGACCCTGATTTAAAAAATGTTCCGGTTATATTTTTAACAGCCAAGCACGAAACAAAGGATATTGTTACAGGCTTTTCGGTCGGTGGTGTGGATTTTATTTCTAAACCATTTCAGAAACAAGAAGTAATCGCCCGAATTGAAAGTCAGTTAGAGTTGAAATTCTCAAGGGATTTACTTGTTAAAAGAAGCAGTGAAATCAAACAATTAAATGACATGCTCAATGCAGAGCTGTCAATTGCAGCTGAATATTTCAGTTCATTATTACCCGAAAGCATAAATAATGAAAATATTGAAACTTACTGGAAATATGAACCTACAACAGAATTGGGTGGAGATGCCTTTGGAATTTATAAGATTGATGACAAGAACTATATGATATTTTTGTTCGATGTCAGTGGGCATGGTATCGCCGCAGGAATGTATTCTGTTTCGCTTATCAATACTTTAAAATATCGTAATTTATCCGATTGTGATTTTTCTTCACCGGAGTCGGTATTCAGTGCTTTAAATAAACTCTATCAAATAAATGAACATTACGGTATGTACTTCACTATTTGGTACGGAGTATTTAACACTGAAACACGGGAATTAAAGTATGCTGCCGCAGGACATCATCCAAGCATATTATCCTATTCAAACGGCAGGACAGACTTTCTCGCATCACCGAATTTCATTATCGGAGGTCTGGGTAATTACACATTCAAGTCAAGCAGTACAATATTGGAAGCTAATTCTGATTTATATATTTTTTCTGACGGTACTTTTGACGTTAAACTGCCTGACGGCACAATATGGACAATCGAGGATATGAAGCAATTCATTGAAGCAAGGCACAGTAGAGCCGATAAGGAACTAAACGAATTGCATGAATTTGTAAAAAATCTTTATGAATTTTCATTCCAAAAAGATGATTTTACAATACTTAAAGTCAGATTTAAGTAAAGTATTCACCCTTGCTGTCATGTGCCAAATATTTGGTAATAATGTTTTTCAATAGCGGAATAATTATTTATGGATCATTTGCTTTTAATCGAAGATGACCCCGATGTTCTTGAAAACCTAAAAGATATACTGGAGTATTACGGATATTATGTAACTACAGCCAAAGACGGACTCGAAGGTTACGAAAAAGCTCTCGACCAGTTGCCGGATTTAATTATTTGTGATATTAATTTGCCGGAGATTGACGGATTTGAACTACTCGATATGCTTAAAAGAAATCCCGATACTTATATTATACCATTTATTTTCTTGACTGCTATGACCGATAAGAGTTATTTAAGAAAGGGAATGAACCTTGGTGCCGATGATTATATAACAAAACCTTACGAGAATAAGGATATAATAAATGCCGTTCAGTCGAAAATTGACAAATATTCTGATTTAAGAAATCGCTTTACCAGGAATCTCGAGTTCCTCAAAGACCGTATAACTACATCAATTCCCAAGCATTTTTCGGAACCTATTCTTTCCATACTGGGTTTTACTTCTGTCTTGAAAAATAATTATAACAATTTCAGTGACCATGAACGATTGTCAATAATTCAAAATATATTTGAAACCGGCGACATAATGCAAAGAATGCTTGACGACTACGGATTGTACCTCAAAATAAACGAAACTTCATACGAAGACCTTGATGTGCTCGAAGATGAACATTCAATCGCTACAATTATTAATGATGTTCTGGAGAAAGAATGTGCATTGTTGGGAATAGCCAAACAAATGTTGATTTATACAGAGCCTGCTATGGTTATGATGAATTCATTATATACCAAAAAAATTATAACAGAGCTGGCTGCATTGACTGCTATATTGAGTTATACAAATGAAACCATTACATTCAATTGTAGCCGTAAAGAAGAATTTTATAACATCGAAGTATCATTCCAAAGCAGGGGCTTGACATCTTCGATTATTGAGTGTATAGGAAATTTCGATATGTATGAGGGGCGGGATATTGAAGGCTTGTATGCGACTCTCAGCCTGTCCACCATCAAACTGATAACTGAAGCACATAAAGGAATTTTTGATATTGAAAATAAATTTTATGAACAAACTATTATCAGAATTTCATTGCCTTGTTTGTAATTTGATATTGATATAAGTAGTATATTTTAATTGTTCAGGATTGCTTCATATTGCCATTCAAACCTAAATTCTGAACATAGAAAGTAAAAAGAATATGATCTGTGCAAAGAACAAGTGATGCACAGATTCGGGTAAGCTCTTGTTTAGTAAATCGGACTTGTAACCTATAAAAGCAAATAATGAGCCTAATATAAACCAAGAAAAATAATTAACAGTGGGTACGATTCCTATTTGCCAAGTCCAATAAGTGAGATTCATGGCAGCATGCTCTAAGAAATAATCAAAAACCATCATCAGCACACCAACTATCAAAGATTTTTTCCAGACTGCCATCAGCCTTAGATTTATTCTTATATATTTTTGCATGACTGCCACAGATACCATCAATGTACTAAACCAGGCAAAACCAATAGCAATAGGTACTTCGAATAACTGTGGCTTCAAAATTGTCCCATAAGTATATCTTCCGAAAACATAACCGGTCTTTACTCCTGCAAATTCAATTAAGAATCCTGCACATACCATAAAAATAAAAAAAACGGAAATCTTATTCCGATAATGAGATTGATTGACTTCGAGTATATTGTCTATTCCGGTGAACTTTTTATGAAGGATTTCATGCAGAATAAAAAATGCTGTCAGGATTATGACCGGACCGGATATGGTCTGCATAAGCGTTTGGAACATACCTGTAAGATTCCATATCCCGCCTGCAATCAACAGAAAGTATATTAAAATGATTTTCAATTTAGGCAGAAAACCGAGAAATTTATCCATTAACAATTCACTAACAATAAAATGAAACAATACGCACTACTTTTAAAATATTGTTGTATTTTCGATGACAAATCATGCTATTCCTTTTTTATTTGAATCAAATACATTATTTTTGCAAGACAATTGATTGATTGTAATATTCATATTAAACTGATAAAAACAGGAGTTAACAAATGACATACAAACCCGCGAATAATATTCAAGATTATCTTGTATTCGGAGAATTCGGAGGAGTAAATCCTTCAATTACAGATTCTTCCACATTCACATTCTTGACAAGTGAAAAAATGAGTGAAGTTTTTGAGCATGAGATAGAAGGCTGTTATCTTTATTCAAGGCACATGAATCCTATGAACAGTTTTCTGAGTGATGCTCTTGCCTTGTTGGAAAATACACCGTCAGCGCATGTATTTGCATCAGGAATGGGTGCCATCAGCTGTACGGCATTGCAAATTTGCTCAACCGGTGAAGAGCTTGTTTCAAGCAGGACAGTTTACGGAGGAACATTTGCCTTATTCAAAAACTTATTCCCTAAACTCGGGATAAAATGTAATTTCGTAGATATTACTAATCTTGAAGAAGTTGAGGCTGCAATAAGCGAAAAGACAAAAATGATTTATTGCGAAACAGTCAGCAATCCTATGCTTGAAGTGGCAGATATTCCTAAACTCAGAGCTTTGGCTGATAAGTATTCTTGCAAATTGGTCGTTGACAACACATTTACACCAATGGTAGTATCACCTTATAATTTAGGTGCTCATGTTGTTATACACAGTTTGACAAAATATATTAATGGTGCAAGTGATACTGTGGGAGGCGCTGTTTGTTCGGATAAAGAGTTTATATCAGAACTGAAAGATGTTAATACCGGATATTCTATGCTGTTAGGACCTACAATGGATAGTCTCAGAGCTGCCGGTATTCTCAAAAATATAAGAACTTTGCATATCAGAATGCAACAGCACAGTCGCAATGCTGCATACATTGCTGAAAAGTTAGAACAACTCGGGCTGCGAGTCATCTATCCGGGTTTGAAATCCCATCCTAATCATGAGCTTATGAATTCTATGATGAATCAGGGTTATGGATATAGTGGTATGGTAACACTTGATGTTAAGAATGATGAAACAGCTGCTAAATTACTGCCATTAATGCAGGATCAATTGGTTGGGTATTTTGCAGTAAGTCTCGGATTCTATAAGACATTATTCAGCTCGCCAAGTCACTCTACATCATCAGAGATTCCGGAAGATGTCAGAGACAGTATCGGTATGACAGGCAGCTTGGTCAGGTTCTCGTTCGGTCTCGATTTCGATATTGAACGCAGTTACGAAAGAATATGCTTCTGTCTTAAAGAAGTAGGTCTGATTGATTAAATAAATATTTGGGCTGTTTCCTATAAAAGAGAACAGCCCCTATTTGTTTTCTCAAATTGAGAATTAAGCCGGATTTACGAAAATGTTCTTACCTATTTCGTATCCGATAATTGAAGACTGATTACTATACTCTATTGAAATTGGACCATTGAAAGGTGCTCGAGATAAAACTCGCATTTTAAGTCCGGGTACAAATCCCATTTCCTCAAAATAAGCAACCATTTCTTTGTTATCATCTGCAATCTTTAATATCTCGTAATCGTTGTTCAATTCGACGTTTGTTAGTGGCTTTGAGTTGTCTGGAGGGACAGTGCCGTCTTTTGTCGGTATAGGATTGCCTAAGGGACTATACTTCGGATAGCCCAATATTTCATCAATTTTGTCAATGAATTCATCAGAAACGCAATGTTCGAGGTTACAGGATTCTTCGTGTACCTTCGCCAATGAAAACCCTAATGAATTTTTCAAGAATAATTCAATAAGTCTGTGGCGCCTTAGTATATTCAACGCTTCGAGTTCTCCCTCTTCAGTGAGTCTTACACCCTTATACGAATTGTAATCCACAATTGGTCTGTTATTGTCATGTTTTGACCTCATCTCTGACAGTCTTTTGAGCATACCGGTAACAGACGCTCCGGATATGCCTAATTCATTGGCAATCTGTGTAGTTGATACAGGGTTTTCGTCAACCTGTAATTTGTAGATAGTTTTTAAGTAATCTTCAACTGCCTTTGTGTAAATTCCATCTTCTTTCATAATAATATCTCTAATTGTTTAACTTATTTGTCAAAAATATTTTTTTAATATAGCCTAAAATAATAAAAATATTTCAAATATATAAATAAAAAGTTCAATATATCAAATAATTTTTACGCAAAATTCCTAATATTGCAGAAACAAAGTATGAAAACCCGCTGATATCAAGAGGTTTCATAATATATACTCTTCATTTTTTTTTGTAGTATAAAAAACATTTTTCAGCTGTTTCTTCTTTTTTTTTCGATGCAAAATCACCTTAATTCTCACTTCATCAATTTATAATGAGCCGACAAACGGTACAGTCCGGCTGTCTGACAAATCATAATCCAATTTGTCACCATCTTTTGTTGGCGTGTAAGGATTTGTTTTTAATATATATATGTAGTTCAAGGATTGCCTTAATTCATCATTAAGAAAGTAAGATATTTTTCTGAACTCAATATTATTGCTTATTTCAGTTAATCTATAATACATACTTAAAAAAACATTTTTTAAAAATTAATAATTTCTAAGTACAAACTTAGCTAAATCTAAGGAGAAAATAAATAATTTTTCATTACTTTGAAAAATATTTATTTAACTAACTATGTACAATGTTATGGCGTTGTTTAAGAAATGTATCAATATCGAGTATGATATTTTTTCGGTAACAATGGTAAGAATTCCCAATATCAATCCAAAAATGAAAAGTGGGATTAAGGCTATCAGCTGAAAATGAATTAAGGAGAAGAGCAAACTGACAATGAATAATGATGTAGGCTTAGAATAATACTTCATGGACAAGTTGAGCAGATATCCCCTGAAGAAGAATTCTTCGCATACAGCCGGGAGTAAAGCACCAATAAGGTACAGCATCGCAGGATGTATATCCTGCAATTGCCTTGCAAGTTCCTGATAGGAAGCATGAAGCGAATGTGTAGAGTTCAAATAACTGCTGACAAGATATGAAGGAATTAGTGCTTTTTGGAGTATTTCGACAAGATTGATAAGAAAGAATGCGGATATTAGAAATCCAATTGATAGTAAAACCTTAGCGATTTTAAACTCAAATTTTGAATAATCTGTTATGTTTTCAACACGAAATACATAAGACAAAGTGAAACCGGTCAACAAGAATCCGAATATTTGTGAAGAAATAAGAAATGTGAGATTAATATTACCTTCGTCATTTCCACCAACAAAAGCGGAGGCAGCCAGAAAATTATAAAGCATTACAATTATCATAGATTGCAGGACTAACAATATTCCGGTGAATTTTGCCACTGATATTTCCTAAAATGTTCAGAAAAAAATACAAATAAACAAATAATACTGCTTCCTATTTTCGGAGAATTACAAAAATACATGATTATTGCTAATTGGTGAGTGAATAAATGGACTTGTAATAACTACATTTACGATAAATATATCAGAGCAATATGTGTTTAAGCAATCGAAATCATTGTTGTAATCATGAATCATCGGCTGTACCTACTAAAAATCAGATACAGCCGAGAAATAAATCTTAGTAGTTCTTGCTTATACCTTTTTCAAGGTCTTTGTCAGTTAAGGACTTTAAAAAAGTCCTGATACTTTTTACTTCAGAATCACTCAGAGTTTTTCCGAGATTCAAGTCAGCCATTGTTTGTATGGCTTCATCGAGTGATTCAACAGCACCGTCATGGAAATAAGGCGCAGTAAGAGTAACGTTTCTCAAAGAAGCAACTTTGAAGAAATATTTATCTAAGTCGTTTTGTGTAGCGTCATGTCTTCCGAGGTCAACAGTGTTTTTGTAGGGTTTAATGAGCCCCATTTTTTGATACATGTTACCCCCGAAGAGTGGACCTGTATGGCAAGTGATACAACCGGCATCAATAAAAGTCTTCATGCCGGCCAATTCCTCGTCGCTGAGAGCTGTAGGATTACCATTAATATAATCGTCATATCTTGATTTTGAAATCATTGTACGCTCAAAAGCGGCAATAGCATGAGCCAAGTTGTCGTAAGTAATCGAATTCTTCACACCCGGGAAAGCTTTTGCGAACATATCCTGATATTCCGGCACCTCAGAGATTACCTGTTCTACTTCTTTCTCACTTGGCATCGCCATTTCAAGAGGATTAAGTATAGGTCCTTTGGCTTGTTCTTTCAGGTCCGGTTCTCTTCCGTCCCAGAATTGGACGAAGTGGAAACCTGCGTTGAGGACTGTCGGAGAGTTTCTCGTGCCGAATTTACCATCAATAGCTCCGGGAGATACCGGCTTATTGTCCACACCTGCTATACCGTTAGTTATGTCATGACAGGTATTGCAAGATTGTGTTCCATTGACCGATAAACGTGTATCGAAATATAGGGTTTTGCCGAGAGCAACAAGTTCCGGAGTGTCATTCTCACTTCCCGGCATTTTGTCCGGTAAGGCACCGAAAATTTGTTTTGCTCTTGTGAACAATTCTGATTTTGTTTCAGGTGAGAGTTGTTGGGAGCTTTCAGAAGAGTCCTTCTCACTACCACATGAGGCAAAAACAATCGCTCCGACAAGCAAAAGAATAAAATATTTTTTCATAGTGTATCCTGTAAAATAATTATTTTTGAAATTATTTTGAATCAATATAAGAATAAAACAAAATTAGACGAATTTTTCGTCTAATATTTTGATTCAAAGATAATCAAGTCAGAGCAACAAAAAAGCACAAGTAAATCTGCAATAATCATTATAGTTTTTGCAGTTAGCCAAAAATTCCGTAATTTTGTAACTTTATTTGCAACCATTTTCAAAAAAGACTAAGAAAGAATCATTTATAAATTATTTAGGTAAGATATTAGTATGAATGAAGGCTCAATAATTCAGGTAATCGGACCGGTAGTTGACGTTCAGTTCCCTGAGGGCAAAATTCCGGCAGTTTTAAATGCCGTTCATATCCCGAAAAAATCAGTAGAAGACGGAAGTGAAGGCGTTCTTGTATGTGAAGTACAACAGCACCTTGGCGAGGACAGAGTCAGAACAGTGGCAATGGATTCAACTGATGGTTTGGTCAGAGGAATGAAAGCTATTGACACCGGAGCCCCGATTTCTGTAGCAGTAGGACCGGAAGCACTCGGCAGAATGGTGAATGTCATTGGCAGCGCAATTGACGGGAAACCCGAGATTGTAAGCAAGCTGAGATACCCAATCCATAGACCTTCTCCCAAATTTGAAAACCTAACAACTACAAAAGAGATGTTTGAAACAGGTATCAAGGTAATTGATCTGATACAGCCGTTTACCAAAGGCGGTAAAACAGGTCTTTTCGGTGGTGCCGGTGTAGGTAAGACAGTGATTATCCAGGAGCTAATTCATAATATCGCTAAACACCACGGCGGATACTCATGTTTTGCAGGTGTAGGAGAGCGTACTCGTGAAGGTAATGACTTATATCTCGAGATGGAGGAGTCAGGCGTACTTGATAAGACTGCTTTGATATTCGGGCAGATGAATGAACCTCCGGGAGCACGCTCAAGAGTGGCATTGACAGCACTTACTATAGCAGAATATTTTCGTGATGAAGAAGGTAAAGACATCCTTCTGTTTATTGATAATATCTTCCGTTTTATTCAAGCAGGTTCCGAAGTGTCGGCACTTTTAGGTCGTATGCCTTCGGCTGTGGGTTACCAGCCCACTTTAGCAACCGAATTAGGAGCCTTGCAGGAGAGAATTGCCTCTACAAACCGTGGTTCAATTACTTCTGTTCAGGCTGTTTATGTGCCTGCCGATGACTTGACTGACCCGGCTCCGGCAAATACATTTACTCACCTTGATGCTAAGACAGTTCTGTCACGTCAGATTGCAGAATTAGGTCTATATCCTGCTGTAGATCCTTTGGATTCTTCTTCAAGAATCATGGACCCTTTGGTGTTGGGTGAAGAACATTATAAGACTGCAATTACCTGTATCAAAGTACTACAAACATACAAGGACTTGCAGGATATCATCAACATACTTGGTATGGACGAGCTTTCTGACGAAGATAAACATACAGTTTACAGAGCTCGTAAGATTCAAAGATTCTTCTCACAGCCTTTCTCTGTTGCCGAACAGTTCACCGGATTCGAAGGTAAGTACGTAAAAGTAGCCGATACCATAGCCGGATTCAAAGCTATTCTCAATGGCGATTGTGACGAAATTCCCGAAACTATGTTCGAGTACAAAGGTACTATTGATGAAGTGTTTGATGCGTGGAAAAAACAAAATTAAAGATAATTTATGGCAGACAAAATCCTAAAAGTTGATATTATTACACCGCAAAGCGTCGTCTTTTCAGGCGACGCCGTATCGGTAAATGTACCCGGTTCGCTTTCTCCTTTCGAGATTCTGATTAACCATGCTCCGATTGTTTCTTCACTGGATTGTGGGATTATCAAAATTAAAAATAACACTAATCAAAGCACTTATTTTGCTACCGGTACCGGGTTTGTAGAAGTTAACCGGAATGTTGTTTCCGTACTTGTAGAATCAGCAGCCTCTTCTGCGGATATTGACAGAAAACAAAGCGCTGAAAATATCGAAAAATTTAAGTCCGAATTAGCTCTTGCATCAAATAACGGCGATAAGTTAGCAATTACTGCTAAGCTTAATTTTGAGCAAGCTAAATTAAAAGCCGCTTCCTTACACGGGAAACAATAATGAATTATGCTCGATAATTGTATATCTATATGATTATTGAATCATTTACGGAGATTACTAATGACGTATATTAATAACAGAAACAGTAATAAATAAAATGAAAGAAGGAAAAATATTGTACGAAGGAATTACTTACGATGATGTATTGCTTATTCCTTCTTATTCTGAGGTCTTGCCGCGGGATACTAAACTTAACACACGACTAACCAAGACGATAAGCCTGAATATTCCTGTTCTAAGTGCGGCAATGGATACTGTTACTGAAGCAAATATGGCTGTTGCTCTTGCCCGTGAAGGCGGCTTGGGTGTAATTCATAAAAATCTTACCATCGAAAAGCAAGCTGAACAAGTTGACAGAGTAAAACGCTCGGAAAGCGGCATGATTAGGAACCCTATAACACTTACAGGTGACAAAAGGGTTTCGGATGCACTTTATCTTATGTCTCTTTACCACATATCAGGAATTCCGATTATTGATGAAAATCATAAGTTGATTGGAATAGTTACCAACAGAGACTTAAGGTTTAAACCTGATTCGAATCAGCCCTTGCGTGAAATTATGACGACAGAAAACCTCATCACCCTGCCGGTTGGTGCTACCTTGGATGATGCAGAGCATGTACTCCAAAGTCAAAGAATCGAAAAATTACCTGTTGTGGACTCCGAAAATACGCTACGAGGACTCATAACGTTCAAAGATATTCAGAAAAAGAAAAAACACCCTCACGCATGCAAAGATGACAGCGGTAGATTAAGAGTAGCAGCGGCTTTAGGCGTGACACACGATACTATGGACAGAGTAGCAGCATTGGTTGAAAAAGGTGTTGATGCAGTCTTTGTTGATACTGCTCACGGACATTCTGCCGGCGTTATGAAGATGATAAGCCGCATTAAATCTGCTTACGGCTCACTACAAGTTGTGGGTGGTAACATTGCTACTCCCGAAGCTGCTAAAGCATTGATTGACAGTGGCGCCGACGGCTTGAAAGTTGGAATAGGACCGGGCTCCATTTGTACTACTCGTATAGTAGCCGGTGTTGGTGTCCCTCAATTGTCTGCCATTATGAAAGTGGCTGAACAGTCAGCCAAACACGACATTCCGATTATTGCTGACGGCGGTATTAAACAGACAGGTGATGTAGCTAAAGCAATTGCTGCCGGTGCAGACTCGGTGATGATAGGTAATATGCTCGCAGGTCATGAAGAGAGCCCGGGCGAAAAAATTATCTATGAAAGACGTGCATATAAAATTTACAGAGGTATGGGCTCGCTCGGAGCTATGAGTCAAGGTTCAGCGGACAGATATTTTCAAGATGTCGAAGATGAAATCAATAAATTTGTTCCGGAAGGAATCGAAGGAAGAGTCCCGTATAAAGGCTCTGTAAGTGATACTATTTATCAGATAATCGGTGGTCTGAGGTCTGCAATGGGTTATTGTGGATGTAAAGATGTTCAAGAGATGAAAGAAAAAGCACGTTTCAACAGAATAACTAATGCCGGTTTGAGAGAGTCTCACCCGCATAATGTATCTATAACAAAAGAATCTCCTAATTACTTTGTATAATTTAAAAACGGCTGAATCAGTATGGCTAAGAAGACAACCACACAACAAGTTCATAGTAACTATCCGAAAATTGTTGATAGAAGACTTGAGCAATTAAGATTTTCATTGGATGAGCAAAAGTCTGAAGCAATTGCTGTCAGTTTTATGCCTAATATTAGATATTTAACAAATTTCTCAGGGTCAAATGCTTTGTTTTTTATCCTGAAAGATGAACTCCATTTTGTTACTGACGATACTTACGAAGAGCAGATTAAAGATGAGATTTACGCCCTCCCTAATTTGCACATACACATAACCAGAGATCCATGGATTTATCTTGTTGAAAAAAATGTTCTTAAAGGTGTTCAGGGTATTAGCTTCGAGGCTGATAGTATGCCGTATTCCGAAGCTGTGGAAATTAGAAATAAAATCCGCCCTCTGAAATTTAAGCCCGCTGATAATTTGGTATCAAGATTTACACAACCTAAAGACCCCGAAGAGTTGGAATTTATCAAAAAATCTCTTACTATTGCCGATGACGTTTATAACTATATGCTTGGTTTCATTAAAGTTGGCATGTCTGAAATTGAGTTGGCAACAGAAATTTCACACCAATGCAGATTAAAAGGTTCGGAAGGCGATCCGCAGGATATAATAGTAGTATCAGGTCCTCGTTGCTCTCAGGTAAACGGAAATCCTTCACATAAAAAAATCAAGAAACAAGAATTAGTGATATTAGATTTCGGTGTCAAAATCAATGGTTATGGTACCGCTATTTCAAGGACTGTAGCAATGGGTAGGGTTACTAAAGAGCAAAAAGCTATATATGACTCTCTCCTTAAAGCAAGAAATATCGCCTTGAAAGAAGTTAGACCGGGTATGGTTGCCAAAAATCTTGATTCTATTTGCAGGGAATCAATTCGTAAGGATGGTTTCGGTGAATATTTCAAGCATGGTTTCGGTCACGGTATAGGCTTGCGTGCTGTCGAAAATCCCATTATTTCATATGAAATCCTTGACCAAATGATTCCTGATGAATGTGTTATTGGAGTTGAGCCCGGAATTTATTTAGGAGACAAGTTCGGTATCAGAGCCGAAGATGTATTTCTTGTTACAAAGAACGGCGGTGATATGCTGCTTGCTGCACCCGAGCAAATTGCAGTGATTTAATAATTATTGGGCTGTTTAATTGTGCTAGAATGCGATACCGAAAATAATCCTGAAGTT
>Ga0172382_10005363_pt1 | contig 19157 bp, 14 predicted proteins | sample Leawel138RmetaG_FD_122245 | JGI IMG/M metagenome (GOLD analysis project Ga0172382, IMG submission 122245) | Leachate microbial communities from a municipal landfill in Southern Ontario, Canada - Leachate well 138R metaG | ecosystem: Engineered > Solid waste > Landfill > Unclassified | place...
CTTCGAAACCGCGCGGGCCTTCACCCTCATTCAAGGAGCTCCCTGCTGGGCGAGCTTGGGTGCACGGCGTCTCGATCAGATCCTGCTGCCGCAAGGTCTGACATCCTTGATCCTCGCCGTCGACAATGACGCCGAAGGTGAACTGGCGGCGGCACGCGCGGCGTTGCGATATGCTCGGCCCGGTCTTGAGATAACGTGGATGGCGCCGCGCGGCGTCAAAGACTGGGCGGAGGTATTGGAGGCGTCTATGGGATCATTGCGATGAACGAGGCCCGCAGGACGCATATCCGCTCGATCGCCCTGGACCGCGACGTGCGGTTCCTGCTGCATTTCACCCAAGCTGCGAATCTCACTGGGGTCGTGAAGCATGGCTTATGGCCGCGCCGCGATCTGGCAGCAGCCGATCATTTGGCATACGCCAGTGATTACGGCCGATTGGACGGAAACAAAGACGCCGTCTCTGTTTCGATTTTGTGCGTGAGCGAGCCGAGGTTCGCTGGCGGCGAAGAGGAGAGGCGAGACCTCGCACCCCATTTTCCCACCGACCGTGAAGCCGAAGTGCAAGTTTTTCAGCGGATCGAAGCCGACCACATTCCTGGTGCCATCGTCGGTCAACCGGGACTGGCGGAACCCGTGAGAGCTACTCTGAAATGGCTGTCCGGCCGACTGCGGCAGGTTAAATTTCAGGATTTCGGTCTGGTCTGAGGATAGAAGCGACTGCGGCGGTGGTCGATCGCATCCTCGCTACTGCTCCGATTCGAAGTTGCGGTTTTCGCGGCAATGCCAGAGGCGCAGTATGAAGATCGTTCCGGCCGCGATCTCGTAGCGCATCTCGTAGTTGCCGACGATGATCCGGCGGACCTCGCGCGGCTCATAGGCTTCCAGCTTCTCGCCGATCCTCGGATAATCGATCAGCCGATCCGGTGCGTGGGCGAGTTGCTGGACCACGCGCGCCGCCGCTTCGGGGGCGACCGGACCCAGATGCTCGTGCAGTCGCACAAGGTCCGACGACGCCTTGCTGGTCCACTGGATCTTCATTTGACCGGCGAGGGTAGCGGCTTGTCCGTCCCAAGGCTGTCGGCCCATGCCGTGATCGCCTGGTGGTCGATCACCCGTCCGGCATCGACATCCTCCAGGGCTTCGAGCGTCATCCGGTGACGCTCCTCCTCCTGATCGACCCAGGCGGCGAGCGCTTGCTTCACCACCCAGCCGCGCGAGCGTTCGAGTCGCGAGGCCATTGCTTCAACCTTTTCCGCGAGCCCCAGAGGGACATGCGCGGTCAATACCTTCGTCTCGGTCGCCATGTTTATCACCTGTTATCAGTCCGATTAAAATATAATCATACTGACGAGAAAACGCAAGTTGGGGAGCCGTGGAGTCGAGAACCGGGCGAAGGCGCTGGAGGCCGCGCTCCGCTATTTGCCGTCCTTCAAGGCGTCCTTGACCCGCTGCCGCATTTCCGCAGCCTCCGCCACGTCATGCGGCCTTAGATCGAAGCCGTCGGGCAATTGCCAGCGGCACCGATATTCGCTGGCGCGCATCGAATGGGACGAGGACAGGTGCCGCTGCAGGTTGCGTACACAAAGCGCCGAAAGAGTGTCGGAGCAGCGCGTTCCGGATTCGAACAGCCAGTCCAGGGCGGCTTGATCTGAAGGTCGCTCGGCTGTCTCAGGCCAGGGAGCATTCCGAGTGAAGGTCTTCGCCGACGACAGATCGGGCGATCGCCGCCAGATGGGGGTGATGGGTGAAGAACAGCACCTGCGTCGATCGCGCGAGTTCCGCCAGCACCCTGAAACCGGCCTCGGAACGCTCATCGTCGAAATTGACGAACAAGTCGTCCGCGAGGAAGGGCAGGCGAACACCGGCCGCGATGGATTGCTCGACAGCTGCGAGGCGAAGCGCGAGAAAGAGCTGGTCCGTGGTTCCCTCGCTCATCGCCCCGACGTCCACCACGGTCCTGCCATCGTCGCGCAACCCCAGGAGCCGTGAATTGGGTCCGTCGCTGTCGATCCGCAGCGCCGCATACCGCCCGATCGTCAGCCGGCGGAAGATCTCGCTTGCGCGCAGCAGCATGGGATCCTGATGGCGCTCGCGATATTGTTCAATCGCCCAGCGTAGCGTGACGGCCTCGGTTCGCTTCAGGATAAAATCTTCGGCAAGAACAGCGAGCTCGGCCCGGGCCTGCTCGGCATCCGAGGCCGCGTCGGCGGACGAGCCGCTTTGCGCCTCCAGACCGGCAAAGACTCTCCTGGCATCGCCGTGGGCGCTTGCGGCAGTGGCAACCTCATCGTTGAGCTGGGTCAGCTGCCCCGAGAGCGACTGGATTCGGACGGCCAGACCGTCAGCATCGACGTCTTCCAGGGACGCGACAAGCTCATCCAGTCCCTTGCCGTCGCCCGCCGCGACGATCGCGGCTTCCGCTTCGCTGACCGCGTGGCGCAGGGCGCGCGCTGCTCGCGAACGCTCGATGGCCGCACCCAGGCCCTGCAGGTCGGTAGCGCCCGTCTCCTCCAGAAGCGCGGTCAGCGAAGCCCAGGCCGCAGCATGCCGTGCGTCTTCGGCCGCCATCTCAGCGCTTCGGCCGGCAATGCTTTCCTCGAGTGCCTCCAGGACGCTTGCGGTCGAGCGCGCCGCCGAGAGCCGGGCCCGCATCCCTTCGAGTAGCGTCACTCCGCCGCCCGAGGCGGCAATCCCCAGCCTTTCGGTTAGGGCCGCAACGCTTTCGTCATGTTCACGCGCGTCTCTCGCTATGCCGTCGATGCGTGTCTGCAGGTCTCGCTGCGCGGCAATCGCGGCTCTGAGCTCGTCCAGGACGTCGAGAGTTGCCGGAGCGCTGGCTATGTCGAGATCGATGTCCGCTTCGACCAGCAGCGCGCGCCAGGCCTCCATCCGCGTCGCCATACTCTCATCGACACGCGTGCGGCGGCGCTGCAGACCTTCCGCATCCTGCCCGATTTGTACGAGTGCGGCCTCGTCGAGTCTGTGCTGCTCGGCGGCCGCCTCGCCGGCTTGCCGAATCCGTGTGGCGAAGGCGAGCAGCGGCAGGAGGTCTTCTCCCTTGGGCACCGACTCGTCTGCGAGGGCGGCGACCAGGCTGGCACGCAATTCATTGCGCCGCGCAACGATCGCCCTGGCATCGTCGTGGGCATCGATTGCCTCCTGATGTGCTGCTTCAGCCGTTTCCCGCTCGGACACCCAACCGAGGAACCGATTGGGCTCCAACGCCGGAAAGCCCGCCTCCGCCAACTTTCGTGCCCAGCCCGTCAGCGCGCTTTCGCGACGATCGCTTGCCGCCTGCGCGCGCGTGTCCGCCTGGTCAGCGGCCAGAAGGAGCCTGGTCCGGCGTTGACCCATGACCGTCAGACGGCTCGACTCGTCGGCGGCGGCGTAGCGGGCATCTCCGCGTTCATCTGCTCGAGCGACTGCCGTCTCATAAGCATCGACAGCTTCATCAGGGGAGGGGAGGGCCATGCCTTGCCGCATGTGCGCGCGCAGCGGTCGCCAGAACGCGTCGCGCTCGCTTCGAACCGCGGTGATCTCCTCGTCAGCCACCGCAGCGCCCGACGAGAGCTGCTCCATTTCGAGCGAGAGCGCCTCGGCCTCTTCGCGGGCGCGCGAAGCGGCGTCTGTTGCCCGCTGCAGATCGGTCTCGGCCTCGGCAAGGACGGATCGCACGTCTTCGATTTCGTGCCGTGCCAGTCTGGGAAGCGCGGCCAGGGCCGATGCGTCCCCGCTCCAGGGCGTGAGCCGAGCGAGCGCCACGTCCAGGCTGGCCGCGGCCCGGTCGGCTTTGCGCTGCGCCAGTTCGCAGCGCGCGTCCGCATCGGCCCCGAGGGTCCTGGCAAGGTCGATCGCCGTTACGATCGCGGTCAGATTTCCTGTTTGGGGGCGATCCGCAATCTTCCGCTCGATCGCGACACGCCTTTCAGCCAGGTCCTGCTCACTCTCGTCGATCTGCCGGAGCGCCGCGAGATCCTCGGCATGACCGAGCGCGATTTCGCGCAGTCTGGAACTTACGATCCGGGTGGGGGGATCGGAGGCGAGCGCGCCGGCTTCGGCGCGGAGCCGGGCGACAAGACCTCCCGATGCGGATCGCTCCTCGCTCAGACGCGCTAAGTCCTGTTGACCCTTTGTCACCGCGCCCGACGAAGCGATCAGCGCGTCGATTTCGGCGTCGTGGGCGAGGACCGACGGATCAGGAGAAAGCGCCTCGATCTGTGCCCGGGCTTCGTTCACCAGATTCTGCGCGGCGGCCCTTGCACGCGAAGCGGCCTCCATCTCGGCCATTGCCGCTTCGGCGGCGTGCTCGCGCTGCGGCCCGATATCAATCGTATCCATGTGGGCGGCAAGCGCCGCGAGATGGTCGCTGCGAAGACGGACGGCAGGCGCAATCCGGCGGATGCGCTCGAGGCGGCTGACCTCGGCAAGAACTTCGTCGCGCCGCCGCTGAACCTCTTCGAGCATCTGCTGGGCGTCCGCGACCGCGCCTTTGGCATCGAGCCAAGCCTTCGGCTTGAGGGCCTGGTCCCGGACTGCTCGGGTCTGCGCTTCGAAATCGCGTTGGGCCTGCGTGAAGCTCCGCCTCGCCGCGGCGCGTTGTCCCCAGATCGCATCGGCTTCGCTCTCGAGGCGAGCCAATTCGTCCGCAACACCCGTGAGCCCGGAGCCTGCGGCAAAGAGGGCTCGGCCCAGGTCGTTGCGGGCCTCGACCATGGCCCGCCCGCCCGCTCGCAGGCCATCCTGGTCGAGGCTGAAGGAGAGTGCGAATGTCTCGCGCGTCTGCCCCCGCAGCATGGCGAGCAGCATAGCTTCGTCGAGGAGACGATCCTCGGCATCGATCAGTGTCCCGGCCGTCCCCTTCTTGCGGCGACAAGCGAAGCTGTGCCCCTCGTCCTCGAGCACGGCCCCAACGCGCAGCAGGGCGTAGTCGTAGACGAAGTTGTAGGGAGACCGTGCCGGGAAACCGAACAACAGATCGGAGACCGCCGCAAGCGAGGTCGATTTTCCCGCTTCGTTGGCGCCGTACACCACGTGAAGATCGGGCTCGCCTTGGCGAAAGGAAAGCTCGCAATCCTCGAAACGACCATAACGCTCGAGTGACAGGGTGGCGAACCGCATCGCTCAGTCCCCCTTCGTCAAACGCGAGCGGAGCGCCTGGGCGGCGGTTCCGATGACCGCGTCCCACTTGCCGTCGCCGGCATAGCGGCGAAGGTCCGCTTCGTCGGCATCGGGGAGCAGGCTCTGCGCCGCGAGCAGGAAGGGCGCAAGGTCCGCGGCCAGCAGTTCGTGCAGTTGAGGATCGGTGGCGGCCCGATCGATCAAGGCAGCGAGATCGTCGCCGACAATCACCTCACCGGCGGCGGCGGGCTTCGTCACGAGCAGCTTCACTTTCTCGATGAAGAGATTGGGCGAGATCGAAGCGGCCACGGCGCGCGCGACGTCGCGCAGGTCCGCGGCGCTGTCGATGAGCGCGCCGGCGCTGTCGGTCTCGCCCGTCAGCACAAGCCGCGTAACGAGCGGCAATCCATCGCCGCCGTGCTGCCACGCTTCAAGAAGCGCCGAGCGCATGCGTTCCGCAATGCTATCGGCCGGCACGTCGGTACAGTCGATATCGACCGCGAGCCAGCGGATCACATCCAGATCCAATCGATCGATGGAGGAAACCTGACCATCCTCCACGGTGACGATCACCGCGCCCTTGGGGCCCGTCTCGCGGATCGTGCGACCCTGGATGTTGCCCGGGAAGACGACATGAGGCGCCTCGCACACGATCTCGTGTTGATGGACATGGCCGAGCGCCCAGTAGTCGTATTGCTTGGCTTTGAGATCATCCAGGCTGCAGGGCGCGTAATCGGCGTGGCCCTTCCGGCCTGCCAGCGCGGTGTGCAGCATCCCGATATTGAAGTGATGCTCCGCAGCGGCGGGATAGGACGGAACGAGATTGTCGGTGACAGCCGGTGTCGAGAAGCTCTGTCCGTGGACCGCGACCTGGAGCTCGGCAAGCAGATGGGTTTCCGGTCGGCGCGCGCTGAACAGGCGGACATTGGGCGGCCAGGGAATGCTGCGGGTGATGACGGAGGCGGCATCATGGTTGCCGGCGAGAAGGAACACCGGGATTTCGGCCCGATCCAGGCGGCCCATGGCGCGGGCGAAATAGAGGCCGGTGCTCATGTCCTTCCACTCACCGTCGAAGAGGTCGCCAGCGATCACGACGAAATCGACATCTTCGTCGATGGCGCGTTGTACCAGATTGTCGAAAGCCGCGCGGGTGGCTCCTCTTATGTCGTCCTCGGGCAGACCTTCATATCTCGACAGGCCATGGAGCGGGCTGTCGAGATGAATGTCGGCGGCATGCAGGAAACGAAAATCGCTCAAAACTCTTCCCCCCTCGAAAGCGGCGATATTCTCTGGGTCACCGCGATCCTCCGTTTGTGTAGTGCCCCATGGGAGAACACCCCCAACATGGCCGCAGAGCTATTGGCCATGCGTTCCGCACAGTCGCATGTATTGTAATCAGGGTTCCTCCGCCAGTTTCCCGACTCTTGCGAGGAAGAAACGCTCCCCCTCATAGCTCAAGTGATTTCATCTCGGCTGGCCGGTGCCTGTCGCCACCGACACTCCGGGATAATCCCAATTGCACGACGATGCGTGGATGGCGGATTCAGGAGATGTCATGACCCGCATCACGATTATCGATGGGCATCCCGACCCAAACGGGACCCGGTACGTTCATGCGCTTGCGGATGCCTATGCGGCGGGCGGCGAGGCGGCAGGCCATGAAGTGCGCCGGATCGAGATTGCAGAACTTGATTTCCCTATCTTGCGATCGGCCGGGGAGTGGCGGGACAATGCGCCCGCCGCCGCCATTCACAAGGCCCAGACAGACATTCGCTGGGCGAATCATGTGGTCATCCTTTACCCACTATGGCTCGGAGACGTTCCTGCCCTCCTCAAGGGTTTTCTCGAACAGGTCATGCGCCCCGGTTTTGCGATCGAGGAGGGTTCGGTCGGAGCGGCGGCCAAGCTTCTCACCGGTCGATCCGCGCGGATCATCGTGACGATGGGAATGCCCGCGCCCATCTATCGGCTCTTCTTCCGCGCCCATAGCCTCAAGAGCCTCGATCGCAACCTTCTGCGGTTCGTCGGAATTCACCCGGTGCGCTACTCGATTATCGGGAGCGTGGAAGGGCGCGCGTCGTCCGGGGAAAAATGGCTCCGAGCCGTCGCCCGGCTTGGGAACGCTGCTCGCTAGCATTGTCGGGTGAGCAGTGTGGTCAAGGCCTGGGTTCGCGTACCATCAGTACATCGGTATTCACCGCCGACAGCAACGCCTCGGCCTGACTGCCGATCGTCGCATGGGCAAAGCCGCTGCGGCCATGGGTGCCGAGGACCAGAAGGTGCGACTTCGTGCGTTCAAACTGGCGCATGATGACGCTGCCTGTCTCCCCTTCATCGACAATGGCTTCGATGCGGGAAGCCAATGACGCGAGTTCCTTCTGGGCAAGGAACGCCTCCATGCCCTCCTGGGCTTCGGTTCGCACATATTCCTTTACATCATCCGATTTCAGCCAGGCTTCGTACGGGACATGGAAGGCATGGACGACGGTGATGTCAGCTGCGGGAAAGAGCTGCGCGGCAGACAGAAGAGCCGCGCGTGAACAGTCTGAAAAATCGGTCGCGACGACGATCTGTTCATAAGGTCCCGTCGCGCGGCGCCGCACGACCAGAACCGGGGCTTGCGCATTGCGGACAATATGGTCGACAGCCGTGCCCAGCAGATAATCGCCGATGCTGTTGTAGCGCGCGACGCCGGTCACGATCAGATCGCTGCCGCGTTCCGCCGCTATTTGCGCCAGCATCTTGGGGGCAGACCCGGACCGCACGATCAGATTGGCGTCCTGCGCCGTGAGCGGCAATTCCGCACGCAGGCGCTCGACCGTCTCGGGCCCAGACGGTGCGCCTTGCCGCTCCAGGACGTGCGCTATCGTCAGTTTGCCGCCATGATCGCGTGCGATCTGCACTGCCCGGTCAAGCGGCCGATCACATCGTGCGGAGAAGTCGCTCGCCAACAACGTTTCGAAAGTCGCGGTCATGGTCTTTCCTTGAAGGCATATGAGAGATTGTGCGCGGACAGCTTTGGGTGAGACACCCGCCAATACCATAAGATAATCTACCTGCTCGGCGACAGTCTGCGCGATCAGGCACTGGGCCACAGCATTTTTCCCGCGTGACCACGCGCGGCCGCGCATCCGATCCAAAGGGAAGGGGGTGTGAAGGGCTGAGCTACCAGAAGGGTAGCCGCTCTGGAGACCCCTAAATGACCAACCTTTCTGATGCCGCGACGGCGGCTGAACGCCGCGCGACCACCCTCCTTGTCGAACGGCTCCGGTCCGTTGATCGCATTACCCGCGCGGATCTCAATGCCGCGATGGTCGCCGGATTTGGCGGCACCGATGCCGATGGCCTATGGACGCAGCGCGACAGTTTCGAGATTTTGGAGCATGCGCTCGCCCACCACCTCCAGTTCGGTCCCTATCCGCTGCGCTCACTCGCCGATGTCGGTGCGGCCTGCGACCTGCTCGACCGGCTGCCCACCCAGACGGTGCGCAGCGAGGAGCAGATCGAATGGCAGCAATTTTCGACACCCGTTGATCTCGCCGCGCTTGCTGTCGTCCTGGCGGCTATCGAGCCCGGAGATGTCATTCTGGAGCCGAGTGCCGGTAATGGACTTCTCATCGCCCATTGCCGGGATCATGCCGGTCTCCAGCTCAACGAATATGCCGCGCCGCGCCGCGCGCGCCTGAGACATGCCTTTCCCGATGCGGTGATCACCGGCCATGACGGGGCGACGATCAATTCCACGCTCGCAGACGCGCCGCGCCCCAGCATCGTCCTGATGAACCCGCCTTTCTCGCGCTCCGTGGGTCTCGGCGCCGACAGTCATGCCGCCGTCCGCCATCTCCAGGCGGCCCTGCGACGCTTGCAACCCGGTGGCAGGCTCGTTGCGGTCATGCCCGATTGGTTCGGCCCCAATGCACGCATGCGCGATCTTTTCGAGACAACGCTGCGTGATGTCAGCGTCCGGACGTCGGTCCGGCTCGAGAAATGCTATCTGAAGCACGGGACGTCAATCGCGGTCCGGCTCTTCGTCATCGACAAGGTCGGGGGCGGCGCCGTTCAGGCGACCATCCAGCGCGGATCGATCCGCGAATTGCTGGGAGCCCTGACCGTTCCCGAACGCAGCGCGATCACGACCGCGTTACCGCCGACGCCAAAGCGCTCCTCCAGCCTGTCCCTGTTCCGTGCGGTCAAGAGCACGCGGGCGGCGCCGAGGCCTTATCATGCGCCGGTTCGCAACAATATCCTGCCTGTCGGCTACACCGCGCTCGATGCGCCCGCGCCCTTGCTCGATCAGGTCGGCGTCTATCTGCCCTACAGGCCCAGTCGGATCGTGTTCGAAGCGGCCGGCGAGCATCCGACCGCGCTCGTGGAATCGGTGGCGATGGGATCGATCGCCGCGCCAATCCCCGACTATGTGCCTCACCTCCCGGAACGCACCGTTTCCGAGCGCCTGCTTTCCGCCTCGCAGCTCGAAACAGTTGTCTATGCGGGTCACGCCTGGTCCCAGTTTCTGCCCGGCCGGTTCACGCCGAGCAAGGAAGGTGTTGGTCTCGACGAAGCCGAAGGCGGCCGAGTCTATCGCAAGGGTTACTTCCTGGGAGACGGCACCGGTGCGGGAAAGGGGCGTCAGGTCGCGGCCTGCATTCTCGACAATTGGCTGCAGGGCCGGCGCCGCAACATCTGGGTCTCGAAGAACGAAACGCTGCTTGAGGATGCCCGGCGCGACTGGACCGCGCTCGGTGGCCTCGCGGCCGACATCCAGCCCCTTTCCAACTGGAAGATCGACCAGCCAATCGCGCTCGAGCAGGGCGTCCTGTTCGTCACCTATCCCACACTTCGCTCGGCGCGCGGCGATCACAGTCGCCTCAAGCAGATCATCGATTGGGCCGGCGACGATTTCGAAGGCGTTATCGGCTACGATGAAGCGCACGAGATGGGCGGCGTCGCGGGCGGCGAGGGGGCTCTCGGCCCGAAGGAGGGCTCGCAACAAGGCATTTGCGGGGTTCTCCTTCAGAACAACCTCCCCGGAGCCCGTGTGCTCTACGCTTCGGCGACCGGCGCATCGGACGTCAACAACCTGGCCTATGCTGTCAGGCTCGGCCTCTGGGGCCCGGAAACCGCCTTCACCAATCGCGAGCAGTTTATCACCGGTATTCGCAAGGGCGGGATCGCGGCGATGGAGCTCGTGGCGCGCGACCTCAAGGCGCTAGGTCTCTATACTGCCCGTGCGCTGAGCTTCGTGGGTGTCGAGTATGAGATCCTGCGGCACGAACTGACGCCCGACCAGATCGCCATCTATGACAGCTATGCCGATGCCTGGGCGATCATTCATCGCAATATGGAACGCGCCCTTGAGTTGACATCGGTGGTCGACGGGTTGGAGAATGCGACGCTCAACAGTGGGGCCAAGGCCTCGGCGCGCTCGCGCTTCGAGTCCACGAAACAGCGATTCTTCGGTCAGCTGCTCCTTTCGATGAAGCTCCCGACGGTTATCGCTGCCATTCGCGCGCATGTCTCCGATGGCCAGTCCGTGGTGCTCCAGCTGGTGACGACGGCGGAATCCATTCTCAACCGGCGCCTTGGCGATCTCAATCCCGAGGAGCGCGCGGATCTCGAAATCGATCTCTCGCCGCGAGAATATATCATCGACTATCTCGAGCGTGCGTTCCCGACGCGGCAGATGCAGATCTTCAAAGACGACACCGGCACGCCGCGGTCACTGCCGATGACCGACGAGCACGGCAACCCCGTCTACAATCCGGAGGCCGAAGCGGCGCGGGCCGAGCTGATCGAAAAGCTCTGCGCGATGCCTCCCATCATGTCGGCGCTTGATGCGCTGCTCGAACATTTCGGGCACGAGACCGTCGCCGAAGTCACGGGCCGTACCAAGCGCCTGATCACCGCGAGCGATGGCAGGCAGAAACTGGAGAGCCGGTCGGCGCGCACGAGCCAGGCGGAGGCTGCCGCATTCCAGGCGGGGCGCAAGCGGATACTCGTCTTCTCCGATGCCGGCGGCACGGGGCGCAGCTATCATGCCTCGCTCGACGCGGCGAACCAGGAGCAGCGCGTCCATCTTCTTCTGGAACCCGGCTGGCGCGCGGATCGTGCGATCCAGGGGCTAGGACGGACGCACCGCACACATCAGGCGGCGACGCCGCTGTTCCGGCCGGTGACGACCGACTGCAAGGGCGAGTTGCGCTTCACCAGCACGATCGCGCGCCGCCTCGACAGCTTGGGGGCGCTCACGCGCGGCCAGCGCCAGACCGGCGGACAAGGACTGTTCGACCCCGCCGACAATCTCGAGAGCGAATATGCCTGCGCTGCTCTCCTGAGCTGGTTCGACCTGTTGGCGGCAGGCAAGCTTGCCAGCACCAGCCTCGACGAATTCCAGCACCGCACCGGTCTCGAGCTGGTCGACAAGGATGGCGTTCTCAAGGATGAAATGCCGCCTATACAGCGATGGCTCAACCGCATCCTCGCGCTACCGATCGCACTCCAGAACAGCATCTTCGACGAGTTCCTCGCCCTGATCGAGACCCGCGTCTCGGCGGCGCGCGATGCCGGGCGCCTCGATGTCGGGGTCGAAACGATCCTCGTCGATCGGGCGACACTCATTGATGATATCATATTGCGCACCGATCCGCTCACCGGCGCGACGTCGCACCTCCTCACCATCGAAATCGCGCGCCGCCGCAATCCGGTCACACTGGAGCGCATCCTGCGGATCGCCGATGGCGATGCCAGTGCCCGCTTCATGATCAATCGGAAGTCCGGCAAGTCCGCGCTCCGGACCCGGGCGCGGGCCCTGATGGAGGAGAAGGAAGGCACGCCGATCCCGCGTGTCGAGATGATGCGGCCGACGCGCAACGAATATATGCGCGAAGACGATCTTTATGAATCGTCCTGGGAGGAAGTGACACGCGAGACGTTCAGCACAACCTGGGCAGGCGAGGTGGAAGCGGCCCGCCAAGCCGTGGACAGCGAGACGATCCGGCTGGCCACCGGCCTGCTTCTGCCCATCTGGTCGGCGCTGCCGAGCGACCATCTTGCAGTCAACCGCATCGTCGATGGGGAAGGACGATCATGGTTGGGCCGCCTCGTCTTCGACGATCATGTTCCCCCACTCTTCGCCAGGCTCGGCATCGACCGCGCTGAGGCCCTACCGGCGGACGCTGTGGTCAAGGCGGTGACGGCAGGGCGGAGCATCGATGTCTCGCAACCGTTCCCCCTCACGATCAAGCGTTCGCTCGTCAACGGCTCGCCTCGCATCGAACTGGTCGGCTGTCCGCATGATCGCCTGCCGTGGCTCAAGTCGATCGGCTGCTTTACCGAAGTAATACAATATCGGACCCGTGTGTTCGTGCCGGTGCCATCGGCCGAGACAGTTTTGTCGGGCCTCTTCGAAGAGCCAAGTTGATGGCTCTTCGACGGTCCGGCGGCACGGCCTGTCAGTCGATCAAAGTCTTTGAGTTCTTCGGGTTTGACAGTGAACAACATCCCTCCTTTCTGACTGTCGTGCAGAGAGTTGAAAAGTAGGTTCATGAATGAAACGACCGAAGGTCAGGCCCCGCCGGCGTGAAGGGGTTCGATGTCCATACAGTGCCGCGCGCCCCGTCCCATGTTGCGATCGCTCGGTGCGCTGAAAAAATGTGCGCGGTTCACTGTGGTTGCCCAAAAGTTGGTCGAACCGGGGACTCGATTCTGCGATGGAATCTCCATGAGCAACAAATTCCCATTCGGGCCTGACAGCCCGTTGTATGAAGCCATGAAGCTGCAGCGCGAGCAGTCGGACCTTATCAAGCGGGCGATGGGCCCGAACTTTGCCCTGCCGAGCGCGATCAAGCCGCTGCCGAGCGTCTTCACGGCGCTGGACGCAGTCGAGAAGTCCGGTATCCTCAAGACCGCGGCGATGCTGAAGGGTACGCGCGTTAGCGACACGATAGCGGCAGCCGAGGCGCTGCGCATGAGTCGCGTCCCCGTGCTGAAGGACTTCGCCTCCACGAGCTGGTTGTTGCAGATCCAGAGGACCGCCATGGGGATTAACCGTGATCCCACCGGCATTCTGGCGGCACAAAAGCTGCTGATTGGCTCGACGATCGCGGACATGGTGAAGCTTGGCAGCATGTTCGAGGCGAACAGGGCGATAATCGGAAAGCTGATGGCTGGCTCGCAGGTCGGCGATCAGATCAAGGCGCTGAGCGAGCGCATGGCGCCCAGCCTTGGCATCCTGAAGGTCGCGGCGGAGCGAGCGCGCACGATCGACATGATGACCTTGCGCGCCACGGCCGAGGCTGTGGCGACGAGCAGCGCGGTCGTCATGGCCGAGCAGGTGATCGAGGCCCACCGCCTGATCGAAGCGATCGGCCACGCTGAAGATCCGGCACAGAGTGTCGACCTGCTGGCGGCATTCATGCAGCTGATAGGCGTGATCTTCTCGACGTTCGGCGATAACACACTGAAGGAGCTCCGCAATGTCGGTGCGATCGCGCTCATCGGCTTCATCATGACCGTCTATGGCATCTACAAGGAGGTCGTCCCTGCAGACCTGACGCCAGCAGAGCAGAAGGTCCATGCCGAGATGAAAGTCCAAGTCGAGACCCTGCAGGAGAAGATCGACAAGATCATCGCCGCCAATCAGAAGGCAGACGAAGCCTATGTCGCGAACCTCCCCCGCGCAGAGCTGAAGCGTGACGCGCCGATCCGTCGCGAGCCGCAGGGCAAGGCGCAGATACTGATGCGCGGCGATGCCGGCACCTTGCTTGCCGTGAAGGATAGCCGCGGTAAGTGGCGGCTCGTGGTCTATCGCGATCCGCTCACCGACCAGCTCTCCGAAGGCTGGGTCTTCGCGCCGGCAGTCGAGCTGCTGAACATACCGGAACAGTAACCTTCAACGACTGAAGGGCCGCGCGCAGGCGCCGCCCGGCGCGCTCAGAAGGAGTCGATATTCTCGGCGATGATTAATCGGCATAAGCAAGGCTTATTACGCCGAGCTGCAACGGGCCAGCCAGAGCAACCGGATCGATGACCGGCTGGGTTGGTTCGCCGGTATCGTGCTGGAGGCGCATGGGCGAACGATCGAGAGTATCCGTTTCTTGATCGAGAAGACGTTGATCCGCATGACGGCCTAATGGCCGGACGGCTTCGCTGGGGGGCTGAGCGCGCGCGACTATCGGCACGATCCCGGATGCCGCTTCGGCGACCGCCACGCGCGATCTGGCAGGGCTGGTCGAACTGAGCGCATTAAAGCGGGTCGGCGAGCGGCGATTGCGCGTTATCATCTGGCGATCGTCACCAGCGCCCGCGAAGCTGTTGGATGGCACCTTAAGGTGCGCGTCGTGTGCTCAGAGGTCATTCAGTGTATTTATTGCGTTGCAGATGCCAGCGAGTCGGGGAAACTTCTCGGGACCGGAGAAGTTCATAGATCCGAGGCACAATTGAAACCTTAGGGGGTAATGTGCAACGCTTCATCCTGCACGAAAACTTGAAGAAATTCAGGGCCTGCCTGGGCGCAGACGTTGCCGACACCGAGCGCAGCTATCTGCTGCAGCAGATCCGTTCAATTCAACGCGAGCTTGCATTGCTCAACGCCGCCGCACTTGGCGTGCAGAGATATCCTATTGAATTTGGCGCGCTATCATCATGTGATCGGAGCCTTTTTCAACGCCTGACGGAGACCTCTACCCAGCCTACGATGATCATCGATCCGAGGGCTGGTATGCGAATCCTCGACGTCAACGATGCGCATACTGCCATCACCTATACCGAGCGCAGCAGAGTGGCCGGAGAAAGGCTCTTTGACGTCTTTCCGGATAATCCGGATCTTGAGGATGCAACCGGCGTCGCAGGCTTGTTTGATTCCATCCGCATCGCGGCACAGGGACGGCGCCAGCATGCCATGAAAGCACAGCGCTATGACCTGCGGGGTTCCGATGGCCGGTTTCTCGAGCGCTATTGGCAGACGGTGTCCGTTCCGATCCTGAATGACGAAGCGCAGCTGGTGTGCATTCTGCATCAAGCACGAGATGTCACCGAAACAGTCGGCACTGCGGGTTTCGTTGGTCATTGACACCCTCTAATGACGTCTCATCGGCGGTCAGCGCCGCTCTCACAGGAGAAGTCCGTCACATTCAGATTGTGAAGCATCGCGTAGCGGTGACGACGTTTACCTCGAGATCGGGGGGAGGGCGTGTCCAAAGCGGCGAGGATAGCTTCGCGAGTGGTGCGCCATTGGTATTCCGAAACTCGGGGCGGTTTCAGCCCACAGTGAGTTTCATGATTTCATGATGGGTAACTCGGCAAGGCTGTTTCTCAGGCGCAGCATGTCCCATGGCAGATGTTCGGCGATGGCAAGGCCAACCATATCCACTGCCGCGCCGATCTCTTTCAACAGGCGCACCACCTGGTCCAGCTGCATACGGCCTTGCTCTATTCCATCGAAGGCCCCCTCCGGCATGCCCGGCCTGTTGAACAGCAGCGGAGAAAAATGAGCCGGATCGAGGACATCGAGGTCGAAATGTACCGCAAGATGCGTGATTCCCTCGGTCTCGATCCAGTCGAGGATCGGCCGGCTGCTGTCAGCAAGGACGGCTGGCGGGATATGCCGGATGCCCAGTTCCTTCAGGATCAGGTCTTCATCCGCGTTCCATCCCTGCATGCCGGCGATCATCACACGCCGGGCGTCCAGCTTGCGGGGCACTTCTGCCGTGAAAGCCTCGTCGCCCCGGCCAAGCAGCAGGGCAAGCACATGGGCATGGGCGTGCGAAAACTCGGCAGCGCTCATCACGTCGGGATGGGCATCGAGCCAGAGAACGCCCAGCTTTTCACCATATCTGCGGCTTAGATACGCCATCGGCGCAAGATCGACCAGGCAGTCGCCGCCAAGCGTCACGATCCGATCGGGCGCATGCCGCTCGATGGCTTCGCGCGCCGCTCTTGCTTGAGACAAGAGGGCGGCGCACCACTTGATGCCACGGCTAACCGGCGGGGAGCTTCCGTCCGGTTCCGGAACCGCCACGGTTTCCTCGGGGCCGTCATGCGGCGGGGCAAGCCAGCGCAACAATTCGGAACCAAAGCTATAGGCGGGTTCATCGCCACCCTGCCATTGCGGCATGTTCAAACGGAGCGTCGTGGAGGTCACCGCAGATCATATTCTTTCGAGGCCGGAAGAGAAGACAATGTAGGTTGTCCGGCGGAAAAAAGCCACGCCCACGGGGCGCCCCGGGGTTCGAGAGGGAAGGGGGAGTGATGCTGGTGTCCGGGCTGATCCGGATGCCAGAAGGAGTTCCTCCGATGACCACGACCGTTAAGCTCTCGAAGCTTACGCTTTCTCCCATCAATGTCCGCAGGCGGCCCGACGACCTGCTGGAAATACCGCAGATGGCCGCCGATCTCGAAGCTCGCGGCGTACTCCAGAACCTGCTCGTCACGCCTGTGAAAAAGCCGCGCGGCACTTTCGAGGTCTTCGATGGCGGTCGCCGCCTGCGCGGTCTGCTCATGCTCGCCGAGCGCGGCACCATCGACCCTGAAACCTACGATGTTCCCGTCAAGGTTCTCGTCGGCGACGAGGCGACCCTGTCCGAGACCTCGACCGCGGCCAACTTCCATCAGCTCAAGATGACGCCTGCCGAGGAACGCCGCGCGTTCCAGTATTTCATCGGTCTCAATAATGATATCGACGGTGTCGCCAAGCGCTTCGGCCTCACCCGTCGGTTCGTCGAGGGCCGCCTGCGGCTCGCGACCCTGGCCGAGCCCATCTTCGAGGCGCTGAGCGAAGGCACCATCACGCTGGACGTCGCCAAGGCCTATGCCTCGACCGAAAACCAGGAGAAGCAGCTTCTCGTCTGGAACAGCTACGGCACCAGCTATGCCAATGCCGACACTATCCGCCGCGTCATCGCCAACGAAACGATGAAGTCGACCGATCCGGTCGCGATCCTGGTCGGCGAGGACCGCTATGCCGAGGCTGGCGGCAAGATCGACCGCGACCTTTTCAGCGACAGCGGCGACAAGTGGGTGAACCCCGAGATCGCGCAGCGGCTCGCCGCGGACATCATGGAAGCGGAAGCCAAGCGGATCGGCGAGGAACTCGGTCTCGCCTGGATCCGGCCGATTGCGTCGAACTACACGCATAGCGCGGCGACCGGCCTCTACCGGGTGATCCTGCCGCAGCCTGATTTCACCGAGGCGCAGCTGGCCCGCCTCGATGCGATTGCACAGCGGCAGGAAGCCATCGCCGAGGAGATGGATGACGAGACCATCGATGAGGATGCCTACAAGGCGCTCGACCAGGAATATGATGCCCTGTCCGAGGAAGAACACGCGCTCCACAACATCCCGCCGGTGCTGCCTGACGAGATCAAGCCGCTCGTCGGCGCGTTTCTCAAGCTGACGCCCAGAGGCGAGATGGTCCTCGACACCGAATATTATAGCGAGGAACCGGTCAGCATCGGCGGCGCTGATGAAAACGGCGAGGACGACCACGGCGATGGTGCCGGCGGTGGCGGTTCGACCGGCCCGGGCGGCAGCTACACGCCGCCTGCTCCGCCGCCCGAAGCGATCGCCCCGGGCGGCAAGCCGCTCAGCGCCCGGCTCTACGATGAGCTGGCGATGCAGCGGCGCGACGTGCTCGCAGCGACCCTGCTCAGCCATCCGGCCCTGGCGCTCGACTATGCGCTCTTCGTCATGATTGACGATCGCGCCAGCACGTTCAGCGCCTATGGCTCGACCATTCGCGCTCGCTCGCCGCAGGATCCGGTGAGTGGCGACCAGCCGACGACCCGCGCGCGGGGCTATCTCGCCGAAGCCCATGACGGGCTCGATGCGAGTTGGCTGGAGCACAAGTCCGAGGTCGACCGGTTCGAGGCGTTCCGGGCGCTCGACGACGACAGCAAGGCGGCCTGGCTCGCCTACATCGTGGCGATGTCGCTCGAAGCGAAGGCGAGCTACCGCGCCGAGCAGTGTCCGCTCCACAACCGGTTGGCGACGATCATGGATGTCGATGTCGCAAGCTGGTGGCGGCCGACATCCGAGAACTTCTTCGACCGCATCAGCAAGGGCTCGATCCTGACGCTGCTCGCCGATGTCGGCGGCGCGGCGCTGACCGCGCGCCACGCGACGATGAAGAAGTCGGAGATCTCGGAATCGTGCGCGAAGCTCTTCGCGGGCGAAGCGATCGTCGAGCCCGAGGTCCGGGACGCGGCGCTTGCCTGGGTGCCCGACGCCATGCGCTTCCTCGACAAGACCGAGGCGGACGATCTCGAACCCGCCGAAGGCGATCCTGAAGAGCAGGCGATCGTCGAGCCCGAGGATGCCGAAGAGGTTGGCGTGGCTGGCGTCGACGAGACAGTGTCCGGTGCCTGCGAAATCGAAGCGGAATCGCCCGATCAGGACGCTCTCGCGGCCTGACGCCGCTTTCTCCTGGATGCCTTGCCGCCGGCGCGTGGTCCCGTGCCGGCGGCCTTTTCCCCTTCCGCACGGAGAAGCGCCATGTCCCTTGCGAAACGCACGAGCCGCGATGTCGCCGCCGAAATCACCGACCTCATCATCCGCAAGCTCGAGGAGGGTGTTCCGCCCTGGTCGAGGCCCTGGCGGCTGAACGGGGCGGGCGGACGCCCGCTGCGTCATTGCGGCACGCCGTATCAGGGCATCAATACGCTTTATCTCTGGGCGCTCGGCGATGCCCAGGGTTATCGTTCGCGTTACTGGATGACCTGGCGCCAGGCGGAAACGCTAGGCGGGCACGTCCGCAAGGGTCAAACCGGCGCGCTTTCGGTTTATTATTCCTCGTTCAAGAAGCGTGAGGAGCACCCCGAAACCGGCAAGCAAGTGGAGCGGAGCATCCGGTTCCTGCGCCATTACATCGTGTTCAACGCCGATCAGATCGACGGTCTTCCAGCCTATTTCTACCCCTCTGACGAACCGGAGCAGCCTCTGATCCCGTCCGAGCGGCAGGCGGCGATCGACGCCTTCTTCACGGGAATCCCTGCCGACGTTCGCCATGGCGGAAACCAAGCCTACTTCACACCGACCTTCGATCA
>Ga0172382_10005364_pt1 | contig 19157 bp, 13 predicted proteins | sample Leawel138RmetaG_FD_122245 | JGI IMG/M metagenome (GOLD analysis project Ga0172382, IMG submission 122245) | Leachate microbial communities from a municipal landfill in Southern Ontario, Canada - Leachate well 138R metaG | ecosystem: Engineered > Solid waste > Landfill > Unclassified | place...
ACTCCTATGTAGATGATATACACAGGGTCCTCAATCGGGACAATCGCTAGAGTGCTTGCGAGAAAATGATCATCATCGTATGAACCGGTCTCTTCGTTAATAAGTTGAGCCGTCCCTGTTTTAGCCCCAATTCTGAGTCCTTCAACAGCAATCTTACTAGCTGTTCCACCACTTTCGGTCGCCTCTTCCATCCCCTTTAAGATAATATGGGCTTCTTGTGGTGTAATAACCCCGCACTTGGAAATCTGAGGTGTAAATACAATTTCCTCACCTGTGCCCCTATTGGTGATACGCTTTACAATAGAGGGACTCATTAACTCTCCTCCAGTTGCAATAGCAGTCGCAGCGGTAGCTAATTGTAACGCTGTCACCCCAATTTCTTGACCAAAGGCAATGGTGGCTGCTGAGCGTGAAGACCACTTTTCAACAGGTTGTAATGAGCCAGCAATGCTGCCACTAAGACCCACATCCCACACGGTAGAAAATCCTAAATCTACTAGGCCCTGACGAAATAAAGAAGGATCGGTTTGATTAGCCCAATGGGCAATAGCACCATTACATGAGTATTTAATCATCGTCTCGGGTGTAATGACTCCATGGGCACTCACACAATTAATGGTTGTTGCTTGACCACTAGGGGAGTAAAAGGTGTAACTTCCATCGCAATAAAACTCTTGATCAACATCTGCTTGTTGGGCATGTAAAATAGAGGCTAGACTAAAGATTTTAAAGACCGACCCTGGTTCATACATGGCACTGACTACACTATGCTGTCTTCGTTGAACATCAAAGTCTTGATACCGATTTGGATCATAAAAAGGAAATACACTTGAGGCGATAATCTCACCAGTTTGTGCCCCCATCACCAAAGCAACAATCGAAGAGGGGGAGTGAAGCTCATCAATTTCAATAACTTGTTGATCAAGGAGATATTGAACTTGGATATCGAGAGTTAATTCAAGATCACTGCCGTAGGTAAGAGTCTCACCAAGAGCTGGATATGGAGATAACAGTGAATCATATGTGAGTTCTAGGCCCTCTAAACCACGGTTCTCACTGTTAGTAAACCCAACAAGTTGTCCTGCGTGGTAGTGTTGAGGGTAGGTCCTTCCGTATCGCTTTTCTAACACGACCCCATCGAGGCGTGCCTCACGAATTAACTGTGCCTCTTTGTTGGTGAGCCTTCGTTTCACTAAGTAGTAAGAAGATCGGTTTTTCATATTCTCTAATAACAACTTCTCATCAATAAAAAGAATATCTGAAAGAGTGGAGGCTACCACCTGAGCGTCTTTCATCAGAGGGATGTGAATAGCACACGAGTAATAGGGGGTCTCAATGGCTAACAAGTGTCCGTTACGGTCAGTAATACTTCCACGAATCACTCGGGAAGCAACAAGAGGGTTTGTGTAAGATGAGTTCTCTTTAGATCCAAAGAAGATCACAAAGGCAATGTGAGAGACAATAATGAGAGTAAAGAGGACAATAAGAAGTATAAGCCAAAAAAGATGACCTTGTTTTTCTCTAGATACCATCAGTTAAATATAGTAATATGAGTCAGCATCATTGTCGATAGCGGGCAGGGGTTATGGAGTACAGAGATAAAAGTAATTATGATGATTTAGGGGGGATGAACTCCTCTCCACGTTACAACTCAAATAAAATCGATAAAAAGAGTCGACGGATTATTGTCTTGTTTGTCACTCTCGGTGTTGTATTGTGTTTGGCTGTTGTTGTATTGTGGTTAGCCTTTTTTGCTCGACCCAAAGCTCCCGCTCCTTCTAAAACTCCCTCAATTGTGGTAGAGCGCCCTCTGCTGAGTGCTGATCAGACCACTGTAGAAGTAGAGACCGAGAGACGTGAAGTGACGACACCTGAACCAGGTGAGAGACAAACACCTCTTATTCGTCAAACAGATGAAGTCTCTTATACTCAACATCAAGTTGGAGAAGGGGAGAGCTTAGAGTCTATTAGCCAAGCGTACGGGATTTCGAAAGAGACAATCTTAAGTATGAACGCTATTAAAAACTTATCAACAATTCGCCCCCCTCTTATTCTCACCATCCCTGATCGTGATGGGCAGTTATATACCGTACAAGAGGGAGACTCTCTTTCGATTATCACCAAACGGTTTAACCCAGATTTAGGGTGGAAGACCCTTCAACAACTCAACGCACTGAAAAGTGAAGTCATTTTCCCTGGTCAAAAACTCTTTATTCCTAGTGCCGTTGTTGGTGATGATGGCTCTCTTGCCTCCTTTGATAGATTTATCCGCCCTGCACAAGGGAGAATTACCGGTTTATATGGCCAACCAACAGTGTATGGTACCAGTGAAACTATTGTCGTTCTTCAAGGAATCTGGATTGAAAATAGTGTAAACACTCCAGTGACTGCCAGTAGTACCGGTGTTGTGGTCGATGTGGGCAATGAAATCGACTCAAGAGGTAAGTTTATCGTCCTTTCACACGATTATGGATATAAAACCACTTACTCACACTTACAAGATATCTTAGTTTCCAGTGGCGATACTGTGAAACAAGGTGAGACTATTGGGACAATGGGTAGTAGTGGTAATATTGGAAAAAATGCCCTCTATTTTACTATTGAACAAGAGGGCGTTGCCTTAAATCCAGCAAACTTCTTTTAAGCTCCATGACAATGTTTATACTTTTTTCCACTTCCACATGGGCACGGATCATTACGTCCAACTTTAGGGGTGGTTCGCCTCACCTGTACTGGGGCTTGAACTGCTTGAGGGGAACCAAATTGTACATCTGAGCCGTGTGTCTCCACTGTGTTTGTTTGACGAGCATGGTGAGTGTGATCTTGTTCTTTTACTTGGACTCGGACCACTAAAGTAGCGATATAGAGTCGAATGCGATCAATCATCGTATCAAAGATGTCAAAACCCTCTAACTTATACTCCAATAAGGGGTTCTTTTGGGCAAATGTTCTTAAATAGACCGCTTCACGTAACGCTTCAAGTTGCTCTAAGTGATCTTGCCACCTCATATCAATTTGTCTGAGGTATTGGAAGCGAACAAACTCATTAAAGGTTTTCTCCCCAGTGAGATTCACTTTATCTAAGACCTCTTGTTCCAATAGCAAGTAGATATACTCTATAAGTTGATCGGGCTTTGAGAGCAACTCTTTTGTTAAAACAAGTTGAGGAGTATAGTGAAATTGCTCTTTTAGTAAAGCGTGTAAGGCGTCAGTCGAACCAACAATATCTGCCTCATTCAAAGAGGCTTGTTCAACAATCATCACAACGGTATCTTTTACAGCCACTAATGCACGCTCAACTAAATTTGTTGCTTGAAGAATATCATCACGCTGTGCATATAAAAAATTACGTTGTTCGTTTAATACATCATCGTACTCTAACAGATGTTTCCGTATCTCAAAGTTCTGCTCTTCGACTCGTTGTTGTGCTTTTTCAATGGCTCGACTTACTAAAGAGTGCTCAATTGGGTCACTTCCCATCCCAATTCGTCCTAACATGGAACGAATTGAATCTTTAGCAAAAAGGCGCATTAACGTATCATCAAGTGAAAGAAAGAAACGACTCACCCCAGGGTCTCCCTGGCGACCTGAACGACCACGAAGCTGGTTATCGATTCTTCGTGATTCGTGTCTCTCAGTACCTAGAATATATAACCCGCCAAGGCTTTTAACCTCTTCATACAACTCTTTCCATGTTGGGTAGAGTTCCTTTTTAGCTTCATTGAATACTTCAAGTGGTGCATCAACGCCAACTTTTGCTCGAATCATTCCATCAAAAGAACCACCTAACTTTATATCAGTACCACGACCTGCCATGTTCGTGGCAATCGTTATAGCTCCTTTAGAGCCAGCATTTTCAATAATGAGAGCTTCACGATCGTGTTGTTTCGCATTTAACACTTCGTGTTTAATCCCACGACGTCGTAACAGCGATGAAAGAAGTTCCGATTTTTCAATAGAGACAGTACCAATGAGCATTGGTTGTCCTGTTTTATGAACTCGCTCTACCTCTTGAATAATAGCTTCATACTTATATTGCTCATTTAGGTAGACTAAATCGTGTTCATCAGTTCGGACAATCGGAAGGTGAGTGGGAATAACAACGACATCTAAGTTGTAGATCTTTTGAAATTCAGCAGCTTCGGTATCTGCTGTTCCTGTCATTCCTGAAATTTTATCGTACATTCTAAAGAAGTTCTGATACGTAATAGTTGCCAGTGTCTTATTTTGACGTTCGACCTTAATGAGCTCTTTAGCTTCAATAGCTTGGTGTAGGCCATCACTATAGCGTCTTCCGTGTAACACACGACCGGTAAACTCATCGACAATTTGAACCTTTTTATCGACCACTACATAATCGGTATCACGATGAAACAGAGTATGAGCGCGAACTGCTTGACTCACATAGTGGACAAATTCAAAGTTCTCTCCATCATATAGTGAACCTTTTAATATTCTTTGACGAATGAGTAACTCTTCGATATGTAACAACCCTTCATTAGTAAAGGTGACTTTCTTTTGTTTCTCATCGAGTTGGTAATCACCATCACTTGGTTCTACATACTCATCACTATCTGGATCTTTAGAGCACTCTTTTAGTGAAGAGACAATGGTATTCACTGCTCTCACTTTCATCGTATCATCGGCAGCTTGTCCACTGATAATTAAAGGAGTTCGTGCTTCATCAATTAAAATCGAGTCAATCTCATCAATAATAGAGTAGTGGTGAGCCGGTTGTATCTTCTCTTCCCAATTCCACTTCATGTTATCTCTGAGATAATCAAAGCCAAATTCATTGTTGGTGCCGTAAGTGACATCACAACTGTAGGCAGCTTTACGCTCCTCAGGGGACATATCACTGACAATGACTCCCACACTGACACCTAAGAACTCAAAAATAGGGCCCATCCAAGCAGCATCACGACGAGCAAGATAATCATTTACGGTAATAATGTGGACACCTTTAGCTTCTAACGAATTGAGATAGGCTGCAGGGACACAGGTGAGTGTTTTCCCCTCTCCTGTTTTCATCTCTAAGATATCACCTTGGTGAAGAACAATAGCCCCCATGATTTGTTCATCATAGTGCCGCTCTCCAAGAACTCGGTGTGAAGCTTCACGTGCTAAAGCAAATGCCTGAGGAAGTAACGCATCTAAAGAAGCGCCATCTGCAAGCTCTTTTTTCAACCGTTCAGTCTCTTTGGGAAATTGAGCATCATCAAGTGATACAGCCCATGAATCTTGTTTGTTTACAAGATCTAACAGTGGGGTTAAACGCTTTATATCTTTTTCTTGTTTGGTTCCAAACAGTTTCTTTAATAGGGATTTAGCCATAAAAGGAGTATAACAATTATGATTGCTCCTGTATATTGGGTGAAGTACACTAAGGTGAATCAAAGGAGATATGTTGTGAAGATTTGTTACACTGGAGGGGGAAGTGCAGGTCACATCTTCCCTTTATTTCCAGTCGACACTCTTATTCAAAAAAATCATCCAACTATAACACGATTTTGGATTGGCCGAGAGTCGATTCAAGAACAACAATGGATTGAAGATCAACACATCTCTTTTTTTCCCATTAAAACGGGTAAATTGCGTCGTTATCTCTCTCTTCTTACACTACGTGATGCTTTATATGTTCTTATTGGCTTTATCCAAGCTCTTACGATCTTACATAAAAAAAGAGCTGATGTAGTTCTCAGTAAAGGAGGATATGTCTCTGTTCCAGTCATCTGGGCGGCAAAGATTCTTAACATCCCCGTTATCAGTCACGAATCAGATCTCACCCCAGGTCTTGCTACCACAATGAGTTTTCATGTTGCTACATATATATGTATCCCGTTTGAAGAGTCAAAACAGTACTATCCTCCCAAGGTACAACATAAGTTGATTGTCACAGGGGTCCCATCTCGCTTTGTCTATAACCGTAGCTCTGTTACTGAGATTGAAAAGAGGTATCACTTACAAGAAGATTCTCCTTTACTAGTTGTATTAGGGGGATCTCTTGGCTCTTTAGATCTGAATAGCTTAATATGGGAGAACATAGAATCTTTAAGTGAAAAAGCTACTATTGTTCATCAAACAGGGGATCATCCAATACCTCCACTAAATAATAGTAAGTACTACCCGATTTCTTTTATCACAGAGGAGTTGGAAGCACTGTTACAACGTTCCACACTGGTATTTTCTCGATCAGGGGCGACAGCTTTAGCCGATTATGCTGCAATGAGAGTGCCGATGTTGTTATATCCACTTTCAAAAAAGGCTTCACGGGGAGATCAAATAGAGAATGCTCTTTTTTTAGAGAAACATGGGGCTGCCGAAGTTCTACATTCACCTCACTTGTTCATTGAACAACTTACCACCTTATTAGGTGATAGTGAACTTCGTTCTCATATGGTACAACAATGTTCACTTCTCTATATACAAGATGGAGAAACACACATCGTAGATGTGGTGTATCGAGTCTTAGGACTCATATAACAAAGGGGGCGAATCATGGGAAGCTGGAGTGTAGACCTAGGGTTCATCGTATTAAATATTGTTGATCTCATTGTCCTTGTACTACTGTTATTAGGGGCTATTGTTGGTACTGCGAAAGGCTTTAGTAAAGAGTTTGGTTCTCGTTTAGGATTTATTGTCGGTTTTATTGTGGCACTCTTTTTATCACAACTTGGTGCTCAGTTTTTAATGAATACATTTGAACTTAAACGCTTAGTCGCTACAATTATCGCATACGTTGTACTATTCATCCTTGGATATATCTTGATGATGGCGGTGGGAAATCTCCTTGAAAAAGCTCTTAGTGCAGTCGGACTGAAGTGGCTCGATCGTCTTTTGGGTTTGTTATTGGGGATGTTTGAAATAGTAGTTGTTGTCGCTGTAGTATTACAAATCTTAGATAACAGTGTTGTCCAATCTCTTATTCCTTCCTTAAAACAGTTTTTAGTAGGCAGTGAAGCATATAAGCTATTAAATCCGATGAGTTCACACGTCATTGAGAAACTGATACACTTATTTAATGGATAGACGCTTTGTAACAGTTCATTCCTCCATATTAGAAGATATCACCACACGGGTAGAGAAACGCTCTTTACCTCATGCACTATTAATAAGTGGTGAGCCATTTCAAGGGCGCATGTCTCTGATTTTAGAACTAGGTCGATTACTCTCATGCACCGAAAAGAGATCTTCCTCATGTGGTTGTACTTCATGTCGTCATAGCGCCTACGCCTATATGAGTAATGTTATCTACCTTGGCAATCGTGATCATCAATTGCGAATAGAGAGTGCACTAAACCGTTTTGAACAAGAACCAACCGAAGAACATCGTCAATTCATCTATCGAGAGTTGCAACTGATGTTGGACCAGTTTCACCCCCTTTTTACCTCCTCAACGACAAAAAATGAATCTGATGTTACTGCTGCTAGTGAACTTCACCAATACCTTGTTGGGTCGATGGAATTGGCACCTGAAGACTACACTACGTGGTTAAAAGAGGTAAAGCGGTTACTCAAAGCTCTCACTCAACGACTCAAATCACCCAAAAGTGTCACCATTGATCACATCCGTTCACTTCAAAAATGGGTAGCTCAACCTCTTGCTGCAAGTAAAGCTCACATCATTATTTTAGAGAATATAGAAAGTAGCACTGAAGGAGCTCGTAACAGCTTACTTAAATTCTTAGAAGAACCTACTGAATACACATATATAATCTTATTAAGTGAACACCCATATCGCTTACTTCCTACAATCCTCTCACGAGTACAACACATCCAAGTGCCACCATTGCGCTATGAGGATATGAAAGCTTTACATATTCCTTTTAATACAATGAGAGAGTATGTGTATCACACTTCAGGTTTCCAAGTTGAATTTTTACACCGTTACGGAGAAGCTATTGCCCACTCATTGGTAGAGAAGACCCCATTGAGGCGAGAGGATATAGATGAGCTCAGTCGTGAAATAGAGCACAAAGCTCAATATGAGTATCTTATGCAGACGGTGTTAGATCATATAAGAGCCTCTGATCTCTCAGCGTCAAAGCGGTATGCATTAATGCACACGATTCAACAAAAATATCAGAAGTCGAAAGAGTTGAACCAAGGAAGTACTCTCTTTATTGAAGGATTAGTGTACAATAGATAACAAAAGATGAATAAATTTATACGCCGAGCGTTTGAAAAGATTGAAAAACTCAGTACCGAAGAGATTAAGACCCTCGTTCGTTATCAAGCGAGTGAAAATGAACTTCTTGGCCAAGCTCTTCAAGAAATCGACATCGGCTTTATCGTCACCAATAGTAGTGGCCGAGTCCTCTCATGTAATAGTGCAGCAAAGCGGATGCTCCCTCGATCAAAAAAACTCACCGAAGGGACCACCTTGCGCTTTATCATCGAAGATGAAGATGTCGCCTCCTTTTTTGAACAAGCTCTATCAAGTGTCGATGAACACCACGTCTTAGAAAAAGAGTTTCACTTCCCTTATGGAGATGGAGTGATCTCTTTACTCTTTAGAGCAAATTATTTTGAAACAGCGTTAGAGCCAGTGTACGACAAAGATGACGGAAAAAGATTTTTATTTGTGATGTACGATGTCACTGAAAAAGTGATTCAACAAGCTCGGTTACACCGCTCTGAGAGTTTAGCATCCCTTACTACTGTTGCAGCTGGAGTTGCCCATGAGATTAAAAATCCACTGGCTTCCATCGGTATACATTTACAACTCCTAAAAAAAGCGTTTAAGAAAAAAGGGTCACTTAAAGAGCAAGAAGCCGCAACGTATGTCGATGTGATTGACGAAGAGATAGATCGACTTAACGGCATTGTGGTCGATTTCTTATTTGCCGTACGACCTATGGACGTCCATCTTCGTTATGAGAATGTAAATACTATTATTGAAGATGTACTGAACTTTGTAGGTTATGAATTATCTGAACACAACATTGAAATTAGACAATCGCTTGAACAATATTTGCCAAAGCTTCGTATTGATGAGAATTTGTTAAAACAAGCACTGTTGAATATTATTAAAAATGCGATGAATGCGATGGAGAAAAAAGGGGGGCGATTTACCGTCACTACCAAACTCGATGGAGATCGGGTCACTATTGCCCTCAGTGATACAGGAGTAGGGATGAGTGAGATCACAAAGAATAAAATCTTTGAACCTTATTTCACTACTAAACCTTTTGGTTCTGGCTTAGGGCTTACTATGGTATTTAAGGTGATTAAAGAACACCATGGGGAGATCTCAGTGAGTTCCAAAGAGGGAGAAGGGACGAGCTTTTTTATCTCATTACCCGTTCCTCAATCTGAACGTCATGCTCTGAAGGAGTCGACACAACATGAATAGTAAAGTAATCCTTATCGCAGATGATGAGAAAAATATTCGTAGCGGCCTTCAAATAGCCTTAGAAGATGAGGGGTATGAAGTTCTCTTAGCCAGTGATGGACAAGAGGCGTGGGACACCATTAGTGCTCATCACGTCGATTTACTCATCACCGATTTAAGAATGCCCCACATGGGAGGTCAAGATCTCCTTAAGCGTGTCAGTGGTCACTACCCAATGATGCCTGTCGTTATTTTAACTGGTCATGGAACTATTGAATCGGCTGTAGAGGCGATGCGTAATGGGGCAGTCGATTTTATGACTAAGCCACTGAACTTAGATCGCCTGTTTTTACTTATTCGTCGAGCACTGAATAACGTTGCGCTATATGATCAAAACACCGAGTTGAAACGAGAATTAGAGAAACTCAAAAAACAAAGTGGCTACGATAAAATTATCGGCAAAAGTGGTCACATGACTCGTTTAATGGAGACGGTGAACCAAGTTGCTGATGCTACGGCCTCAGTTCTTATTACGGGAGAGAGTGGAGTAGGTAAAGAGTTAGTTGCCGATGCACTACATCAACTCTCTTCTCGCTCAGATGGCCCATTTGTGAAAGTAAGTTGTGCCTCTTTTGCTGAGACACTCTTAGAAGATGAGCTTTTTGGTCATGAGAAAGGGGCTTATAGTGGAGCAGTCTCTTCCCGTAAAGGGAGATTTGAATTAGCCCATAATGGAACACTCTTTTTAGATGAGATTGGAGAAATTAACCAATCGGTACAAGTGAAGTTATTGCGTGTTCTTCAAGAGCGACAATTTGAACGCCTAGGGGGAGAGAAAACAATCACAGTCGATGTTCGACTCATTGCTGCTACAAACCGCAACCTCCGTAAAGAGGTCGAAGAGGGGCGCTTTAGAGAAGATTTGTTTTATAGGCTCAATGTCATTCACTTAGAAGTACCACCTCTAAGAGAGCGAAAAGAAGATATCCCACTGCTCATGTCCCACTTTTTAGAACTCTATAATGAGCGCAATAACCGGGAAGTCACCGGTTTTTCATCCCGTGCAAAAGCAGCTATGCTTGCATATGATTGGCCAGGTAATATTAGGGAGTTAGGAAACTGCGTTGAAAGTTCTATTGTCCTTACCAGTAATACTTTAATTGAATTTGATGATCTACCTGCTAATATTCGTAACGCCTCTCACGAAGAGAGGGTGGTTATTCCAGTAGGTACTACGATTGAACAAGCCGAAAAGTCACTCATAATGGCAACGTTGGGACAATTTGGTGGAAATAAGTCTAAAACTGCCGACGTCTTAGGCATTGCCCGTAAAACACTACACCGAAAGATCAAGGACTACCAACTTGAACAAGCTTAATATGTACGACGTCTTTGATGTCGGAGGGATTTTAGATAAACACTTCAGTGGATATGAATTTCGTGAAGGGCAACTGGAGATGGCCCGTCTTATCGCTCAAGCGTATGAGCACAGCTCTGTTGCAGCTATTGAGGCAGGCACCGGCATAGGTAAATCATTTGCCTACCTTGTACCCGCTTTTATGCATGCTCTTGATCATCCCAAAGAGCGAACTGTGGTTGCAACAAGCACCATTAACCTTCAAAAACAACTCTTTGATAAAGATGTTGTTCAACTTTTTAATCTATTAGAGATTGAGTTGCCTGTTGCATTAGTCGTTGGAAGAGCTAATTATCTTTGTTTGTATCGCTTAAGTGAACTGATAAAAGAGCAGCCACTATTGGCACAAGATCCAACGAGTGAGTTAGGCTCCCTTGTTGCATGGGCAAAAACGACCACCACAGGCTTACGTAGTGATTGTCCCACCCATATCAACAGTCAGTTGTGGAGTGAAGTGTGTAGCGACCCCGATTTTTGTTTAGGATACTCGTGTCCCTTTAGTAAAGAGTGTTTCTACTTAAAAAGTCGGAAAGAGGCTTCTGAAGCTTCACTCATTATTACGAACCACCACCTGTTATTCACCGATGCACGATCGAGAATGATTGATCACCTTACATATGATGATGAGGCGGTGTTACCCCCTTTTCAACATGTGATCTTTGACGAAGCTCATAATGTAGAGAAAAATGCGACAAGTTATTTCACTCTCACATATAACTCGTATGAGATGTATCGCCTTATTCGGAGATTACAAGGTTCCACGCGTTCAAAGTCGATGTTTGAACCACTCTCCGAGTATGTGCGTGATGACTCTTTAGTCGACTCAGCTGTAGAGCATCTACAAAACCTCGCCGATCAGGTAGGTTATTTAGATACCTATGTATCTCAAAAGTATGGTCAAAGCGGGGAGTTCTTCAGTGTCCTTATCACCCCCGAACAACAACACCACTTCAAAGATGCCTTACCACTTTTTGAAACAGTCATTACTGAAGCAAAAACATATTATACACGAGTTCAATCTCTTGTAGAGAAGGGGAGATTCCCTGATGAACTCGAATACACACTTCATCAGATCATGGTGAGCTCTAATCGTTTATTAGCCCACACTGAGGCTCTACAGCGCTTCATTGATTTTAGTAATTGGGGTGATGATATCTATTGGATTGAGAAAGATAAACAACGTATTGATGTGAATATCACCCCCTTAAGTGTTGCCCCAGCGATGCAACAAACAATCTTTAATCAACTAAAAACTGTTGTATGTACCAGCGCTACCTTAGATTTGGCCGATGATTTCACCTACTGGGGATCTCGCATCGGTCTTCCTCCTGCAAAACGGGAGTACTTAAAAGCTGTGTATAGCTCTCCTTTTAATTTTAAAGAGAACTTATTGTTATTAACTCCTTCTGATGCCCCAATCTTTAGTGAAAAAGAGCAACAAGAGTATATCGATTATGTCTCTAAGAGTGTGAAAGAGGCCATCTTAACCACAGCAGGAGGAGCATTAATTCTCTTTACTTCGTATAAGATGCTTATGGCAGTTCATCAAACTATCCAACAAGATATTGAAAAAGCAGATCTGACACTGATGCGTCAAGGTGAGGGGGATCGATCTCGCATCTTAAGCCGATTTTTAAGTGACACCGATAGTGTGTTATTAGCTACCGACTCATTTTGGGAAGGTGTTGATGCACCAGGAGAGGCCCTTCGGTTAGTTGTTATTGTGAAACTCCCTTTTAGATTGCCCACCGATCCTGTATTCAAAGCACGCCAAGCGGCACTAGATCGAGAAGGCAAAGGGGGATTTTTCCACCTAGCGTTACCTGAGGCAACAATGAAACTGAAACAGGGATTCGGGAGATTACTTCGTAACACTCACGATAAAGGAATTGTCATCATCTTAGATAGTAGGGTAGTACACAAACAATATGGATCTTGGATGATTCGTGCTCTACCTGAGTCGTACCACCCAGAGACCACAACCTCACATATGGGTGAAAAAATAGAGTCATTCTTATTTGGATGAAGAAAAAGGGGTACCAAGTAGTACCCCAATACATCTGTAGCAGTGCTTATTTGACAACAGCTAAGATATCACCCATGTGAAGAATGAGATGATCTTTCCCATCGATTTTAATCGTAGTACCAGCATATTTGTCATACATGACTTTTTGGCCTACTGTAACGGTAATACTCTCATCATCTCCTAATGCAACAACTTCACCAACTTGGGTTTTCTCTTGTGCAGTTTGAGGAATGAAAATCCCACCTGCTGTTTTCTCTTCAACTTCTTCCATTTTAATAAGAACTCGGTCGCCCATCGGTTTGATAGTCATGAACTTCTCCTTAATATATTGTTATATTCTCTTTTTTGGATGTTTTGAAATCCATATAAAATATACGAACTATCGCCGAAGCGGTCAAGCAACCTCTTTCATGACCTATGCGATTTCATATTTTGTTATTATATTCTCCTATGAGTGAGGATTCATGTGAAAACAGATGAAGTGAGACGATACCGTCGAGCTATAACACAATGTTCTTTAAAACTCTCACTGGTGGATGAGGCTAACGCCAAAGAGAGTGCCTTATGGATTTACCGTATGGGAGTTGCATTCTCTAAGATTGGGGAGTTAGGGGAAGCTGTGCGATGTTTTAGTAACGCATTTTTATTACGAAACAAAGAACAGTTAGATACCGAACATCTTAAATGGAGAGAGTTTCATGATATTCAAATGGCTATATATCTGTTAGGAAAAAGAAATAAAGTGATAACTTCTTTAGCCGAAGGAGATATGATCCACCATCTTATTATGTCGAGATGGTATGCGCTTTTAGAGCAGATGAAAAGCGCCCACATTCAATTAGCCACTGATAATCTTACTGAGTGGTTTAAGAGTGTAAAAATCGATTTTCCATGGGAATTAGAAGATATTGGCCATATAAACGAGGCAAATGACCTCTAATCCCATCTGATATATGAGAAAGTGGGACAAAATCTCCCAATCTAGGTTGGAATAAGAGTCACTGTGTCAATATGACTCACTAAATCCACATGAGTTGTTCCTTGCATACACTCTTTCGATATATCCTCCGAACCTGAAACAGAGTCAACTTTCTGCCTCATAAGGAAATAACTATATTTCTCATGTAGGAGGTGTAAGTTGGCACGTATGATGCTCAATACTTTATCAGGAGGATTGCTATGAAACGTAATGCTAGAGTGTTGAATGAGAGTAGTCAATTTGAGGACGAAAATATCCTCTCAATGTATTTAAAGGAAATTAACCGAATTCCACTGTTAGAGCGTGATGAAGAGAACCGCCTAGCTCGCTTAGCTGCTGAGGGAGATCTATTCGCTCGTGATAGATTAGTTGAAGCAAACCTGCGCTTTGTAGTAAACATAGCTAAACGATATCAAAACCAAGGACTCCCATTAATTGATCTTATTAATGAAGGCAATATTGGACTTATGAACTCGATTAACAAATACGATGTAGATCGTGGTTACCACTTTATCAGTTATGCTGTGTGGTGGATCCGACAAGCTATCTTAAAAGCAATCAGCGAAAAATCGAGAACTGTCCGCCTCCCTCTTAATAGAACTAACGAATTATTACAAATTCAAAAAGCTCAAAAGAAACTGATGCACCTCAACGGGGAAGAGCCCTCATTTGATGAGATTGCAGATTATGTCAATCTCGATGCACAACTTGTTGAAGATTTGCTTTCTATAAGCAGAGAGATGGTGAGCTTAGATGCTCCAGTATATGGAGATCCAGCAAACTCAACTGTTGGGGATTTTGTTGAAGATAACTACCGAACAGCTGAAGAGATCTATTTAGAGAAATCTTTGAAAGATGACATTAACGAAGCGCTTAAAGTCTTAACTGAAAAGGAACGAGATATTATTGAGATGCGCTTTGGTTTAAATGGAGCAATTCCCATGTCTCTTAAAGAGATTGGAGAGTTATATAACCTCACCAAAGAGCGAATTCGTCAGATTGAGAAAAAAGCAATCGAGCGGATGAAGCATCCTTCGAGCCTAAAAGTACTTGCGTCTTATACGGCGTAATTGCCCAAGACCCTCCTTGCATTGACAGGGAGGGTTTTTCTCTATAAATTTAGGTTCGTCATGTCTATAATACAAAGATACATATACAAAAATAAAGAGGGGGTTCTCGTAGATGTCAAGAACTAGGTATGTCTATTTCTTTGGTGATGGAAAAGCCGAAGGAACTGTCGATATGAGAGAGATTATCGGAGGAAAAGGTGCAAACCTTGCTGATATGACTTCTATTGGCTTGCCTGTTCCACCGGGCTTCACAATTAGCACTGAGGCTTGTGCCTACTACAGCGATAATGATGGAGCATATCCAAAAGGGTTGCGTGAAGAAATTCTCGAACACCTAGATCGTTTAGAAAAAGTCATGGGTGCTAAACTTGGAGATACTGAGAATCCATTACTTGTTTCAGTACGTTCAGGAGCCGCATCTTCCATGCCTGGAATGATGGATACCGTATTAAACTTAGGTATGACTCCCGATAGTGCTCAAGCTTTAGCAAAAAAAACCAACAATGAACGATTTGCTTGGGACAGTTACCGCCGCTTTATGCAAATGTTTGGTGATGTTGTTATGGGTGTTCCCCATGATGATTTTGAAGCTGCACTTCAAGCAGTAAAAACTGAGCGTAAAAGAGCACTCGATACCGATCTGACAACTGAAGACTTACTTGAGGTTATCGACCGTTATAGAAAAATCTACCACGACGTTGTTGGTGAAGATTTCCCTACCGATCCAATCGATCAATTATTTAAATCCATTAACGCAGTCTTTGATTCATGGAACAACGAACGAGCTATCAAATATCGTCAAATGAACGATATCAGAGGCTTAGTTGGAACCGCAGTAAATATCCAAGCCATGGTCTATGGAAACATGGGTGATACAAGTGGAACAGGAGTAGCATTTACCCGTGACCCATCCGATGGAGAGAATATCTTCTACGGAGAGTACTTGATGAATGCTCAAGGTGAAGACGTCGTTGCCGGTATTAGAACTCCCGAACCTATTGAAACTTTAAAATCTGTCAACGAAAAAGCATATAACCAACTACTTGAGATTAGAACTTTATTAGAGAAGCATTACAAAGATATGCAAGACATTGAGTTTACCATTCAAGAGGGAACTCTTTACATGCTTCAAACCCGTAATGGGAAACGGACAGTCTTTAGTTGGCTCAGAAGCCAAGTCGAAATGGTCGAAGAGGGCCTTATCGATAAAAAGACCGCTGTCTCTCGTGTCCCAGCTGGTGAGTTTAATAAACTCTTTGCTCCTGTATTAGACAATGAGCAAATCCATGCTAAAGGGATTAAAGAAGTTGCACGTGGATTAAACGCAAGCCCAGGTGGGGCAAGTGGACAAATCTATTTCTCAGCCGATAAAGCTGAAGAGATGGCTGCACTTGGACAAGATGTTATTCTTACCCGAATTGAGACCAGTCCTGAAGATATCGGAGGGATGGCAGTAGCAAAAGGTATCTTAACCACCCGTGGTGGAATGACAAGCCACGCAGCTGTTGTTGCTCGTGGAATGGGGTGTCCTTGTGTCTCAGGCGCAGGGGATCTTCAAATAGATTATGAAAGTGGAACACTTTCGGTGAATGGTCAAAGTGTCAAAGAGGGAGATTTTATCTCACTTGATGGGTTTACAGGCCAAGTATTCTTAGAGAAAATCGCCGTAAAAGAGTCTGAAATTGTTCAAGTGCTAAATGGACAAATGAAAGAAGAAGATTCACTGTTATTCCAAAACTATAACAAGTTTATGGGATATGTTGATGAAATTCGACAAATGGAAGTGCGAACCAATGCCGACACTCCCCATGATACAAAAATGGCAGTTGCTTTAGGAGCACAAGGAATTGGATTGTGTCGAACAGAACACATGTTCTTCGGTACTGAACGAATTCTGAGCATGAGAAAAATGATTCTTGCCAATAATAAAATTGAGCGAGAAAAAGCATTAGCTGAATTACTTCCCATGCAACGACAAGACTTCATTGAGATTTTTGAAGCTCTCAACGGTCTTCCTGCTACCGTGCGTCTTTTAGACCCACCACTACATGAGTTCTTACCCAATGACCATACAAGTCGCCATGAAATGGCTTTACAACTTGGAGTCACAGTTGAAGAGATTGCACAAAAGACATCACAACTTCATGAGTTTAACCCCATGCTTGGTTTCAGAGGATGTCGATTAGCAGTTGTCTATCCTGAGATTCTTCACATGCAAGTGAGAGCTATTATTGAAGCAGCTATTGAAGTGAAAGCTAAAGGAATTGAGGTACATCCTGAGATCATGATTCCATTGGTGAGTCACTACAAAGAGTTCGAATATACCAAAAAGCACGCTTTAGATACTATTGAAAAAGTATTTGAAGAGAAAAAGACCACTATTGAGTACAAAATTGGTACGATGATTGAAGTTCCCAGAGCTGCAATTACTGCCGATGAGATTGCTAAAAGTGCTGAGTTCTTTAGCTTTGGTACAAACGACCTTACCCAAATGGGATGTGGATTCTCCCGTGATGATGCAGCTATCTTCTTAGGCCCATATGTTGAAGACACCGATAAAGGTTTCTACGACTATGACCCCTTTGAAGTCATGGACTTCGATGGAGTTGGTAAAATGGTGAAAATGGCTGTCGATCTTGGTCGATCAACAAACCCAGATATCGCATTAGGGATTTGTGGAGAACACGGAGGAGACCCAAAAACAGTCGCTTTCTGTCAAGAAATTGGACTCGATTACGTCTCTTGTTCCCCATTTAGAGTTCCAGTTGCCCGCTTAGCAGCAGCTCAAGCTGTCATTAAGTAACAACGATTAACACAAAGATTATGAAAGAGAGCCGGTGTTGTATCCGGCTCTCTTTTAGGTTAACAAGAAAAAGGGAGATAATTCTCAATCCTTTAGCTCCTTAACTTGCAATAATCTCTTTGCTAAAGTCTTGAGCGTTAAATGCACTACGATCAAACTCTCCTAACGAGTTTGCTACCACCACACTTGTTGCTAAATCTCCAGCGACGTTAGTCATTGTTCTAAACATATCGACTAAAAAATCTACTCCAGCAACTAAGCCAATAGCCTCAACAGGAAGACCAATAGTGGTTAAGGTAATCACCGTAAAAGCGGTGGCTCCCATAGGAACAGCAGCACTTCCTAATGATGCTAAAATAGAGACAACAATGATTAACACATATTGAGAAGCACTGAGGGGAATTCCGAATGCATTGGAGGCGAAAATAGCCACCATGGCAGGATAGATACCACCACAGGCGTTCATATTCATCACGGCTCCAAGAGGACCGACAAAGTTTGCTACTCTTGATCCCACTTTCAGTCGATCTATCATAGTGCTGACAGTCATCGTAATAGAGCCAACACTGGAGCGACTACTGAATGCTAACAGCAGGGCAGGACTCGATGCTTGATAAAATTTAATAGGACTAATTCGACCAAATAGTGAAACCATTGAACCGTATACTAATGCCATATGAATCAAACAAGCTAACACAACAGCAAAAATAAACAATCCAAGTTGGGCCAAAGCTCCTACACCAGTGCTACTGAGCCAATAGGCAGTTAAACCTAACACTCCATAGGGAGTTAAGCGTAACACCATTTTAGTTAGCTCCATCACAATAGCCAAAAAGCTCTCAAGTAGAGCAGCAAAAGGGGCCACAGCATCGGGCTTTTTCGTTTTTGCCATAATAGCAGCTATTCCGATAAACACCGAGAACGCTACTAATGGGACCATCTGCATTTCAGCTGCCGATTTAACTGGGTTTGATGGGATAAAAGCTCTGAATTGGGAAAAGACATTAGTAATGGTATTTGTTTGGCGCTCAGCCAACTCTCCAACTACCATCCCATGACCTAAATTAAATACGTTGGCAATGATAAGCCCTAGGATGCCAGCTAATGTTGCGGTTATTAAGAAAATAACAATTGTTCGACTTCCCATCTTCTTTAACTCATTGGTATCACTGAGGTTTAACAACCCTGCAATAATACTAGTTGGGACAAGTGGGATAATAATCATTCTCAACAGATCAACATAACCATTTCCTACAAGTGAAATCCAGGTACGTACTTGAGATGAGAGTTCTCCCGAAGTAAAATTAAATAAGGCTAAGCCATACAAGGCGCCAATGATTAAGGCTATAAAAACACGAAGAGAAAACGACAGGTGCCACACTCTTCTAAGAAGAACTAAACCAACGAGGAGAACAGCGAAAATCGCTAACCATATAATAAGGTTCATACTACCTCCTTCCTATAGTATATAAAACCGATAGGATATATAGTAATTTAATGAGAGTTTGCCCAATAGGCAAATATATCT
>Ga0172382_10005365_pt1 | contig 19147 bp, 20 predicted proteins | sample Leawel138RmetaG_FD_122245 | JGI IMG/M metagenome (GOLD analysis project Ga0172382, IMG submission 122245) | Leachate microbial communities from a municipal landfill in Southern Ontario, Canada - Leachate well 138R metaG | ecosystem: Engineered > Solid waste > Landfill > Unclassified | place...
ACCCACGGGAGCGCCCTGGATACCCATGCTGACCAGCATAGGTCCACTTAAGTAGATAAGCAGTACATACATTCGACCACCGACAAAACCGGACCGCTCCGACAGCTCATCCTCGGTTCAGTCCGGTGCTGCAATGCCGGCGAGCGATGTGGTGCCTCTGCGCGCATTCAAGCCTGGCTGTCGGAGGCTGGGCGAATACTGCCCACAACTGAGCGTCGCCCTGCGCGGCGCCGATCCGGCAGGGGGAACCATGGGAAATCGGGCCAACATCGTGTTGGTGGATCATGACGGCTGGCAACTGAGGTACTCGCACTGGGCGGGGTGCCGGATGCTCGACGCCTTGCTCGCGGGACCGGAGATGGCTACGCGCTACATCCTCGCGCAAGAGACCAGTGAATTTTGGACTGACGATCTGTGGTCCGACGGTGGCCTGCTTCTGGACCTTGTGGCGCACCGGCTGCTGTTCTTCGGCGAGGAAATCATGACGAGGATGAACGAGCGGCGGGCCATGTTCCAGGTGTTGGAGATCTTGTGGTCGGGCTACTCGATCTCTTGGGCGTATGGTGCGACTGCGGAGATCGCCGCATATGTCGGTGCTCGAATCCCTCTGTGCGACAATCCCTCTCGCCCGGAGCTGAAGACGGCAGCGGACGCCGATCGCTTACATCACCTTGTCACCGTCACTAGTGGCAACGGCCGTGTTCGAGCCTGGCCACTGTGGTGGGGCAGCAGTGCCGCGTGGCACGGTCCGCAACTGCTCGACATGCTGCCCGGCACCGGGAAGTCTTCGCTGCGCCTAGGCATCTTGCCCGAGAGTGGTGTGCATATCGACGAGACGAACGAGACCGTCGGAGTATGGGTTACCAACCCGAATCCCGGGCTCGTGTGGTGGTTACCGCAATTGTGGCCGGGTTGGCGCGCCGAGTTCTGGGAGGACCGTTACGAAGAGCAGCTGCGCCGGTGTGGCCCGCTCATCACCGCCCCCGCGCTCGACGTCGACTCCGGCGCTGCTGAGGCTAAAGTGCGGCTGAAGGAGCGGATTTTCCAACGGCGCGAAGACAGCCCTGCGGGTCAGCTCAGCCGTCTCGCCGAGCTGCTCGTCGCCGCCGGGTTGCCGATCCCGGAGGTCAGCGCGTCGGCGGTCGTGGATGTGGGTGAGCGACCGAGCCCGGCCGAATGGGCGTGCTTTGAACGCGCCTGCGCAAGAGTCCGCGCCTCGGGGAACGCGGCCTGATCCGGGTGTTGCCGGGCAGGGGAGGTGCCGACCGCCTCGCGCTTTCGCCCATAATCCTCGGGTGAGTGCTCAGACTTCCAAGCTCGGCCGGTTCGGTCGCATCGAGTCCCGCGACCTCACCCAAGCGGCGGTCTTCGCCGGCCTGCTCGCCGCGCTGGGCCTTCCGGGCACCCTGAGCCTCGGACCCACCGGCGTCCCGATCACGCTGCAGACCCTCGGCGTGATGCTGGCCGGGTCGATCCTCGGCCCCCGCAAGGGTGCGCTGGCGGTCGCTCTGTTCACGATCCTGGCCGTGGCCGGGCTACCGATCCTGGCCGGTGGTCGCACCGGTCTGGTGGCGCTGTCCTCACCGACCGCCGGCTTCTTCGTCGGCTGGCTGCCCGCCGTCATCGTGATCGGTCTGCTGACCGCACTGATGATGCCGCGCTACCGCGTGCTGTGGGGCATCGCGATCAACGTCGTCGGCGGGATGGCCGTCATCTACCTTTTCGGCACAGCAGGCCTGATGCTGCGCACCGACCTGTCCTGGTGGGCTGCGTTGTCCACCAACGGCATCTACCTCGCCGGCGATGTCACCAAGGCGGTGTTGTGCAGTTACGTGGCCGCACAGGTCCACCGGGCCCGCCCAGGCCTCATCGCCCCCGTCCGAACTCGACGCGATGACTGACGACCCGCCCGCCGCCATCGTCATCGACGGGGTGTCCCATTCCTACGGCGAGCGCCCCGTGCTGCGTGAAATCTCGCTCACCATCACCGAGCGCCGGGTCGGCATCGTGGGCGCCAACGGCAGCGGAAAGTCCACGCTGGCAAGGCTGTTCAACGGATTGGTGCTGCCCGACTCGGGGTCGGTACGCGTGCACGGCCTGGACACCAGGCGTTCCGCCAAACAGGTGCGCCGGCTGGTCGGTTTCGTGTTCACCGATCCGGACCGCCAGATCCTGATGCCCACCGTCGCCGAGGACATCGAGCTCTCGCTGTCCCGGCGGTCGCTGGACCGGCAGACCCGCGCCGCGAAGGTGGCGCAGGTGCTGGAACGGTTCGGGCTGGCCGGACACGCCGATCAACCCGCGCACCTGCTGTCCGGAGGACAGAAGCAGTTGCTGGCGCTGGCGACGGTGCTGGTCACCGAGCCAGCCGTGGTGGTGGCCGACGAGCCGACGACGCTGCTCGACCTGCGAAATGCGCGGATGCTGCGACAGGCCTTCGCCGCGTTGCACACCCAACTGGTGATCGTCACCCATGATCTGGACCTCGTCGATGATGCCGACCGCGTGATCGTGCTCGACGACGGCCGAGTGGTCGCCGACGACGTACCGTCAGTCGCGCTTTCCACATACCGGCGGCTGATGACATGACGATGCTGGGGGATTACCGTGCGGGAACGTCGTGGCTGCATCGCATGCCGGCCGGCGCGAAGTTGTTCGGGCTCGGTGTTCTGATCGTCGCGATGACGGTGTGGGTGGATTCACCGGTCCGGCTCGCCGTCGTGGCCGGAATCGTTCTGGCAGCCGTGCTTTCGGCGCGGCTAAACGTTCGGGCGCTGATCCTGCAACTCCGGCAGGTGCTGTGGGTGGTCGGGTTCATCTTCGTGTTGCAGGTCGTGCTCACCGACTTGCATCGCGCGCTGGTGGTGTGCGGGGTGTTGCTGCTGGCAGTATCCCTCGCGGCGATGGTGACGCTGACGACGCGGACGACCGACATGATCGACGCTGCGACCCGCGCCATGAAGCCGTTGGCGCGGTTCGGGTTTCCGGCCCGACAGGTGGGCATCGCGTTGGGCCTGACCATCCGGTCGATCCCGCTGCTGGTGGAGATCATCCGGCAGGTGGACGAGGCCCGCCGGGCGCGTGGGCTGCGGGTCACCCCGCGGATCGTGTTCGTACCCGTCATCGTCGGTGCGCTGCGTGCTGCCGACGATCTCAGCGAGGCGCTCATCGCCCGCGGACTCGACTGAGGCTCTCCCGCCGGATCATGAGTCCGGGGCTCTAACCGACTGAGCTACCGCCCCGAGCGCCTTGGTCGCTCGATGCAGGATAAGCATGCACCAGCGCGGTCGACAGCTTCGGCACCGCATGGGTCAGCGTGTGTTCGGCGCGGTGTGCGATGCGGTGCGCGTCGGCGAGCGTTACCGCGGGATCGATGTCCAACTCCGCTTCGGCGTGCAGGCGATGGCCGATCCAGCGCATCCTGACAGTGCGCACTTGTGACACTCCGGGCTCGGCGGCGAGCGCGGCCTCGGCGGAGTCGACGAAGGCGGGGTCGACCCCGTCCATCAGGCGCCGGAACACATCCCGCACCGCCGTGCGGAGCACCGCGAGGATCGCAACGGTGATCAGCAGGCCGACGATGGGATCCGCCAGCGGGAAGCCCAGCGCCGCACCGGCGGCGCCCAGCACCACCGCCAGCGAGGTGAATCCGTCTGTGCGAGCGTGCAATCCGTCGGCGACAAGCGCTGCCGAACCGATCCGGCGGCCGACCCGGATGCGGTAGACCGCGACGATCTCGTTGCCGAGGAATCCGACCAGGCCGGCCGCGGCGACCCATCCGACGTGTTCGATGGCAACGGGGTTGATCAGACGGCGGATCGACTCGACGCCGGCGACGACGGCGGACAGCGCGATCATCGCGACCACGAACAGCCCGGCGATGTCCTCGGCCCGGCCGAAGCCGTAGGTATAGCGGCGGGTCGCGGCCCTGGTGCCGAGCGCGAACGCGATCCAGAGCGGGATGGCGGTCATCGCGTCGGAGAAGTTGTGGATGGTGTCGGCGAGCAACGCGACCGAACCCGACACTGCCACGATCGCGAGCTGGCCGACCGTGGTGGCGCCGAGCACGAGCAGGCTGATCTTCACCGCCCGGATGCCGGCGGCGCTGGATTCCAGTGCGTCGTCGATGCTGTCGGACGCGTCGTGGCTGTGTGGGGCGAACACCTCGCGGATGGCTGTGCGCAGTTTCCCGCCGTGCGGATGCCCATGATCGTGCGGATGGTCGTGGTCGTGGTGGTGCGGGTGGTCGTGGTTCTGCGGGTGCGCCGCGGCCCCGGTGGCGTGGCTCATGCGCCGCGACCCTTGGCGGGTGCCGCGGCCGTGTCGGCGTGCAGCATGGCGAGTTCGGCCGCGTCGCGGTGATGCCCGGGCACCCCGGGCCCGGCGTGTTCGGCGTTGAATACCGCGTCGGTGACGAGCTGCCTGATGTGGTCGTTGTCCAGGCTGTAGAAGACGCTGGTGCCTTCTCGGCGGGTGCGCACCAACCGGGCCATGCGTAGTTTCGCCAGGTGTTGCGACACCGAGGGTGCCGGCTTGTTCACGTGTGCGGCAAGGTCATTGACCGACATCTCGCGGCTGACCAGGGCCCAGAGGATCTGCACGCGGGTCGCATCGGCGAGCATCCGGAAAACCTCGACGACCAGGTTCACCTGGTCGTCGGGCAGCCGACGGCCGCATTGACCATTACCTGCATTCATACGCAGATAGTAGAACGCATCCGGCCCACGGGGCAATGCCGACGTTCACGCGCCATTCGTTTGCGTCTTGATTCGATGACTGTCAATATCGATGTATGTCGAAGTCAGCGGCGCCGCGTGCCGACGACCAATGCTGTCCGCCGGGTGCGCTTCTGCGTGAACCTCTGTCCGCCGCGGCCGCCGCGGACATGGCAGTCAGGTTCAAGGCCCTCGCCGATCCGGTGCGCCTGCAGTTGTTCAGCGCGATCGCCAGCCATGACGGAGGTGAGGCCTGCGTGTGTGACCTCTCCGCCGGTATCGAGGTGTCCCAGCCCACGGTCTCGCACCATCTCAAGGTGCTCCGGGACGCCGGACTGCTGACCTCGCAACGCCGGGCCTCCTGGGTCTACTACGCCGTGGTCCCCGAGGCGCTGGACAGCCTGGCGGTCATCCTCGGCGCCGACGCAGCGAGCGTGCCCGCATGAGTGACACGTCCACGGCGTCGCCGGCGGTCGTCGCGAAGCTGTCCACCCTCGACCGCTTCCTGCCCCTGTGGATCGGCGCCGCGATGGTCGCCGGTCTGCTTCTGGGCCGCTGGATACCGGGCCTGAACACGGCGCTGGAAAGCGTTGCCATCGACGGTGTTTCATTGCCGATCGCGCTGGGTCTGCTGATCATGATGTACCCGGTGCTGGCGAAGGTCCGCTACGACCGCCTCGACACCGTCACCGGCGACCGCAAGCTGCTGATCTCCTCGCTCGTGCTGAACTGGGTGTTCGGCCCGGCGCTGATGTTCGCGCTCGCCTGGCTGATGCTGCCGGACCTGCCCGAATACCGCACCGGGCTGATCATCGTCGGCCTGGCGCGCTGCATCGCGATGGTCATCATCTGGAACGACCTCGCCCGCGGCGACCGCGAAGCCGCCGCCGTGCTGGTCGCGCTGAACTCGATCTTCCAGGTGTTCATGTTCGCGGTGCTCGGCTGGTTCTACCTGTCGGTGCTTCCCGGCTGGCTGGGTCTGGAACAGACCACCATCGACACGTCGCCGTGGCAGATCGCGAAATCGGTGCTGATCTTCCTGGGCATCCCGCTGCTCGCCGGATACCTGTCGCGCCGCATCGGCGAGAAGACCAAGGGCAGGGCGTGGTACGAGTCGAGGTTCCTGCCCGTCATCGGACCGTGGGCGCTCTACGGACTGCTGTTCACCATCGTGATCCTCTTTGCGCTGCAAGGCGATCAGATCACCAACCGACCCTGGGACGTGGCCCGCATCGCGTTGCCGCTGCTGGTCTACTTCGCGGTCATGTGGGGCGGCGGCTACGCCCTCGGCGCCGCGCTGCGCCTGGGCTACGAGCGGACCACCACGCTGGCCTTCACCGCCGCGGGGAACAACTTCGAACTCGCCATCGCCGTCGCCATCGCCACCTACGGCGCCACCTCCGGGCAGGCGCTCGCCGGGGTGGTCGGACCGTTGATCGAGGTCCCGGTGCTCGTCGCATTGGTCTACGTCTCGCTGGCGCTGCGGCGTAGATTCCCCGATAGCACCACCGATTCGACGAGGACGAAGGAAGTAGTCGATGACTGACACTCCGGTGACGCACCAACTGCGCCGTGATCTGCCCATCGATCAGCAGTTGGCGTTGAAAGCGGCAGCCAACCAGCTGCAGACCGAGTTCGGGGACACCATCGGAGCCGAGACCATCGAGCGTTTCCTGCATTCGTCCTACGCGCATTTCGCCGGCCGCGCAAAGGTTCCCAACTTTCTTCCGCTGCTGGCCGAACGTTACGCCCGCCAGCAACTGAGCGCCCTGGCCCGCGTCGAAGCCAAGATCCCCGACGGGAAACCCACAGTGCTGTTCCTGTGCACGCACAATGCGGGACGCTCCCAGATGGCGCTGGGCTTCTTGACCCACCTGGCCGGGGACAAAGTGGTGGGCTGGTCCGGGGGGTCGGAGCCCGGTCACGAGATCAACCCGGCCGCGGTCGCCGCCATGGCCGAGGTGGGAATCGACATCACCGGCGAGTTCCCCAAGCCGTGGACCGAGGAGATCGTCCGCGCCGCCGACGTGGTTGTCACCATGGGCTGCGGCGACGCCTGCCCGGTATTTCCGGGCAAGCGCTACGAGAACTGGGAACTGACCGACCCCGCCGGACAGGGGTTGGAGGCGGTCCGGCCGATCCGCGACGACGTCGAGGAACGGGTGCGCCGGCTGCTTGCCGACCTCCAGGTCCCCGTCGCGGTGCGCTGACACCGTGTCAGGGACCGCTCCGACGGTGCTGTTCGTCTGTGTGAGCAACGCAGGCAAATCGGTGATGGCGCAGGGCCTCATGCGTCATCTCGCGCCGACCCAGATCACCGCACTGTCCGCCGGGACGAACGCCAAGGGGGCCGTCAACGACGTCTCTGCGCAAGCACTGGCCGAGCTGGGGATCGACGTCAGTGCCCACCGGCCCACCCAGCTCACCGACGAGATGATCGATGACGCCGACCTCGTCGTGGTGGTGGGCACCCAGGCGCACGTGGACCCGGTGGGTGACACACCCATCGAGGTGTGGGACACCGACGAGCCGTCACTGCGGGGGATCGACGGCCTCGAGCGCATGCGGCTGATCCGCGACGACATCGCCGGACGGGTCGCCGCCCTGGCCGACCGTCTCACCCGTCAGCATCCACCGGTCTGACCCGCGTCGCGGTGGCAAGCAGCGCGGCGGCGAGCGCGACCGCCCCGAGCACCACGAACATCGCCCCGTAGCCTCCCAGCAGGGTGGCCAATCCCGCGCCGACGAAGGGTCCCAGTGCGGTGCTCAGCATGACGGGCGCGGACAGAATTCCGCTGAGCTGCCCGTAATGGGTGATGCCCCACCGTTCGGTCACCGCGGTGGCCTGCAGCAACGTCATCACGCCTCGGACGACGCCGGCCACGACGGCCACGGCGATCAGGTTGGCCACCGACGTGAGCAGTCCGAGCAGCGCAGTGGTGACCGCGACACCGGCCATGATCAGCGCGGTGCGCGGAACGACGCTGAGGTGCCGGACCATCCGCTGGTAGCCGAGCCGCCCGAGAACCTGGCCGGCGCCGCCGAGTCCGAGGGCGAGCGCGGCGGCCTGCGTGCTGATTCCGTGCGCCGTCATCAGCGGCACCAGATTGACGATCACGGCGTAGGAGGCCAGCCCGGCCATCGCGAATGCCACGGTGAGGGCGACGAATTGGCGGCTGCGCGCGATGCGGGTCGGCGGCTCGGCCAGATGGTGGTGCTCGATGTGGGGCCACGGCCGGCGCAGGCCGAAGAAATGCGCGGGGACGGTGATGACGGCCATCGCGGCGGCCAGGACGAGATAGGTTTCGCGCCAGTCCATGTGCGCCGATATCGCCGCAGTCAACGGTGCGAACACCGTGCTGGCCAGGCCCGCCGCCAGCGTCAGGGCGGTCAGCGCGCGGACCGCATCGGGGCGGAAGTAGCGTGTCAGCGCGGCGAACGCCGGAGCGTAGAACACTGCGCTCATCGCTACGCCGGCGACAACCCATGCCGCGGTGAAAGATACGACGTCGGGTGCGGCTGCGACGCCGGCCAGTGCGATCGATCCGAGCACCGACCCGCCCGTCATGATCCAGCGGGGGCCGTGGCGGTCCAGCCAGCGCCCCACCGGAATCCCCAGCAGCGCGGAGATCACCAGGCCCGCGGAGAACGCTGCCGTCACAGCCGGCGCGGACCAGCCGGTGTCCGCGCAGATGGCCGGTGACAGCACCGAGAACGCGTAGTACAGCACCCCCCAGCTGGTGATCTCGGTGAGGCACAGAGTGAGCAGCACCGAGCGCCGGTCGGCGCGGTCGGACTCAGCCACCAAAGGTGTTCAGCGACAACGCCGCCGGATGGGTGGGAACCCCGCAGCAGCCGCCCGCACCGGATTCTCCGGGAGCCTCGAACAGTCCCGCGCCGCCGCACACGCCGGTCTCGGGCAGCACCAGCTCCACCCTGCGTGCGGCCTCGTGATCGCCGGCCAGCTCCGCGGCCACGCTGCGCACCTGTTCATGACCTGTCATCGCCAGGAAGGTCGGTGCGCGACCGTAGGACTTCATCCCGACGATGTAGAAGTCGGCTTCGGGATGCATGAGTTCGACTGCGCCGTGCGGGGACACGCTGCCACAAGAATGCTGGTTCGGGTCGATCTCGGACGCGAGCCTGACAGGCGCCTGCAACACCGGGTCGAGTTCGACGCGCATCTCGGTGAGGAAGGACAGATCCGGCCGGAATCCCGTCAGCACCACGACATGGTCCGCGGCGGGCAGCCCGCGGCCGTCCTCGGCCGTCACCACCGCACGGCCATCCGCGACGTCGATTCGCTCGGTGCGGAATCCGGTGACCAGATCCACCAGCCCCGCCGTGACGGCGTCGCGCGAGCGCACCCCGAGCGCCCCGCGCTCCGGAAGCCCGTCGCCGGCGCCGCCACCGAAGGTGTCGCCGACCGTGCCGCGCCGCAGCGCCCACGTCACCGTCGTCGACGGATCTCTGCGCGCCACGTCCGCGAGTTCGATGACCGCGGTCATCGCCGAATGCCCGCTCCCGATGACCACCACGTGCCGACCCGCCCATGTCGCGGTGGCGGCGGGCGCCGGTGGCAGATAGGTCACGAGACCCGCTGCGGCGGCGTGCTTTTCACCGATGGCCGGGACACCGTCGGCGCCGGCGGGACTCGGCTGGCCCCACGTGCCCGAGGCGTCGATGACCGCTCGGGCCTCCAGCCGGGACTCGGCGCCGGCGGAGTCGATCACATGTACGACGAATGGCTGACCCTGGCGACCGGCACTGACGAGCCGGTCCCGGCCACGCCGACTGACGGCGGTGACGCGCGTATCGAACCGCACGTGACCGTCGAGGGCGGCGCTCAACGGCGCGAGGTACCGGTCGATCCATTCCCGTCCGGTGGGGTAGCCGTCTGTGGGAGCGGTCCACCCGGTCGGCGCCAACAGCCGTGTCGCGGCGGCGTCGATCAGTTCGGGCCACGGCGAGAACGTCCGCACGTGCGCCCACTGCTCGATCGCCGCACCTGCGGAGGTGCCGCATTCGAGCACCAGCGGCGCCAGCCCGCGCTCGCGCAGATGCGCCGCGGCCGCCAGACCCTGCGGCCCGGCACCGATGACGACGACAGGAAGATCCGACATGCACCGCTCCTTGCATCGACAGCTATCGATTCGTCGACCCTGTGCGATGCATCGACGTTTGTCAATGTATATGCGATGCTCTCGGGATGGCGACTGTCCCGGCGGAACGCCTGGCCGCGACGTTCAAGGCCCTCGCCGACCCGGCGCGGGTCAAACTGCTGTCACTGATTGCGGCCGCCCGGGACGGCGAAGCGTGCATCTGCGATCTGACCGCGCCGCTGGGGCTGTCGCAACCCACGGTGTCCCACCACATGAAGCTGCTGGTCGACGCCGGCCTGGTGAGCCGGCAGCAGCGAGGCAAATGGGCGTACTACCGGATCCAGCGCGACGCGCTGGATCGGGTTGCGCAGGACGTCGCTGCGCTCACGTCTTAAACGTGACCAACTCGTTGAAACCCGGTCGGCGAACCATCATCGGGGCGTAATTTACGGGCAGCACAATAGCTGCCGATTCGCGCTCCGTCGAAAGGGATCCCATGGGCTACTCCAATCACATCGGACGCGTCGGGGCACTTGCGGTGACCCTGGGTGTGGGTTGGGCGGTGGCGTCGGCACCGGGCGTCGCGCACGCCGAGCCGTCCGCCCCGTCGGCATCCAGCGAGTCCTCGTCGACGACGACGACCTCGAATGAGGAGTCGTCGGCGAAGGTCGGGACCACCGCTGACGACGGTGCGGCGGCTCCCGACGACGAAGCCGAGAAAGAGGTCGCCGAGGCCGACGACGAGGAAGTCGTCGACGAAGACGAAGACGAGGACGAGGAGGCTGAGGACGCCGAGGCCCAGGACGTCGAGGCTCAGGACGCAGTCGACGTCGAGGACACTGACAGCGTCGACGTCGACGATGCCGAGTACGCCGAAGCGGCAGTGGTCACGCTGGTCTCCGATCAGGTCACGTCCGAGCCCGCACCGCAACCCGAGCCGGCCCCCGCCGCACCGATGGGGGGATCGGCGATGCTGGCGTCGCTGGCCGCCGTGCGGGACGAGTTGGAGCGCAACGTGATTCGCCGCAACACAGTGGCGACTCAGGTCACCGCACTGGCCGACGAAACCCCCAACGTGCTGCTCATCGGGGTGGACGGCACCAACCTCAGCCGTGTGCTGGCCAACCCCGCCACCACCACGAACTTCTTCAGCCTGATCCAGAACGGCACCACCGCCGCCTCGACCATCGTCGGGCACACCACCATCTCGAACCCGTCGTGGTCGTCGATCCTGACCGGCGCGTGGGGGGAGAAGACGGGCGTCATCAACAACATCTTCACCCCGTGGACCTACGAAAAGTGGCCGACGGTGTTCACCCAGCTCGAGACGCTCGACGGCGACATCGTGACCACGTCGATCGCCAACTGGAACGTCATCTCGGGCATCGCCGACTCCGGGCTCGGCGCCGACACCGTCGTCAACGTGTCCCAGGTGGAAGGGGACACGAACTGGTTGCTGACCGACGACGAGGTCGGTGACCTGACCGAGGCCGCCATCGCCGCCGCCAGCGCAGATGCCGCCAACTTCATGTTCAGCTACTTCGTCGGCGTGGACGAGAACGGGCACCTGTACGGCGGTGACTCGCCGGAATACGCCGCGGCCGTGGCGAACTTCGACCGCAATCTCGGCGAGATCCTGCAGGCCGTCAGCACCTGGGAGGCTGCGACGGGGGAGAAGTGGACGATCATCATGGTGACCGACCACGGCCACCAGGCGCAGAAGGGGCTCGGTCACGGCTTCCAATCACCGGACGAGACATCGACATTCGTCATCGCGAGCAACCCCGAACTGTTCGGTCAGGGCGTGATCAACCTGAAGTACTCGATCGTCGACGTGACGCCGACGGTGCTGTCGCTGTTCGGTTTCGAGCCCGCCGAAGACTCCGACGGAGTGCCGCTGACCGACCTCGACGACGCCGACGTCACGCCCGTCGACAATGACGCCGCGCTGCGCGGGGCGCTGCTCGACATCATCGGCAAGTACGGGTACCCGGACATCGGGACCACCCTCGCGCTCGGCGCCCGCACCATCTTCGCCTCGGTGCCGTACTACGTCGACATGCTCACCACCGGCATCACCGACAGCCTGCAGACGATCGCCGACGCGGGCATCTTCCTGATCAGCCCGCTGGCGCAGCTGGCGATCGTGCCGGTCAAGTTCGTGGGCGATCTCGCCTATGTCGCGACGAACTTCGTCGCACAGATCGTCGCCCGTCTCACCGGAGTGACCGGGGCCAGCATCTTCCCGCTGTGGCCGCCGGCGCCGCCGACCTTCCCCGAATCTCCGGAGGAGCTCTCGACACCGGATCTGGTGGCGCTGGTGTGCAGCGACGGGCGGGTGTCGAGCGCGGTGTTCGCGTGCGGGGCTGCCGCGGTCGCGGTCTGAACTAACGCTGCATCGAGGCGATGAAGTAGGACTCGTTCCCGGTCGGATAGCCGCCACCGTCGGTGGCGATGTGCACGTGGTCGAAATGGTTCAGCGTCTCCGACCCGTAATCGGCGGTCCAGCTGGGCGCGCCGATGCCGGGGTAGTAGCCCTGCCGCCAGATCACGTGCAGCACACCCCAGCGCTTGGCGTTCGCCAGTGCGTAGCCGGCGATCTGGTTGCCGAGCTCGATCCCTTCCTCGCTGTTGTGGTTCGGGATCATCACGTCGATCGCCAGGCCGTTGGGATGCCACTTCAGCGGATCCTGCCGGTAACCACCGATCGTGGTGATCTCGGGGAACATCGTGCTGATCGCGCGGGCCGCCCAGATGGTCTTGACCTGTAATCCGCCCTCGGGCGCCACCCCGGCGGGCAGCGCGAAATCGAAAACCCGGGCATCGGCCGGAGCGCTGGCCGCCAACAGCTCCGCTTCGGTGGGCGGCGGCGCCGCCATCGACGGCGTCGGGTCCTGCTCGGCGGCGCTGGGCTGTGAGGGCTGCGGCTGCCGCGGCGGCGCGGTGGTCTGGGCGTAGACCATGCCTGCGGACACCGCCAGCGAGACCGCGACGGCCAACCACCGCCCGCGCCCGCCGGCTGACAGTTTGCTGCCCACGGAGAGCCACCTTAATCGCCGTGCCGAGCCTGAGACGGCAATTGGCAGCAACGTGTGCTCGTCGGGGTGGTGGAACACCCCAGCCGTCAGGGCACCTTGGCGACGGTGAGCAGCAGGGCCGCGTCCGTCTGCGCGATCACCGAGTGACGGGCGTTGGGAATCATCAACAGGTCTCCGGTGCGGGCATCCCACTGCTGATCACCAGACAGCAGTCGGACCGAGCCTTTGAGCACATACAGCGTGGCCTCGCCGGGGTTCTCGTGCTCGCCGAGCTCGGCGCCCTCCAGCATGGCGATCACCGTCTGCCGCAGCACCCGCTCGTGGCCGCCGACAACGGTGTCGGCGGCGTTGCGGCCGTTCGCGGCCGCCTTCGCAAACTGCTCACGCACCAGCGCTTCGATCGACACCTTCTGCATGACAGTCATTCCATGCCCGTTGACGCCGCAGCGTCAACCCGTCAGAACGGTTGGACGTTCTGCACGCTGACGAGGGCGCCGTGTCCGGTCTTGTCGTTGGTGAAGCGCATGCCCGCCGGTGTCGACGCAATCGTCCAGCCCAGCGCCCGGTAGGTCTTGGCGCCCAGCGTCGTCGGCGCCACCGCACCGAGATTGCCGTCCACCCATGACCCGGTCCCGTCGGTGTTTATACGCACCCCGTGGTAGGGCCCGCTGCCGTCCACGTGCTGCTGCCAGTTCGTGCCTTCGGTCTCGCACCCGATGAAGGTCGCCTCGACGATGCACTGCGTGTCGCCTGCCGCCGTCTGCACGACGACGTAGCCGTACTCGTTGGGCGGGATCGTCTCGATGTCGCCGGACGGAAGCGCCGCAGGCACGTCGGCGGTGGCGCGCACGAAGCTCGCCGACTGGTAGGACGCGACGGTGAAACCGAACTGCTTCAACGGTTCCAGGTCCGCGGCCTCGCCGGACGGGGTCCAGATCGCCAGCGGCCGACCGTCGACGACAGTCTCTGCGGTATGCGTGGACGGCTGCCAGGACAGCACCGAGTCCATCGACGGTTCCGATTCGAAGTGGTCGAAGTTCACCACGCCGTCACCGTCCTTGGGCACACAGCTGGTGCCGCCGACCGTGTGGCGGGTGCCCGAGCCGGTTTCCGCGTCGTCCCGGCAGATCGCGTCCTGCCACTGAGCCAGTGATCCCGACACGGACGGGCCGCCCGGCACCGCCGCCGCGTTTGCCGCGCCCTCGGGGGCGGGCGCCGAGGAGCATCCGGCCGCGAGCACCGCCACCGCCAGAGCCGCTGCACCGCCCCCGGCTCGAATCGTCAGTGCCATGTCCCGCCTCTTTCAGCCGTTCGTTTGCTCGCTCGGTGAATGTAGCGGTGAGCGCATCCCGTCCCCACTCAAATTGCCGGTGCTGTCATTAACCGTGACTGTGCCGTGGCGGAACTGTTCCCTTGGCGGGTGGGGCCTCGGGTCGGGGCTCCGCAGATCGGCGCCGCCTACGGATCGCGGGCGCACCGCGATTCGATAGGCTTCGCCGGAAGGGTGCCTTCGAACTGAACCGAAACTGACGCGGGAGACCACAATGAGCGCCGAGCAGCCGTCCATCATCTACACGCTGACCGATGAGGCGCCGCTCCTCGCGACCTACGCCTTCCTGCCCGTGGTCCGCACCTTCGCATCGGCTGCAGGCATCGACGTCAAGTCCAGCGACATCTCCGTGGCGGCCCGCATCCTGGCCGAGTTCAGCGATCGCCTCACCGACGAGCAGAAGGTGCCCGACAACCTGGCCGAGCTCGGCGCGCTCACGCAGGAACCGGACACCAACATCATCAAGCTGCCCAACATCAGCGCCTCGGTGCCGCAGCTGCTGGCCGCGATCAAGGAACTCAAGGCCAAGGGTTACGACCTGCCCGACTACCCGGGCGACCCGAAGACGGACGAAGAGAAGGCCGTCAAGGAGCGGTACGCCAAGGTGCTCGGCAGTGCCGTCAACCCTGTTCTGCGGCAAGGGAACTCGGATCGCCGTGCGCCGAAGGCGGTCAAGGAGTACGCCCGCAAGCACCCGCACAGCATGGGGGAGTGGTCGCAGGCCTCCCGCACCCACGTCGCGACCATGAAGCACGGCGACTTCTACCACGGCGAGAAGTCGATGACCCTCGACAAGGACCGCAAGGTCAAGATGGTGCTCGAGCCCTCCGGCGGCGGCCCCGCCCTGGTCCTCAAGCCCGAGGTCGCGCTGGAAAAGGGCGACGTCATCGACAGCATGTACATGAGCAAGAAGGCGCTGATCGACTTCTACGAGGAGCAGATCGAGGACGCCTACAAGACCGGCGTGATGTTCTCGCTGCACGTCAAGGCGACCATGATGAAGGTCAGCCACCCCATCGTGTTCGGCCACGCGGTCAAGGTGTTCTACAAGGACGCCTTCGCCAAGCATCAGAAGCTGTTCGACGAGCTCGGCGTCAATGTCAACAACGGTCTGTCGGATCTGTACAGCAAAATCGAGGTGCTGCCGGCGTCGCAGCGCGAGGAGATCATCGAGGACCTGCACCGCTGCCATGAGCATCGTCCCGAGTTGGCCATGGTGGATTCGGCCAAGGGCATCTCGAACTTCCACTCGCCGTCCGACGTCATCGTCGACGCCTCGATGCCCGCAATGATCCGCCTCGGCGGCAAGATGTACGGCGCCGACGGCCGTACGAAGGACACGAAGGCCGTCAACCCCGAATCCACGTTCTCCCGGATGTACCAAGAGGTCATCAACTTCTGCAAGACCAACGGCCAGTTCGACCCGCGCACCATGGGGACCGTCCCGAACGTCGGTCTGATGGCCATGAAGGCCGAGGAGTACGGCAGCCACGACAAGACCTTCGAGATCCCCGAGGACGGCGTCGCCAACATCGTCGACATCGACACCGGCGAGGTCCTGCTGACGCAGAACGTCGAAGAGGGCGACATCTGGCGCATGCCGGTGGTCAAGGACGCCGCGATCCGGGACTGGGTCAAGCTGGCGGTGACGCGCGCCCGGCTGTCCGGCATGCCCGCGGTGTTCTGGCTCGACGACGAGCGTCCACACGAGAACGAACTGCGCAAGAAGGTGAAGGCCTACCTCAAGGAGGAGGACACCGACGGCCTCGACATCACGATCCTGCCGCAGGTGTGGGCGATGCGGTACACCCTGGAGCGGGTGATCCGCGGGCAGGACACCATCGCGGTGACCGGCAACATCCTGCGCGACTACCTCACCGACCTGTTCCCGATCCTGGAGCTGGGCACCAGCGCGAAGATGTTGTCCATCGTTCCGCTGATGGCAGGCGGCGGCATGTATGAGACCGGCGCCGGCGGCTCGGCGCCCAAGCACGTCCACCAGCTGGTGGAGGAGAACCACCTGCGGTGGGACTCTCTGGGTGAGTTCCTGGCGCTGGGCGCGTCGTTCGAGGACATGGGTGCCAAGTTCGGCAACAAGAAGGCGGAGCTGCTGGGCAAGACGCTGGACTCGGCGATCGGCAAGTTGCTCGACAACGACAAGGGCCCGTCGCGCAGGACCGGGGAGCTCGACAACCGCGGCAGCCAGTTCTACCTGGCGATGTACTGGGCGCAGGAGCTCGCCGAGCAGACCGACGACAAGGCGCTGGCCGAGCATTTCGCGCCGCTGGCCAAGACACTGGCCGAGAACGAGTCGACCATCGTCGACGAGCTCAATGCCGCGCAGGGCAAGCCGGTCGACATCGGTGGCTACTACTACCCGGACCAGGAGAAGACGACCGCGGTGATGCGCCCCAGCGCGACGTTCAACAGCGCGTTGGAGGCCGCCGGCAGCTGACCGGCGTGTCAGCTCTTGTCCCAGGCTGCGCCGCGGTAGGTTGACGATTTTTGCCGCAACCGCGCGATCCCAGCTGTCGCGTGCGTAACATCTGCTACAGACATGCCGATAAAGGGCCAACACCGGCAACCGTCTGGGAGTAGCTATGCGCGTGGTACTTGGTTTGTCACTGACCGCGGGGAGCGCCGTCTGGGTGCTCGTCGACACCTACGACGGCAGCGTCATCGCCGACGAGGTGGTCGCCCTCGACTCCGTAAACGAGTTGGCCCGGGCGGCGGCGCGTAGCGTCCAGACGTTCGCCCTGCAAAGTGACCGCGACATCGACGGCGTCCGGTTGGTGTGGGGCGACGACGATGCCGCGGCGCGTCAGCACGGCATCCGGCTGCGGACCAAATTGCGGCTCTTCGGCTTCGACACCGTCGAGACCGTGAGCGAGGAAGCCGCCCGTGAGGGCCGGAACCGGACGGCCCGGCACATCGCGCCACACATGGTGCTCGCCTACGGAGCCGCGCGGGCCGACGTCGAGGACACCGGCGGCGCCGGCGTGCTGCGCCGACTGGTCGCCCGGGTGCCCAGGCATGTCCCGCCGGTCACCATGTCGGTACGGCTTGCCGCCGCGGCGACCGTGGCGGCCATCGCCGTCGTCGGGGTGGTCCTGTACGCCTTCGTCGGCGGCTCACCGTCGCACGAGGTCCCCGACAACGCCGTTGCCGAGGCCGTGCTGCCCGCCCCGCCGGCTGCCGTCCCCGCCGCGCCGGTTCCCGCTCCGGTGCCCGCCGCCGCGCAGGCTGCCCCGCTCCCGGAGCCCGTCCCCGAAGCGCTGCCCGAGATCGCCACGACGCCCGAGGACACCTGGATTCCCGACGTGGTTGACGCTGAGATCGCGGCGACTCCCGCAGCCGAACCCGTCGCCGAGGTGATCGAGGCGCCTGAGGTTGCCGTCGTTCACGGCCTCGACCCGGCTGCCCCGCAGGCAGTCTCGGCGGTCACCGGAGTGCCGCACCTGTCCGGTGCGGGGCCGGTCGCCGGGCCCGTCGCGCAGGCGGTGCCCGCTCCCGCGGCACCGGTGGCACCCGCCCCGCCGGCGCCCGCGGGCCCGCTGGGCGCTCTGTTCCGCGCTCTGCCCTGAACCCCGTAGTACTACTCATGCCCGGCCGGGCTGAGCCCGGCATGCTTGCCCCATGACACACGCAACGCGTGACCGCGCCGTCGACGTCGCCCGCCTCGCCGCGTTGGTGGTGGTCATGTTCGGGCACTGCGCGCTGCTCCTGGCCACCATCGACGGTTCCGGGGTGCGCATCGGCAACCTCATCGGACAGGTGCCTGCGGTCGCGCCGGTCACCTGGATCGTCCAGGTGATGCCGCTGTTCTTCCTGGCTGGCGGGGCGGCCGGGGCGTACGGATATCGTGCCGGAACACCCTGGGGCGCTTGGCTGTTCACTCGCGCGCAGCGGCTGTACCGGCCGGTGTTCTGGTACCTGGCCGCCTGGTCGGTGGGCCTGCTCGCCGCATGGGCGGCGCTCGGCGCCGACTCGGCGGCCGGGCTGGGGGGCGAGAGCGTCGCGCTGCTGTGGTTCCTCGGGGTCTACGTCGTCACGCTCGCGTTCGTACCCGCCCTGGTGCGGATGCGGACGGGCTGGGCAGCGGCGGTCGTGATCGCGTTCCTCGTCGCTGCCGCCGCAGCCATGGATGCGGTCCGGCTGAACACCAGCACCCCGGCCGTCGCCGTGGGCAACTTCCTGTTCGTCTGGCTGATCCCGGTGGCCCTCGGGGTGGCCTACGCACGCCGCCTGATCGGCCGTCACGTTGCGCTCGCCGTCGCGGTGGCCGCCTTCGCGGTGCAGACGGTGCTCGTCGCGGCCGGACCCTACGAGGTTTCGCTCGTCGTCACCGGGACCGAGCAGATATCCAACGTCTCGCCGCCGACGCTGCTGCTGGCGATGCACTGCCTCTGGATGTCCTGCCTGTTCGTCGCTGCGGCCGGCGCCATCGGCCGCTGGGCGCAGCGTCCGCGAGTGTGGACGGTGGTGGCCGCGGGCAATGCGGGAGCGATGACGCTGTACCTGTGGCACATCGTGGCGATCGCGATCGCCGCCTTCGGCCTGCACGCACTCGGCCTTGACGCCTACGACGTCACCGCGTCCGGGTTCTGGGGTCTGCTCGCCCTGCGGGCGCTTGTGTTCTCCGTCGTGATGTTCGCGATGTTCCGGCTGCTGGCACCGCTGGAGCGCCACCCGTTGCCGTGGTGGGACGCACCGGCGACCGCGGGCGGTGCCCGTGCCACCGCCGCCGGCGCCCTGCTGTGCGCCTCGGCCGTGGTGCTGGTCGTGATGGCCAAGTTCGGGCTCGGCGACGGGACGGGATGGTCGGCGCTGGCAGTCTTCCTCAGCCTGGCCGCGGCCGCCCGGACCTGCGCCGCGGCACCGGCGGCCGTCAGCGGCCCGCAGGCACCGACAGAAGTCGGCTCGCGGCGGCCTTGACCGGGTCGGGCAGCACCCGCAGCGCCG
>Ga0172382_10005367_pt1 | contig 19141 bp, 16 predicted proteins | sample Leawel138RmetaG_FD_122245 | JGI IMG/M metagenome (GOLD analysis project Ga0172382, IMG submission 122245) | Leachate microbial communities from a municipal landfill in Southern Ontario, Canada - Leachate well 138R metaG | ecosystem: Engineered > Solid waste > Landfill > Unclassified | place...
ACACGTGGAAGCGCAGGGGAATCTCCTCGACCGACTCTTCCGCATCCGCTATCGTGGCTATGACGCGGTGCATCCCCAGGCGTTCGATCCGAAGGACCTGCCGCCGGTAGGCAGGAGCGTCGCCGACTTCCATGCGCTGGAGGCCCATTTCTATCTGCGTCACTCCCAGCTGGTGGATGTCTTGCAGTACATCGATCCGGCCTACATCGTCGCACCCTGCAGCACGGGAAGGGCATGTGAGTACGTGCTGAATCTCCTTGACGTGCTGAACAGGATCCAGGGGGGGAACATCAACACCCGCTACAGCCCGCGTGAAAAACGGGCGCTGGTGTCGGTAGGAGAGCCGGTGGCCGTCTCATCGGTCGCAGCGGAGGGAAAGCATTCCAGGAAAGCCCACCTCAATGCGCTCAGCGATGCGGTGCAGACAGCTCTCCAGCACACCTCCGTTTCGATGGAGGAGCGCTGGGAACGTGGCAAGTTCGACGCCTAGAGCTGCTTCTGCGCCTTCTCGTGTGCTTCGAGCGCCCGTTCCATCTCGTACAGCCGCATGCGCGCTGTGTTGTTCCCGCTGTACTGCCAGACCGAACGCATCAGGTCGATCGCCCGTTCCATCTCACCCATCGAGTCGAGGATGATCGCCGCATTGTATCCTGAGGGGATATGCTTGGTACGGTTCCACTCGTGCATGAACAGATCGAGGGCCACTGCCGGATTCCCCTTCTTCACTGCCTCGTAGGCGACCTCGAGCGAGCGTATCTCAGGTTTGTTCTTCATCAGGGACACGGTCTTGGTGACCCAGTGCGGGCTTATCAAATCGACGAACTCACGGGAAAAGGAATCGGAGAGGCTGGTGAACCACGGACGCATCGAAGTGGCGATCCGGGAGTTTGAGCTGCCCGGTTCGATCCGGTAGCTCTGCTCTTGGGTTCCCGAGAGGCTCTTGCTTGCGATGATCCGTCCGTCATAGGTATCACGGATCAGGAATTCCACCGCATAGCGTACCTTTTGCGTCACATGGTGACGGAGCTCGGTCACGATCGTCGGTTCCCCTCCCATGCCGTCGGCAGGCGGGATGATCACCGATTCTTCCTTCGCGTATTGGTATTCGTCGATGTCCATGTCGGTGATCCTGATCGTCATCAGTGCATCATAGCCGAGCGACCTGAAGTTCTCGGGGCGTGTCCCCTCCCGGTCGGATGCGGGAGGAAGCAAAAGGGTGAAGTAATCGGACCGTTGCAAGTCCCTGATGACACGCTCGGTGAGATACCGGGCGACTTCACGCTCGCTGTAGGCGGCGAATCCCGATTCGATCCGGTACGGGCTGGTCCCGCTCAGGTCCCGCACCAGCGATGAGGGGTAGTCGAAAAGGGAGAACCGGTATGGCTGTGCACTCAGCACCGCGAGGTTCCTGTGGGATGAGAGGTTGATCTGCGCGGGTACCATCGAGCTCATGGTAACGGTCGCGGTACAACCCGAGAAAACCAAGAGTGCCGCGAGCAGTGCCGCGAAGGCCACCAGGGGTTTCCGTATCTGCATGCTATCCTCCATGCGACCGCGCACAGTTCTTCTTCGGTCGCTCCGAGATGGTGAAGGGGTCAGACTGCCGTCCAGCCGCCATCTACCAGCAGCAAGGTACCGGTGACCATGTCGGCACCGTCCGATGCAAGGTAGAGGACCGCTGAGGCGACATCTTCGATCGTGGCTACACGGCCACGGGGAATATTTGCCAATACTCCAGCGAGGAACTCGGGGTTGTCAAGCCGCTCGGCTGTTCCGGGGGTGCGCACGAACGTCGGGCCGACTGCGTTGACCGTCACTCCCCTTCCCGACCACTCGACCGCGAGGGTCTTCGTCAGCATGTTCACCCCGCCCTTGGAGGCACAGTAGACCGCCTCATGGGGGATCGCGACCACCGAGGCTTGGCTGCTGATGTTCACGATCCTTCCCTTCTTGCGAGCCAGCATCGACTTCCCGGCTGCCTGGCAACAGAAGAACGTCCCCTTCAGGTTCAGGTCCATCATCCAATCCCAATCATGCTCCGTGAGGTCTTCGGCGGGAATAGGGTTCCCCATTCCCGCGTTGTTCACGAGGACATCGATCGGCCCCATCTCCTCTTCGATGCGTTCGAAACAGGTCCGGATCGATGCCACGTCACGCAGATCGAGTGCGAATGCTTCGCATGTTCCGCCATCGGCACGGATCTGTCGGGCCAACTCTTGCAAGGAATGCACGTCGCGACTGGCCACGGCGACACGTGCTCCCTCTTGCGCGATGATCTTCGCCAGCCCGAACCCGATGCCCTTGCTTGCTCCGGTGACGACCACCAGCTTGTCCTGCAAATCCGAACCGAATCTTTTCTTCATGCGAATCCTCCATGGAATCACATCATATCATGTATCGCTGTGCGCTCAAACCACAATCCGCAAGAGGAGCATGTAGGCGAATGCGCTTGCGATCATGAACAGCACGGGAATCACTACCGGGCGGTAGGACCTGAGCAATTCCGTCTTGTAATACTCAACGGTCACGATCATGCACACGTGCAGCGGTGAGAGCATCGTCCCCATGAATCCGCTCACGTAGGCGAACAGTACCGTTCCCATCAGGATGCCGAACTCAGGAGCGGGTCCGAGCAGTGCAACGACCACAGGCATGGAAGTCGCGGAGAATCCGACGGAGACCCCCATCGTCATCCCGGTGAAGAAAGGAAGCAACATGATGAGCGGGATCGTGGGAATGCCGAACCGCTGCATCTCATCGGCCATCGACTGTACCACCGACAGGCCCCCGATATCGGCTTCGATGTAGGAACCGTAGACTCTCACCATCAGGATGATCAGAAGCATCTTGCCGATCTGACGTGAACTGAGGATTGCTTTCCACCCCTCGGATCCGAGTGGCTTGATCGCCTGCAATATCGTGATCGCACCGAGCAATCCCACGACCATGGGAAGGTATTGGTTGAGCGTTGCGATCGAGGGCAAAAGGAATTGGATCGTTCCGTAGAGGATCACCACCGTGAGGATGGGAAGGAACGGCACGACGGAGAAACCTCCCTTCGCGTGCTCGGTGGCGTGCACATTGCCGACCTTCCTGAGGAAGAAGAACCTGCCGATCAGGATGGAGACGATGCTCAACGGAAACCCGAAAAGGAAGAATTGCCACAATTCGATGCCTGAGATCACGCATGCGACGATCACCCCGGGATAGAGCGGCCACGCGTATTCCCACACATGCCGGAACCAGTAGTTTATGTTGGTCTTCGAGTTCCCGTCGATGCCCTCCAGGTCATCGAAATTGTCGAGCAGGGGTGCCGAGAACAGTGCGCCTCCGGGCATCGGGAGCAATCCGATCACAGCGGGGATGATGGCGAGGGAGGCGCGGGGACTGAACGCGCTGCGGATACTTCTGACCAACCGATGGACCATCCCCGTCTTCTCCATCTGCAACGAGAGGATGATCACCAAGCAGACAAGCGAGGCGAGGCCCAGGGTACTGAAACTGAAGAGGCTGCGTGCAGCCACCTCCAGCGTACCGACGATCCCGAGTCCGATCCACAGGGAGAAGACGACCGCCCCGCCGAGAAGGGCCAGATGCAGCTTGTGGGTGAGCCGGTTGAGCACGATGATCAGGACGAGCGAGACAAGCAGTTTGATGAGTATGGGGACTGTCATGCAGCGTATCATGAAGAATCGGGCCCCTGCATGTCAATCATCAGAGTGCAAGGAGTTGCCGTGTCGACGAAATTGCTTCATATTTGCTACATGCACTGAGTGTAAGGAGGAATGAGAGATGCACAAACGTCCGTTCGGATCCGAGGCAAGGATGGTATCGGAAGTAGGACTGGGAACCTGGCAGATCGGTGGTTCGTGGGGTTCTGTCGAGGAGCACACGGCGCACCGGATACTTTCCCAGGCTGTCGAGGAGGGAATCGATTTCTTCGATACCGCCGATGTCTATGGTGATGGAAGAAGCGAGCGGATCATCGGCTCGTTCCTGAAGGATCATCCTGGTGAGATCTATGTGGCGACAAAGTTGGGGCGGAATTCGGATCCCGGTTGGCCCGGGAATTTCACGCGTGAGACGATGGTACGCCACACCGAAAACTCACTGCGCCGGCTCGGTCTCGAACAGCTTGATCTGATCCAGTTGCATTGCATACCTACCGAGGTGATGGCCCAAGGGGATGTGTTCGAGGTCCTGCGTGACCTGAAACGACAGGGGAAGATCAAGGACTTCGGCGCCAGCGTCGAGTCGGTGGAAGAGGCCCATATCTGTCTCAAGCAGGAGGGGCTTGCCTCGTTGCAGGTGATCTTCAACATCTTCCGCCAGAAACCGGTCACCGAACTCTTCGATGCCGCGAAGAAGCAGGGAGTTTCGATCATTGCGCGCGTTCCCCTCGCCAGCGGACTGCTGACCGGCAAGATGCGCAAGGATACTACTTTCGGTAGCGAGGACCACAGGAACTTCAACCGTGACGGCGCTGCCTTCAATGTCGGGGAAACCTTCGCGGGCGTCCCCTTCGAGAAGGGTGTCGAGCTTGCCGACCGGTTGCTGACGATGGTTCCCGAAGGGATGACCCTGTCGCAGGTGGCCCTGCGCTGGATCCTCGATCACGATGCGGTCTCCGTGGTGATCCCCGGTGCAAGCCGTCCCGAGCAGGTGGTCGGCAATGCCCGCATCTCCGACTTGCCGCCCCTTTCCCCACAGTTGCACGAACACCTGCGTTCGTTCTATGAGCAGGAGGTGGCGAGCCACATCCGCGGTCCCTACTGAGATTTCACGCAAGCATGTCACAAGGGGTCGGCACCTTCGGGTGCCGGCCTTTTCTCTAGTCTTCACAATCCTTTGCTTTTCACTTGACTGCAGGAGAAATCGTAGCGATTCTAAATATATCAGCTGGAGGCCCTGAGGGGGCACGCCGGTGCCGCCCAGACTCCTCCGATTTCGCTGCGTATGGAGAGTCAAGTATACATGTCTGAAAACAAACGATACACGCCGTTCCCTCGGAACACATCAACCGTCTGTACGGGAGGTCACGCATGAGCAAACAGGTCTTTCATGATCCTGATCCGGCCGAGACCAAGGATTGGCTCGATTCGATCGAGGCATTGATCAAGCACGAAGGTGGCGACAAAGCCGATTTCCTGCTGAACGAGCTGACCGCCGCAGCCCGCAACCAAGGAGTCCGCACGAGCCCCGGGGTCATCAGCCCCTACGTGAACACGGTCATCCAGGATCGGGAAGCGGTGCTTCCCAAGGATGATTCGCTGATCGCGAGGAATGTCTCCGCATTCGTACGCTGGAATGCGATGGCGATGGTCGCGAAGGCAAACCGCGACGGTTCGGGACTCGGTGGCCACATCGCGAGCTTCGCCTCGTCGTCGGCCATCTATGAGGTCGGCTTCAACTGGTTCTTCAAGGGACCCGATGCGACCTACGGTCCCGATATGGTGTTCTTCCAAGGACACTCCGCGCCTGGCATGTATGCGAGGGCCTTCGTCGAAGGTCGCCTGACCGAAGGGCAGCTCGACAATTTCCGCAGGGAGGTCGGAGGAAACGGCCTTTCCAGTTACCCTCACCCCTACCTCATGCCGGAATTCTGGCAGTTCCCCACTGTTTCGATGGGACTCGGTCCCATGATGGCGATCTACCAGGCCCGGTTCATGAAATACCTTGAAGCCCGCGGACTCAAGAAGGTCGGCGACCGCAAGGTCTGGATCTTCATGGGAGATGGCGAGTCGGATGAACCCGAATCGCTCGGTGCCCTCTCGCTCGCCTCTCGCGAGAAGCTGGACAACCTGATCTGCGTCGTGAACTGCAACCTGCAGCGCCTGGACGGTCCGGTCAGGGGCAATGGCAAGATCATCCAGGAGCTCGAAGGGCGTTTCCGGGGAGCGGGATGGAATGTCATCAAGGTCATCTGGGGATCGGAGTGGGACTCCATCCTCGAACGTGACACCAAGGGCGTACTGCTCAAGAAATTCGCCTCCATGGTCGACGGTGAGTTCCAGACCATACAGTCACGCGGTCCCGCATACCTGCGCGAGAAGATATTCGGCGATGATCCCTATCTGCAGGAGCTCGTGGCGGACAAGAGCGATCACGAGCTGTGGCAGCTCACACGGGGAGGACACGACCCGCGGAAGATCTACGAAGCCTTCCACGCCGCTACTCACCACAGCGGGGAACCCACGGTCATCCTTTTCAAGACGGTCAAGGGCTACGGAATGGGCAAGGGCGGAGAGGCCTCGATGGGGACACACAACCAGAAGGTGATGGACAAGGATGCGCTGATTGCCTTCCGCGATCACTACCATGTGCCGGTTGCGGATGACCAGGTGGAATCCCTGCCGTTCATCAGGCCGGAAGCCGATTCCCCCGAGGCACAGTTCATCGCACGCAGGCGCAAGGCGATGGGAGGTCCTGTTCCCTTCCGCAAGAAGGAGGGAGAACCGTTGACGGTCCCCTCGCTGGAAGATTTCAGCGATCTCACCGCATCTTCGAAGGATCGCGAGATCTCGACGACGATGGCGTTCGTCCGGCTCCTCACCAAGCTGGTGAAGGACAAGCAGATCGGAAACCGTATCGTTCCGATCGTGCCGGATGAGGCAAGGACGTTCGGCATGGAAGGGTTGTTCAGGCAACTGGGCATCTACGCGCCGACCGGGCAATTGTATGAGCCTCAGGACTCCGAATCGCTGATGTGGTACCGCGAGGATGCGAAGGGACAGATCCTCGAGGAAGGCATCACCGAGGCTGGGGCAATCTCGTCGTGGATCGCCGCTGGAACCAGCTATGCGAACCATGGCCTGAGCATGATTCCCTTCTACACCTTCTACTCGATGTTCGGATTCCAGCGTGTGGACGACTTCATCTGGGCAGCCGGAGACAGCAGGGCGAAGGGATTCCTCATGGGTGCCACCGCTGGACGCACGACACTCAATGGTGAGGGCTTGCAGCACGAGGATGGTCACGGACTGTTGCTCGCGGCAACCCACCCGACCTGCCTGGCCTATGATCCCACCTACTCCTATGAGCTGGCGGTCCTCGTCCAGGACGGATTGGAGCGGATGTACACGAAAGACGAGAACATCTTCTACTACATCACCCTCATGAACGAGAATTACACCCATCCCGACATGCCCAAGGGTGTCGAGGAGGGAATCCGCAAGGGTGCATATCTCTTCAGGAAGGCAGCAAGGAAGAAGAAGGGGCCGGTCGTCCAGTTGATGGGCAGCGGCACGATCTTCCGCGAGGTGCTCGCGGCAGCCGACATCCTGCAAGACGAGTATGGCATCGAGAGCGACGTCTGGAGCATTTTGGGAGTGAACCAGCTGCACCGTGACGGCATCGAGGCCGAACGCCACAATCTGCTCAATCCTGAGAAGAATGCGCAGGTGCCCTACCTGACCAAGCTCATGGAAGGCCACGATGGTCCGGTCGTGATCAGTACCGACTATATCCGTGCCTACCCTGAACAGATCAGGCGCCTGATTCCTCAACGGAACCTGAGCATCCTCGGTACCGACGGGTTCGGCCGCAGCGATTCCCGGCAGGCGCTTCGCCGGTTCTTCGAGGTGGATCGGCAACAGATTGTCATCGCGGCCCTGAAAGGCCTTGCGGATGAGGGGACCATCCCGATGAAGCAGGTCACGGAAGCCATCAAGCGTTTCGGCATCGAAGCCGATCGCCCGAGTCCCCTGATCAGCTGAGGAGGGAGGGAACATGGCAACAAGACAGATTACGGTACCCGATATCGGGGATTTCGCCGATGTGGCGGTCATTGAAGTGTATATCACCGAGGGAGCGAAGATCAGTACCGACGATCCGGTGATATCCCTTGAGAGCGCGAAAGCGGTCACCGACATTCCCTCCCCCTTCAGCGGCACGATCACGCGTGTCCATGTAAAGGCGGGAGACCTCGTCTCGAAGGATACGCTGTTGGCAGACATCGAGGCAGACGAAGCGAAGGCAGCTCCTGAGGTTGCGAAGAAGACGGAGGAGACACCTTCCAAGGTGGAGAAGGAACCGGAGGAGAAACCGCCGAAAGCAGAGCCCAAGGAAGCCCCGCAGAAACCCGAGGTCAAGGAAGTGATGAATGCCCAGGCTCCTGGTGGCATCTATCATGCGACCCCGTCCCTGCGCCAGTATGCGCGGGAGTTGGGGGTCGAGCTTTCTTCGGTGAAAGGGAGTGGACCGAACGGGAGGATCCTCAAGGAGGATGTGCAGGCCCTGGTGAAATCGGCCCTGAAAGGCAATTCGATCGCTCCTGTGCAATTCGAACTCGAGGATTTCTCCGCGTATGGCGAGATCGAACGGAAGAAACTTTCCCGGATCCAGAAGATTTCGGGGCCCCACTTGCAAAGAAGCTGGCAGACCATCCCCTTGGTGACCCAGTTCGACCAGGCGGATGTGACGGAGCTGGAGCTGTTCAGGAAGAAAATGAAGGAGGAGCTCGCAGCGGAGGGAGTGAAACTCAGCATCCTCCCCTTCATCGTCAAGGCGGTCACCGGTGCATTGAAGAAGTTCGGCGAGTTCAACTCCTCTTATGATGGCACTGCGGGCGAGATCATCCTGAAGCACTATTACCATATCGGCATTGCCGTCGATACTCCCGACGGCTTGATGGTTCCCGTCCTCAGGGACGCGGACAAGAAGGGGATCAAGGAGCTGGCAATCGAGTTGGCGGACCTGGGCAAGAGAGCTCGCGAGGGCAAACTCAAGCCGAAGGACATCAGCGGAGCCTCGTTCAGCATCTCGAGCCTCGGAGGGATCGGAGGAACCGCGTTCACCCCGATCATCAATCCTCCGGAGGTTGCGATCCTCGGGGTCTCGCGGATGAGCACGCAACCGCTGTGGAACGGCAAGGAATTCGTCCCGAGGGAGGTGCTGCCGCTCAGCCTCTCCTACGACCACCGGGTGATCGACGGAGCCCTGGGAGCCCGATTCAGCACGTATCTGGTATCGCTGCTTGAAGATATCCGCCGGACCTTGGTATAGGAGGGGACGATGAAAGAAATGCAACGGGATTTGGTCGTCCTCGGAGGAGGCCCGGGTGGGTATACGGCGGCGTTCAGGGCTGCCGACCTCGGTCGATCGGTCACCCTTATCGAAGAGAGTGAAGTACTCGGCGGGGTCTGCCTCAATGTCGGGTGCATTCCTTCCAAGACACTTTTGCACCTCGCGGAGACAATCGCCGATGCCGAAGAGTTGTCTGGGGCTGGGGTGACATTTGCGAAGCCCACGCTCGATCTGGACAAGATCAGGGCTCACAAGGAATCGGTGGTGGGGACGCTGACAAACGGCCTTGCACACCTGTGCAAGACACGGAAGATCGAACGGATCACCGGAACGGGAACATTCCTCGGTGATGATCGCCTGGAGGTGAAACGAGCGGACGAAACGGTCTCCATCACGTTCAAGGACCTGATCATTGCCGTCGGCTCACGACCTGTCCGGATTCCCGGCATTCCCTATGAGGATGCGCGTATCTGGGATTCGACTACCGCGTTGGCTCTCCCTTCGGTTCCGAAGCGGATGCTCATCATCGGCGGAGGAATCATCGGATTGGAGATGGCTGCGGTGTATCATGCCCTCGGAAGCGAGATCACCATCGTGGAGATGACCGACTCGATCATCCCCCCTGCCGACAGGGATCTGAAGCAACCGTTGCTCAAACGGATCAAGAAGCTCTATGCGGGCATCCATACCTCGACGAAGGTCACTTCCGTCGAGGCGAAGCAGGAGCACCTGGTTGTCCATCTTGAGGGAGCGAAAGCTCCCAAGAGCATCGAAGCGGATGTGGTACTGGTCGCTGTCGGCCGGAAGGTGAACACCGACAGGATCGGTATCGAACACACCACGATCGCACTTTCGGAGCGCAAGTGGATCATCACCGATGCGAAGATGCGGACCAATGTGGCGCATGTGTTCGCGATCGGGGATGTGACGGGAGATCCGATGCTTGCCCACCGGGCTGTCCACCAGGGCAAAGTTGCCGCGGAAGTCTCGTGCGGACATCCGAGCGCATTCACTCCGATGGGAATTCCCTCGGTCGCCTATACTCGACCGGAGGTGGCGTGGATCGGCTTGACCGAGCAGGAGGCCAAGGAGAAGAACATTCCCTTTACGAAGGGTGCGTTCCCTTGGCAGGCAAGCGGACGGGCACTCAGCGCGATGGCCACAGAGGGGGTGAGCAAGGCGCTCTTCGATCCCGAGACAGGAAGGCTGTTGGGTGCCGGCATCACCGGGAAGAACGCAGGGGAATTGATCAGCGAGGCAATGCTTGCACTCGAGATGGGTGCACTCGCCGAGGATATCGCCCTGACGATCCATCCCCACCCCACGCTCAGCGAGACGTTCGCCGTCGCGGCTGAATTGGCACAGGGGACCGCAACGGACTTGATGAACAGCTGAGATCAAGCAGCCTCTGAAGCAAGATATCCGCATTTTTGTTCCATTTCCCATGGAGAAAAATGATTGCGACCGGACAACTCAACAACTACACACTCTGGTTCGCCAGCGGTTTCATGTGCCTTCCCTCTATCCCTACCAACAGCTGGTGATCAAGCATATCCTTGAGGCTGCAGGCCTGTATGGGAGCGATGCGGCAAGGGGAGCTCCCCGATGCCAGTTGGTGGTGTTGCCCACCGGTAGTGGCAAGAGCCTCTGCTTCATGCTCCCTGCGATGCTGATCAGCGGCATCACGATCGTCGTGTATCCGCTACTCTCGCTGATGGGTGACCAAGGCCGGCGGATGCAACAGCTGGGAATCCCCTGCGAGTTCCTTCGTGGCGGACAAAGTGGCACGGAGAGAGAGGCCATCTGGCGGCGATTGCAAGACGGAAGCTCACGTTTCGTGATCACCAATCCTGAGACATTGGTCCAAGAATCGGTGCTGGATACACTCGCACGGCTGCCGGTCTCATTGTTCGTCATCGATGAGGTCCACACGGTCACCCAATGGGGCGAAAGCTTCCGACCCTCCTACCTTGAACTCCCTTCGGTCATGAAGCGATTGGCACCCACGCAGGTGGTTGCCTTCACCGCCACCGCTTCAGGACGGATCACCGGTCGGATCATCTCGATCCTGTTTTCCGGTGAGGTTCCCCACATCGTGCGAGCCGACCCGGACCGGCCGAACATCCGCTATCGATCCGTATGCACCTTGCATCCCCTGCATGATATCCAGATGCTCCTCACGTACACGGTCAACAGGCCCGCACTCCTGTTCTGTGCGACCCGCAAGCGTTGCGAGGACATGGCATGGGAACTCTACAAGCGCACGGGAGACCCTGACATCAGGTACTACCACGCAGGACTGGAACGAAAGGAACGACGGCGAACCGAACAATGGTTCCACGGACATGAACGGGCGATCTTGTTCTCTACGAGTGCATATGGCATGGGAGTGGACAAAGGTGATATCCGCACCGTGATCCACCTCGACATCCCCTCCGACATCGAATCCTATCTTCAGGAGACGGGCCGTGCAGGACGTGATGGAATGAGCGCCGATGCGGTCGCATTGGTCACCCACTCCGATCGAACCCGTGCGATGCTCCTTCGGAACGACCACCCCCTGCGGCTGTTGACCGGAGCATTGGTCCAACAGACCCGATGCCGTCGCGAAGCGTTGCTCGAGTTGCTCGGATATCCCAAGGAGAGCTGCAACGGTTGTGATGTCTGTGAGGGGACCGCGAGTGACACGGCCGATGGAGAGGATCAGATCATTGCCATGATCACCCGCTATCCCTTGCGGTTCACCGCGAGGCAAGCCGCGGCGGTACTGTGCGGGACAAAGGAAGGACGGATCGAGACCGAACGATGCAACCCATGGTCCGCTGTGTTGGGGACCTGGGATGCAGAGGATCTGCAGCGAGCGATCGGAACGCTCGTCGAGACCGGAAGTCTCCGACGGTGCAATCTTCCCCTTGTGCGTGGAAAGCTTTGGGGGAAACGGTGGAAAGCTTTGCCTTGAGGCTTTCTGCCACACGGGGTACAATGGGGCACAATCACAGCTAGGCTATCTGGGGGCATCAGTGGAACTCTATCTTGCATCGCGCCGTATCATCCTGATCTCCTATGTGCTGCTTTTTTCGGTCAACCATTTCCTGCAGATACACTTGCTCAGCCTCATCAGCTACTTCCTCCTGTTCCTGATCGTCATCCTCACGCTCCCGGTGCTCGGAAAAACCAACAGGATCGTCTCGTTGGGGATGGTCTTGGCAGGATCGGCGATCCTTCTGGTCACCGGCACCTCCTTCAGTATCTGGCTCGAAGCGTTTTCCAGGAATGCAGCCCTCGCGGCCCTCTTGATCACCATCCCGATGCTCAACATTCCCTTCTCCTACGGTGACTACCAGGAACAGATCAAGATGTTCGCGAAGCGTCACGTCCGGTCTCCCTTGATGTTCTGCTTCCTGGCGATGCTACTGTCCCACCTGTTCGGGCTGATCATTCTCGTCGGGGCAATCCCCTTGGTCTATCATCTGTTCAGTGAGAATGCGAAGCTGTACGGAGCGGAGAAGCAGTTCATCTCGGCGTTGGTCCACGGTCAGGTGTTCGGCGGTTTCTGGTCGCCGGTGTGGTCCTCGATGATCATCCTCACCGCCGCCCTCGATATCCCGTGGTTGCAGTTCGTGCCCCTGGGAATCGCCATGTCGGTCCTCGCCCTGTTTTCCAGCATGGTGCGCTGTCGATTCTCACTGAAGCGCAGCCACGCCATCACGTTGGCACGAGAAGACCACGGGAGGGATGACGGCAAGATACTGCTGATGATCGGCGTGCTGACACTGCTGCCGATCATCCTGATCGTATTGCTCAATTGGCTCACCGGACTTTCGATCATCACGGTCATCCCGATGGTCTCCATACTGTTTCCCGTGATCATCGCGGCATTCCAGCGACGGTGGGGTGCCTACCGCAGCGGCATGGGATCGTATGTCAGCACGAGGATACTGGGGGTGAAGAACGAAGTGGTCCTGCTCACCGCCGCAGGATTCTTCGGCAAGGCCTTGGAGATCGCGAACGTACAGTCGGCGGTCCGTTACCTCATCCCTGAGGGTGCGGCCCAGGTCCCCTATCTCGCGATCGTGAGCATCATGTCGGTGTACATCATCACCGCCCACTTCGGATTGCACCCGGTGGTAGCCGGATCGGCGATGGTCGTCTCGCTGGACCCCGCGGTGATCGGATTGTCCCCTTACATGTTCGGATTCACCCTCATGTGCGGATGGGCGATCGGCATCCTCCTCTCCCCCTTCTCAGCCACGAACATGGTGACGGGAGGACTTACTGCCCAACCCTCCTGGAACATCAGTGCGAAGATGCATGGACTCTATGGTCTGGTCCTGTTGTGCGGCATCGCTGCGATCCTGACTATCCTAGCCAGGTTCCTATAGCTCAGCACCCGTCCTTCGCGACCTTCCTTCCCTTCACGATCAGATGGACAGCCACGGCCACACCGAGGACGATCATTCCGACGAGTGCGGTCAGTACGATCGGCGTAGCCGATTCGGGTCCGACAGTCGAACGTTTCAGATAGATGCCATAGAGGGCCCATATGCCGACCGCTGCGAACCAGATGTCACCGGAGATGATGATCGCCAGCAGGTTGATCGCGATGGCCGCACCCAACACCGCCACGGTCCAGAACACTTCCGAAAGTCCGAAACGATCCCACTGCATGGTCACCAACAAGCTGGTGATGTTCGCGATGGTGGCTACGGTGATCCAACCGAGGTAGATGCTCACCGGCAAGGAGACCGCTGCCCGGAACCCGAGCGAACACTCGTTTCCCCTCGTCTTGCCATACATGAGCATCAACGCTCCGAGAAGGAAAAGCATCACGATGAGCGACAGGGCGATCAACTGCCAGTGCCAGGCGATGATCCAGAGCGCGTTCGCCACACAGGAGACGATGAACCAGGGGCCGAGCTTCCGTACCGCAGTATCCTGTGCATCATGCTTCCACCCGTTCACCGCCTGGTAGATGGCGAACACGACCAGCAGGAGGTAGATCGGACCCCAGATGGCGAACGTGAGTCCCGCGGGGACGAAGAGGTTGGGGATTGCATCGGAGAGTGATCCTGTGGTCATGCCGTTGAGCGGCAGGGCATTGGCCAGGGCGTTGACGACGATGGTCGCCACGAGCGCGACGATGTTGAGCACGATCAGCAGGCGTTGCGGATTCTTTCCTTCCATGGAGTATCCTCCTGTAATCCCATGATAGCCATTTGACAGGGAAAGGCAAGAGAAACCGCACGGGAAGGCTTACTGCATCGTACGGTTCATGTCGACGATCGCATCGATCTCCTGCTTCGGAGTCATTGCTGCCAAGGCCCACGCGATGATCAGGATACCGGGGATGTTCAGTGCCAGACGGGTGAGCGCGAACCGGGAACCGAGAGATTGCATCTCGAAGAGGAACATCGGGATCTTGGTGGTGGACCATGCGCCGAGAAAGATGAGGATGTTGGAGAACTTGACCCCTTTCTTCATGAATACGCTGGCTACGGGAAATGCACCGTAGAGGGGTCCGGCGGCAGCGGACCCGAGCAGAAGCGCGAGTACGACACCCTTTGCTCCCGAACCCTCGCCCATGAACCGGATCATGATCTCACGGGGAATCCACACGTCCAACAGACCGAGCAACACGAAGATCGGCGGCAGGATCAGCAGCATCTCCTTGATCGTATACCCGGCCTTCGAAAATGCGGCAGAACCGAGTTCACGGTTGAAAAGGAACAGGAGGCCCATCAGGATGAGGACCACGAGAAATCCACGATAGCGTCTGAACAACTGTTTCATAGCTCCCCCATCACCATACCGATCACCAGGGCAACGATGACGGAGAAGAGGAAAGCCAAAAGATTCCTCCCGACAGTCAGCCTGAGTCCGAAATACTTGCGTTCCACGGGGATCGTCACCACTCCGACCATCATCAGCGAGGAGATGAACGCACCGATTTGCATGTAGCCCGCCCCTCCTTGCAGGAGCATCGCAGCGGTCGGGAACGCGACGAATCCGGGAATCAGGGTGATCGATCCGACAATCAGGGAGATCAGGAGGCCCCAGAGTCCCGAATCCTTGCCGATCACCGCGGAAATGGCTTGGGGGTTCAACAGTGCGAGCAAGAGCCCGACGAGGAGGATCACCACCAGGAATTCAGGGAGAATATGCTCCAAGGCTTTCCATGCCTTTCTCAAGGCCTGGACGGTTTTCTTGCGATCCTTGACGAATGAGATGATCAGCAACAATGCGGTCACCCCGTACAGCACCATGGTACTCATGCACCCGACCTCCACCGGTGGACGCATGATACCATATCAGAAGAAGATGATGTGTGACATTCGTAACACTTCCGGCTGGACGCTCAATCCATGTGGAACACTTCCCGCAATTCGACCGACACGGGAGAGAGATCGTCGTTCGTCTCCATCAGGGGAGCCATGTAGGCCCACCACCGCTTCACGATCTCCGTCTCGCCCAGGGACTGGGAACCGCCGCTCCCGCGCGTTTTCTGGAATGCGAAGAGCCTGTTCGTCTCACGGTCGAGGTAGATGGAATAATCATACACTCCGCTCTCGGAGAGCAACTGTTTCAGTTCCGGCCAGATCTCACGGTGACGTTTCTCGTACTCCGCTTCGCATCCCGGCTTCAGTTTCATGACGAATGCCTGTCTCTGTCCTTCCATGTGCTGCACCCCTAGGCCTTTGTCGCTTGCAGCGCCGCTTCGGCTTGCTGGCGCCTCAGCTTGCGATTGTTCTTGTAGGTATCGAGCAACCGTGGCAGCAGGACCGCGATGATGAGCAGTGTGCCGATCACGATTGTCATGATGGTTCCGCTCAGCTTCAACAATCCCATGCCGAATTTCAGGTATCCGACGAGGAACGAGGCGATCACCACCCCATACATCGTCCCCTTGCCTCCGTTGATCGACACGCCGCCGAGCACGACCAGCGTGATGACCTCGAGGTCCCAGCTGGTGGCGATGTTCGAGCGTGCGCTAAGGATCCTGCTGGTAAGGAGGATTCCTGCAAGGCCGCTGAACAATCCCATGAGCGTATAGTTGATGATACGCACCTGCTTGACCTTGATACCGGAGAAGCGGGCAGCCTCGGGAGCACTGCCGATCGCATAGAGCCGCCGTCCGTATGCACTTTTGTGGAGAATGAACCCCATCACGATCGCAAGCACGAGATACAGCACCAGCTCGAAGGGAATCACCGTCTGGCCGATGAAGTCTTGTCCGAAGAATCCGAAACCTTTCGGGTAGCTGGTCATCGCACGTTCCTCGAGCGCGGCTTGCGCGATGCCCCGGTAGATAGACTGGGTCGCCAATGTCACGGCGATCGCCGGCATGTTGAAGCCGGTGATGAGCAGTCCGTTGATCAGTCCCGCCGCGGTGCCGACGGCGAGACCGATGGCGAACAGCCCGACTGTCCCGACACCCGCCGCACTCGCCGTACCGATCGCGTAGGCACTGAGTGCGATGATGGATGCGATCGAGATGTCGATGTCCCCGCACATGATGATGTAGATCATCGGCAGTGCCATGATCGCTTTCTCGGAGAACTGGAACGTGGCGTTCATCAGGTTGAAGTAATCGAGGAAATAGGGACTGAGGTTGGAGAAGAACACGACCATCAGCACGAAGATGATGCCGAGGAGAACCTCCCACTTGGTGAGGAGCTCGGTGAGCGAGTGACGCCACCCGCGTTCCTCTATCAGCCTGGTCTTTGCGACAAGATCACGTTGTTCGGCCATTATCGTGCCCTCCGTTGTGCAAGGAGCTTGCGGGTCTTGCGTTGGTCTACGACCGTATTGATGATGAGCGCCAGCAGCACGACCATCCCCTGCACCAATGTCTGGTAGAAGGTGGAGAGATAGACGACCGGCAATGCATTGTTGAGGACGCCGAGGAAGAGTGCCCCGAGGACCACTCCGGGAATTGCTCCCGCACCGCCGGCGAAGTTCACGCCGCCGAGCACACAGGCCGCGACCGCCTGCATCTCGAATCCGGTGGCCATCTCGTTCACCGCGGAGGCGTACCGTGCGGTCCACAACGAACCGGCGAAACCGAAGAGCGTTCCGGAAATGACGAACACCATGAAACGGGTGCGTTTCTCATTTACGCCGACGAATTTCGCCGCGGTGGCATTCCCTCCGATCGCGTATATCTCACGTCCCGGACGGGTGTGGCGGCTGAAATAGTAAGTCAGTGCGATCACGATCACCGCCATCCAGATCAATGCGGAGATACCCAGGAATGTACGCCGGGGGAATCCGATGAAGGTGGTGGTCATCTCATGCGCGGTCACCCAGGTACCCTTGCTCAGCACGAAGGTCATTCCCCGGTAGATGCTCATCGTCCCGAGTGTCGTGATGATCGGCGGGATCTTCCCATAAGCGACCAACAATCCGTTGAGCGAACCCATCGCCGCTCCGATCCCGATGCCGAGCAGGAGGATGAGGACAACGGGGACATTCGGATATGCCTCGTTGAGCATGCCGCTCGCCATCCCGCTGAATGCGATGATCGAACCGACGGTCAGGTCGATGCCGTTCGAAAGGATGACGAAGAACTCACCGATCGCAACGATCGACAGGATCGATATGTCGTTGAGGATCCTGTTGATGTTGTCCAACGAGAGGAACTGCGGGCTCCTGGCGACAATCGGGACCAGCATGATCGCCAGAAGGATCACCAGGCTTGCCTCACGCCGGTCAAGCAGGATCTTCACGATGCGTTGCAGCAACGGCTCGCTCGGTGTTCGTTTCACTTGGCTCTCACGCACGACGCGCCTCCTTCGTCTCTCCCAGCGCGGCACGCATGATAGCCTCCTCCTGCAGTTCCTCCCGTTCGAAGATCGCCGTCACATCACCTTCGTGCATGACCACCACACGATCCGACATCCCGAGGATCTCCGGCAATTCGCTGGACACCAGCATCACGGCGATGCCCTGCGAAGCCATCTCGGAGACGAATTCATGGACCGCGGCCTTCGTGGCGACATCGATTCCCTTCGTCGGCTCATCGAGGATCAGGATGCGCGGATTGGTGCCGATCCACTTGGCGAGGACCACTTTCTGTTGGTTGCCTCCGCTCAGGGTATCGGCATCCACATGCCATCCCGCGGCCTTGATCTCCATCTTCTCTCCATAGGTCCTGGTCACCTCCAGTTCCCGCTTCGCATTCGTGATTCCCATCTTGCACAGCGAATCGAGCTGGACGATGGTGATGTTGTTCCCGATGCTCATCGAGAGGATCACACCCTGTCTCTGGCGATCCTCCGGGACAAAGCCGATCCCTTTCGCCATCGCCTCATGCGGTCCCTTCGGGACGAACGGTTTGCCGTCGATCCGAACGGTCCCGCCACTGCGCCGGTCGATGCCGAAGATTGTCCGCATGACCTCGCTGCGACCGGCTCCGACCAAGCCGAAGAACCCGAGGATCTCTCCCTTGTGCAGGGAGAACGATACGTCCTGGAACGCGCCGAGCTGGCTCAGGTTCTCCACCGTGAGTATCTCCTCGCCGATCTTCGGATCTTTCTTCGGGAACATGTGGTCGATGTTCCGGCCGATCATCATCCTGATGATCCGGTCGGTGGTCGTATCCTTGATGAACCCCTCGCCGATGTACTGTCCGTCGCGCAGGACGGTGAAGTAGTCGCAAATCTGGAAAATTTCCTCGAACTTGTGGCTGATGAAGATGATCGCCCTTCCCTCTGCGCGCAACTGGCGAACGATCCGGTAGAGATCCTCGACCTCTCGGGTCGTCAACGCGCTGGTCGGTTCATCCATGATCACGATCTTCGCATGCAGCGAGAGCGCCTTGGCGATCTCGACCATGTGCCGCTGGGCGACGCTGAGGTTCTTCACCAGCGTATCGCCATCGATGGACAGCTCAAGCTGGTCAAGAAGTTCGCGCGTGCGCTCGCGCATCCCTTTCCCATCCAATCTCTTGGTCTTCGGGTGTCGCAAGTGGTGCCCCATGAAGATGTTCTCGGTGACACTCAGCTCAAGGAACATCGAAGCCTCCTGGTGGATGGCCACGATCCCCGCATGCTGCGCGTCCAGGGCATTCTTGAAGGCCAATTCGCGACCTTCCATGGTGATCGTCCCTCCGGTGGGG